>Ga0187874_10000170_pt1 | contig 84290 bp, 81 predicted proteins | sample June2016WEW_16_1_3_FD_132993 | JGI IMG/M metagenome (GOLD analysis project Ga0187874, IMG submission 132993) | Peatland microbial communities from SPRUCE experiment site at the Marcell Experimental Forest, Minnesota, USA - June2016WEW_16_150 | ecosystem: Environmental > Terrestrial > Soil >... | reverse complement strand
GCCGCCGTTGGAAAGCAGCTCATCGACGACCAGGGCGGATGCCCCGAGTGCCACGGCATCCTCGCCCAGCCGAGCAAGCTCGATGTTGACGCAGTTGGCCGTGTAGTCGAGGGCCTGGTTCCGCACCACTTCCCTGATTCGGCCAAGCAGCGTGGGACCGAGCTTCAGTCCGAGCCAACCGCCGATCACAATGAGCTCAGGATTGAACAGGTTGGCGAGGTTGGCGGCGGCTACGCCGAAGCAGTTCGCCGCCTCCTCCAGGATCTGGGCGGCCGCCGCGCTCGACTCCGCCGACTGGAGGAGACGGCTCGCCCACCCTTCCTCGTCAGGGTCGCTTGAAGGGACTGCCTGTGGGTCCGCTTCTCGCCAGGCGGCGAGCAACGGCTCTGCCCCGATGTAGGCCTCGAGACACCCCCTGGCCCCGCAACGGCAGCGCCTTCCCCCGGCAATGATGCAATTGTGGCCCCACTCCCCGGCGCTGGACGCAGCGCCCCGGTAAAGAGTTCCGTTGGTGAAGATGGCCGCTCCGACGCCGGTTCCCCAAAGCGTGATGACGGCGTGATGAGTGCCGCGGCCGGCGCCGAACCACATCTCCACCTGTCCTAACGCCTTGGCACCGTTCTCAGCAAAGACCGGAGCTCCGACACGTTCTCGCACCAAGCGCTCGACGGGAACGTCGTACCAACCGATGCTAGGAGCGTGGACCCGTGCGTCGTCGACCCGATGCTCGACGAGTCCCGGTATCGCGATGCCCACTCCGAGCAGGCGACGGCCTTCGGCGCTGAACTGAGCTTGAAGCTTCTCGATGGCTTTGACCGTCTCTTCGATGGTCACTTCGGCGCCGTGATGCTGTGGATGCAGGTTCACTTCCGCGACGCCTGCGACTCTCAGCCGCAAGTCGAAACCTTCGACGCGGACGCCGGTCTCGCCGATCTCCACGCCTATGACGGCGCCGAACTCCGGGTTCACCTGGAGCAAGACCCGGGGCCTGCCCCCGTCAGACTGCTCGAGGCCCACCTCGACGATCAGCCCCTCTTCCAACAGGGCGGCCGTGAGGTTGGTGATGCTCGCGCTGCTCAAACCCGTGAGCTGTCCCAAGTCGACTCGGTTGAGGGGCCCTTCGAGGAACAAGGGCCGCAACACGACGCTACGGTTCACACGCCGCAAGTCGCCCACTATCGCCTTGCCTCTTACGGTCATCAACTCGTTCCCTCGAAGCTTTTCTTACATCTTAACTTAAGACTGCCTGCTCAAAGCAGAGCGTCTCGACAGTTCGCTTGTTCTTCGCAGAAACCACCGAGTTGGTTCGTGGCCGGGCCGTTGCCTAGCTCAAGCGAGCGGCCGACGCGGTCTCGCGTTGGAGAACTGGGTCTCAACTGTTGGTCACGTCGATGGTCGTCAGACCGTGACGGCGACCTTACCGCTGGGTGCGCAGGCGTCCGCGATCCGGCGAGCCATGTCGCCGAGTGGCAGGAACACGGGACCGTCGACGTCGATGAGAGAACGACGCTGTGATCAACGAAACGAGTTGCGCCGTATTCGGCGGTCGCGGCACGGCCGCGAGCCGCGAAATGGACGCTTCAGATCCTGGTCAAGCGCTGAAGGACACGCTTGGAAGTCGTGAATAGGACTCCACCTGCGGGTTAGCATCACAGGATGACAAGACCATCAAGGCGGAACCAGTGAGGTTCGCCCTCTATGTCGCGAACTACGGAGAGTTCAGCGACGTCCGTGCTCTCGGCGAGCTCGCACGCGAGGCCGAGGTCGGGGGTTGGGACGGGATCTTCTTGTTCGACTCGATCCAGCCGTCTGAGCCCGGCTCCGACGAGCCGGTGGCCGACCCCTGGCTGGCGCTGATGGCGATCGCACTGGCAACCGAGCGCATTCGTTTCGGCACGTTGGTGACAGCGCTGGCGCGTCGCCGGCCGCCCAAGCTCGCTCGCGAGACCGTGACCCTCGACCAGGCGTCTCGGGGACGCCTCGTGCTAGGTGTGGGCCTGGGATACGGGCCCAGTGCTGATCCGGAGTTCGCGGGGCTCGGCGAGGATCCCGACCCCATCGTCCGGGCCGCCAAGCTCGACGAGGGCCTTGAAGTCCTCACGGGACTGTGGAGCGGCAAGCCTTTCTCGCACGCCGGGCAGTACTACCAGGTTCAAGAGACGACCTTCTTGCCGACGCCTGTCCAGACCCCGCGCATTCCGATCTGGGTGGGCGGCTTCTGGCCGAATCGTCGACCGATGCGGCGAGCCGCGCGGTATGACGGCGTGTTCCCACTCCACCTGGACTGGGCCGATGGCGCCTTCCTCTCTCCGGAGGATATGAAGGCGGTGAAGTCGTTCGTCGCTGAGCGTCGTACCGGTAACGAACCCTTCGATGTCGTGTTCTCGGCGAGTTACCCTGACAATGAGCCTTCCCCGACGTCGGATGTACTGGCCGCGTATGCCGAGGCGGGGGTGACGTGGTGGTTGGAGAACGCCACCTCACTCGAACAGGCAAGAACCCGCGCGTGGGAGGGACCGCCGGCAGACGGTTGACCTCTCGGGTTTCGTTCCGGGGCGGCTGCGGCCTTCCGCCCCTAGCCCCGACGGCAGCGCGAAGTGATCCCGCCGGCAATGACCTTCTCTTCGCGTTCGAATTCCGACATCTCCGAAACCTGGCCGTCGGGAACCACAGCTCAAAGCGGCCAAACGAGCCAGTGGACCCTACTGCCAAAGGATCTGGGGTCTCACAATCGGCTCATCGAGACTCTTGAGGCGTGAGCCCATGATCGGAGCGTCATATGCGTACGTCTCGTGTAGCAAGCCTCATAGCAGCGGGAGCGATCTCCCTGCCACTCCTGGCGAGCACCACCTCACCGGTGGCTGTGAGCCCACGGACCATGCCGCTGCCCGGGACGCAACTAGCAGAGTTGAAGGGCTCCGACACCGTCGCCCAGGATGACTTCGGCTACCCGGTGGCCGTCTCGGGCACGACGGCGGTGGTGGGTGCACCCGGCCACTCGGAGGTTGCCGGTCGAGCGTACGTGTTCGCGAGGACAGCAGCGGGGTGGAAGCAGGCCGCGGAGCTGAGCGGCTCCGACACCATCGCCGGCGACGCGTTTGGCTACTCGGTGGCCGTCTCGGGCGCGACCGCCGTCGTGGGCGCACCGATCCACGGCGATGCTGGCAGCGCATACGTCTTCACCAAGATCGCGGGCCGCTGGAAGCAGGTGGCCGAGCTGGAGGGCTCCGGCACCGTTATCCAAAACGAGTTTGGCTACTCGGTGGCCATCTCGGGCAGGACCGTCATCGTGGGCGCGCCTTTCGCCGCTTCAGATGCTCTTCTTGCCGGCCAGGTGTACGTGTTCACCGAGACGGCGACGGGCTGGAGGCAGACCGCCGAGCTGGAGGGCTCCGGCACCATCGGCGGTGACCAGTTCGGCGTCTCGGTGGCCATCTCGGCCAGGACCGTCATCGTGGGCGCGAACTACCGTGCTCAGTCCCAAGGCCGGGCGTACGTGTTCACCGAGACTGCGACAGGCTGGAGGCAGACGACCGAGCTGAAGAGCTCCAACGGTGGCAACTTGAGCGGCGACGAGTTCGGGTCCTCGGTCGCCATCTCGGGCACGACCGTCGTCGTGAGTGCAGTCGGCGCCCACCGGGCGTACATCTTCACCAAGAAGGCATCCGACTGGAAGGGGGTCGCCGAGATGACGGGCGCCGACACCACCGCCTCTGACTACTTCGGCGACTCGGTGGCCATCTCGGGCACGACCGTCGTCGTGGGCGCACCGTTGCACCTAGCCGGCCGTGCATACTTGTTCACCAAGACAGCGAACGGCTGGAAGCAGATCGCTGAGCTCGAGGGCTCCGATGTTGGCCACACGAGCAGTGAGTTCGGTTACTCGGTCGCCGTCTCGGGCAGGACGGTTGTGGTGGGTGCACCGGGTCGTGCCACGTTTGCCGGCCGTGCGTACGTGTTCGAGGCCTGAAGTGTCAGGTGGCCTCAGCCGTGAGCGGGCACTCGCGGCGGCAACGTAGGTCTGCAGGCCGCCAATGTTGCCCTGGCCTGGTTGCCGCGCCGGGGGCGACGGGTTCATGACCGATTCGGCCACAGCGCGGGCGGCCGCACCGATAGTCAAAAGTGGTCGTCTTCCGACGTGGTCACGAGAACGGCCAGCGTTGCAGGCATCCAACCTGTGGGCTGGGTTCCCTCCCACACTCCTTTCACGAAAACTCCTAGGCAATGCACACTGGTACCATATGATGTACCAGTTGGAGAGGAGACGGCCGTGGCGATAACCGCGAGCGAGGCGAGGAAGAACCTCTTCCCGTTGATCGAGCAGGTGAACGACGACAGCCAGCCGGTCGAGATCACCTCGAAGCGGGGCGATGCCGTCCTCATGTCCCGAGTGGACTACGACGCGCTTCAAGAGACGGCGTACTTGCTCCGTGTCCCGGCCAACGCCCGTCGCCTGCTCGAGAGCCTCCGACAGTCGCTCGATGGACAACGTGAAGAGCATGAGATCACATAGTGCGTCTCGTCTTCACGCCACACGGCTGGGAGGACTACCTCTACTGGCAGGCGACGGATCGGACCACGAACAAGCGGATCAATCGCCTGCTTGAAGCGGTACTTCGCGATCCGCTGACGGGGATCGGCAAGCCCGAGCAGTTGAAACATGTTCTGCAGGGCTGCTGGTCGCGGCGGATCGACCAGGAGCACCGCCTGGTGTCCCTATATGACGGCGATGACGTCGTAGTCCTCCAGGCCAGGTATCACTACGAGCACTGAAGATCCGGTCGGCGCCGACTGTTCCCGGACGACGTCCCGTCGAGCAACCGCGGGAGTGCTCCTGACCGCCGATGCGCGACAGGCTGCGCGAGTCGTCGGGCGCGTGAGAGGCGCTCCGCATCGGACGGCGGAGGCGCTCGAGATCCGTCAGATTGAGAATCCACCAAGACGCTGCGGCTAGCTCGTAGCGTGGAGAGGCCCAGCGCCCTCCAATATTCGGTTCACACCGAGCACTATCAGTTCGAAACGGGTCATAAACTTCATGCTCTTGAGTTTCCGTGAGGTGTATCGCAAGGAGCTGGAGCAGAGTGGCCCATCCGACGTTGAGCTGGAGGACGCCAACGTCTATTCGATGAGAGAAGTAGTCAATGAAACGCAAGGTCCTAGATCGTGACAGGGATCCCTTCAAGGTTGTGATGTTCCTGGTGGTCGTGTTCTTCCTCCTCGTAGGGGTACTGCTGATTTCCGGACTGGATGCCATAGGGATCTAGTCCGAGTTTCTTGTGGCTGAGGCCGCTCGCCGCGCGCGGCCGAAGCATGGCAATCGAGCGACGGAGGACTTCGGCTTCCTCTGGCGACAGTTCAGCCCCCAACAGTAACGAACACGTGTTCGCCTCGATCGGCCACGAGGCGGGCTATTCGGCCGGCAGTGCCGCGCACGGCTCCTTGGTCCTAAGAGTCGCCTGCAGGCGGAGTGCCATCTCGAACCAACCGAGCAGCTCGGCAAGGCCCGTCACCGGCTCAGGTCGACGGGCTTTCCCTCGAATGCCTCAATGGCGTTAGCTGCCCGGTGCAGAAGGTCGTGCGAAATCTCCGACAGGGCACGAGAAGCAGCTAGTTCCTCCCCGATGGCAGGCACGTCCGGATCGATCGGCTTCCGGCGCGCCCGCCCCCAGCCGGTCAGATCGTGTGGTCCCCCGCGCAAGCGAGCACTCGCTTGCGTCGTCGTGTCATCTTCGGTGAAGACGATCTCAACGGTCCAGACACGGTTCCCAGCCATGTCTCCACCTCCCACCGCCGGTCTCTTCTGTGCCTCTCACGTTCAACGCGACGGTTCATGGCTCATCTCGCGCCAGTTGTGACCTCGGCGCCAGAGCCGAAAGTCACCAATCAGCACGACGACCCGCTCTCCATTCTTGAGATGAGGTCGCCTCGTCTATCCCCAGCCCGGCGGGCTTGACCGCTGGACGAGTAGCTCGGATGGATCGGGCCGACCCAACGGACGTGGGAGCTTTTAGCGCTCTCCGGACCTTCGGGTTTGTCAGACCGTCCCGACATCTCTCGGGCGCCTTCCGGACGCTGCTCGCCTACCTGTTGGGAGTCCTGCGTGCCGGAACAGGCCGCTCCAAAGCCCAGGGGCCCACGAAGTGGCGCCGAGACGATGTCAATGTCGATGGCAGGACCACCCACCCCCTACGCCGCCACGTGGGCGAACGTGGGCGCCGGTCCGGCCAACGTCGGGCGCCAAGCGGCACACCGACCAGCAGTAGCCCAGCTCACAACCCTAACTGGCGACCGGTGGTGCCACCCAGCAGATCCTCGGACCCTCAGGGTCCGCTCCGTACTGGCCGACACATAGAGGAGTGAACGAGAGTGTCCGTGCGGACGTCGACTACGAGGCGTTGCTGGAACGTGCACGTCTGGCGGCGACGCCGGAGGCTTGTGAAGCGTGCCTGGTCGAAATCGCGCGGGCGTTCGAGTCAGCAACCACTCCTGCCGACCAGGCCCAGCTGCTCATGTGCCGGGCACGAGTGAGATCGAACCAGTGGCTGACCCGCGAGGTCTGTGAGGACGCCGTCGCGGCGATGACTCTCTTCGAGATGGCTGGATACGATGAGCTTGCCATCGCCGCGGCGAGTCTCGGTGCGGCTCACGCTTCCCGCCTTGGCGATGTTTCGCTCGCCTCGGACCTTGCGACAAAGAGCGTCCTGGGCCTGGACTCGGTCAACGACGACTATCTCCGGTGGGAGATCACCAACCGGCTCGGTATCTTCTGTTACTCACTGTTCGACTACGACCGGGCAGTGGAGCTGTTCGAGGTCTCTTCCGCCGCCGCCGAGCGCTTGGGTGACGGAGAGAAGGTCTGCCGTCAGCTGCAGAACATCGCTGACGCGTTGCTACTTGGCTCCCGCGAGCAGCGCATGTCCCACCTGGGGGCTGGCACCGACAAGCTCGAACGCGCTGAGGCGATCGTACGAAGATTGCGCCTCGAGGGCACACCGGAGCTCAACCGTCGGTTCGGCAGCCACCGCCTGCTCGCAGAGGTCCTCTGCGACTTGAACCGCGTGGAGGAAGCGCTACAGGTGCTAGACGAGTTCCGGAGTGAAGCGAACGCCATCCTGCAGGCAGCTCAACGCGCCGCCGCCGCACTGGTCGAGGCCCGATGTCTCCGCCTGGCAGGCCGGGTGGAGGAAGCCCTGGCTGCCGCCGACCGCGGTATGCGGATCGGCGAGTCGAGCTACGACGAACACGAGTTGATACTTGCGCTCGAGGAGCTGGCCGCTTGCAAGGAGGCTGCTGGTGACTTCCAGAGCGCACTGGCGGATACCCAAGAAGTCAACAGACACATCCGGGCGATGCACCACCGCCAGACAAGACAGCTCGTGCAACACGTCTGGTCACGCGCGGACCTCGAACGGGATCACAGCAATCTCCAAACCCAGGCAGCGCAGGCCACGCGGTCGGCTGAAGAGGACGTCCTGACCGGCATGGGCAACAGGAGATTGCTCGAGCGCTTCCTCTGTGAAGAGGCGGTGCGGCAGACCGAAGTGGCCTGCATCATCGCCGACATCGACTCGTTCAAGGAAATCAACGACACGTTCGGCCACGACTTCGGCGACGCGGTGCTGCGGCAAGTCGCCGGCCTGTTCGCGAGTAAGGCGCGAAGCGGTCAACTGGCCATCCGTTACGGCGGGGACGAGTTCGTCGTGGCGCTGCCGGGTGTCAACCTGGCAAGTGCTTACGGATTCGCCGAGCGACTGCGGCTCGCCGTCTCGGGACTGGACTGGACAACGCTCGCGCCCGGCCTTCACGTCACGATGAGCTTTGGGGTGGCATGCGGTCCGGCGGAGGGCTGGCACGCGGCGCTGACCGCAGCAGATGGGCGGCTTCTCGACGCCAAGCGGCGGGGCAGGAACGCCGTCGTCACGGCCTCTATCGGCGCACTCACGAAGTGAGCGTGGCACCGAACCCGTAGCGAGCTGGTTGCGGCCCCGTGGGTTTGGCAGCACGCGACCGAACCTCACGCCCGGCTTCTCGAAGGCGAGCGGTCCCGGCTCGCCACTCAGCTCGGCGAGCTCGCCGGTGACCTACTCGAGGACCTGCGCCGCCTCGACGAGCAGATCAAAGAGTCCAGGCGGCGCCTGGAAGCGGTGGTGAAGGCGTCGAGGACCTCGACCACGAAGATCTTCGGTGTCGGCCCGGTGGTCGCCGCCACGGCGATCGGGCTCACTGGAGATGTGACCCGATTCCCGAACCGGGATCACTTCGCCTCGTTCAACGGCACCGCGCCCATCGACGTGTCCTCCGGCGGCAAGAACGTTTACCGGCTGTCCCGACGCGGGAGTCGCCACCTCAACCACGCCCTTCACATGGCGGCGGTCACCCAGATCCGCCACCGCCACAGCGAAGGGCGTGCCTACTACGAGCGCAAGGTGGCCGAGGGCAAGGGTCACAAGGAACCCCTCCGCTACCTCAAGCGGCGTATCAGCGACGCGCTCTACGCCTGCATGGTGGAAGACGCCAAACGAGACGGACGGCTGCTCGAGCGAGGCCCGGGAGGGCAATCGGGGAACGGCTCTGTCTCCAGCGCGGCCGGCTCACACCCCGAGACACCGGCTCTTCGGACAAGCCACTCCCGGACCCGCCGTCAGGCTACGACAGCCCACCGAACCTCGTCTCCAGCGAAGGCTCGAGCACGGGCGAAGAGCGTGGCAGCTACACGGAAGGCGACTCGAAAAGCGTCTTGACAAACAAAGAGGACTCGATCGGGGCTGTAGGGGTTGCTCGAGCGAGCCGGCATTCGGTGTGTTGTTCGGTACGCGTCGGAAGCCGGCGTAATTCCCAAGCGTCCCGTCACGATCGGGTCTGCAGATGTTTCGCGAGAAAGGTTTCTGTGCCCACCTCGGCGCTCGGTTCCCCCGACGCCCCCGGGAGTGGGCGGGCTGAGCTGTTGAACAACTTGCCAGGAGCAGCCACAGGTTGGACGACTCAGCGCGAAAGGCTTTGGGACCTTCGGCCCTATTCCCAGATCCGAGCGAGGTTCCACAATCATGGATTGCCCGTGGGCACTTTGTATGGGAGGCCGCCATGACTGCTGTTCGGCGAGGTTCTTTCGGATCGAGTACGGCAAGGGCAAGCGTCCGTCAGAGGTTCGGCCTCTTGGCCGGCGCTGTCGCTCTCGGGATGGGCTTGAGCGTCCCTTCAGTCTTCATGGGAGGTGCTACGGCGGCGCCCCTCCCCCGGGGCACGACCCCGAAGCCCCCGCCAGTACCGAGCTACTGGTACACCGGTTCGGAGGAAATGGGGATCCCCGGAGGTGGGACCGTCATGCTGTTCACCCACCCCGACAAGGAGGGCGTGTTCCGCCTGACTGGCCCGGAACCGCTGCAAACCTCAAATTCGGTGGCCTGCGGCAGCACAGCCTGCGTCTACAACCACTTGGACTGGTCAATGAATGGAGGCGAGGTGAAAGCCGGCTGCGGGGCCAACACCACCACCTGCGATGTGAAGGTCGCGCCTCTGGGGAAAAGCTGGACGGGCGTCATGAACCGCCAGAACAACGAGGCGCCCCTGATCTTCCTGCTGTGGAACTCCGACCAGCCAGGCGGCACGATCAGCGGCTACGTGCAAGACGAGGACCACCAGGGTGTGCCTGGGGCGTCAGTGACTGCCACCGGTCCCTCGGGTGGCACGCGCACGGTGCAGGCCGGCACCGGCTTCTACGCGATCAACGTGAAGGCGGGCGACTACCTGGTTGTCCCCTCAGGGGTGCCGAAGGGGGTGGGTGACGCCCGGTACAAGCCTCGCAGTGCCGCCGTGTCGATGCCGGACGGCGGGAACGCACGGGCGGACTTCACCCTCGACACGGGCATGACGGTGAAGCTGAAGCTGGCGCAGTCATCGGTGCCGGCCGACGGCATGACGGTCGTGAGCGGGACACTGACCGTGACCGAGTACGGCAAACCCGTTCCCGACGGGCACGTCCTCCTGGAGCCACAACCAAGCATGAGTTACAACGCCGCCGTCACCACGGGCGCGCGGGTCGCAATCTGCAATTCGGGAGCGAGGATGTGGCCGATCGGCTCGTTGTCGACGCCCAGCGGCAGGTCGATCGACGTAGCGACGGACCAGAACGGCACCTACGACTTCACGCTGGCGGTCGGCACCGTCCCCGGTCCATGGGAGCTGCGGGCGGTGGCGTTGAACAACTGGTCTGGCGAGGTGAGCAGCGCCGCCACGGACTACCAGACGCTGGATGTCAAGGCGCCAGGGACCATCGGCTACCAAGGGTTCTTCGCAGCGCTCTCCGCCCTCAAGGGCGCCAGCGCGTCGAGCGAAGCAGGCAAGGAGTTGGCAACGATGGTCGACAACGCCCCGAGCATCGCCGAAGTCCTCGCAGAGCTCGGTAGTTCGGGGAACGAGCTGGGCGGACTAGCCGTCTCACTTGTCGAAGCGACGTCAGGTGGCCCGGCGGTCTTCGTGTACGACGACTCCATGCCGCCCACCGTCGAGAGCAACGGCGATGTCGTCGGTGGCGATCAGACGTGGGTGCTCTCGCCCGGGCAATGGAAGGGTTCGGGAGTGCTAAGCACCGCGATGCAAGACGGCAAGCTCTACCGGGCCCCGACGTACAAGGAGTGGGCCAACGGCACCCGTGTACTTGGTTGGAGCCTGACCAAGGACCAAGCCTCGCTCTCGACCACCAACTTCGAGTACAACGGGTGGGCATACCCGACCTTCGCGGCCGGCGCCTGCTACTGAGCGACTTGCATCGGGAACGGCCCGAGGGCCGTACGCGGTGACTCGCCCGGATCCGGGGAGCCACCACTGGGAGAAGCGCGGGAGACCGGTCCACCGAGGACCACAGTGCATCCCGGGAACGCGACAGAACGACGCAGTGTCTGCAGCTGATTGGAACGGCGATCGGAGCGGGCCAGGATGAACAAGAACCGTCTGATCGGTATGCCGACGGCGGGAGCCGGTGGGTCGCTGGCAGCCGCCCAGATGAGCCACTCTGTGCCTTGCGGAACGTCAGTCGGGACGACTCCGGAGCCATGGAGGTCGAGACTTCGGTGGCGGGTAGACATACCGAGCGATTGTCGCAGAGGTCCATCCGATCCACCAGCCACCGAAAACCGGCAGAATCGTGCGGAGCCTGTCCTTGTTACCGCTCGCGGCAAGGCCGGCAAGGATGACGGCCCAGACAATTGCGCAACCGACGCTGTAGGACGTGTAAGTACCCGGTCGAGTTCTCATCCTGCGATGATTCCAGATCGTCAGGTGGAGCCGAGACCGTCATGACTGACCAAGGCGCCGCGTCGAACTACGTGACCGGTTGGCCATCCGCTGGGACCGGCCTCGCAGCGCCCGCCCCAACTCGGACCCGCGGACAAAAGGCACGCCCGGTCACGGCGGCTCTGCAGAGCACGTTCGCTAAGCACTTGGGCGCTCATCCCGTTGGACTTGCTGAACTACGAAGCCCTGCGCAGATGGCACGCGAACCCGTCGATCGGTGTCCCGTCGGCGGGACCTGGCGCAACGCGTCTCGAGAACCCAGATGGATCAATCTGAGCTCCTAGGCGGCTGCTCAAGCGTGCCCGAGTTCGTCCGCCTGCGACTCTCGGCGACGTCCAGTGCGACGGAACAAGGCCGCGCCGAGAACATGAAAGCTCGGATAGTCGGGAAAGCCTCTACAGACAAGGATCACTCAACGCTCGCCAGCTCTTGTGTGCACCCTGAGGAGGGCGAGCGGGAAGCTGGGTGCTACCAGCCCTCCACTGTGGCGGCGATGAGGACTCTCGCCATCCAAGCGAGGAGCTCGATTGCCTCGTCACGGTGTAGGTCGGCCATGTCAGTTGTCCAGACGACGGCATCGGATCCGAACAGTGGGATGAGGGCGGCCGCGAGACGCTCGCGTGCGGCTGGCGGGACATCACTGGGCAAGTCTTCGAGCAATGCGCCGATCCAGCGGCCTCGGTTGGTGAGGCCTCGGCGGGGCTTCACTTCCTCTCGTTCGGGCGTGAGCGAGAGGCGCAGCATCGTGCGCAGCTCGGTCTCGTGATCAAAAGCCCAGGTTGCCGTCGCGCGTACGAGTTCGGCGGCCCTGGCACCGAGCTCGTCGGGCGAGGCAGCCCGACCGGAGGCCCAGTCGGCGTCGTCGAGCGGGTCGTCGGCGAGGGACATCGTCGCGTGCAGCATCACGGCGTCGTTGTTTGGGAAGTAACGGTAGGCGGTTGCCCGCGACACGCCGGCGACCTCGGCCGCGGCGGGCACGGTGAGCGGGCCTCCGGTGCGCAAGAGCTCTCGGGCAGCCTCCCTCAACAGGCGCATCGTGCGTTTTCTAGGACCAGACAGTGTCCCGGTATCGCGTGAACGTTCCATCAGCCTGCTCCTTGACACGAAGGGTCCTCAGGTGCATGATACTCAAAGTCTTAGTATGAGACAGGATATCTCATAACGTCGAAGGAACCAAAAAACAGGGGGGGAACGTGACCACCGCTACCGAAGCATTCCCATCCAGCCGCACAGTTCCGATGGTGACCGGACTCCACCATCTCGGTCTCACGGTCCGAGACATCGGCACCAGTGAGGCTTGGTACAGCGAGGTTCTGGGCCTGGTCCGAGCCTTCGCCGAACCGCACGGAGCTGGCGATGGCTACGCCGTCGTGATGACACGTCCCGGCACCGGCCTGTTCGTGGGCCTCGACCACCATCCCGACGCGGACAGGCAAATGTTCAGCCCGCGGCGCACCGGACTCGACCACCTGGCGCTTCAAGTCGCCAGTCGGGAGGCAATCGACGAGTGGATCACCCACCTCGACGAAGTTGGCGTCGAACACGAAACACTGTTCGAGAGCACCGATCCGGTGCCGCACGCCCTGGTCGTGTTCCGCGACCCGGACGGAATCCCGATCGAGCTGTTCTGGTTCGGCGGTTGAGATGACCGATCTGCTCCACATGCCACTTCGGGACGGGGCCCGGCCGCTTACCAGCACCGAGCTCCCGCACAGCCAACTGGACCAGCAACCCGGCGACAGCCGGCACGTGGGCGCCATTCTTGCCGAGGCGTTGACCTGGCGATCCGTGCTCGGACAGCCATCAGCGATCGCGGTGGAGGGTGCCCGTGCCCTCGCTTTGGACAGCAGCGCCGCGGGTGGGCCGGCCGAGGCGTTCCTGGTCGGGCGCGAGTTCTGCCACGTGCATGCGAAAGGTGACTTCAGCCTGCACGCCACTTTGCCGCTGCCATTAGCCGTCGCGGCCGAGCGCGCAGGATGGGCCGAACCCCACTACCTCGTGCAGACTGGTCAAGCGCCCGCGACCATCGTCATGCTTTACGCCCCCCGCGACGACCTCGAGCGTGACGTTGTCTTGCGATTGGTCCGCGCCTCCTACGAGTTCGCCCTCACGGGTAAGGCCAGCGCGTCAACAGTTACTTACGAACGTCCATCTGCGTAAAGGGAGGAACCATGTCCATCTTGGTCGTACGGCCAAACGACGGCGAGCAGTCAGGCGGCGGGCCGATCCGCTGCCGCATCATTGAGGACGGCACGAACACCCAGCATCGGCTGGGCATCATCGAGGCGATGGTGCCGCCGAGCCCGGTTGGCCCGCCCCAGCACCTGCACCGTGAGCACGACGAGGTCTTCATCGTGACCGGGGGCATGCTTAGATTCAGCGCCGGAGCTGACAGCGTCGACGTCGAAGCAGGGTCGTGCGTCACGGTCCCCGCAGGGACGCCGCATACCTTTTCCAACCCCTTCGGCGAACCCGCCAAGTTCATTTGCACGCTGACTCCCGACCTTTATGTCGAGTACTTCCGTGATCTGAGCAAGCTCCCCGTCGACGAGGAGGGGGTGCTCAACCCCGCCGACATCGGCAGGACGATGATGAAGTACGCCACCGAAGTAGTTCGGTAACAGCGCAAACGACCGTGGTGAAACGATCAAGCTTCTAAACGAAGGAGAGCTTGATGAGTGATGACATGACACCCTTGACCGAGACGCGCGACGCCATAACAGCGACCGGGTCCCCCGCCATAGGTTGACGCTGCCGCGCCTGAATCGGCAGAGGGGGCCAGGACGAACAAGAGGCCTCGATACGCGCCCGCGACACGACTGAAGACTCACCTTGCGCGGAGTACAGATGGTTCGATCGGCTGCGGTCTCGCGCCGCGCCGACGGCGCGACGCAAACAGTCGTCACGGCCACTGTTCATACTCTCGCCCCGTCTTATCCGGCGCCGCTAGCGTGTCCCTGCCCAGCTTCTTTCATTTCTATGTACTTCCGGTACTGCTGAAGGATGTGCTCATGCGAAGCACCCTCGGTCGGGACATGCGGGTGGTGGTGCCGACACAAGATGTACGGAGTGCCCTCTAAGGGGTGGTGGCCAATCCTCCAACAACCCTTGGTATGGCAGTTGACCTTGCGAACACCGGTATACACGCCGATACCGACGGCACTGACGAGGGTCGCCTCGCCGAAGTCCGAACCGAAACCCGACCAGAAGTTGTAGTACACGTCCGGTCCACCGTGGAGTGTGCCCGTATGAAGAGCTAGCCAATGGCGTACTACATCAAAGAACGCGATAAGGAAGGCAATTCCCACTACGAGGAGAATGATGATGACGCCGAGTACTAGCCTCCTCGATCGACCACCGCCCCTCGTTTCGTTGTTTTCAGCCATGGGTGACGGAGCTGAGGCTGATGCAGTTGCCTCGCTCGCAGCAGGAGGATCGAGCATGTCTGCCAAGCCTACGCGACTGCTGATCAGCTGATTGTCCCCGATTCTCTGCCCCAGGGCTTGGACCGGCAGAGCCGGTGAGCGAGCGCTCGCGATCCTCGGCCAGCTCAAGCGAGCCTTGAGCGACTGTTTCTGGCGCACGCCGAACGTCGATCTGACGCGGCCTGCGCAGGTGGTCGCTCGACATTCTGTGTGCCCACTCTGGAGTCCTCGGTCCGATTCTCGCGTGCCTGACCGCTATGCCCCCAATCGTCACGCAGCTGCAAGCAAGTGCACCCGCCCCTGAACGCCGGGCGTGCGTTCGGGAAACGCCCTCCCCGCGGCGCCGAGCGGTGGGACATTGCCTATGGCCCCCGGTTCCCACCATCAGCGGATGAGGGGGACTATGGCCCCGAGCGCAGACGCAGTTACACCGAGAAGGGTGACCGCCAAAAGGGACTGAGAGAGCCATCTACTGCGCGCCTCACCCATCAAGGCATAGTCAGATGAAAGCCGGAGTAGGACCCACAGCAGCGGCACCGCCACCACTGCGTTGACGACTGCAGCGAAGACAAGGGCGGCGACGGGGTTCACACCGAAGACGTTGAACGTCAGGCCGAGCACCATGGCGACCGCAAGGATCCCGTAGAAGTTGCGCCCGGCTTTTGGCTTGAGGTCCAAGCCCTCCGGCCATCCCCTCGCCTCGCTGACGGCGTACGCAGCAGAACCGGCTAGGACGGGCACGGCAAGCATGCCGAGCGCGGTTATGCCAAAGGCGAAAAGACCCTGTGCCACCTCACCGGAGTGCGGAAAGGTCTTGACCAGTGGGCGCAAGGCGCTCGCAGCGTCGGCGGCGCTTTTGACCGTGGTCACTCCGCCACTATGTAGGACCGTGGCCCCGACCACGATGATGAACCATGCGACCAGCTGGGAGTTGAACATGCCGACGACGTTGTCCAAACGCACGTCGAGCAGAGACCTGCCAGACGCCGCCGACCGGCGTTCTTCCACCTCTTGGGAGGTCTGCCAGAAGAACATGTACGGGCTGATCGTGGTACCGACCACAGCCGTGAGCACATAGAAGAACGACGAAGACAGTTGGACGTGAGGGACGAAGGTCGCATGGGTGATTCGCGCCCACGGCTCGGTCACCAAGAAGGCCGTGGCCGGGTAGGCGAGAAGTGCCAATGTCAGCCACTTGAGGACGCGGGCGTACCTGCGATAGCTAAACCAGATTTCGACCACCAAGAGAACCGCAGTGAACAGCACGGCCAGGGCAGCACTAGGCAGCGGAACCACGAGGTGCTCTGATGCCGCGACGGCACCGATGTCGGCGCCGATGTTGATCACGTTAGCGATGAGCAGCAGCGTGACAAGGGTCCGCAGGGCGCGATGGTTATAGCGTGACTTGATCACTGCGGCCAGTCCCTGGCCGGTCACGTGCCCCATGCGGCCGCACGCCTCCTGGACAGCTGTGAGCATGGGAAGCATCCAAAAGGCCGTCCAAAGTTGGCCGTAGGCGAACTGGGCTCCGGTTTGGGAGTAGGTGGCTATTCCCGAGGGGTCGTCGTCAGCGGCGCCAGTGATGATGCCCGGACCGAGTATCCCGATGACTCGCCGCAGGTTGACGGCGCTGGCGCGAGTTCGCACAGTATCTGCGTTGCCCTTTGGAGGCTCAGGATCGCCAGCCTGAGCTCCATCTCTGCCCTTCTGGCCCAAAGAGGCGCCTTGCTACTCGCTGTCGTAGGTACCTGTGGGGGAGTCTCAACTATCCCAACAGGTCACAAAGTGCCAATGGTCCCATATTCATGACTAGCGGTCCTATCGGCGCGGAGCTGCCTGCTAGTCGCGGACGCGCGCCAGTGCTGGCCGATGTCCCCGATCGTCGGAGCGGGGCGCAGGAACGGCAGGGATATGTGCTCACTCAATGCCCGAAGACGGCGCTGTTCCCGGCTCTTTCGTGGTGGTCCCGTCCCGTCAAGGGTGGGATCGGACTCAAAGCTCGGGACTCGTGGGAAGCACGGGCGTTGGCGACAACTCGTAGGAATGCCCAAGGCTCCGCCGCTGCATCATCGGCGGCGAGGTTGGAGTCTTCGTGGTGAGAGGGCGGGGCGACGGGAGCTGGCTTGTTGGGCTTCGATGGCTCGGTGCCGTTGGTTGATATGGTCGATGAGCTCAGGATGGGTCTTGACGAAGTCGGCTCTGGCTTGTCGCGCGTCTTCGAGCTCAACGATCTGAGCGGCAAAACGGGACCTCTCGCCTTCGAGAAGCCGAGCGTGAGGTTCGGTCGTGCGCTGCCAGGCACGCTCAGCGGCTTGCAGGGCGTCGGCGCTGGTCGTGAGACTTCCGCGACCGCGGTGCCGGGCGAGGAGTCCACGGTGAGGATCCAGGACGCGGCGGAGGTTCTCTTCGTGGCTTCGGCTAGCAACTCGGAGATCCTCGTAGCTTGTTCGGACGGGTGTGTTGGCCCACCGTCCGGCGCCTTTGCGGAGGTCGGCCAGGTCCTTTTCGAGGACGTCTTGCTGTTTTCTTAGTCGGTCGATCTGGTCGGTGACGTCAGGCGGGATGCTCGCGAGCAGCTGTTGGTGCTCGGCACGAAGCTCGGCGAGACGCTGGGCAGCTCGGACCCGGTCAGTAGCCCATTGCTGGCGGCGCTCGTCATCCCAGGACCAGGTGAGGCGTTGGGCGGCTTGAGCGAGGTTCGGTGCAGTGGTGTAGACGTGGCTGGCGTTCCTGGCGCGACTCATGGCCACATAGGCGAGCTCCCGGCCACCACCGTCATCGAGGACGTGCGCGACTTCGACAGTAGAGGCCCGTCACCGTCTGGCACCTTGTCGGCGTCGGTCTCGCCGCAGACAACAACGCCACTGCTCAAGGAGACAGATGGCCGGTCCCGAAGCCCTGTCCCAGCTCCTCACCATCGACCAGCTCGCTGAGCGGCTCGGGGTAAGCATCCGCCACATCCGCCGGCGCGTCGCCGAGCGACGGGTGCCCTATCTGAAGGTCGGGTGGCTGGTCCGCTTCGACCCGGCCGAGATCACCGCCTGGCTCGATGGTGCTCGCCATCCCCAGCAAGCGATCGAATGGGCGCGGTCCTTCCCGGCCGGCGTCGGTGATTTCGTCTGATGTCTGCGCCGGGCTGGTCCCCCACCACTGATCGCGATGAGTGACCCTCACGATCACTCGGGCCTTCGAACACGAATCAGATGGCCGCGGACGACGACGATGCATCCCGTGAGGTCACCGAGCTACTCGTTGCTCAGGAAGCTCCGTACCGTGCTGGTCACTGTTTCGACGTCCCTGGTGCTCAACACGGATGACGGCGATGCCTGGATGGCTGCCAGGCGGGTATCGACGGACATCGCCAAAGCCTCGATCGAGTGTGACGACAAAGCGCTGCTCTCTGATCGCTGCGGCAAGGACGTCGGGTCACCGGCGCCCGTGAGATCTTCGTCGATCACGGTGTCGACGTCGTGACCCAGGGACGCGGCGACAAGCCGCGCTGCCTCTGGGAGATTCTCGTCTAGCTTGAGCCTCACCCGGGCGACGGCTCGAGTGGGTGTAGCTCCTCACGAGCGAGAAAGGCCGCGTAGGCAAGGGCGGCCGCGACGGCACCTGTGGGGAGTGATGGGTACTCGGCGTGAATCTGACCCTCGGTCATTCCCGCGGCCAGGCAGTCAAGTACGACGCTCACCGGGATGCGGGTCCCGCGAATCCGCGCCTGTCCGTGCACGACCGCTGGGTCGGCGTCTATGAGGTCGAGGGGCTCGATTGCCATCGCTCTATGGTCGCACATCGATCTGCCAATCGGTCATCTGATCTGCGCGCAGAGGGTCCGAGAGGCGGGCGATCTGAGGACCAACTGAAGACCGGATCCGTCCCATGAGAGAGAAAACAGCAGCTCAGGGACGCTGCTGAGCTGTTCCCCGCTTATGGGACTGCTCGCCACCGGAGTCGGCTGAGTCCCTGTCAGCGCTACGGCACTCTAGAAACCATGGTCGGCCCATCACCTTGTGGTACGAAGGTACCGCACGTGACAAGGCGCAGATTCCTGGACTCGATCGGCCCCCACGTCCGCAGATCGCACCGACGGCGACCGTCGGAGCCGCTTCAATGAGACTGCATCGCCGCTCGCTGGCTCATCTCGCCCTAAGCGGCGATGCCTTGCCGACGAAAGAGGAATTATGAGCTCCGTCACCAAGGTGCCTACCGGCTGGCGGGCCCGCTAGCGTACCCCCGATGGGAAGTCCCGTTCGAAGACATTCACGCGGAAAATCGACGCGGAGAAGCACCTCACCGCCACCGACCACGCGAAGCTGACGGGCGCCTACGCCGACCCACGTGCCGGCCGAATCACATTCAAGACCTACGGCGAGCAGTGGCGGGCGGTCCAGGTTCACCGGCCGTCTACGGCGGTCCAAATAGAGACGAACTTGCGCCGTCACGTCTACCCGACGCTCGGTGATCGACCGATCGGCGCCATCCGCCCGTCCGAGGTCCAGGCTTGGGTCCGCAGCCTCGCGGAAGTTCTCGAGCCGAGAACAGTCGAGCTCGTCTACAGGTACGTGGTCGCCGTCTTCCGGGCCGCGGTCGCTGACCGGGTCATCCCGGAGAACCCCGCTGCCGGGACCCGGCTGCCGAAGGCTGAACCGCGACGGGTCGAGCCGTTGGAGGCCGAGGTCGTCCAAGCGATCATCGAGGCGGTCCCTGACCGCTACCGCGCGCTCGTCGTCCTTGCAGCCGGCACCGGACTCCGCCAGGGTGAGTGTTTCGGGCTGACATTGGATCGGGTGGACTTCCTGCGCCGGCAGCTCACAGTCGACCGTCAGCTCGTGCTCCTTCCAGGGTCAGGTCCCGTACTCGGAGCACCAAAGACCCAGGCAAGCTACCGGGTGATTCCACTTCCCGCTGTCGTGCTCGATGCCCTCGCTCACCTCGCCACCTACCCGGTCGGTCCCGACGGCTTCCTGTTCACCAGTCACGCCGGTGAGCCGATCCGCCGTACTCGCTTCTCGGACGTCTGGCGTCCCGCCGTGAAGGCGTCAGGAGCTCCGACAGGGACCGGCTTCCACTCTCTGAGGCACTTCTACGCCTCACTACTGATCCGCCACGGGGAGTCGGTCAAGGTCGTACAGGCCCGACTCGGCCATGCCAGCGCGGCTGAGACGCTCGACACGTACTCGCATCTTTGGCCCGACAGTGAGGACCGTACGCGTGCCGCTATCGACGAAGTGCTCGGTCCTCGAGTGTCACCTGCGTGTCACGCCTTGAAGGCCAGTACATAAAACTCCTGCTCAAGTGGTGGTGGTGGCGAGCCGGCCTATAGGCGGGGTTCTGTCCGCCGGCCGGCATGCCGGTACCGGCGGGGTGGCCATCCATCTACGCGGCCTACCTGGGGACATCGGGCGGGCCACCCGTCCCTCGCTCGGCCTTGCTCCGGGTGGGGTTTACCTAGCCGACCGGGTCACCCCGGCCGCTGGTGCGCTCTTACCGCACCGTTTCACCCTTGCCTGTACACGGCATGCCGTGCCATCGGCGGTCTGTTCTCTGTGGCACTGTCCTGCGGGTCGCCCCGACTAGCCGTTAGCCAGCACCCTGCCCTGTGGAGCCCCGACCTTCCTCAGCCGGCCACGACGCCGAAACGCCGCCCCGGCCGCGACCACCCGGCCGACTCGCCATCACCGGGGCCATTCTCCCACGTCCGGGCCGTGCGCTCGGCGCAGGCCTCGCTCGGGACCCAAGAATTCCTCCCCGGAAATATGATGAGTGCTTGTATATCGAAATAATGAGCGCTATACTGTCAAGGAAGTGATAACGACAGTTAGAAGCAAGGAGATGAACAAGACAAGATGATGCGTTTCGATCCATTTCGTGAGCTCGACCGGCTGACACAGCCGATGTGGAACGCCCGGGCAAGCGTGCCCCTCGACGTCTACCGCAAGGGCGAGAAGTTCATCGTTCGTGTCGACCTGCCAGGAATCGACCCTTCCAGCCTCGATCTGACAATCGAGCGCAATGTGCTCTCGATCAAAGCCGAGCGCTCCTGGGTGCCTGCGGAAGGTGACGAGGTCCTCGTCGCGGAACGTCCCCAGGGGACCTTCACCCGCCGGCTTTTCCTCAGCGAAGGCCTGGACGCCGATCAGATATCCGCTCAATACGAGCACGGCGTGCTGACGGTGACGGTGCCGGTCGCAGCCTCGGCCAAGAGCCGCAAGATCGCCATCAGCGTCGGCCCCCAGGACGACGCGAACGTCCTCGACGTCCAGGCGAGTGAGCAGCCGGTACACGCCTAAGAGCGTTCCGGCTGGAGCGCGCTAGCAAGCCCCGGTCCCCCACGGCCACCTTTTCCGGTGGTCGATGCTGGATCTCCCCCCGGACGCCCAGCTGCGAGGCTGAGGTGCCCGGGGGCTCGGGGCCGTCTTCGAGTGCAACACCGTTCAGCTCCAGTCTCATGCGCCTGGGTTTCAAGCGAGGCCGGCAAGGTGTCCCGTCTCGTTGAAGCTGGCCAGCTGGGTGCCGAACGGGCCGGCCGTCGAGATCCGGGTGATCGACGCGACGCCGAGCGACAGACGCCACGACAGCTCAGGTCCGCCGCCAAGGGCCCAGACGACCGCCGCCCTGACCGGTGACAGGTGTGTGACGACGACGACGTCGCCACGGGCCGCCTCGGCCGAGAGTTCCTCACAAGCGGCGGTCACCCTCGCCCCGACCTCTCCCAGGGTCTCGCCCCCGGGCGGGCGCCAGGCGGGATCGGAGCGCCAGCGTTCCCAGAACCCCGGAGGGAACCCCGACAACGGAGTCTCGTCGAGCTCGCCGTAGTCGAACTCGACAAAACGCCCGTCGATCTCGGGTGGGGAAAGTGCTTCCGGCCCGAAGGCTCTCGCGTAGCCAGCCGCGACCGCCTCCGCAGTCTGCTCGGCGCGCTGCAGCGGGCTCGTGAGGATACGGCAGGCAGCAGCACCGCGTGACGCCAACGCGTCGCCGAGCGCGACCGCCTGGCGGTGGCCAAGCTCGGTCAGGGGCGAGTCGGTCCTTCCGATGACCAGCCCTGCCGCGTTGGCCTCGCTCTGGCCGTGGCGGACGAGAAAGAGCATCGAGCCCTAGCTGCCCGCCTGGTCGCTCGTCATGACGAGTATCCGGCCGCACTGGTCGCAGTAGACGACCGAGTCCGGCGTGGAGTGGCGCAGCCTGTGCAGCTCGGACGCCGGTAGCAGCAGGTGGCAGCCGCTGCAGGCTCCGCCCACCAGGTGCGCCGCCCCGACGCCTCCCAGCTTGGCCCTCAGCCGCTCGTAGGAGGCCAGGAGCTCAGGCGTGACGCGTCGGGCCAGCTGGTCCCTGGTTGCGCGGACCAGAGCTGCCTCCTGGTCGATCTCGGCTGTCGCCATGCCGAGCTGCTCGCGGGCCAGACCCAATTCCTCGGCCGCCTCGGCGGAGCTGGCCGTGAGAGCCGCGAGCTCCTGGTCCAGTGGCTCGAGTGCCTCCATGACCTCGAGCTCCTGGTCCTCGATCTCGCGGCGGAGATGGGTCAGGGAGGACACCTCCTCTCCCATCGCCTGCTCGTCCCGGTAGGAGCCGGCCCGCCCCGAGCGCAGCCGTTGCTCGATGGCGGCGATCCGCCCGCCGACGGCGTCCGAACGCTGATCGAGGGTCAGCTGCTGCGAGGCGAGCTTGTCGCGCTGCTCCTGGGCTTCCGCGACGCGGGCATTGAGCTCGGCGAGCCGCGCGCCGAGCTCGGAGACGGCGACACGCTCGGCAAGCTCGCGCCGCCGGTATGCGAGGCGGTCGAGCGCGATGTCGGCCTCCTGGAGCTCGAGAAGGATCGAGAGCTGCGGGGTCGGAGCCGCAGGGGCCTCGTCACGGGAGGGCTCGGCGTCGCTCGTGGACATCGCGGATGGACGCTACCGGCGCCCGCTCGCCCTGGCGGCGAGAAGCTCTGAGAGCAGCGCTGAGCTGCCTGCAGCCACGGGTGTACGCCGAGCGGAATGCTCCCGCACCACGAGATCCCGTCCCTCGGCGTCTACGACAGACGCACCTGCCTCGGTGCAGATGAGGAGACCGCCGAGGTAGTCCCAACTCCCGTGGGCGTCGTGCACACAGTCGACATAACCGTCCAAGGTCCCGTCCGCGACCGCACACAGATCCAAAGCGGCTGCTCCGAGAGCTCGATACCACCTCCAGCCGAGGTGACGTGGCGGGTACCCCGACAACCCGATCAGCGAGCGACCGAGCGACTCCTGGCACGACGGGCCAATCGGTTCACCGTCGCGCCGGGCGCCCTGGCCCCGTACGGCCTCGTAGCGAGCGCCTGTCGCCTGGTTCACCACCAGCGCGGCCAGCGGCCCTTCCTCGTCCAGCACACAGATGCTGGTCGCGAACCACGGGATGTGCCGGGAGGCGTTCGTGGAGCCGTCCACCGGGTCGAGCACGGCGAGGAGCACCTTCTCCAAAGCGCCGGCGCTCAGGCCGGACTCTTCGCTCAGCACCCCGAGGCCCGCGCCGGCGAGGATCCGAACCGCCACGGCATCCGCGACGAGGTCCGACCGGTACTGCCCGGGCCGCGTGCCTGCCAGCCCCCAGTCCGTGAGCCCGCTCAACGAGCCGGCTACCGCGTCGGCCGCTTCGCCAAGGACCTCCAACAGCTCGGCTCCGTCCACATCACCGAACCGTAGCCTGCCGAGCGCGTCCCGTCGCTCGCCTACACTTGCCTTTCAGATGGCCGTCATCGACGTCGCCGGTTACGTTGCCGAGCTCAAAGATCATGCGGTCGACCACAAGTTTCACGTGCACGACGAACGGCACTTCGTCGAGACGTACTCGCTCCGCCAGTTCTGGGAGGTCGACCTCCACCCTGAAGAGGGATGTGGCGGGCCGATCGACCTGCACCTGGCCCTCGAAGTGGAGCCCCGTGTGCTGCTTGACTTCGAGGACGCTGTCGTCGCGCTGCCCGAGGACGAGGACCCCCCCGACAAGTGGTTCTTCCCGCTGACTTTCAACTGGGGCGTCCCGCCGTTGCCCAAGGGCCCCGACCTTCTCAGGCTCGCCATCGACCTGGCCGGCGTCGGCGGTGTCGAGCTCCCACTCGAGATCTCTGCCACCGACTCGTTCGGCTCGGTGACCGACGCGCCGGTCCGCCGCCTCACCATCGTCGCCCGTCAACAAGTGTCGCTGGCGAAGGTTCTCGCTGGCGAGGAGCTGCTGTGCGACACCTTCGACAGGGCCCTCGCCGTCACCCGTTTCTTCCTTGACAATGCCCCGAATTGGCTCGAGGAATAGAGCGGCGCGGTCGCGGCTGATCGCCGCGTGGCTCCTGCTCGGCCTGGTCTTCGCCTGCCTGTTCACCGGCTGCTCGAGCCAGGACGCCGCGCCACTTGCCACCAAGGCCTGCGCGCACGTCGAACGCGCCCTGGCGGTCGAGCACAAGGCTGCCACCGCCGGCCCCGTCGAGGCGGCGAGACTTCAGACAGAGGTGCTGGACCAGGTCCGCGCCGCCGTTCCGTTCGCGGCGCAGGCGGCGGGTGACGACACGACCTGGCAGCCGCTAGAGGCCACGTTGAGCGAGTCGAACCGCGTGCCGGTGCATTACTTGCTCCCCGCCCTGGCGGCCCAATGTGCCGGGGTCTCAGGCTAGGGCCGGATCGTCACGGGCCCGGTCGAGCTATCAGTCGGACACCTCGGCGCTCGGCAGCTCCCATAGCTTGATCCCGCCGAGGATGCCGGCGACGTTGTCGACAATGCTCACCGACGGGTCCAGATAGCCCACGAGGAGCCTTGAGTTGCCGCCTCCGACGTAAAGCCGGTCGTAGTTGAGCAGCCTGTGAAAATTGACGAATGCCTCGTCGACGCGGCTACGCCATTTCCGAAGGCCGATCTTCCTCAATGCCGCGTCGCCGATCTGCTCGTCATAGGTCTGGCCCTTGCGGAAGGGATGGTGCGCCAGCTCGAGATGCGGCATGAGCTTGCCGTCGAGGAACAAGCCCGTGCCGACGCCGGTACCGAGCGTGACGACGAGCTCGAGCCCGGAACCGCTCACGACCTCGAGGCCCTGGAGATCTGCGTCGTTGGCGACGCGGACAGGGCGGCCGAAACTTGCCTGCAGCGCGCCGGCGAGATCGAACCCGGTCCATGCAGCCAGCAACTTGGCCACGATCGGAGCTCCCGGGGCACCTGAGCGGGTGACGAAGTGCGGCGCCGTCAGCACGATGCCCTTGCGGACGACACCGTTGAAACCGACCGACACGCGGTCGAAGTCCGGCAGGGGCGCAACGAGCGAAGCCAGGGCGTTGACGAAGTCCTTGGGTGCGCACGGATAGCGCGTGGGCACCCGGACCCGGTCCGCGACGAGCTTGCCCGCAGCGTCGAGCACCGAAGCCTTGAGGCCAGTGCCGCCGACGTCGATTGCCAGCGTCGTCGGTCGCAGCGGAGGCACGACTGCTGGCGCGACAGCCTGCGCGACCGGGTCCCCAGCCCTGGCGCGTGCGGTCGACGCCGCCGGCCTGCGGGCGGTGCTGCGGGCGGACACGGCTCTCGTCGCCGCCGTGGTGGAATCCATCGCGACGGGTTCAGCATCAGGCGGCTCACCAGCCACGGGCTCGGGCTCGGCGGTGGGCTCGGGCTCGGCGGTGGGCTCGGGCTCGGCGGGCTCGGTTGCCTTGCCGGCGTCGTCTTCTTCGGTCATACGACCACCTTTCCTCCGGCAGCACCCACCGCCGGTGAGCTGAGCGGCTGATAGGAGCCAAGGAACTCGAGCAGCGTGCGAACCCCGAAACCCGTGGCACCTTTTCGGAATTCTCCCGAATCCTCGTCCGACCGCGATGGACCGGCGATGTCCAGGTGGACCCAAGGCCTGTCGCCGACGAACTCCTGGAGAAGCAGGGCGGCGGTCAGTGTGCCTCCGGCGCGCTTTCCCTGGTTCTTCATGTCCGCGACCTCCGAGTCGATGTCCGCCCGGTACGCGTCGGGAAGCGGGAGTGGCCACGTCGCCTCGCCCGCGCGCTCGGACGCGGCGTGGACGGCCGCGATCAGGCGATCGTCGTTGCCCATCAGGCCGGCGATCCTGGGACCCAGGGCGACCACGCACGCCCCCGTGAGGGTCGCGAGGTCGATGATGGCGTCCGGTCCCTCCTCGGCAGCGAGCGAGAGGCCGTCGGCGAGCACGAGCCGCCCCTCGCAGTCCGTGTTCACGACCTCGATGGTCTTGCCGTTGCGGATCTTCAAGACGTCGCCGGGCTTGGTCGCTCTCCCTCCGGGCATGTTCTCGGTGGTCGGCGCGAACCCGACCACCCGGACGCCGACTCCGAGCGCCCGACACGCCCCCATGGTCGCGATCACGTCTGCCGCGCCGCTCATGTCCGTCTTCATCGTGAGCATGTCCCCGGATGTCTTGAGCGACAGCCCCCCGGAGTCGAAAGTGATCCCCTTGCCGACCAGGGCGACCGTGGGAATGGTGCCGTCAGGACGCTTGCGGGCCTGGGCGGCGGGCGGCTCGTAGACGAGCTTGATGAGCCGCGGGGCCTGCACTGAGCCCGCTGCGACACCGAGCAGGCCGCCGAGGCCGGCCTCCGCGATAGCCGCCTCGTCGAGGATCGTGACCTCGAGCCCCCCGCGCTCGGCGGTCTCGACGGCCACCTCCGCAAGCTGCACCGGGGTGAGCGCGCCGGCCGGTTCGTTGGAAAGGTCGCGGGCGAGCCGGGTGGCGTCGGCGATCACCCGACCGCGCTCGAGGCCGCGTTCGGCTGAAGAGACCTCCTGGCAAGACACGACGATCGCGAGCGACTCGAGCGGGTCCGGGTCGCCCGCGTGGTAGCGCGTATAGCGGTAGCGAGCGCCCCAGAAGCCCTCGACTGCCGCCTCTGTGGCCTGTTCGGCCCCTATGCCGAGCTCGGAGACCCCGGTGAGGTCCAACGCGATCGTCTTGGCTTCGCCCGTGGAGGCAGCAAAAGCAGCTGCCGCTTTGCGCAAGGTCGCCGTCCCGAGATGCTCGCGAGAGCCGAAGCCGAGCACCACATCTACGCGCCCGCCCTCGCCCGGAGTCACAAGGGTGTCACCGGGCTTGGCTTTGAAACGCCTCCGCTGGCACCAGGCGACGTCCAGGTCGAGACCCGGTCGTGCCGTCTCGAGGCCTTCGAGGGCACCCCAGCCGACTGCCTCGACACCGCCGGGCACGTGGTCGGCAATTTCGCTCGGGAGTGTCAAGGGTGAGTGCATGAGTCTCATCATGCCTCGGTCCGGGGAGCCTTGACACGTACGGAACGTGCGGTCAGATGCTCGCGCTCGCACGAGCGGGCGAGCAGCCAGCACAGGTCCGACAAGCGGTTCAGGTACGGCACCACCTGCGAGCCGTCCCCGGGCGCGAGCGCGACGGCCTTCCGCTCGGCACGTCGCACGACGGTGCGCGCGAGGTCCAGTGCCGCACTCGCACGGGTCTGGCCCGGGACGACGAACTCGGACGGCACCGTGCCGGCCGCCTCGAGCTCGTGCACCCGCTGCTCCAGCGCGTCGACCATCTCCTGGGTGACGAGCGTCTTTCCCGCGACAAGCCTGCTCCTCGATCGAGGCGCGGTCGCCACCTCCGCCATCACGACCCATAGGTCCGTCTCCAGGCCCGCAATCTCCTCGTCGAGCTCGCTGCCTGTCACCTCTGCCCGGGCCATGCCCAAAGCCGCCTGCGCCTCGTCGATGGCGCCGTTGGTCTCGATGCGGGCCGAGTCCTTGCGAACACGGCCGCCATGGAGGAGACCGGTCGTGCCGTCGTCGCCCCGTTTGGTCGAGATGCTCACCGGCCGCAGCGTACCTGCGATGTGCCGCGCGGCGATACGGGCGAAGACCTGCGTCGAAGAACCCGCAGCGACCAGGTCGGCGTCCATAGACTCGCCGTGTGCCGACCATCCCCAACGGGCCCTCAAGGCCCGAGACCCCCCTTGAGAACCGCTCGACGAAGCACGCCACGACCGCCCGAGAGCGTGCCCGGCCCGGGCCGCGGCTCGTCCGCCGCGCCGCTGTGCTGTGCGTCTCGGCGATGGTCGCGGCGACGCTAGCGGCCTGCAGCTCTTCGGCCAAGCCTGCTACGACGACGACGCTCCCGTCGCCGGCGGCGTCGACGGCCGCCATAGAGCACGCCTACGCGGTGCTTTTCGATCTCGCGAATCCCGCGCTTTCCCCCAAGCTCGCCGTGGTCCAGGACGGCTCGGCGCTCAAGTCGGCGATGAAGACGGCGCTCAAGAGCGCGCTCGCCAAGAGCGCCGCGGGCGCGACGGTGAGCAAGGTCACCATCGAGCAAGGGACATATTGCAAGAACGAGCTCCTGCCGAGCCCGTGCGCCACGGTGAGATACGACGTATTGAGCCCGACGAAAACGGTCGTGCTCCCCAACGCGGGTGGCGTGGCCGTGTACCAGCACGGGCGCTGGCTCGTGGGCAAGACCACGATCTGCGCACTGCTCGAGCTCGAGAACTCCGGCGCCGTGCCGCCCGGCTGCTGAGACTTAGGAGCCTTCGTCCGCCCCAGGTAGCAGCTCGCGGGCCACTTCGCCGAGCTTGTCGACGGGCCCTGCCTCGACGACCTGGCCCTTGCGCAGGACCACGAGCTGCTCGGCCAGCTCGAGCGCCCTGGGCAGCTGCTGTTCGATGACCAGGAGCGAGGTGCCTGCGTCGCGGATCTCGCGTAGCGCCCGGTACACGTCGTCCACCACCCGGGGGGCCAGGCCGAGGGAGAGCTCGTCGACGACGAGCAGCTTCGGCGGCACCGCGAGGACGCGGGCGAGCGCGAGCATGCGTTGCTCGCCGCCCGAAAGTGTGCCCGCGAGCTGGCGCCGCCGGTCGGCGAGGCCAGGAAAGTGCTCGAAGGCACGAGCCAGAGCGTCGGCCGTGCCCTTGCGGCCGAGGGCGCGCATGAATGTCAGGCGCAGGTTGTCCTCGACGTCCAGGGTCGCGAACACAGAACGCCCCTCGGGTGCATGGGCGACTCCCCGGCGCACGAGCTTCCACGTCGCGAGGCCGGTGACGTCCTCACCTGCGAACAAGATCCTGCCCTTTGTCAACGGCACGAGCCCGGTCGCGACACGGGCGATCGTGGACTTGCCGGCGCCGTTCGGGCCCACGAGCGCGGTGACAGAGCCCGCGGGGACCGACAACGACACTCCGAACAAGGCCCGGAAACGGCCGTATGAGGCCCAGACGTCGCGAAGCTCGAGCACGGGGGGTTCCGTCCTTGCCGGGGCCGGCGATGGGAGAGGCGCCGTCGCGTCGGCGAGCGGTCCGCCGGTGGCCATCACGTCACTTCACCGAAATAGGCACTGCGCACGACGGGCTCGGCCATCACCTCGTCGACCCGGCCGGACGCGATCATCCTGCCGAAATCGAGCACGTAGGTCCGCTCGACGACGCGCCTGACGAAGTCGAGATCGTGCTCGACGAGGAGCATGGCCGTGTGACGGCGCGCCCGGACCTCGACCAGGACCGCTGCGAAACCGACGGTCTCGCGGGTGTCCAGGCCCGAGGACGGCTCGTCCAACAACATCAGCAGCGGGTCCTGCGCGAGGGCGCGTCCGAGCTCGACGAGGCGCCCGTGCCCCTGGCTCAGCGACTCGATCGGGTCGTCGGCGACCGCTCCCAGGCCGAGCTCGACGAGAAGCTCCTCGACGCGGGGCACAGGGGCGCTGGCCCTCCCCCGGCCGATCAGGTCCTTCCAGAGCCTGCCGTCACCCCGGTGCACCCGCTCGGCGACCATCAGGTGCTCGCGCGGGCTCATCCCGGCGAACAGCTCGAGTCTCTGGAAGGTCCGCCCGATCCCGAGGCGGGCACGCTCGTAGACCGGCAGCCGGTCGATCCGCTGGCCGTCGAACAAGATCCTCCCCCCGTCGATGTGGCGCACCCCGTTCAGGCAGTCGAACAGCGTCGTCTTCCCGGCGCCGTTGGGGCCCACGAGGCCCACGGCCTCGCCCTGGTCTACGAAGAGCGAGACGTTGTCGAGCGCGACGATGCCGCCGTAACGCTTGGAGATCCCGGTGGCCTCCAGAAGTGCCATCTCAGCCGACCGTTTCCGGGTGCTTGCGCAAGGAGACGACCGTCTCGACCACGCGGCGCTTCTGCCATTCCACGACACCCTCCGGATGGAGCGCGTACGTGATCGCACCCAGCCCGAACAGGATCGGGAAGAGGTTGCGCCACTGCGAGGGCAGGTAGTCGAGCACCTGGTAGAGGATCACGTAGGCCATCCCCGCCTGGATGGCGCCTTGCACGGTGTACACGCCCGTCGTCACGACGACGACCATGAAGACCAGTGAGAGGAACGAATTGAAGTCGTCCGGCGAGACCGTGCCCTGAAGCGACCCGTACAGGGCGCCGCCGACGCCGGCGAGCGCCGCGGCCACCGCGAAGACCGTGATCTTCAGCTTGGCCAGGTTCGTGCCGATCGACGCGGCCGCGAGCTCGCTTCCCCGCATGGCTGCCAGCTCGCGCCCTGTAGTGCCCTGGCGGATCGCGAGCACCACCGCCGAGCAGACGATGAGCAAGATGAACGCCAGGACGAAAAAAGCCTTCCCGCTCGTGAAATTGAGCGAGCCGAGCTGCGGGCGAGGGATGTTGACCCCGGTTTCACCGTTTCCCGACCAGGAGTACTGGAAGCCGACGTTGTCCGCCAACAGCCCGAAGGCGAGCGTGGCCAGCGCCAGAGCGAGCCCGCCGAGGCGCAGCGCGGGCATGGCCACCACTACGCCGACGGCGGCTGCCACGGCACCTCCTGCCACGATCCCCATGAACACCGACAGCCCGAAGTGGGTCGCCAGCTGCGCGCAGGTGAACGCCCCGATGCCCGCGAAGGTCGCTTGGCAAAGGGAGATCTGCCCGCTCATCCCCGTCAGCAGCACGATGGACAGGAAGACGATCGAGTAGGCGATCCCCTGGGTGAGTGTGAAAGTCCAGTTGCTCGGCACCCAGGTGAGACACGAGACGAAGAACACGGCGAGCACCAGTGACCCCCCGCCGCGCAGCAGCTCCTCTAGCCCGTGACCCCCGATGGTCGCGGCCATCGGCGGAGGTGGCGGATCGCAACCGGCGAGGGGGTCGTCGTGAAACCACCGCTCGCGAAGGCCCGGCAAGGCGAGCAGCAAGACGATGAGGACGGCGAAGGGAAGTGCCGGCCGCAAGCCCGACGAGAGCACGGTCCCACTCGGGAGGTACCCGCCGAGGAGCTCCTGGACGACTCCGAGCCCGATGCCGCCCCAGAAGGCGAGAGGCAGGCTGGTGAGGCTCCCGAGGGCCGCGGCGGCGATGGCGGCGACGAGCAGCTCGGTGAAGTTCAGCGCCTGCAGCTCGGCGAACAGCGGAGCGAGCAGCACTCCGGCGAGGCCGGCGAGAAAACTCGAGAGGACCCAGATCGCGATCCCGACCCGCTCGGAGTTGATGCCGGCAAGCTGCACCATGCGAGGGCTCTCGGCCATGGCCCGCATCCGCAGGCCGATCTGGGTGAAGTGCGACATGAGCGACGCCAGCAGCACGACGGCCAGGGTCACGATCACCGTCGACAGCTCCGTGCCGTTGATGGCGTCGCCTGCCAGGTGGAAATAGACCGCGCCCGGCGCCAGCCACAACGAAGGGGGCGCGAGCCTCGCCTGGTTCCCGAAGATCAGCTGGAGCGCGCTCGGGATCGCGATCAGCATGCCGAGCGCGCTCACGAGCTTGACCAGAACGGGGGCCGACCGGATGAAACGGTAAAGGAACCGGTCCATCGCCAGGCCCAACAGCGGTGCCACGACCACGACCGCGGCGAGGAACCCGGCCCAGTTCGGCCAGCCGGCGTTGACGCAGACGTAGAAGACCAGCGCCGACGCGTACGCCTGGGCCCCGTAGGCGAGGTTGAACACTCCCGAGGTCTGGTACGTGAGCACGAGCCCCACGGCCATGAGGGCGAACACGCACCCGTAGGGCAGGCCCGGGATGGCATAGCTGAGGAACTGGGTCACGCGATCGCCGGCTCCGCTCTCAGCTCCTTCACGCGCCGGGCACGCTCGGAGCCGCCGGCACCACGACCACGCTGTGGGCGCTTTGCGGCTGAGGAGTCTCGAAGCACGTGAACACGGTGCGGGCTGAGCCGAACAGAGGCACGAAGTGACCGCCCATCGCCCTCACGTACACGTTGCAGTCGACCAGTCCGTTCTGCTTGTGTTCCAGACGCCAGTCGATGGGCGAGACGATGCCGTCGGCGGTGTAGCTCGTCAGCGAATTGAGGGCGTCGATGAGCCGGGTGCGGGTCAGGTCCCGCCCCGCGAGGCGCATCCCCGTCACGAACATGTCGGCGGAGATCCAGCCGGCGAGCGAAGCCTCGCCGGGCAGCTCGCCCGGGAAGTACTTCGCGAGCTTGCTCACGTACAGGTTCATCCCGGGGTACCTGCCCGGCGACAGCCTCGCCGACTCGAAGGGGACGTGGCCGATGAGGAAGTACACGCCCTGCATGAGCGACGAGAACTTGACGATGGCCGCCTCGTCGTAGCCGTTCAGCCAGTACTGGGAGACCGACCCCATTCCGTCCTGGCGCATGGTCTGCGACAGCAGGATGTTGCCCGAGAGGTCCATGCAGCTCACGACGAGGTCCACACCGGCGGCGCGCATCCGGTTGACGTCGGTCGTGAGGTCGACCGGCGGGGCCTGGATCGAGAGATCCTCGTAGGCGACCGGGATGTGGAAACGCCGCATCACGTAGGCCATTCCCTCGCCTGCCTGCTCGGAGGCGCCAACGTTGTAGGCGAGCACCCCGACCTTGCTCGCATGAAGCTGCTCGGCCAGGTACGCGGCCTCAGGCCCGGGGCGGGTGAAGTCGAGGAAGGAACCCTCGGAGCCGAACAGACTGGGCCCGGCCGTCCAGTTCGTGCTGACGTCGTAGCCGAAGGTCGGCACGTCGTTCGAAGCGAGATAGCTCGCGCCGGCGAAGCTCGGCGTGCCGACGCCGACGACGGCGAAGACGTGGTCCTGCTCTATCAAGGTGCGCACCTGGTCGGTGTCCTGGGAGGCGTTCGAGCCGTCGTCCAAGGGGTAGCGGAACTCGATCCTGCGGCCGTCCACGCCCCCCTCGGCGTTCACCATGTTCAAGTACGCGTTGACGCCGTCGAATATCGGGGCGAAGTCGGCCGGGATCGGGCCGGTCAAGGAGGCCACGCCGCCGACGACGACCTGCGAGGCGGTCACACCCTGTGAATTGCCGGCGTTGGACACGGCCGTCTTGGCGTTGCCGCACGCCGCGGCGACCACGGCGATCGCCACCAGAACCCCAAGCGATCTACGAGGACTACGCACGCTGCTACCCCTTGCTCTCGGCACCGAACGCGATCGCCTGACGGGGACGCTATCAGCCAGCTCATGGCCCCGGCCTGCTTGTGCAGGCACCCACTCATTCTGGTCTGCCCGCCCGCCGGACAGGGGGACTCGTGCCAGGCGGGCGCGTCCAAGGGCCCGTGCCCGCCGGCGTCCCACGGGCCGCGGTCCCCGCCGCCGTACGATGAGGAACGTGAAGGTATCGACCCGCGGGGACTATGCAAGCCGCGCTCTGCTCTCGCTCGCGCTCCGCGAGGAAGTCGCGCCCACCTCGGTCCGCGACATCGCAGAGCGGACGGGCCTTCCCCAGCCGTATCTCGAGCAGATCCTGCTCGCGCTGAAAGGTGCGGGGCTCGTCCGCTCCAAGCGCGGCGTCGGGGGCGGTTATGTCCTCGCCCGGTCGCCCGAGCAGATCACACTGGGCCAGATCGTGTCCGCGGTCGACGGCCCGATCGTGGCCGGCGATTTCGGCCAGCCGCACCAGAACGGCGCTTGCGACCACGAGGGCCAGTGCGTGCTGCTGGCAGTGTGGGCAGACGTCGGCGAGCACATGCGCCACCACCTAGACTCCTTCACCCTAAAGGACATGGTGCAGCGCGCGCGGGGCGACATGTCCCCGCTTTCACCACTCGACTGACGAAACTCCACCACAGCCGTCGGATGCTCACCGGCGGCCCGGAGCGCGTATCGCACGGACGCGGAATGGCGGGGGCTTGATTCGCGTTGTCATGGGTGAGCACCAACCAGCGAGAAGGGGGAGGAGCGTCATCTCAGCCGAGAACAAGATCGAGGATGTCAACACGCCGGAGCTGACCGCTGCCGAGCGGAGTCGTGTCATGCGCGAACCCAGTTCGGCCGGGCCCGACCTGATGCGGTTGTTCCTCGACGATCTCGGCAGATTCCCGCTTCTCAGCGCCACGGAGCAGACCGAGCTCGCCAAGAGGATCGAGCAGGGCGACGAGGAAGCCCGCAAGCAGATGATCGGCTCCAACCTGCGCCTCGTCGTGCACTGGGCACGCCGGTACCAAGGACGTGGCGTCGACATGATCGACCTCGTCCAGGAGGGGACCTTCGGCCTGATGCGTGCGGTCGAGAAGTTCGACTGGCGCAAGGGCTTCCGTTTCTCCACTTATGCGACGTGGTGGATCCGCCAGGCGCTCCAGCGTGCCGTGCAGTCCAAGGGCCGCGCCATCCGCTTGCCCGAGGACGCGCTCGCGGCCGAGCTCGAAGCCGACCCCGATCATGTCCGGCTCCCCCGGGTGGTGGCGAGCCTCGACCAACCGTTGACGAGCGACGCCACTGCGACCCTCGGCGACGTGGTGAGCGGTGACGAGGCGCCCTTCGAGGACGAGATCGCACGGACGCTCACGCTCGGCAAGCTCGACGCGGCCATCGACCGCCTGCCCGAGCTGGAGCGCGACGTTGTCCGGCTGCGTTTCGGTCTCGACGGCGGCTCGCCGGCATCGTTGGAGTCGACGGCACGCACCTTGGGCATCGGCGTCCGCCGCGTGAGGCGCATCGAGGCGTCGGCCTTGGCCTTCCTGGCCGTTCAGCCCGAGGTCGAGGGAGTCCACGACGCCGCTTGAGCCTCAGGGCTCAGGAGAACAGCTCGAGCACCGAGGCGAGGTCGTCGGGCAGAGGGGAGCTGAAAGCGACCTCTTGGCCCGTCGCCGGATCGACGAAAGCCAAGCCTGTTGCGTGCAGGAACGGGCGCGTGCATCCCGACCGGCGCCGGTCCCCCCGGTACCGGGCGTCTCCGACCACGGGATGGCCGATAGCGGCCAGGTGCACCCGGATCTGATGGGTGCGGCCCGTCTCGAGCCTCAGCTCCACATAGGTCGCTTCGAGCGGCTCGGTGTACCTGGCGAGCACGCGGTAGTGCGTGCGTGCCTCCCGGCCCCCCACGGCAACGGCCATCCGCGTGGGATCGCGCAGCGACCGCCCTATCGGGGCGTCGACGACTCCCGCCTCTGACTCGAGCGCCCCGCAAGCGAGCGCCAGGTAGGTCCGCCGCACGCTGCGGGCCGCCAGCTGGGCTGTGAGCGACCGATAGGCATCGGGCGTGCGGGCGACCACCAGCAAGCCGGACGTGTCCTTGTCGAGCCGGTGCACGATGCCGGGCCGGTCGGCCTCACCGCAGCCGAGCCTCGGCAGCTCGGCGAGCTCGGGGTAAAGGGCCAGCAGGCCTGCGACGAGCGTGCCGGAACGATGGGCCGTGTCGGGGTGGACCACGACTCCCGGTGGCTTGTCCACGACGATCACGGCCTCGTCGTCGTGGACGACACGGAACGGGACCTCCCCGGGGCCAGCCGGCCGCACCTTCTCGGGATCGCTCCCGGCGAGCAGGCTCAAGTCCGTCTCCAGCAGATCGCCGGCTCGCACCCGGCGGCTGCCCGCGGACACGACGCTGCCGCCGACTCGCACTGCGCCGGCGGCGATGAGCCTCGCCACCTGTGCCCTCGTGCACCCGGACAGCAGCGCCACTACCCGGTCCACGCGCTCGCCGGAGAGCACGGCCGGGACCGCGGCGACCGGGTCCCCGCCCACCTCGCTCATGGAGGCGTCCCCCGGTCGGCCCCGTGCGACGGCCGGGGGCCTGCAGGTGCCCGTGTTTTGGCAGCGTTCCGCCAAAGTGCGACACCGAGCACGACGCAGCCACACACGATCGCCGAGTCGGCGACGTTGAAGGTGGGCCAGAAGCCGGAGCGCAGGAAGTCGACCACGGCCCCATGGTGACCTCTGAAGAGGCGGTCGGCGAGGTTGCCTACGGCGCCGCCGAGGATCATGCCCACCCCGACCGCGGCTGGCGTGTTCGGCACGGTCCGGCCGAACCATGTGAGCACGGCCACGACGACCACGACGATCACGACGATCGGCAGTGTCAGGCCCGTACCGATGCTGAAGGAAACTCCTGTGTTGTAGGACAGCACGAGCGCGAACGGCCCGATCAGGTGCACGGGCCCCGAGGAGAGACGCGAGACCGCGAGCGACTTGGTCACCTGGTCGACGATCACCACGATGATCGCGACGACGAGCATCACGCGGATGCGCCGGGCGCGTCGCCTCGCCTCGCCCCGGATCATTCCCCCGGTGGCGCCGGGCCGGTCCTGACCGGCCGTGCTCAACGTTTCGACAGCCCCCCGCTCTTGCAGTCGATGCACAAGCGCGCGTAGGGGAGGGCCTCGAGACGTGCCCTCAGGATCATCCGGCCGCAGTTCTCACATATCCCGTAGGTGTCGTTGTCCAACTTCGAGAGCGTGTGGTCGATCTCCTCGACGGCGGCCAGCGCCTGGGCCGAGAGTGCCAGGTCGCGCTCCCTGTCGACTGTGACGGTCCCGCCCTCGCCCGATTCGTCGTCGAATTGGATGTCGCCCGGCTCCATCTCCTCGACGAGCGCCTCCGCCTCGGCTTTCAAGCTGGCTGCTTGTTCGAGATAGGTCGCACGCTCCCGCAAGAGCGCGGCGCGCTGGCTCGCCAGAAAACGGGTGTCTTTCGCATAGCCCTCGGCTCCGCGCTTCGCGGTCGGGGCCTTCGCGCCAGGCCCGGCGGCGCCGTGCCCGTGGCCCGCCGGCGCCTTGCGTGCCGGTGAGGGAGCCTTTGCGGCCTTCGCCTTGGAGGCGTCGGAGGCCTTCGCGACACCGGTGCCCGCTTTCGTGCCGGCCTTCTTGGTCGCCGCCGCGGCTTGGTGCGTCAGGGCCTTGGCGACCGGCTTTGCAACCGGGGCGGCCGGTTTCTTGGCCGCGACCGACGGGGCTTTGACGGCCTTGGCATGAGTGGCCGCCGCCTTGGCCGCCGCCGGGAGCTTGACGGCGGACTTCACGGCCGGCTTCACGGCAGAGGTCGCGGCCGGCTCGGCCGCAGCAGCCTTGCCCGTTTGCCTGGGTGCCGCCGGCACCTTCGCCTTCGCCTTCGCTGGCGCCGCCTTCGAGGACTTGGCCACGCTCGGCTTGGGCGGCTTGGAAGCGGGGACCGACACCACTTTCGCAGGCGCCTTCGGCTTGGCCACGGGGACAGCTTTCTTCACCGACCCGCTCGTGGTCTTGGGCGCCACAGTTTTCGCGGACGCCTTCGAGGCATTCGTCTTCACGACGCCTCCCTTCTCAGCGTCGGCCGCCACCATGGTCATTCGCACCATCGGTCCCTCCTGTCGCGGCGAGGGTGACTGACCTTAGCCGTACTGGCCACTCCTCGCCAACATCCATCGGCGATCTCACGGTCGCGCACGCCCGGCGCGGTCCGTGTGGTCGCGTGACCCCGGCCGGGCCGTCGCCACGCGCAGCTCGCGTTCGATCGCGTCGCGCGCCCTTTGCGGGTCGACGTCCGATACGCGGAGGCGCTTTAGACGGCTCTTCTCCCCCGAGACGATCTCTACCTGGGACTTGCGGACACCGAGGAGGTCGGCGACGAACTCGACGCACTCGGAGTTCGCGCGCCCGCCGATGGGCGGGGCGGCCACCTTGAGGCCGAGGGCGTCGCCGTGCCGTCCCGTGACGGACGAGCGACCAGCACCCGGCTGGACGCGGACCCGCAGCACGATGACCGCAGGCCCGTCCTCGGGGAGCTCGACGTCGAAAAAGTCATCAGCCATGGCCGCCTACTGTATGGCCATGGCAGAGGTACCCGGTGCGAGCCCTTATCCGCAGGTCCCCGCGCAGCCGCGCTATCCCTCCCTCGAGGAGCAGATTCTCGCCTTCTGGCAAGCAGATCGCACCTTCGAGGCCTCCGTGGCCCTGCACGGCCCCGAGACCGAGTACGTCTTCTACGACGGGCCCCCGTTCGCCAACGGGCTCCCCCATTACGGGCACCTCCTCACCGGCTTCGTGAAGGACGCCGTCCCCCGCTACCAGACGATGCTCGGCCATCGCGTGGAGCGCCGCTTCGGCTGGGACTGCCACGGCCTGCCGGCCGAGATGGCCGCCGAGCAGGAGCTGGAGCTGCCCGGCCGCCAGGCCGTGATCGCCTACGGCATCGACAAGTTCAACGCCTACTGCGGCCAGATAGTGCAGCGGACTACCGACGCCTGGGAGCGCTATGTGACCCGCCAGGCCCGTTGGGTGAGCTTCGAGGACACCTACAAGACCATGGACCTCTCGTTCATGGAGAGCGTGCTGTGGGCCTTCAAAGGTCTCTACGACAAGGGGCTTGCTTACGAGGGCTTCCGGGTCCTGCCCTACTGCTGGGAGTGCGAGACGCCGCTGTCGAACTTCGAGACGCGCCAGGACGACTCGTACCGGGACCGCACGGACCCGGCCGTGACGGTGCGGTTCGACCTTGAGCCCGTCGACGACGGCCCCGAGCTGTTGCGGGGCCGGCTCGGGATGCTCGCATGGACCACGACGCCGTGGACTTTGCCCTCGAACCTGGCACTGGCCGTCGGGCCGGAGCTCCGTTACGCCGTGGTGCAATGGGGCGACAGGCGTGTCGTCATCGGCGACGAGTGCCTCGCGGCCTACGAGGACGTCCTCGAGGGTGCCGTGGTCCTCGGCACCGTCGCCGGCGCGGATCTCGTAGGGCGCCGGTTCCGCCCGTTGCTCCCCTATTTCGCCGGCACGCCCGGAGCCTTCGTCGTGTTGGGCGAGGACTTCGTCGCCATGGACGAGGGCACCGGCATCGTCCAGATGGCGCCTGGCTTCGGTGAGGACGACCAGCACGCGTGCGAGGCGGCCGGGATCCCCGTCGTCTGCCCCGTCGACGACCGGGGGCGCTTCACCGCCGAGGTGGGCGACCTCGCCGGGGTGCAGGTCTTCGACGCCAATGCCACGATCGTCGAGCGCCTGCGCGCCTCGGGGGCACTGGTGAAGGCCGAGGACTACACCCACAGCTACCCGCACTGCTGGCGGACCGACACGCCGCTCATCTACCGGGCCATGAGCTCGTGGTTCGTGCGCGTGACGGCATTCAAGGACCGCATGGTCGAGCTCAACCAGCAGATCGCGTGGGTCCCCGAGCACGTGCGAGACGGTGCTTTCGGCAAGTGGCTGGAAGGGGCGCGTGACTGGTCGATCAGCCGGAACCGCTTCTGGGGAACGCCGATCCCGGTGTGGAAGAGCGACGACCCGCGCTATCCGCGTGTCGACGTCTACGGCAGCCTCGACGAGCTAGCGGCGGACTTCGGCGCGAGGCCGGCCGATCTGCACCGCCCGTTCATCGACGAGCTGACCCGGCCCAATCCCGACGACCCGACCGGGGCCTCGACGATGCGCCGGATCCCGGACGTCCTCGACTGCTGGTTCGACTCGGGCTCGATGCCCTTCGCGCAGCTGCACTACCCCTTCGAGCACGCCAAGCGGTTCGAGGAGCACTTCCCGGCCGACTTCATCGTCGAGTACGTGGGCCAGACCCGCGGCTGGTTCTACACCTTGCACGTGCTGGCGACGGCCCTGTTCGACAGGCCTCCGTTCAAGGCCTGCATCGCGCACGGCATCGTGCTCGGCGAGGACGGCCGCAAGCTCTCCAAGCGTCTCCGCAACTTCCCCGATCCCGAGGAGGTCTTCGCCGCCTACGGCGCCGACGCCATGCGGTGGTACCTGCTCAGCTCGCCGGTGCTGCGCGGCAACGACGTCGTCATCGAGGAGAAGGGGCTCGCCGAGCCGATCCGGCTGGTCTGCAACCCGATCTGGAACACGTGGTACTTCCTGTCCATGTACGCCAACGCGGACGGCCTCGCCGGCCGGGTCCGGACCGACCAGTCAGGCGTGCTCGACCGCTACATCCTCGCCAAGACGCGCCGGCTCGTCGAGGACGTCACCGCGGCCATGGGCACCTACGACCTCGCGGGCGCGACCGGCCACATATCGGTCTTCCTGGACGCGCTGACCAACTGGTACGTGCGCCGCAGCCGCGACCGGTTCTGGCGGCCCGTGAACGCCGGGGCCACCGCAGGCTCTCCCGGTTCCCCGCCCGACGACAAACAGGACGCCTACGACACCTTGCACACCGTTCTCGAGGTGCTCTGCAGGGTCGTGGCGCCGTTCCTCCCCTATCTCGGCGAGGCCGTCTACAGGGGTCTCACCGGCGAGCGCAGCGTGCACCTCAAAGCTTGGCCGAACGCCGGCGAGCTGCCCTCGGACCCCGGGCTCGTCGAGGCCATGGACCTCGCCCGGGAGGTGTGCTCGGCCGGCCACTCGATCCGCAAAGCGGCCGGGCGCCGGGCACGCCTGCCACTGTCGTCCCTGACGGTGTTGGCACCGGGTGCGGGCCGGCTGTTGGACTACGCCGACCTGATCGCCGACGAGGTGAACGTGCAGCAGGTCAAGCTGGCCGAGACCGTCGGCGAGCTGGCCGAGACCGTTCTCAACATCATCCCCGCCGTGCTCGGCCCGAGGCTCGGAGAGCGCACCCAGCACGTCATCGCCGCGACGCGAAAAGGTGAGTGGTTCCAACTTCCCGACGGCACCGTGGAGGCGGGCGGCGTGAAGCTCGAGCCGGGCGAGTTCGAGCTCCGCCTGCGGCCTTCGGACCCGGCCTCCAGCCGGAGCCTTCCCGGCGAGGTCGGTATCGTCGCGCTCGACCTCGAGACCACCCCCGAGCTGGAAGCCGAGGGCCTCGCACGGGACGTCATCCGTTTCGTCCAGCGTGCGCGGCGCGAGGCGGGGTTGAACGTCACCGACCGGATCCGGCTGCGGATCGCGCTCCCGGATGCCTCAGCTGCTGTGGTCGAGCGGTGGAAGGCTCACATCGCGGCCCAGGTGCTCGCGACCGAGATCGAGATCGCGGCTCTGGCCGACGGTGATGCGGGCGCCACGGGGACCGACGGCGTGTTCACGGCCAGAGGCGAGCTGTCGGACGGAGACGGAGTCGTCGCGCAGGTGCAGCGCGTCCTCTGAGCCCCGGCGGGCTCGGCTCCGCAGGAGCTGGAGCTCAGGCGATCCAGTCGGACCCGAGTGGGCCGAAGTGGTGCTGGCCCGCATCGGCGTCCGCCCCGAACACGTAGTCGTTGCCGGAGCTGAAGATGGTCATGGACTCCGGCTGCCAGGCCTGGGTGGGCGGCCCTGAGTCTTCGAGGGGCGGAACCGCGGCGAGGTTCGCCCGCCCGCTCTCGTCATCGGTTCCCTCGTCCAGAAGTGGGAGAGTCGGCGCCGCCGCTGCGGCGTCCTCGTCGATCTGGGCCTCGATGTCATCCTCGTCATGCTGTGCCGGAGCGGTCGGCGCCGAGCGCCGCTTCGACATCTCCTTGGAGGGCGTCAGCGTCTTTTCGACAAGGCCGAGAGCCACGCGCAACGACTCGGTCAACCTCTTGCGCTCGTTGTCGAGCAGGTCCGACAGCTCCTTGAGCTCGGCGTTGACCGACGCCCTCTCGCTGTGCAGCCGGGACATGTCGTCGGCATGACGGCGCTGGGCCTCGGCGGCCAGGCGTTGGGCCTCCTCGCGCGCGTCGGTGAGCAGCTTGTCGGACTCGCTTCGCGCCGTGTCCATGAGTACGGCGGCCTGCTCCTGTGCCTCGCGGACGGCCATGTCCGCGGTTCGCTGTGCGAGCACGAGAGTGCGCCGGATGCTGTCGTCGTCCTCCTCGGCCGCCCTGTCGGAGACTGCCCGTTCCGCGCGCTCTGCCCGGTAGGCGAGCTGGCGCATCTTCTCTTGCAGCTCCTCGACCGCCACCGCGACCTTTTCGAGGAACTCGTCGACCTCATCGGTGTCGTAGCCGCGAAGGCTGGTGCGAAACTCAACCTCTCGCAGGAGTTTTGCAGACAGATCCATGTTCGGATGCTATCGGCCGCCCCGGAAAAGATGGTGGATGCTGCGCCCCGGACCTACAAGAGGCCCCTCACGATCAGTATCACGAACCAGACGATGATCGGCGAGAGGTCCACGGCGGTGCCGCCCACTCTGAGCGGCGGCACGATGCGGCGCACTGGCCTCAGCACCGGCTCGGTGATCGCTTCGAAGAACCGGGTTATCGGCACCAGCGCCGATCCCGACGGCGCTGGGACATAGGAGAGCACGACACGTATCAGGAGGACGAACAGGAAGACGTTGAGGACGTCGATGACATAGGTCAAGAGTCGGCGCCCCTATGGGTCGGGACCGTTGCCTCCGAGGGCGAGGTGGGCTTCAGGACCGGAACAGCCCGTTCTCCTGGATGCGCTGTCGCTCTTCGGGGGAGACCTCGACGTTCGAGGGCGTGAGCAGGAACACGGATTCCGCGACCTTCTCCATGGACCCTCCGACCGCGTAGGTCAGACCGGAGCAGAAGTCGATCATGCGCCGGGCAAGGTCCTTCTCGCTCGCCTGGAGATTGACGATGACAGGCGAGTTCGCCTTGACCATGTCGCCGATCTCCTGTGCGTCCGAGAAGCGCGCCGGGGCCACGACCTGGGGCTTGGTATGGCGTTGGGTCACGAACGGCCGCACTACGGCGCCGCGGGCCACCGGTGTGGTCGGCTCGCGCCCGTCCTCGCGGGCGATCGGCCGCACCGTGGCGACGCTCGTCCGCGGCGGCGCGGGTTCGGGGTAGGAGCTCTGCCGCACCCGGCCCGTGGCCTGGTCGGATAACTCCTCGTCCTCGCCGTCGTACTCATCCTCGTCATCGATGTCCTTAAGACCGAGGTACATCAGCGCTCTCTGCACAAACGAAGCCATCGCCAGCCCTCCTCCAAGAACTCTATTGTTACAGCCTGCGGCGTTGCAGGCGAGGACCGAACAGGCAAGTCCCGAGGCGGACCATGGTCGCGCCGGCGGCGACGGCCTGCTCGAGATCGGCCGACATGCCCATCGAGAGCTCCGCGAGACCCAGCTCGTCGCGAAGCCGCGCGACTTGGTCGAATGCCGCCCTCGCCAGGCTCGGCTCGCCGGGGGGCGCCACCGTCATCAGCCCGTCCACGCGGCAGCCGGCCCCCCGCAGGCCTGCGACGAGGGCGGGCACCTCTCCGGGTGCGCAGCCGCCCCGGCCCTTCAAGCCCGTGGTGTCCACCTCCACCAGCAGTGACGGCGGTTCGAGGCGGTCGCCTGCCGACAAGCGCGCGGGGCCCGGGCGCCCGGGTTCGGGGTCGGGCCCGCGAAGCGGGATCTCCTCCCGGTGACGCTTTATCGCCTCGCCCTCGACGACTCTCGCCACTGCCTGCCAGCAGTCCACGAACCGGGCGAGGCGGCCGACCTTGTTGCGCTGCACGGCGCCCAGGAAGTGCCACGTCGCCGCTTTGCCGACCGTCGCCCACTTCGAGATCAGCTCGTCCGCGTAGTTCTCGCCGAATTCCGTCAGGCCCGCGACGAACCCGGCCGCGACCTCGTCGGGCCCGAAGCCCTTCGTCACGGCCACGATCCTGACCCGCAAAGGATCGCCCCCGGCGTGCGCGATCCGGTCGCGGGCCTCGGCGGCACGTGCGGCGATGCTCTCGACGAGAGCGCCGTCGACAAGACGCGGCCCGAGGCTCACCGGTCCCCCGCGACGACCAAGGCGTGGCGCCCCGTGTCATTCCGGGCGCGCCAGGAGAACCAGCCCGGCTCGCACGCGGTGCAGTGCACCTCGTCGGCCGAGACGGTGACCGAGAGCGCCTCGAGCGCCCGGCGCACCCCGGCACGCAAGTCGAGCGCGGGGCGGCCCTGAGCGGTCCTGGAGCGGACGGACGGGCCATAGCGCGCCTCGAGGGGCTCGAGGTCGCCCTCGCCGAACTCGTAGCACTCGGGACCGATGCAGGGCCCGAGAACGGCCACGATCTCTGCAGCACCCCGCGAGCGCATCGTCGTGGCAGTCGCCTCGATCACGCCTGCCAGCAGGCTGCGCCAACCGACGTGCACCGCTGCGGCAAGGCCCTGCGGGCTCGCGAGCCCGACGAGTGCGCAGTCGGCGGCGAAGACCGCGACCGGTGCGCCCGGCACCGTGGTCACGAGCGCGTCGCCGTCGCGCCCCGCGCATTGCTCATCTGGGCCGAGAACGACCACGCCGGCACCGTGCGACTGTCTCAGCCAGCGCCAGCGGCCCGCCGCGATCGCCTGGCGCCGGGCCTCCAGCACCGCGCGCGGACAGGACGAGAGCGGGCCCACGTCACCGTCGGCGGCGCCGCTCAGCACGACGGTCGCGGCACCGCCGGCGACGGCGATCCTCCTAGCGGAGGAAGGACGGGACGTCGAAGTCGTCGTCGAGGTCGAGATCGTCGTCGCCGCCGACGTCGAAGACGTCGTGCCCCCGTTGCGCGCCTCGGCTCGGGGCCGGGCCGACGAGATCGCTCTCAGAACGGTCTCCGCTCTGGGCACGCGACGCCGGCCGAGCCGAGGGCTCCGCCGCGGCCGTGCGCGAGGCGCCGAGCGACGACTTGCGCGGCTCCTCGACTGCGTCGTAGCGGTCGAAACCGGCCGCGATGACCGTCACCCTCACGGTGTCACCCAAGGCGTCGTCGATGACGTTGCCGAAGATGATGTTGGCGTCGGGATGGGCCACGTCGTGGATGATCGCGGCCGCCTCGTTCACCTCGAACAAGGTGAGATCGCTGCCTCCGGCGATGTTCAGCAGGATCCCCCGGGCGCCCTCGATCGAGGCTTCCAAAAGCGGGCTCGTGATGGCGTGACGGGCTGCGTTGACCGCGCGCCCCTCACCTGAGCCGGTGCCGATGCCCATGATCGCGGAGCCCGCGTTGCTCATCACCATCTTCACGTCGGCGAAGTCGGTGTTGATGATCCCGGGCACGTTGATGAGATCGGTGATGCCCTGGACACCGTGGAGAAGGACCTCGTCGGCCATCGAGAACGCCTCGACCATCGAGGTGCGCTCGTTGGATATCGAGAGCAGGCGCTCGTTCGGGATGACGATGAGCGTGTCCACCTTCTCGCGCAGGCGCTGGATGCCCTCGTCGGCCTGGGTCGACCGACGGCGGCCCTCGAAGGCGAACGGGCGGGTCACCACGCCGATGGTGAGCGCGCCGAGCGCCTTGGCGGTCTCAGCAATCACCGGCGCGGCACCGGTCCCGGTGCCACCGCCCTTGCCGGCGGTTATGAAGACCATGTCGGCGCCCTTCAGCACCTCCTCGATCTCCTCGATGTGCTCTTCTGCCGCCAGGCGCCCGACTTCGGGGTCGCTGCCAGCGCCGAGCCCGCGTGTCAACGTGCGCCCGATGTCGAGCTTGATGTCCGCCTCGCTCATCAAAAGGGCCTGCGCGTCGGTGTTGACCGCCACGAACTCGACGCCCTGCAGGCCGGCGTCGATCATGCGGTTGACGGCATTGACCCCGGCGCCCCCGACGCCGACGACCTTGATCACAGCGATGAAGCTCTGGCCTGGCGTGCTCATCCGCGCTCCATCCTCTCCTGAGTACCAGTTGGGTGATCCCCGAGCAGCACTGGAGCGATCCTGGTTGGCTTCAGAGTGGCTTGGAGCGCCCATGACTTCTTGCCCCTCGCCTTGCAGCCGGACAGCAGCTCCGCCGGCTAGCTCAGCGCTGGTCGGCAGTGCAAACTACCCCGGCGACCTCGACCACCCCTTCAGCACCGGTCCCGTCGCGGGCAATCTCAGCCATCACCCTTCCCATGAACGTTAGAGGGGCTGACCAGGGGGGTCAAGACCGGGGCGGCCGCGACCCGCAGGTCGATCCCGCCGACTCCCGCCAAATTGACCCCTCGGAGCACGGTCACGAGCGAGACGAACTTCTGAGCCAGTGACTCGTCGTCACCCACGATCGCCCTCAGGCCGCCTCTCAGGCGCAGGACGACACCGTCTACCGCAGAGGAGGAGATCTCCTGCAGCCTGGGCAGGAGCGACACGGGGAGCTGTGCGGCCGCGGCGAGCAGTTGCCGGGCCTGAGCGCCGAGCGTGCTGCCCGGTGACCCGGGAGCGCGCGGCACCGCGACGAGGGGAAGTGACGACGGCCGCGAGGCCTGGTCCGCGAGCACTCGGCCGCTCGAGTCCAAGAGGGCATAACCCCCGGCCGGGAGCGCCGCCGTCGCGACCGGCGTCCGCTCGACGATCGCAACTGTGACCGTCGACGGCCAGTCGAGGTGCACCGAAGCCGTGGCCACCCACGGAAGACGCTCTAGCCGGCGTTGGAGGGCGGCGGTGTCGACGTCGATGAGCGGAGGCTCGCGGTCGAGACCGGTGACGGCCAGGATCTCGCTTCTGGGGGTCTCGACGGCGCCGGCGATCACGACAGTCCGCGCGCTGAGCAAGGAAGAGTGCAAGACGGCCACCGCACCGGCCACCGCGCCGGCCGCGACGATCACCCCGAGCAGGACGCCGAGGCGCCGGTGGCCGCGCTGGCGCTGCACCCGGACGCGCCTGGCCTGAATCCTCGGATCGGTCATGACCCCTCCTCGAAGCCGACGAGGCGCAGCTCGGTGCGGAGCTCGACCCCGAGCCGCTCGGCGACGAGCGCGCGCACCTCGTCGATGAGCCGCTTCACGTCGTCGGCCGAACCGCCGGGATCGGCCTGGATGAAGTTGGCGTGCCTGTCGGAGACCACCGCGGAGCCGATGCGGCACCCCTTGAGTCCCGCCTCTTCGATCAGGCGGCCTGCCGCGTCGCCCGGCGGGTTCGTGAACACCGAGCCTGCGTTCTGGCCTCCTGGCTGGTGCTCCCGGCGCCAGCGCACGATCTCGTCGATCCGGGCGGCCGACAGCTCGGCGTCGCCGGGCTCGAGGCGGTACGAGGCCTCGGTGACGACGTCGTACGGGCCGATCGACGAGTGCCGGTAGGAGAGGTCCAGCTCACTGGTGCCGACAAGACGCTCGGTCCCGCCCAGAAGGCTGACGATGCGGCAGTCGACCAGGACGTCGGAGGTCTGGGCGCCGTGGCCGCCCGCGTTCATCCTGACGGCTCCGCCGACCGAGCCCGGTATCCCGACGGCCCACTCGAGCCCGGTGAGCCCGGCCGTCGCGGTTCGTCGCGCCAGCACCGGGTACGCGGCCGCTCCACCCGCGCGCACCAGGTCCGCCTCGATCCCGATGGCGGCGAAGCCGTCGCCGAGCCGCACGCACAATCCGTCGAACCCGCGGTCCGCCACGAGCAGGTTCGACCCCTTCCCGAGCACCACGACCGCGATCGCGCTCTCGCCGACCGCGGCCGCCAGGCGCTCGAGGTCCGCGACGCTCCCCGGTTCGCTGAACAGTGCCGCCGGGCCACCGACGCGGTAGGTGGTCAGCTCGCCCATCGGCCGGTCGCGTCGGACCAGTGGGCCGAGGATCTCGGCGGCCCTTTCGACCGCGGTCGCGCTGCGGCCGCGCGAGGCCAGGCTCATGGGCTCCCGCCACCTTCGAGGCCGGCGGCGAGCTCGGAGGCGAGGTTCGTCAGATCGCCTGCCGCGAGCGTGAGGCACAAGTCGCCCGGGCGCAGGTTCTCGTGCAGGTAGGCGACGACGGCTTCGTGGTTCGGCACATAGAGCGCCGGAGCTTGGGGATGTGCCCGCACGATCGCGTCGAGGACCAGCTTTCCCGACACGCCCGGGCGCGGCATCTCGCCGGCCGGGTAGACGTCCGTGACGACGACGAGGTCCGCTCCTTCGAACGAGTCCGCGAACCCGGGCGCCAACAGGGCGACGCGCGAGTAGCGATGGGGCTGGAAGACGCACACGACCCGCTCGAAGCCGCCGCCGAGGGCGGCGTCCAGCGCCGCGCGCACCTCGCCCGGAAGGTGGGCGTAGTCGTCGACGAAGGTGACGCCGCCGAAGTCCCCGCGGAACTCGAAACGGCGCGCGACCCCGGCAAAGCGGGCAAGAGCGCGGCGGGCGTGCTCGGGGTCGACCCCGAGCTCGAGGGCGGCCGTGACGGCGCCGGCCGCGTTGCGAGCATTGTGGAGACCGGGCACGGGCAGCTCGAACCGGCCGAGGCTCGACCCGGAGCGCACGAGTTCGAAACGGAGATGGTTCCGCCCGGACTCGACCCCCACGATCCGCACGTCGGCTCGGTCCGAGCATCCGTAGGTCACAGCCGAGGGTGGCGCCAGCGATGCCGCGACCGCGTCGTCGGCGCAGACGATCGCCGAAGACGCCCGTCCGAGGAACACCCCGAAGGCCGCCTCCAGCTCTTCGACGGACCCGTAGTGCTCGATGTGGTCGGGCTCGACGCTGGTCACGACCCCGAGCTCCGGCGTCATGTGCAGGAACGTCCCGTCGCTCTCGTCGGCCTCGACGACGAGAAGGTCACCTGAGTCCCAGGCCGCGTTCGTGCCTATCTCGTTCACCTCGCCGCCGATGATGAAGCTCGGGCGCAGGCCGGCTTCGACGAGCACCAGGGCGAGCATCGAAGACGTCGTGGTCTTGCCGTGGGTGCCCGCGACCGCGACGGTCCTTCGCAGCGCGGCGATCGCCTCCAGCATGGCCGCGCGTGACAGCACCGGGATCCCCAGGCGTCGTGCCTCGGTGATCTCGAGGTTTCTCTCCGACACCGCCGTCGAGTGGGTCAGTGCGTCGGCGCCGACGACGTTCTCGCGCCGGTGTCCGATCTCAACCTCGACGCCGAGGGCGGCCAGGCGCTCCAGCGAGAGCGAGGGCTTGATGTCGCTGCCGGTCACGTGATGGCCCATGCCGGCGAGCACGCCCGCGATCGCGCTCATGCCCGCCCCGCCGACTCCGACCACGTGAACCTTGAGCGGCACGCTGAGGTCGACCTGCGGTGCAATCGGGGTGTTCACGACCGCTCCCTCGACAGCGACTCGACGAGCGTGGCCACCCGCTCGGCGGCGTCGCGATGACCGACCGCCGCGGCGGCGGTGCTCATGGACTCGAGACGGTCCGGGTCCTCGAGCAAGGGCGCGACCGTCTCCTCGAGGCGCTCGGCCGAGCACTCGTCGTCCGCAATCAATATGGCGGCCCCTACGCCGCTCAGCGCCTCGGCGTTGCGGGTCTGGTGGTCGTTCGGCGCTCCCGGGAGCGGCACGAGGGCGCTCGGCGTCCCGATCGCCGCCAGCTCGGCCACTGTCAGGGCTCCGGCCCTGCAGACGGCGAAGTCGCAAGCGGCGAGCAGGGTCGGCATCCGCCGCTCGTAGCCGACCAGGCGGTAGTCGAGGCCGGCCTCGGGCGAGCTCTGCGGGCCCAGGCCGAGGCCGGCGGCCTCGCGCCTCGCCTCTTCGAGGTTCCGCTCCCCGGCCACGTGGTGGATCGTGACGTCGCCCCGCGACGCCCAGGCTTTGGCCAGCCCGAGAGTGGCGTCGTTGAGGCGGCGGGCGCCCAGCGACCCGCCCTCGACAACCAGGAGGAAGCGTCCCGACGGCACGCCCAGGGCGGCGCGGGCCGCGCTGCGCCCTTGCGGGGAGCGGTCCGCGCCGAGCACCGCCTTGCGCAGGGGCGCCCCGGTCACGACCTGGTTCGGCAGCGAGGTCCCCCCGAAAGCGACGGCGCACTTGCGGGCAAAGCGTGCCACGAGCCGGTTCGAGGCTCCTGCGACGGCGTCGCAGCTCACCACGACCAGCGGCACGCGCAGCGCTATCGCCGCGAGCGAACAGGGAAGGCCCGCATAGCCGCCGACGGTGACCACGACCCGTGGTCTCCTCCGCACGACGAGGGCGAAGCCGAGCACGCACGCGACGAGCAGGCCTGCGGCGGCGCCGAGGTTCTCGCGCGTGAGCCGCCGTTGGATGCCCCGACCTGGCAGCAGGGTGACATCGAAGCCCGCCTCGGGCACGAGCCGGGCCTCCATGCCGCGCCGCGAGCCGACGTAGACGATGGTGGAGGGCTCGTGGCCCCGGTCGACGAGTGCTTCACCGACGGCCAGCGCGGGCTGCACGTGCCCGGCCGTACCTCCGCCGGTGATGAGCGCGAAGGCTCGCGCCGGGCCGCGCCTCGAAGGCCCTGTCATCGCGTCACCGCTGCCGGCTGGCGCCTCGCGATCCCGAACAGGAGCCCGACCCCGATCAGGGCGACCACCAAGGACGAGCCTCCGTAGGAGATGAACGGGAGCGGTATGCCTGTCACCGGCAGCGCGTCGACGACGCCGCCGATGTTGATCACGGCCTGCGCCAGCACCCAACATGTGACCCCGATCGCCACGAAGCGTGCGAACGGGTCCCGCTCGCGCGCCGCGATCCGAAAGCCGGCCCAGCCGAACGCGCCGAAGCCCGCCAGGACCGCGAGGGCTCCGACGAGGCCGAGGTTGCCTGCGATCACGGCGAACACGAAGTCGGTATGCGCGTTGGGGAGGAACCCCCAGGGCGTGATCGACGCCCCGACGCCGCTTCCGGTGACACCGCCGAGCCCCAAGGTGGCCAGCGACTGCACGACCTGGTACCCGCTGGTCGAGGCGTGGGCGAACGGGTCGACGAACGACAGCAGGCGATCGCGCGAGTACGTGGCCGAGAGCGCGAACACCGCGCCGGCCGCGCAGACCGCGGCGCCCGGCAGGACGAGGAGCCGCAGCTGCGTGCCCGCCGCGAAGAGCATCGAGAAGGTGATGCAGCCGATCACTATCGCCGTCCCGAGGTCGGGCTGCCTGACGATGAGCATCGCCGCCACCGACATGAACAGGAACAGCGGCCAGACGAAGGCGCGCCACTGGTCCGGTCGCTTCGAGCGGCGGGCGAGCATGTCCGCGGCGAAGACCACGATGGCCAGCTTCATCAGCTCGGAGGGCTGGAGCTGGAACGGGCCGATCCCGATCCACCGGCTCGAGCCGCCGGCGAAGTGGCCGAGGCCCGGCACGAAGACCACCACCAGGAGGGAGAAGGCGACGAGAGGAAGGGCGAAGCGGAGCTTCCTCACCACGGCGAGCGGGGTGCGGCTCACCACCACCGCCGCAATCGCACCCAGGCCCATGTATATGGACTGGCGAATGACATAGGACCACGGCGAGCCACCCGCCAGGATGGCCCCGGGAGCCGAGGCCGACAGCACGATCGGGAGCCCGAGGAGGCACAGGCCGCTCACCGCGGTCAGCAGCACCTTGGCCTCGAGGCTGAGATGGGCGGCCCTTTCCCGACGCGCCGGGCGAGCGCCGCCCTTGAACAGCTTCATGGGCCGCCCGGTCCCCGCCGGCGCGGGACGCCGCCCCGGGGCGCCGGCGCGCTCGGGCGCCGTTGTGGCGCGTGCCGCCGCCGACCTGCTCATTTCAGCGTCCCCGCCGAGAGGAAGTCCGCGTAGAACAGGCCCAGGCCGAGGGCCACGCAGAGACCCGAGAAGATCCAGAAGCGGACCGTGACGGTCGTCTCCGGCCAGCCCTTCAGCTCGAAGTGGTGGTGCAACGGCGCCATGAGGAACACACGCCGGTGGAAGACCCTGAAGCTGATCACCTGGATCACGACCGACATCGTCACGAGGACGAACAGGCCACCGATTATCGGCAGGAGCAGCTGCACGTTCATCGACAGGGCGAGGCAGGCCATACAGGCACCTATCGCGAGCGATCCCGTGTCACCCATGATGATCCGGGCCGGAGCGGCGTTCCACCACAGGAAGCCAACGCAAGCGCCGCCCATCGACATCGCGACGAGGGCCAGGTCGAGCGCGCTGTGCACCGCGTAGATGCCCGGGTGCCGGTACTGCACGAAGCCGACCAGGGCGAGGCACGCGCACACGAAGACCGCCGAGCCTGCGGCGAGGCCGTCGAGGCCGTCGGTCAGGTTCACCGAGTTCGCCGTCCCGAAGATGATCACGGTGCCCCAGATCACCCAGCCGACGGCACCGAGCTCGACTCCCGGAAGGTCGTAGCGGGTGAACGAGAGCGTGGTGTGGACCCCGCCCCAGTGGACGTCCGCGACGCAGAAGAGGACGGCGACCAGGACGAGCCCCATGGTCTTCCAGCGCTTGTTGAGCCCGAGCGAGCGCCGCCTGCTCACCTTGATCCAGTCGTCGGCGGCGCCGACGGCACCCGCGGCGACGGTCGCTCCGAGCACGAGCAATGCCGGCCGGGTGATAGGGGCGGAGGTTCCGACGTGCCCGAGGAAGTAGCCCGCGACCACCGCGAACAAGATGGCGATGCCGCCCATCGTCGGTGTGCCCGCCTTCACCGTGTGGTGGGCGGGCCCGTCGACGCGTATCTGCTGGCCGATCCGCCAACGGATGAGCCAGCGCAGCAGTATCGGAGTCCCGAAGCCGGACACGAGTATCGACACCGCGCCCGCGGAGAGCAGGGGGATCATGAGCGGGCGCCCCCGCTACGAAGACGTTCCAGCTCCTCTGTGGTCACGACACGGTCGTTGAACTCGATCGCGCGGTCCCCTATCTGCTGGACGGTCTCGTGACCCTTCCCGGCGACGATGACGACGTCACCTGCACCCGCGGACCCGAGCGCGACCGCGATGGCCTGCCGCCTGTCGGGCTCGACGACCAGCCGGGCGGTCCCGTCGCAGCCCGCCCGCACCTCGTCGATGATCGCGATCGGCTCCTCGCTGCGTGGATTGTCGGAGGTGAGCACCGCGAGATCGGCGAGGCGCGTGGCGACCGAGCCCATGACGGGGCGCTTGCCGCGGTCTCGTTCGCCGCCGCAGCCAAAGACCACGATCACCCTTCCGCCACCGGGCTCGGCCTCGAGGCGCGCAGCGCGGAGGATCTCCTCCAGGCCCCGAGGGGTGTGAGCGTAGTCCACGACGATCGTGGCGCCGATGTCGTTGGGCACGGCCTCCAGCCGGCCCGGAGGACCGGTGGCGAGCGAGAGGCCCGCGGCGATGGCCGAGGGGGGCACGCCCAGCTCCCGGGCGGCCGCGGCCGCGGCCAGGGCGTTGCGGACGTTGATCTCGCCGCCCGGCCGGACCCGTACGGGTTCCCCGCCGAGGCGGAAGTGGCTCTCCTCCAGGCCCACTTCGAGCTCTTCGGCCTGTGAGAGCGAGAAGACGCTCACGGGTATCGCGCCCGCGTCGACCAGCCGCCGCCCGAACGGGTCGTCCGCGTTCACAACGGCGCGCTTCGCGTGCTCGGGCGTGAAGAGCTGGGCTTTCGCCTCGAAGTAGGCCTCCATGCTCCCGTGGTAGTCGAGGTGGTCCTGGCTCAGGTTCGTGAAGACGGCCACGTCGTGGCGGTAACCGTCGAGCCGGTGCTGGACCAGCGCGTGGGAGCTGACCTCGAGTGCCACCGCCGAGTGCCCCGAGTCCCTCGCGTGCGCCAGCGCACGCTGCAGCTCGGGCGCCTCGGGTGTCGTGCGCGGCCCCCCGAGCGTCCCGATCACCGACGTCGGCCAACCGTGCCGCTCGAAGACCGAGCGGAGGAAGTACGTGGTCGTCGTCTTGCCGTTGGTGCCCGTCACCCCGACAGTCCGAAGCGACGAGGCGGGGTCGTCCCACAGGGCGCACGCGGCAAGGGCCATCGCGCGACGCCCTCCCGCCGGCCCGACGACCAGCTGGACCGCTCCCCCGGCCTCGGCCCCGAGCGGGCGCTCGCACACGAACGCCACCGCGCCCGCGCGCCGTGCCGCGGACGCGAAGTCATGACCGTCGAAATGGTCCCCGGGCAGGCAGCAGTGCAGGGCACCGGGACCCGTTCTGCGGTGGTCGTAGGTGACCGACGTGACGACGACGCCGGACACCTCGCCGATGATCCTCGCCGGCCCCAGCCGCGCGACGACCGCCTCCAGGGGGACCTTCGGGCCGGAGTCCACGACCGCAGCGCAGCTCACGGGCCACCGAAGGCCGACGAGTCCGACGAAAGCCCTTGGCCACCCGAGGGAGCGACATCGAAGTGGCGCAGCGCGTAGCGCATTATCGCGGAGAAGACTGGGGCGGAAGCCAAGCCTCCGTAGATGAGGTCGGGGTGGCTGAGCATGACAAGGGTCGTGATAGCAGGGTTCTGCGCCGGTGCAAAACCCACGAAGGTCGCGTTCCAGGCGCCTTCCTGGTAGCCGGGCCCGGTAGTGCTCGGTACCTGCGCCGTCCCGGTCTTGCCGGCGACGGTATACCCCGGGATGCGGGCCGCGAGCGCGGTCCCGTCCTCGGTCACCTGCTCGAGCATCGGAAGCAGCTCGCTGACGGTCTGGGGCGACAGGGCCCGCCTTTCGTGCTGCACCGGGAGAACGTGCTCGACTCCCTGGGCCGAGACGGTCGCCTCGACGAGCCGCGGCGTCACGTACTCGCCGTCGTTCGCGACCGTGTTGTAGGCGTCGAGGATCTGCAGGGGCGTCACCGCCTCACCGGTGCCGATCGGGACCGTCCCCATCGAGGAGGGGGACCACGTCGCCGCGTCGTTCGGGTTCGGCACGAGGCCGTCGGTCTCGCCCGGCCACGCGAGACCGGTCGCCTCGCCGAAACCCAGGTCGCCAAGGAAGTACGAGAGCCGTTGCGCGCCGAGGAGGTGGGCGATCTCGATCGTGCCGATGTTCGAGGACTGGGCGAGTATCTGCGTGGCCGTGAGCTGCTCGGTCGGGTGGTAGTCGGCGTCGGAGAACGGCCAGCCTCCGAGCGAGATCTGGTAGGGCACGGTGAAGACCGAGCTCGGGCTGATCAGCCCTTCTTGGAGAGCGCCCGAGATCGTCACGAGCTTCATGACCGAGCCGGGCTGATAGACGGAGGTGACCGCCAGGTTCTGATCCGAGGGGACCACCTCGCCGCGCGGCCCCGCGACGAGATCGACCATCGCCAGTATGTCCCCGGTTCGCCTGTCCTCGACGATCACCACGCCGCCGGTGGCGTGCGTGGCCCGGATCTGTTGGGAGAGGTCCCTCGTGACCTCGAACTGCAGCGGCTCGTCAAGGCTGAGCACGAGACTGGTTCCCTGGCGCGCCGCGACGACGTCGGTGGCCGAGCCGGGGAGACCCTGGCCGTTCGGACCCGTCGGCACCACTTCGGAGCCGGGACGCCCCGCCAGGAGCGAGTTCTCGAGGTACTCGAGCCCCGACAGGCCCTGGCCGCTGAAGCCGACGATGCCGAGGATGGGCGAGAACAAGTTGCCGTCGGGATCTGTCCGCGCGATGTCGGGCGCAAATGTGAGGTACGGGAGATCCAGGCTGGCGACCTTCTGCTCGACGGTTCCGTTCACCTGGTACGCGAGAGGGACGTACCCGTCGCGCTCGTTGAGCTTGGCCCGCAGCACCGGCAGCGACAGCCCGAGTATCGAGGCAAGGCGGCTCAGGCCCGTCGTGGAGCCGGTCACGAGGTAGTCGTCCGCGACGACGTCGACGCGCGGCGACGAGGCCGCGATCAGGTTCCCGTTCCGGTCGTAGACCGCTCCGCGCAAGGCGGGCAGGGCTACGCGCTGGTAGACCTCCTGCGAGCCGTAAGAAGCGTAGTGGACGGCGTCGACACCCTGGATCTGGACCAGCCGGGCGGCCAGAGCCGTCAATGCCAACGCGGCGATGACGAGCATGGCGAGAAGGCGCCTGCGCAACCGGGCGGGCTTGGGTGGGATCGGGCCTCGTGCGACCGTTCTCGAGCGGGCGGGCCTTGTCGGACGCGAGCCCGATCGGGCCCGGGCCCTGCGCTCGGACGGGTCCAACTGGTTCACCCGGTCGGCGGGGTGATCCCGGACGACCGGGCCCCGGCGAGTGAAGTCCTCGTTTGTGTCTTGCCGGCCAGCACGTCACTCTTGGCCGACTTGGCGGGCTCGACTTGTTCGGCCTTCTGGGCCGCGGCCGCGACGGCCAAGGCGGCCCTGGAGGCGGCGGCCTCCGAAACCGAAGGCCCGGGGTCGACCGGCGCCAGGTAGGTGACCGACTCCGGCGAGACCATGCCGAGCCGCCGCTCGGCGATGACCAGCACTCGCGGGGGGGACTCGAGCTCGGCGCGCGCGAGCTGCAAGTCCTGTTGCGCGGCGAGCGCCTGTGTGAGCTGGTTCTGCAGGGCGTCGATCCGCTGCTGGTCCGACGCGACGAAGGTGTGCGCGGCAGCCGTGACGGCGAGTGCCCCCACGACGAACATCACGCCGAGGCCCCGCAGCAGGTTCACCCGGCGGCGGACCGATCGCGCCGCCGCGCGGCGGCGCTCGACGACATCGAGCCTGGGACGCGACGAGCCCGCTTCGGCGGGTCGCGACGTCCCGGGCTCGAGGGCCGGCAACGCCCGGGCAGCATTCGAGACCGAACGGGCGGCGCTGGCCATCAGACCGCCCTCTTGGAAAGGCGCTCCGCGGCCCGCAGCCTGGCGCTTGCCGCACGCGGGTTGCGAGCAGTCTCGGCGGCGCTCGGCAGACGGGCGCCGCGGGTGAGGACACGGACGGTCCCCACCGCGCCGCAGACGCAAGGCAGGCCCGCTGGGCACACGCAACCGCCGCTGGCGGCACGAAGGAAGCACTGCTTGACGAGTCGGTCCTCCCCGGAGTGGTAGGACAGGACGACGCAGCGGCCCCCGGGGCTCAACATGTCGAGCGCGCTCTCAAGCCCGGTGGCCAGCACCTCGAGCTCCTCGTTGACCTCGATGCGCAGCGCCTGGAAAACCCGCTTGGCCGGGTGGCCCGCCCGCTTGCGGGCTACACCGGGGAGCGAGCGGTCGATGACCTGAACAAGCCGGGAAGTCGTCTCGATCGGTCGGCTGGCGACGATGCCCTCGGCAAGCGGGCGGGCGAAACGGCCCTCGCCGTTCTCGGCGAACAACCTGGCGAGCTCGGCGACGCTGAGGTTGTTCACCAGGTCCGCTGCGGTGGCTCCCCGCGAGCGGTCCATCCTCATGTCCAAAGGACCGTCGAAGCGGTAGGAGAAGCCCCGCTCGGGCTCGTCCAACTGCGGTGAGCTCACACCGAGGTCGAACAGGACGCCCGCGACCGGGCGCCCCGGCGCCCAGGTCCGCACGACGACGGCCAGCTCGTCGAAGCGGGCCTTGACGACCCGCGCCCGGTCCCCGAAGCGGCTCAGGCGCTCGGTGGCCTTGGCCACGGCGGCATCGTCGGCGTCGAGCCCGACCAGGTCATGATCGGGCAGTCCATCCAACAATGCCGCCGCGTGGCCACCCCCGCCAACCGTTGCGTCGACCAGCACGCCCGCAGGGACGGGCTCGAGCATCGACACGACCTCTGCGACCATGACCGGTGTGTGTTCGAACTCCCGGGTCATCCGCAACCCCCCGACCAGCTCGAGGGAAGGGCATCCCTCGAAGTGAGGATGTGACAGGGCGGAGAGGGTTGTGATGCCATCCGGCACTTCAGCCGAGGGGCTGCGGGCAACCCGGGAGCGACAAGTTGAGGATCGAAGGCGCCGGGGCCGTGCCGCCGCGCCGGGGAGGCCATGGCTCACGGCCCGACCTGTCCCGTCGCGGGCACGGCCACCGGTACTCCACGGCGTGACGACCAGCTTGCGGGGGACCAGAGCTCGACCCGGTCCAGTACCCCGACGAACAAGACTTCCTGCTCGAGGCGGGCGAGGACACGCAGCTCGGGCGGCACCGGCATCCGGTTCTGCCGGTCGAACTCGACCCGCGTCACCAAAGACGCCCAGTCGCGCAGGTCGTTGCGCGCCTCGCTGCCCCTGGCGTCTTTGGCGTGCTGTCGTTCGGCCTCGAGCTCGAACTCCTCCTCGGGCCACAGCGCCAGGCAACCGTCCGCGCCCGGCGTCAGGTAGCCGTGCTCTTGGAAGTGGGCGCGCATGCGCGAGGGCAGGATCACCCGACCCTTTGCGTCGAGCGAGCGGGGGAAATTCCCGACGAACTTGAAGCTTGGCGTCAAAGCAGCCTTCGTTCCCACTGTCATGGAGCACGCCCTCCCCGGGCCCCCACTTCGTGCCACTCTATGGGATTTCGCCCCCACTCGTCAACAACTGTTGTTGCTCTCACCCCACCCGGGCCGCGCCGGATCGGCCCGCCTTTCCGGTTATGGACGCGGCTCCCACCGCTGCCGCGAGAAAGGGGGCACGCCCGGCTCAGCGAGCCGGGACCTCGTCGGTATTCTCCGGGCCGAAGACGGTCGGGACGGCGTCAGGGAAGGCGGTCGAGGATCTCCTCGGTGAGCGGGCCCTCCAGGTCCCCGGCGTCGCAGAGCCCGGCGTTCGAGAGCGCGGCGCGCGCCGCCGAACGGCGTTCCTCGGGCCCGGCCAGCAGACCTGCCAGGTCACCCGCCCGACGGCTCAGGAGCGCCATCGAGTGGATCCAGGCGCCCGAGCGTTCCCGGCGCTGTGACATGCCGACGACTTTGCGCCCCGCGACGCTCACCTCCCCGGCTCCGAGCCCCGCGTAGCACAGTGTCCGGGACCAGGGCGTGACCTGGCGGGGCCTTCGGTTGACCTCGACTCCCGCCTGCTCGGCGGAGACGCCCAGCACGCTCGCGATCGCCGCCGCGTAGGTGTCGCCGAGCCAGTGGAACGACTTTGCGACGTCCGGCTCCGCCAACTCGTCCCCGTGGGGCAGAAAGACGTCCAGCCACACCTGCGAGCCGGGCGCGACGAGGACAGCTCCGCCTCCACTTCGGCGGCGAACGAGCTCGATCCCCGCGGCGGCCAGCTGTTCACCGTCGAAGTCCGACGCAGGCTGGGCGCTGCCCAACACGACCGCTCGGACGAGGGGGATGCACACACAGGCAAGGCGCGCGCCGAGCGGGTCCGGCGGATCGCGATGGAGAACGGCGGGCGTCGCACGGCGCTCGAGGACGCGCCAGGCGCTACGACCGGCGGAGGCGGCTCGCGTGGTCAGAGGCCGACTGCGCGGCCGAGCACGGGCTCGACGTAGGGAGCCCACTCGTCTAGGACCTCACCGCTCGCCGCGAGCAGCCACAGGCGCGAGCGGGGCGCCCGGGGCATCTTCACGAGCCGGAAGCCGGCCTCGTCCAACAACCTGTCCTCTTTGCGGCTGTTGCAGCGCCTGCAGCACGCCACGACGTTGTCCCAGCTGTGCGTCCCACCCCGGCTCCGGGGCACGACGTGGTCGATGTTCTCTGCCTGCGCGCCGCAGTACTGGCAGCGGTGACCGTCACGGACGAACACCGAACGGCGTGTGACCGCGACGCGGGCCTGGTGCGGGACCCGGACGTAGTTGACGAGCCGGACGACGGACGGTTCGGGGAACTTGGCCCTGGCGGAGTGGAGATGGTGGCCGGTGCCGTGCACGAGAACGGCCTTGTCGGACAGCACGAGGACGAGGGCCCGCCGCGAGGCTACGACCGAGAGCGGCTCAAAAGACGCGTTCAGCACGAGCGCGCGGCCGACCATCTCAGCCCTCTTGTGGTCCTCGTCGTCTTGTGCGCGACATCAGGCCGGAGGCTACCGCAACCACGCGCGGCGTCGTGACATACGGCACCAGTCCAGCCAAGCAACGACATCTTCGGGCGTGGGACGCGCGCTCGAGTCCCCGTAGGCAGTCTCCATCCGGAAAGCCAGCCACGCGGGCGAAGCCAGAGGTGCCGGCGGCCAACGGCGCCACCATCCGCTGGGTGCCATCGCGATCGTCTCGAACGCCGCCGTCGGCCACAGGTAAGGCCGACGGCCCACCGCCGAGGCCGCCTCGACCCACCAGGCGTGCGCAGCCGGCGACCCACCGTCCCCGCTGCGGCTTCGACGGTCGCGGCGGGGCCGGGACGCACCGCTCACGAGCGGGCGAAAGGTCTCAGCCGTGGTTCCCGAAGCGGGACCGCAGGCGACGGCGCATCTCGGACCACTCGTCGCCGGATCGCCGCGACTTGCCCAGGACGCCGCCGAAACCTGGCGAGTCCGAGTGTCTGGCCTGGCGCACAAAGGCGATCGCCGAGACGAGCATGATCAGGAACCCGAGGCTGCCGAGGAGCACCGACGAGCCGAAGGCCGCGAGCAGGAGGACAAAACCGGCGATGAAAGCAACGACCCATCCCCGCCCGGTCCGGCCACGTGGGCGATGCTGCGACTTCGTACTCACACGATCGGCAAAGGCTCGATCGTGCTCGTACAACTTCTCCTCCATTTCGTGGAGGATTCTCTGCTCCTCTTCGGAAAGCGGCATCGTCACCCCCTCTCGGTCAGCGACTCTTGCTGCACCGTCTCAATCATCCCACACGGGTAACCACCCGACAACGGCGCGGGCACCGCTCCGCATGTAATTCCAGCCATCTGACTCTCCAACGCTACCGCCGCGATCTGATTCCGGCGCGCGGTCCGGCCGGTCATTTCGAGGGACCCCACTGGGAGTCACCGAGCTGCTTCACGCGCAGGCCCGAAACGCCGACCAGGGCGGCGGGGCCCACCGACGCGACCCCGTAGCGCTCCCGGATCGCGTCGACGACGGCGTCGAGGTCGGAGCGGGCGGAGCCCCCGTGCGCCTGGTCCTCGGCGGGCCTGGCGGGGTCCCAGAGCGTGAGCTGCTCCCCGGCGCCCTCAGCCCGCGCTTCGAGAGACGAGACGCTCACGCCCAGGAGGCGCACGCCCGGATGGACCTCGGCGGCCGACAACAGCGCCGTGGCGATCTTCACGAGCTCTGCCGAGGAGGCGACGGTGCGGGGCAGGGAGTGCGACCGCGTGATCGTGGTGAAGTCGCCGTAGCGCAGCTTCACGGTCACGGTCCGTCCCGCGAGGCCCGAAGCCCGGAGCCGGCTGCTCACGGCATCCGCCATGCGGGCCGCCTCGAGACGGAGCTGCTCTGGATCGCGCAGGTCGACGGCGAAGGTCTCCTCGTGGCCGACCGACTTCACCGGCCTGCCCATGACGACCGGTCGGTCGTCCCGGGCCCACGCGAGCTCGTGGAGCTGCGCCCCGGCCGCCCGGCCGACGAGGCGGGCGAGATGCGGCGCTTCGACCTTGGCGAGATCGCCGATCGTGGCGATCCCGTAGCGGGCGAGCCGCTCGGCGGTCCGGGGGCCCACGCCCCAAAGGTCCGAGACCGGCCGGGGATGGAGGAACGTCAGCTCGTCCTCGGGGCGCACCACGACAATTCCGGGCCCGGCGACTGGCCCCTTCGCCGAAGCGACAGGCTTGGCCGCTCTCGAGGCCAGCTTGGCCAGCAGCTTGTTCCGGGCGATCCCCACCGAGCACGACAGCTTGAGATCCTCCTTGACACGTGCGCGGATCGCCTCGGCGATCTCCATGCTCGAGCCGAACAGCCGGTGGCCGCCCGACACATCGAGGAATGCCTCGTCCAACGCGATCGGCTCGATCAGGGGTGTGAAGACCTCGAAGACCTGGTGAAGGCGGCGGCTCACCTCTCCGTAGCGGCCGTGCCTGCCCGGAAGGACGACGGCCTGAGGGCACCGGTGCCGCGCCTCGACCATCGACATGGCCGACCGGACTCCGGTGGCCCTCGCCTCATAGGAGCACGAGGCGACGACGCCCCTGGAGCCCGTCCCGCCGACGATCACCGGGAGACCCTCGAGCGTCGGGTCGTCGAGGACCTCGACGGCCGCGAAGAAGGCGTCCATGTCGACGTGCAGGATGTCGAGCGCCGGGGTCACGACGCCAACCAGATCCGCCGGAACGGCTCCGCGTAGGCGACGCCTACCTCCTGGCCGGCTAGCTCCGCGCCATCGCGAAGCGCGCTCGCGAGCCAGTCGCCGGCGTCGGCGAGCTGTGAGACATGGCAGGAGACCGCCTCAATCTTCCGATCCATGGTCGTGCTCACGTCCACCCAGACGTTTGGCTCCAGAGATCCTGACAGATAGGCCGCCGTGACCTGGTGAGCGACCCCTACACCCTTGAAGTACAAGGGAGACGCCGCGGCCGGCGCGGCAGCGTCGAGCGCCGCCCACCCGACGACGCGATGATCCCTGTGGTTGTAGTGGTGCTCGCCGAAGAAGACCGCCAGCGGGTCCGCGGTGACTATCGCGTCGGGTCGCACATCCCTGATGATCTGCACCAACTCGCGTCTGAGGACGATGTCGTTCTCGATCTCACCGTCCAGGTGGCCCAACAGATGAAGGCCTTTCGCGGCGAGGACTCCCACGGAAGCCTGTGCCTCGCCTACCCGCGACGCCGCCAGGGCCCCGGGGTCCACGTCCGGATCCGTCGCCCCCTTGTCGCCCGCCGTGCAGATGACGACGTCTATCGTGCTCCCGGCGGCGGCCCAACGGGCGAGCGTGCCGCCGCAGGAGATCATGGGGTCGTCGGGATGGGCGTAGATGGCAAGTGCCCTGGCCGGCGTCTCCTCGAGCAGGGCCGCGTTCATGGCGCCAGGCCGCCTGAGGTTCCCGGCTCTTGCGGGCCTGCCCGGCCCGGTTCCGCCTGCGGCGTCACGTCCCTGCCCAAGAGCCCCAGCTCACGCGCGAAATCGTCGACCTGCTCGAAGCCCTTGTAGACGCTGGCGAAACGTACCGCCGCCACATCGTCGAGCTCTCTCAGGGCCTCCAGCACCGCGAGCCCCAACTGCTCGCTTCGCACCTCGGGCCCCATGGACCAGGCCCTCTGCTCGACCGCTGCAGCCAACGCCTCGAGCTGCTCGGGCTCGACCGGCCGGTTCTTGCAGGCCGCGCGGGCGCCTGCGATCACCTTGCGCCGGTCGAAGGGCTCGCGGTGCGTCGATCGCTTGATCACCCACAGCACCGCTTGGCTCACACGCTCGACGGTCGTGAAGCGACGCATGCACGAGACGCACTCGCGGCGCCGACGGATCGCCTCTCCCTGTTCCACCTCGCGTGAGTCCACCACGCGGTCCTCGGTCGCTCCACACCACGGGCAGCGCACGAACTGACCGTAGCGCCGATCCGTCGCCCAGCGGGGCGCACGGACGCAAACCGGTGCCCGGGTCACCGGCGACGGTTCTCGCGCTGACGGGTCGCTCCTTACCCGTCGCGCCCCAGGTGCGGGCTCAGGGCAGGATGAGCCGATCACCCGCGGCCAGCTCGGCACCGTGCAGCTGCTGCTCGAGCTGGGCGACGAGCGGCCTCGGGTCACCGCCCGGCTGGAGCTCGGAGGCGATCGACCAGAGCGTGTCCCCCGGGCGGGCGACGTACAGGTAACCGCCCGGGACCTTCACAGCCGCAGCCGGCACCGTCAGCGCGGGGCGGTGCAGGCTCGAGAGCGCGCCCGCACCGACCCAGACGCTCGCCAAGACTGCGAGGGTGGCAGCGCCGGGGAGGAGGCGCCGCAACCCTCGCGACCGCGCTGCGACTCGCCGGGTTCTCCCAGGAGTCGCACGATCCACCGCCGCTGCCGCCGATTGCGCCGGGCCAGCGGTGTGGGCGGCTCGGGCCGGGTTCGTCCCGTCGTGCGGTCGTGTGCCGCTGCAGGCGTCCGGGTCGGGCCGGGCCGGGCGTCTTGCGACCGGGCGCCCCGTCCCGCCGGGCTCGGCCCGCCGCGCTGGGCGGCGCGCCGGACGGCTCTCGGCCAGCCCGGCTGCGGGAGGAAAGGGAACGAGCTCTCGTGTGAGCACGTTCCAGCTCTGCCGGCCGCGATCGCCAGTACGGGCGCGGCATGCGGGCGAACGCGTGGGCCGCGCCGGCTCTGTCTGGCCGAGCCCTCCCGGAGCTCCCCGGTCCGTTTGTGCCAGTGCTCCCACTACCCCTCCTCGAGCTTGTCGAGGAACCGACCGGATCCGGCCGGCCCTGTCACCCCTGGCGGCTCGCGCCGACGCACGTATGTTCGACACCGTCATCAGACCACGAACACCTGTTCGTTGTCAAGTACTGAGTCGAACGCCTGTTTCACGAACGGGTGTTTGCATTCGGCCTCGCCACCGCTTAGCCTTGTTCCGGAGACCCGAACGGCGGTCTGAACGGGAGGAGCGCGAATGTCCGAGGCGACCCTGGCGGGAAAGCGGCGCAGGATCCTCGAATTCATTGCGGAGCAGATCCGCGAACGGGGCTATCCACCCTCGGTCCGCGAGATCGGTGAAGCGGTCGGCCTCACCTCGCCGTCCACGGTCCACTCCCACCTGCAGGTGCTCCAGCGCGAGGGCTATCTTCAAAGGGACCCGACCAAGCCGAGAGCGATCATCGTGAGCTGGGAGCCGTCCTCCGGCGCCGCGATCCGAGTGCGGCCGGTGGCCCACGTCCCATTGGTCGGTCACGTCGCGGCAGGTACCGGAGTGCTGGCGGAGGAATCGGTCGAGGAGCTTCTCCCCATACCCCAGGACTTCACGGGATCCGGCGAGCTGTTCATGCTGAAGGTCCGCGGCGAGTCGATGATCGACGCCGGCATCCTCGACGGCGACTTCGTGGTGGTGCGCCGACAGCCCGACGCCGAATCCGGCGACATAGTCGTGGCCGCCATCGGGGAAGACGAGGCGACGGTGAAGACGCTCCGCAAGCGGCGCGGGAAGGTCGTGCTCGCCCCGGCGAACCCCGCCTACTCCGAGATCGAGCTCGCCGCCGATCAGGTCGTGATCTACGGCAAGGTCGTCACCGTTCTACGGCGCCTGTGAGCTGGACGGGCGCCTGACGACGCTCAGACCTCGCTCGAGACCAGCTTCTCGAGAGTCGACAGGACCAGTTCGAGGTCGTCGCGACCGACCCACTCACCGGCGGTGTGGGCCAGCTGCGGATTACCGGGCCCGAAGTTCGCGGCCGGCACTCCCCTGGCGCTGAAGAAGCTCACGTCGGTCCACCCGAGCTTGGCCCGCGGCGCGCTCCCGCTGGCGGCGACCAGCGCGGCGAGCAACGGATGATCGAGGTTGGGCGCCGCCGCCAACGCGAAGTCCTCGAGATGGACGCTGTCGCCCAGTCGCGTGTCGATCACGGGGGAAAGGAGCTCGCATATCGCCTGGAAGGCCTCTTCCTTGGTGCGATCAGGGGCATAACGGTGGTTCAGGACGAGCCTCACCTCGTCCGGCACGACGTTGTTCGCGATGCCGCCGTCGACCCGGACCGCCTGCAGGGACTCGCGGTACTCGCAGCCGTCGAGGGCGGGATTGCGCTCGTCGAACCCGTCGACGAGGTCGAGGACCAGGCCTAGGCGGTGGATCGCGTTCACGCCCATCCAGGACCTCGCTGTGTGCGCCCTCTCTCCGCCCAGGCGCACGGCGATGCGCAGCACGCCCTGACAGCCCGCCTCGACGACTCCGGAGGTGGGCTCGGCGAGCACCGCCGCGTCGGCGGCGAGGAGACCCGGGTCGGCGTGCTCGATCTCGATGAGGCCCGAGTGACGCTGCTCGACCTCCTCGCACGCGTACCAAACGCAGGTCAAGTCGACCGCGGGTGCCACGACGCGCTTGGCGAGCTCGATCATCACGGCGACCCCGCCCTTCATGTCCGCGGATCCCAGCCCCGAGCAGCGGTCGCCCTCTATGACCGCATGTTCGTTCCCGTTCGGCGGCACCGTGTCGAGGTGACCGGCTATGAGGAGCCGCCGGGGGCGGTTGAACGAGGTTCGCGAGACGACGTTGTTGCCTATCCGGGTGGTCACCAGGTGGTCGACGCCGCTGAGCGTCGCGACCACGAAGGCGGCAGCCTGGTCCTCGTTGTGGCTGACCGACGGGATCTCGACGAGCTCTGCGGTCAGCTCGAGCAGGGCGGCGGCCGGGGGGCTCACGCAGAGGTCCCGTGCTCGCGGAGGATCTCGTTCAGCATGGCCTTGTCGTGGCGCTCGCCGGGCGTGAGCTTGCGGACGACGAGCACGCACGGCAGGAAGAACTCGCCCGAGGGGTAGCGCCGGCGTCTCATCGCGCTGACAGCGACGCTCCAAGGTGGCACGTACCCGCGTCCGAGCTCGTCACCCGACCAGGCGTCGAACACTGGGATGGACGGGTTGAGAATCGTCCCCTCCCCCAGCACGGCCCCCCGGCCGACGCGCGCGCCCTGGGTGACCATCGACCGGCTTCCGATGAGCACGTCGTCCTCGATGACCACCGGGCGGGCGTTGGGGGGCTCGAGGACCCCGCCGATCCCGACACCCCCTGAGAGATGAACCCGTTCTCCCACCTGCGCACAAGACCCGACCGTCGCCCAGGTGTCGACCATCGTGGCGGCCCCCACGCGCGCACCGATGTTCACATAGCTCGGCATCAGCACGACGCCGCGTCCCAGGAACGCGCCGCGCCGGGCCGAGGCGCCCGGGACCGCGCGCACCCCTGCGGCCTGCAGGCCGTGCTTCAGGGCCAGCTTGTCGGTGTACTCGAACGGCCCGTACTCGACTGTCTTCACCCCGGAGAGGATGAACAGCAGCAGAATGGCCTGCCTCAGCCATTCGTGAACCACGACCTCGTCGGTCTCGGGGTCGATCTCGGCGACCCGGACCTCGCCCCGGTCGAGGAGGTCGATCGCCTTGTCGACAACCTCGAGCGCGTCGGAGTCAGCGGGAGAGAGCTGCTCGCGGCGCTCCCACAGCTCGTCCACCGCGGAGCTGAGGTTGTCCATCGTTTCGAGGTTATCCGTTCGGCGCGCCCCGGCTCGGAACCGGGTTCGCAAACCCGCGATCGCTCAACTGGTCCTTGCGGCCCCGAGCCTGCGGGCGACGAGCTCGAGCCGGTCGTCCGGCTGCACCATGGCGATCCGGACGTGGTCGGCCCCGGCCGGCCCGTAGGTGTCGCCAGGGGCGACCAGGACGCCACCGCGCACGGCGAGCCACCTCGTAAGCGCCCAGGCCGGGTTCGCTTCGCCCCCGGCCTGGGGCGGCGCGAGACCATCGGGAGCGGCCACCCAGAGGTAGAAAGACCCGGCAGGGATGCCGGCCCCGATCCCGGCGCTGTTCAGCGTCTCGGACACGCGCTCCAGCCGCTCGAGGTAGATCGCCCTCTGCCTGTCGACGTGCGAGTCATCTCCGAGCGCCACGGCACCGGCGTGCTGCACGGGACCCGGGACCATGAACCCTGCATGCTGGCGCAGGCGCGACAGGTACCCGACGAGATCCGCGTCGCCGGCGTAAAAGCCGGCCCGCAGCCCAGCGAGGTTCGAGCGTTTCGACAGCGAGTGGACCGCGACGACGCCTTCTCGGCCGTGCTCGAGGATCGTGTGGGCAGGCCCCGCCCAGGTGAACTCGACGTAGCACTCGTCGGAGAAGACCGGTACGCCGTGTGAGCGTCCCCAGCCCGCCACCGCCTCCAGGTCCTCGAGCTGGCCTGCGGGGTTGCCAGGGCTGTTGACCCAAAGGCACAGTGCCCGGGCCGCGTCGTCCGGCGAGATCGACGACAGCTCCATCGTCCCGTCCGGCCGCGTCGCCACGGCGACCGCACGGCACCCGGCGAGGGTCGCGCCCATCTCGTAGGTCGGGTAGGCGAGCAGAGGGCACAGCACGGTGTCGCGCGCGGGCGTTCTGAGGCGCAGCCAGTGGGGAACGCCGGCGACGAGCTCTTTGGTCCCGACGCAGGCCGCCACTGCCAACCCGGCGGATTCGACCCCGAACCTGCGGGACATCCACGCCAGGGCGGCCTCGCGGTACTCCGCCGTCCCCATCGACGACGGGTACCCGCGCTCGGTTCCCGAACCTGCGAGCGCCTCGAGGACGCGGGCGGGAGGAGGGTCGCAGGGAGTGCCGATCGACAAGTCGACGGCACCGCCCTGGTGGCACCGCGCGAGCTCGGCGATCTCGGCCAGCTTGTCGTAGGGGTACACAGGCGGCACGAAACCGGCCCCCGCGCCCGACAAAGCCCCGCCGCCGGTCACCGGGAGCCCGTCATTCCAGGACGAACTCGGCGTAACGGCGGGCACCGCGCTCGTCCAGGCGAGCCGTCACGAGCACGCGCTCGCCCTCGTAGCGCTCGTCGACAACCTCGCCCTCGCGATGGATCGCAGCGACGACGTCGCCGCGTGCCACGGGCACGGCGAGCTCCACCAGGTGATCCGCGATCCTGAGCTGATCCCCGATGGCTCCCAGCAGCTCCGGCACGCCTCGGCCGGTGAGCGCCGAGCACGCCACAGAGCCGGGGTGCGCGGCCATGAGCCGTCCCGCCTTGCGCCGGTCCAGATCGGCCTTGTTGAAGGCCAGGAGCTCGGGGACCTCGCCGGCGCCGATCTCGGTCAGGACGGCACGGACCGCTTCGATCTGCGCGGGCGGGTCGGCCGCGGACGCGTCCACGACGTGGACGAGAAGGTCGGAGGACCCGACGACCTCCAGCGTGGCGTGAAAGGCGTCCACCAGCTGGTGGGGCAGCTTGCGCACGAAACCTACGGTGTCGGAGCACAGCACCGACTCGCCGCCGGGCAGGTCGAGTCGCCGGGTCCGGGGATCGAGGGTGGAAAAGAGCTTGTCCTCGACGAGCACGCCGGCATCGGTGAAGACGTTGAGCAGGCTGGACTTGCCGGCGTTGGTGTAGCCGACGAGCGACACCGTCCGCAGCGCCCCTCGCCTTCGCGCCTTGCGCTGGGTCCGGCGCGTGGACTCGAGATCCCGGAGCTCGACCTCGAGCTTGCGGATGCGGCGCATGATCCGCCGGCGATCGACCTCGAGCTGTGTCTCTCCTGGGCCCCTCGTCCCGATGCCACCGGCCTGCTGGGAGAGCACGAGGCCCATGCCTCTAAGTCGCGGCAGCCGGTACTTGCTCAGGGCCAGCTCGACCTGCGCACGGCCCTCCTGGGTATGGGCGTTCTGGGCGAATATGTCGAGGATGACCGCGGTCCGGTCGATGGCGGTCCTGCCGAGGATCCTCTCGAGGTTCCTCTGCTGGGCGGGCGTGAGCTCGTCGTCGAAGACGACCGTGTCGGCGTCCACGGCCTCGCTGATCCTGCGGAGCTCCTCCGCCTTGCCCCGGCCGATGTAGGTCGCGGGGTCCACGGCCTCACGCCGCTGCACGACGCGGGCCGCTTCGTCGGCTCCGGCGGTGTCGACGAGCAGGGCGAGCTCGTCGAGGCTCGCCTCGACCTCCTCCACCGTCCGCGGCCACGTGACCATCCCGACGAGCACGATCTTCTCCCGGAACCTCCGGTCGATAAGGGTGGTGGTCACCATCTCAGACCGAGACCCCGGCCGCTCCCGGCCGGCCGAGCGCGACGGGCTCGACCTGGATGCGGGCCACGCGCCCGACCGGGCCGGCGAGCGTCGCCGTCACGGCGAGGGGGTCGTCCCCCGCAAGGATCACCTCGGCGGTCCCGCCCGGGTTGTGGACCAGCACCCGGTCGGCCGAGATCCCGGCCGAATGGAGGGCCGCGGCCGCGGCCACGCTGCCGCTCCCGCAGGCAAGGGTGGCCCCGGAGCCGCGCTCCCAGACGACCAGCGCCAACTCACTGCCACCGGGCCCGCAGGTCGCGATCTCCACGTTCTGCCCGCCGGTCCGCATGTGCTCGAGCACCGGGCCGACTGCCGTGATCGCGACGCCCTCCAGCGAGGGCGCGAGCAGGACGAGGTGAGGGTTGCCGGCGTCCACGAACCAGGCGGGCCACGGTTCCGCGCCCGAGCCCGGGAGGGACCCGTCCGCGACCGGGCTCAGCGGCCGGACCCGAATGCAGCCCATCTCGACCGAGACGTCGGCGGAACCGAGCTCGTCGCGGCGCCGCAGGACGGCCCGGCGAACACCGGCGTCGGTCTCGATGACGAGCTCGGGACCGGGCACCAGCCCGGCCTCGATGGCCGCGAGGGCCAGGCAGCGCAGGCCGTTGCCGCTCGTCTCGGCACGTCCCCCATCCGCGTTGCGCAGCTCCATGCGGACGTCGCCACCCGAGACAGCGGCCCGCAGCACGAGGAGCCCGTCGGCCCCGACACCTGTGTGGCGGTCGCAAAGCGCCCGCGCGAGCTCGCCGACATGATCCGGTCCGGCGGTCGCACCCGGGGCGCCAGGCCCGGCCGGCGCCTTCGTGGCGCGCGCAGCGGCGGCCGCGTCGAGGTCTCCCGCGTCGAGCGCGACAAGGAAGTCGTTCCCCAAGCCGTGGTACTTGACCAACGTCAGCACGACCATCAGTGTCGCACGGCCTCGGCGGTGGCGGTGCCGCCGAGACGGGCACGGACCGCGTCGCACAGATCGCCCCGGTCGGCCGCCATCCAGACCACACGCGGGTCGCGCCTGAACCAGGCCTCCTGGCGGCGGGCGAACGCCCGCAGCCGGCGGACGGCTTCGGCCTTCGCCAGTTCCAAAGGGATGCCCTCTTCGACGTGGCGAAGGAGCTCCCGGTAGCCGATCGCCTGACGGGCCGTGCGGGACAACCCGGCCGGCCGTGCGGAAAGTGCCCGGACCTCCTCGAGCAACCCGCGGGCGAGCTGGTCCTCGAAGCGCTCGGCGAGCCTGCGATCGAGCTCGGAACGACACCGCTCTAGGCCGACGATCGTCGAGCCGGTGGGCGGGTACGCGATCAGGCCGGGCCCGAACGAGGAGAATGGCCGCCCGCTTCCGAGCGTGACCTCGAGCGCCCGGACGATCCTGCGGCGGTTGCCCGGCTCGACACGGCTCGCCGCGACCGGGTCGAGCTCGCAGAGGCGCCCGAACAACTCCTCGAGACCGCCGGGCTGATCGGCCCGGTGCTCGAGCTCGGCCGCTTGGCGCGGGAAGCGGCCCGGTATGTCGAGGCCGTCCAGGATGGCGCGGTGGTAAAGGCCGGTGCCTCCCACGAGCAGCGGCACGTGCCCGCGATCTTCGATCCCCGAGAGCGCGCGGCGCGCCTCGGTCTGGAAGGCGGCGACGGAGAACTCCTCGGAAGGATCGACGATGTCGATGAGGTGCCAGCACACCGCCGCCTGCTCGGCGCGCGTCGGCTTGGCGGTGCCGAGGTCGAGCTCCCGGTAGACCGCCATGGCATCGACCGAGACGAGCTCGTAGCAGTCCGGCGACGACCGGGCCAGCTCTAGCGCGAGGGCCGTCTTGCCGGTGCCGGTCGCACCCACGATCGCGACGCGGGGCGTCTCGGGGGTTCGGAGGTCTATCAGTCGGCGAGCTCCGTCGATCGCTGCCCCACCACGCCGTGACGGGGACGGGAGCGTTGCACGAGGCGGTCCTGCATCCGCGTCAGCCGTTGAGTCTCCTTGGCGATGGCCGCCTCCAGTGCAGTGTTCGCCAGATGGCCGCTCGAACGGACTCGTACGACACGCCCACGGGCCACCACGGAGATCTCGCAGGTCACGTGTCCATCGTCGCGTGCCGCGTGGTCGCGCGAGAAGACGATGTCCGCCCGCTGGGTCCCCTCGAGGAAACGCTCGAGGTGCTGTGCCTTTTCAACTGCGGTCTCGCGAAGCCCTGCCGGGATGTCCAAATGGCGGGTATGCACCGTGATCTCCATGGAGCAGCTCCTTTACCATCAGGGACGGCTGAACGGTGACGGGCACGCGCGGCTGACCTGGTCTTTGACCCCACACTCGCCTGCTGAGGGTGTCCCGTGTCTGGTGGTCTAGGCCAGCTGGTGCCGCCCCGTTCACACCTCGAGCTCACAGTTGGTCCCTTCTCCCGTGGGCACCGCCAACCGGTACCGCACAGGGCAGGACTTACATCTAAACCGCACCATGCTCAGCGACCACGAGTCGCCTTACGTGGGTCGTTTCGCCTGCGACTGGCATCGACTTGCAACCACAGACCCGCGCAGCCCATCGCCGCAAGTCTACGCTTCGGCCTGCTCGTGCCGGCCGACACCCGCTGCAGGCGACCGGGCACTCATGTCCCGGGCATCCAGGAGGCCAGGTAGGCGCGCTGGTGATCGGTGACCTCGTCCATGACGGTTCCCATCGTCTCCAGCTTCAGCCTCGCGATCTCGGCGTCGAGGACCGCGGGCACCCCGTGAACGCGGTTGGCCAGCTTGCCGCGGTCGCGGGCCAGCCACTCGGCCGCGAGGGCATGGTTGGCGAACGAGATGTCCATGACCGCCGCCGGATGTCCCTCGGCTGCGCTCAGGTTCACGAGGCGGCCCTCCGCGAGGAGCAGGATCCGCCGGGGCGCGCCGCCAGGCGCCCTCAAGGTGAACTCCTCGACCATCGGTCGCGCGGTCCGCCGCCTGCCCTCGGCCATCGCCTCTAGGGCCACGAGGTCGATCTCGACGTCGAAATGGCCGGCGTTCGCCACGATCGCGCCGTCGCGCATCAAAGCAAAGTGCTCGGCGCGCAGCACCTGGGTGTTGCCCGTGACGGTCACGAACACCTCGCCCTCGCGGGCGGCCACCGCCATCGGCTGGACCCGGAAGCCGTCCATGACCGCCTCCAGCGCGCGCAGGGGGTCGATCTCGGTGATGGTGACGAGCGCGCCAAGGCCCCTCGCCCTCTCCGCCACCCCCTTGCCGCACGGGCCGTAGCCGGCGACGACGAAACGCTTGCCGGCGACGAGGATGTTCGTGGCGCGGACGATGCCGTCGAGGGTGGACTGGCCTGTCCCGTAGCGGTTGTCGAAGAGGCGCTTGGTCTCCGCGTCGTTGACCGCGACGATCGGGTAGGCCAGTACCCCGGCCGCCTCCATGGCCCGGAGGCGGATCACGCCGGTCGTCGTGTCCTCGGTGCCGCCGATCACTTCTGCGAGCTGGTACGGGCGGAGCTGGTGGAGGCGGGAGACAAGGTCGCACCCGTCGTCCATGGTCAGGCGCGGATGACCGTCGAGCACCGCGTCGATGTGGCTCAAGTAGCGCTCCCGGTTCTCGCCTTTGACCGCGAAGGTCGCGATGGCCTCGTCGGCGACGAGGCAGGCGGCCACGTCGTCCTGGATCGAGAGAGGGTTCGACGCGCAGGCGAGCACGGTCGCGCCGCCGGCTTTCAGGGTCTTCAGCAGATTCGCGGTCTCGGCCGTCACGTGCAGACAGGCTCCGACGACGAGACCCTCGAGCGGACGCTCGTGCTCGAACCTCTCGCGGATAGACCTGAGCACGGGCATGTCGCCGTCCGCCCAGGAGATCCTCTGGCGGCCGAGGCCCGCGAGGCTCCGGTCCGCGACGTCCCCGCTGTTCGGTCCGCCGGTCATGTGCAGCCCTATCCAGGCGCCTGCTGCCTGGCGGCTGCGAGGTACCGCTTCACCTCGACGAGCACCGGGACGGGCCCGGGGTCGATCCCCTCGCGCGATGCGACGTGCAACGACACGAAGTCGCCGATCATGAACAGGTCGAAGAGCTGCGCGAGCGCTCCCGGTCCTTCGGCGCGCACTTCGACCACCGATGCGACGGCTTCCCCCACGAGCTCCTTGACGAGACCGAAGCGGCGCTCCACCTGCGGGTGCTCGAAGTCGTTCCGCAGAAGGACGATCGTGACGACCTGTCGGGTCACGTCCCCGTTCTGCCCGAACCCGCAGATCTCGTTGTGGCACCACTCCGGTTGCGCGGCGAAGAAAGCCGGGGACTTGGCGTTCTCGTTCAGCTGGGTCTTCCACCGACGCGCGGCCACGGCGCCGATCCCGCTGGCTCCTTGAACGAGGGGGATCGTGCGACCGAGCCGCCGGGCGATCTCGTGGGCCGTGCCGCCACCGGCGACGAGGGTGTCGCGGCGCCTCTTGAGCTGGTCGACCGCGGCGCCGATCTCAGGCGTGATCCCCGCGAGCAGCCCGAGACGTTCCAGCGCGACGAGAAGGGGCGCGGTCGTGGAGGCCACCCCGGCGCGTGGTTGAGGGATCCCCTTCAAGGTCCCGAACACGGGCGCCCCGGCGGTGACGGCGAGCTCGGCCAGGCTTCCCCCGCCCGTGACGGCTATGAGCCTTGCGCCACGGCGCAGGGCTGTCCCGGCCGCCTCGAGGGTCTCCTCGGTCTCCCCCGAGAACGACACCGCGAACACGAGCGTGCTCGGTCCGACGAACGCCGGCAGCGAGTAGTCGCCGACCAGCACGACCGGAAGGCGCAGCCGGTCCTTGCCGATCGCCTGGAGGATCTCGCCGGCGACACCGCTTCCCCCCATCCCGAGCACGACGATCGCGTCGAGGCCCACGGGAGAGGGAAGACCCGTCACGTCCGCGGCAGCGGACGCCGAGGCCTCCAGTTGCTCGGGCAGCCCGGCGGTCGCCCCGAGCATGTCCAAGCTGTCGGGCGATACCCAGCTCACGTGGACGTGACGCCGCCGGCACCCTCGCCGGCGTCGAAATTGGGGGTGATCCCCTCTGCCGCGGCCTTGGCCAAGAGGCGCTCGTGCTCGTCTTCGCCGACCGTCTCGGATTCGTCGACGAGCATCACGGGGATCCCGTCCACGATGCGGTAGCGCCGGTGCAGCCGGGGATTGTAAAGCGTCTCCTCGTCGGGGAAGTAGAGGAGCGGCCCCTTGTCCTCAGGACAAGCGAGAAGGGCGAGCAGTTGCGGGTCGAGCTCCATTCGGGGCCCCTTTCGTCGTCGTGACCACTCTGGTCATCCCGCCCGGCTCTCCGCAAGCTGGTGGATGACGCCGAGCACCTCTTCGAGATGGCGGTCGCGTTCGGGCGCGGTCTTCGCCTCCAGGTTGAGCCGCAGGAGCGGCTCGGTGTTCGAGGGCCGCACGTTGAACCACCAGTCGCCGAAGTCAACGGTGACCCCGTCCAGGTCGTCGATCCCCGCGCCCAGGGCGCGGTAGTGCTCGGCCACCTCGCCCACGAGCGCGGCGGGGTCGCTCACCTCGGTGTTGATCTCGCCCGAGTCCGAGTAGCGCTCGAAGGGAACCCTGAGCACAGAGAGCGGGACTCCGGCCTTGCAGAGTGCCTCGAGCACGACGAGCGCCGCGATGATCCCCGAGTCCGCGCGGTAGTTCTCGCGGAAGTAGTAGTGACCCGAATGCTCGCCGCCGAAGATCGCCCCGGTCTCGGCCATCACGGCCTTGATGAACGAGTGCCCGACACGAGTGCGGATCGGTATCCCGCCGTGCTCGGTGATGACCTCGGGCACAGCGTGCGAGCAGATGAGGTTGTAGAGGATCTTCGAGCCGGGGTACTTCTCGAGCATGGCGGCACTCACGATCGCGGTCGTGAGCGATCCGGAGACCGGCTCCGCTTTCTCGTCGACGAGGAAGACGCGGTCTGCGTCACCGTCGAAGGCCAGGCCGACGTCGCTCCCGGTGACCAGTATCCGCGACCGCAGGTCCGCCAGGTTCTCGACCTGGATCGGGTTGGCCGGATGGTTCGGGAACGTGCCGTCCAGCTCGGCGAAGAGGATCTCGATCTCGAAGGGGAGGCCGGCGAAGACCTCCGGGACGATGAGGCCCCCCATGCCGTTGGCCGTGTCGGCGACGATCTTCAAGGGCCTGAGGTTGTCGACGTCGATGAACGAGCGCACGTGGGCGGCGAACTCGCTGAGCAGGCCGAGGTGGGCCACACGGGGGTCGTCCTCGACGTGTCCGACACCGCCGTCGGCCGGCGCGGTCGCGTACGCCTCGGCTGCGACACGACGGACATCCCCGAGGCCCGAGTCACGACCGACCGGCCGCGCCCCGGAGAGACAGAGCTTTATGCCGTTGTACTCCGGCGGGTTGTGCGACGCCGTGAGCATCGCGCCTGCAAGGTCGAGCTTGCCGGACGCGAAGTAGAGGAGATCGGTCGAGGCCAGGCCGATGTCGACCACGCCGAGGCCGACCGAGAGCAGGCCCGCGCTGAACGCCCGGCTGAGCTCGACACCCGACTCGCGGATGTCACGAGCGACGACGACCCGCCTGTCGGCAGGCACTTGGGCGAGCACGAACCTGCCGAACCCGACGCCGACCGCGTAGGCGACGCGGGCGTTGAGCTCGCCGGGGACCGTGCCCCGGACGTCGTAGGCCTTGAAGATGTCGTCGAAAGACGGCCCGTTTGATGGAGAAAGGTCATGGGACATGGCGAGGCGAGCCTAGTCGGAACTCATCGGGAGGCCACGATGGCGATGATCGTGACCGTGTTGAACGCCATGTGGGCGACGATCGAAGGCCCGAGCCGCCCCGTGCGCCACGCAAGGTAGCCCAGCACCACGCCGAAGCCGGCAAGACCGAGGAACTGCAGTGCCTCGAAGTGCACGAGCGCGAACACGAGCGCGGTCACGACGATCGCGAGGCAGGGACCGAGCCGCGGACCGATCTGCTCGAAGCTGCCCACCAGTGATCGCAGGAGCAGGCCGCGGAAGAACAGCTCCTCGACGATGGGGCTGCCGACACACACGAGCACGGCGAGCACGACCAGTCCCGCCCCGAAGGCGTCTCCCGTGAGGCTTTGTGCCGGGTGGCCGAGGCGCGAGTAGAGGTGGTGGACGAAAGGCAGAAGCGGAGCCTCGACCACCGGGACGAGCAGGTACTGGGAAGCCACGCCGACGACGATCCCGAGGGGGATGTCCGGCCACGGCCGCAACGTGAGCCCGTAGTCCCGGACGATGCTGCCCATTGCCTTGCCGTCCGCGCTCTCCGCGCCGTCCCCGCGCCCGCGCAGGCGGTCTCGCGCCGCGATGCGGGACGCGACGACAACCGCGCCGACGAGGCCGACCCAGAGTGCGATGAGGCTCACGACGTCCTCGCCGTACTGGCTCGGGTGCCGCGGGTGCGGTGACACCGACACGTAGACCGACACCGCCAAGAACGCGAGGACGAAGCCCGCCACAACCCCGAACATGGCCTCGGGCAAGCCGAACCGATTGCCGAACGGGACGCGGCCCGGCCCGGTCCCGCCCCGATCGGAGGCGCCCGTGACGGCCGGGGTGGCCCGCGAACGGCGACTTCTCACGCGACGAGCGTCGTCGGCAGGAACTATGTCGTCAAGCCCGAAGACCCGACCACTCGGCCGGAGGTGACCCGCAGGGGCCGTCCCCGCCGCCCGCGAACCGGCAATGTGCCGCTGCCGCCTACGATGTTCTGCGTGAGTCGTCAGCCTCAAGACATGCGCCCGGGCAACGGACCGGGAAGGATGGGCCAGGGAACCCCCTCGGGCTCGGAACAGGTCTGGCGCTGGGCGATCGCGGGCATCGCAGTCGTCCTGATCGTTCTGTTCATCGGCTCTGGCATGTTCAGTCGCAGCAGCGCCAAGGCCATCGGTTTCTCGCTGTTCCAACACGACCTCGCGACCCATCAGGTCGAGAGCGCCAGCTTCAACAACTCGACCGGTGCCATCACCGGCACGCTCACAAACGGCACGAGCTACACGACGACGGGCCCGGTGCAGCTCCCCGACTCGTTCTACGCCACGCTGAAGGCGGCCAACGTCAAGTACACGTTCTCCTCCCCCAGCTCGGACGCGCTCGGCGAGATCCTCATCTACCTGCTTCCCGTGGCCCTGATCATCGGCTTCTTCGTGTGGATGAGCCGCCGCGCGCAGGGCCAGATGTCAGGGATCATGTCGATAGGACGCTCGAGGGCGAAGGTCTACACGACCGAACGCCCGCGTACGACCTTCGATGACGTTGCCGGCTATCAGGGCGTCAAACAGGAGATCAGTGAAGTCGTCGACTTCCTCAAGTCTCCAGGCCGCTTCAAGGAGATCGGCGCCCGCGTGCCCAAGGGCGTGCTGCTCGTCGGCCCCCCGGGCACAGGCAAGACGCTGCTGGCGCGCGCCGTTGCCGGCGAGGCCGGCGTCCCGTTCCTCTCCGTGAGCGGGTCGGACTTCATGGAGATGTTCGTAGGCGTCGGCGCGAGCCGCGTGCGTGACCTCTTCCAGACGGCGCGCAAGCAGGCCCCGGCGATCATCTTCGTCGACGAGATCGACTCGATCGGGCGCAAGCGCGGTGCCGGCCTCGGTGGCGGGCACGACGAGCGCGAACAGACGCTGAACCAGATGCTGAACGAAATGGACGGTTTCGACGTGGCCGAGGGCATCGTCGTCATGGCCGCGACCAATCGGCCCGACATCCTCGACCCTGCGCTGCTGCGCCCGGGCCGCTTCGACCGCCAGATCGTCGTTCCCCTGCCCGACCTCGACGAGCGCCTGCCGATCCTGCAGGTGCACTGCAGGGACAAGCGGATGGGCCCCGACCTGGACCTGTCGATCATCGCCCGCGGCACTCCGGGGATGTCGGGTGCCGACCTCGCCAACCTGGTCAACGAGGCGGCCCTGCACGCGGTGAGGCGCGGGAGCCAGTTCATCGAGATGCGCGACTTCGACGCCGCACGGGACCGGATCCTCATGGGCCAGCCCCGTGACAGCATGGTGCTCTCCGACCCCGAGAAGGCGCGTGTCGCCTACCACGAGGGCGGCCACGCCGTCCTGGCGTACGTGCTGACGCACGCCGACCCCCTCCTCAAGGTGAGCATCATCCCGACGGGCCTCGCGCTCGGGGTCACCCAGCAGCTTCCGACCGAGGAAAAGCACATCTACCCCCGCGAGTACATCGAGGACGCTCTCGTCGTGCGGATGGGCGGGCGCGTGGCCGAGATGCTCGTCTACGGCGACCTCTCGACAGGGGCGAGCGACGACCTCCAGCGCAACACCGAGCTGGCGCGCAAGATGGTCCGCGAGTGGGGCATGTCCGAGCGAGTCGGGCCCATGGCCTGGGGATCGCAGGGCATGGTCTTCCTCGGTGAGGACCTCATGCACACCCGGGACTACTCCGAGGACACGAGTCGGGTCGTCGACGAGGAGGTCGCGAGGATCCTGAGGGAGCAGGAGGCTCGGGCGACCGCCGTGCTGCGGGAGCACAGGGCCGGCCTAGAGGCCGTCGCGCAGGCCTTGCTCGAGTTCGAGAAGGTCGACGGAGCCGAGATCGGCCGGCTGGTCGACGCCGCCTACGGCAAGCCCGTGCACGGCGGGGAGGAAGGCAAGGAGAAGCTCGCCACCGAGCGTTACGCGCCTTCCCTATCCGGGACCGCCTTGGCACCCTCCGGGACGGCGTTGGCGCCTGGCCTCGCCTCGAGCGGCATCCCGCCCACGGAGGTCTGACCCGGCCGGGCCGGCTGCGGCCCTCGGCTCAGGGGAGGACGGGGATCCCTCCTGTCGAAGATGTCAGCCCGCCGCGGGACATCAGCTGCTGCTCGACGAGGATCGGGACGCTCGATGAGACCAGGAGCGCGAAAGAGGGGGCGTACCTCAAGACCGAGCCGAGGTTGAAATCCATGTCCGAACCGGCGACCAGGCTGACCACGTCGAGCCGGGCGGGGCCGGCGGCCCCGCGGGTCAACTCGAACAGCGTCACCGTCGCGCCCTCGGTTCCTGGGTCGTCGAGGGTTACCACGTCAACGACGTGCGACGTGAGCAACCCTCCCGCCACCAGCCACTCGTCGCGGGGTCCTGCAGTTCCCGGCGTCGCGTCGACCGCCTCGAGGTCGTGGGTCTTGTACCTGGTGGTGAGACGGGCGACGACGATGGGCGCCCCGCGTTGCGCGGAGACGACCACCGAGGCCGTTCCGAGGCCGCTTCTGCCCGTGACGGGAGTCGCGAAGTCGACTATCCCCCCGGCGGGGACGTCCTCTGTGAGTGCGGCAGCGATCCCTGCCCGACCGGGCGGGGCGACGCTCACCACGACCGGTCTCGCACCCGGGTTGTAGACCGAGTAAGTGCTCGCCACCCCTTTGCTCGACTGCACGGCGGCGAACGACCACCGCCCGAGCCCGTGGTCGGGCCCGACCAGCAAAGAGCTGCCCGTGACGCTGACCTCGTTGATCTCGTGCCCCGTCGCAGATTTCGAGGGCATCTTCACCGTCTCTGAGGTCAGCTCGAGCGCCCCGACGACGATGTCCCCGCTCACGGCCCTCGCGGTGACCGCCAAGGAGCTCTGCTCGAAGATCCAACGGTGGAGATTGAGAACCACGACGCCGGTGGCCGGGACCACCAACCCCTGGAAAGGCGGGGGCGACGTGGTGGTCGTGCCGGTCGAGACGCTCACGCTCACCGCCGCCGGCGTGGCATCGGGGTTGTAGAGCGAGACCCGGACGTTCGAACCGCCATAAGTGCTGCCGGCGGGCACGTAGCCCTGGGCGGCGGCCGCGAGGGAGCACGGGGACGAGAGCACGATCGGACCGCCCGTGATCGACGTGCCGACGATCTGCTCGACGACGGCGATACCGCCTTCCTCGGTCTCGATCGACACCGCCGCGAATCCCGGCGGGCCGCTCGTGCTCAACGCCAGGACCGCCTGTGACTCGGCACCGACATCGACGGGCGCGCTCGAGGTCCACTCCCCGCTCGAGGTCCCTCCCTTCGCGAGCCCCGTCCGCGACACCACCGCGACGAGATCCGCCGGCGAAGTCCCGCTGTTCACGACCGAGATGCGCGAGCTCTCGACGCCGGCGCCGACAGGCAGCGGTCCCGGGCAATGCCAGGCGCCCGGCTTGTGCATCTCGACCACCGGAAGCGTGGGCGGCCTCACGAACGCGCCGGCAGCGGCTCCCCCGCTCGGCTGGCGGACGAAGACGTTGACGAGCACGAGCAGCGCGACCCCGAGCGCGACGGCGAGGAGGGCGCGGCGCCTGGGCTCGTCCACCCGGGAGGAACGCCTGTGGCGACCGACGGCTTCGCTCGTCACAGAGCGCTCGGTTCCGGCTCGGACGCGGGCCCGGCTCGATCCGGCGCGTCGTCGAGCGCGCTCTCGCCTGCAGAGGGCCCGCCGCCGTCGGACGCGGCGTCGTCCGCGACGGTGGCGCCAGCGCCCGGCGGGGCCTTGCTCGGCAGGGTGAGACGGCGACGCTTGCGGCGGCGAGCGACTCCGTCCAAGAGAGCCAGAGCGACGGCGAGCATGCCCACGCCGAGGCCGAGCTCTCTCAGCCACGCCGGGGTCCCGCCGGCCGTGCGCACGAGCGCCACGACAGAGCCCGCCGGTGGGCTGTCGGCCACTGTCCAGGCGGCGTCCTCGAAGGCGACCACGCCTGCCTCGGTCGGGAGCTGGCGAAGATCGCCTTGGGCCTGGAGCGCCTGTACGAGGCCCGGCGGCGGCGGGGCCGAGGGCGGGACCTGGACACCGGGCAGGTCCGGGGCTATCCCGCCGGGGAGGATCAGGTAACGGATGCCTGCTCGCGCCAATTCGGCGCCGAGCCGGACCGTGAGCCCGGCCTCGGCGCTGATCAGGTCCTCTTCGACAACGGCGCCGACCCCGGGGTCGGCGCTGGGCCACAGGCGACGGCCGTCCGGCAGGCCGTTCTCGCTCACCGCGAACGCGAGCCCTGGGCTTATCTGCCAACAAGGCGCCGGCACGCTGGCGGGATCACCGAGCCAGAGCACGTCGTAACCCTTGGCGCCCGATTGCGGCGCGGTCCAGCCGAGAAGCTGCTCGTAGCCGACCGAAGGGAGGGACGAGCGGCCGTCCACCGACGAGACGATGGTCGGGAACAGCCCGACGACGAGGCAGATCGTGGCTCCAGCGCTGAGATTCTGGCGCCACCCGAAGCGGCTTCGCGCGAGGTCGACCTCGAAGGCGGCCACGCCGAGCCCGACGGCCCCCGCGAGACAGCATGCAGCCGGAACCAGCAGGACCAGCGTCGCGCCGCCGCCGGCGCCGAGCCACCCCACGGCGCCCGCGTAGGCGACCGCCACCGTGGACAGGGCCGCGACCCACCAACGCGTCGCCCAGTCGAGCCGTGCATCACGCGCCACGAGCAGGACGAAGCAGGCGCCGAGCGGTATCCCCCAGACGAGCCAGCCCGCACCCACCGGGCCCGAGGCGAAACGGAGCAGGCGCAACACCCCGCCCGCAGTGCCACGCGCTCCCACGGCGCCGGAGATGATGCTCCACCTCGCGCCGGGCTGGAAGAAGGTGATCGACCAGGGCAGGCAGCAGATGAAGGCCACGCCCAACGCGCCTGCGGTGACGCCCAGCGAGCGGCCGACCGCGGCCAAGCGGCCCGCTACCGCCGAGCCGAGCACGATCGCCAGCGACAACGACACGACCGCCACGACCGAGGGGGGCGCCATGGCCGCCATGAACGCGAGAAGCAGGCCGAACGGGACGACCTCGGCCGCAACGGCGCGCCAGCCGTCCGGGTCGTCCGGCGACGAGAACGGCTCCAGCCGGCTTGCGCGGCACATGCGCGACATCACGAACGGCATCCCGGCGAAGGTCACCAGCGCCTGAAGGTCACCAGACGCGATGCCGTTCCACACGAGCGGGAGGCCGAGATAGGCGATCGTGCCCGCCAGCCGGGCTCGGTTCGAGCCGAGCGGCCGCAATAGTCGGTGCATCCCGACGGCGCCGACGAGGATGGGGCCGAGGAGGAGCAGCTTCTCCACCTGCGCGGTGCTGCCGAACAGGACCGTTCCCGCCACACCCACGAGGCCGAAACCGGGTGAAGCCGGCCCGGTCGTCTGCCAGCCGGCGTCCTGCCAGCCGCCGAAGAAGTCGCGCAGCAGCGTGGCAGGAGGTGGGAAGGGCAACAGCTGGCCCACCAGAGGCAAGTGGCCCGTCAACAGGTTGCGGATCCCGAACAGGACCACGATGACCAGGATCAGCCACGCCCAGCCGAGGCCGCGCCGCACGCCGGGCCCGTTCCGACTCGAGGCGATCCGCGCCGGCTCGAGCTCCTCGTCTGCCTGGAACCTGGTCTCGAGCCTCCTCGCGACCGGCGCGACGGGGAACGCCGAGCCGGCGGGACTGGCCTCGAGGGCCGTGCGCCTGTCGCCACGGCTCAACATCCGCGCCACAACGCGGTCGGGGCGCTGACGAACGCGTGCAAGCGCCTTGCGGGCCCGTCTGAGGCTCTTGCGGTGGCGCCAGTTCCACCACCAGGCGTCCCCGACGCGCTTGTAGCGCTCGCGCTCACCCCTCAACATCGCGACCGTCGCCTCCGCGATCGACCCGGCCGCGAGGTCGAGCACCACGGCCAGGCGACGCGGCCCGTCGTAGTTCTTGAGAACGGCGCGCAGCTCGTGGCGGCGGCGCAGGATGGCCGTGTCGCCGACGTTCCTCGATCCCGACCTGGCCACCTGGACGTGCCGGGCACGGGCCGAGGGGGCGACGATGACCCGCGCGCCCGCCACCTGGGCACGCCAGCACAGGTCGACGTCCTCACCGAACAGCTCTATGTCGGGATCGAAACCGCCCAGCGCCCTGAAGAGATCGGCACGCACCAGCATGCAGCCGCCCGGCACGGCGAAGACTTCCCGGCCCTCGTCGTGCTGAGCCTGGTCGAGCTCGCCCCGCTCCACCCGCTCGACGGCCACGCCGAAGCGGTCGACGCCGAGGCCCACCTCCAACAGGCGGTCAGGGGCGTTCCATTCGACGAGCTTCGGTCCGACGATGCCGGCGTTGGACCGGTAGGCCTCCCCGACCAGGCAGCGGACCGCGTCGGGCGCAAGGGCCACATCGTCGTGGCAGATCAACAGGTGCGACGCGCCCTCGACCGCCACGAGCGCCTCGTTCGCCGCCGCCGAGAAACCACTGGACTCGCTCTGGCGAAAGATGAAGGCGCGCGGCAGCACGGCTGCGACACGCGCCGTCAGCTCCTCGTGGCTCGCGGCGTCCACCACGAGCACGTCGAGGTTCGGGTAGTCCTGAGCGCCGAGCGCCTCCAAGCATTCCTCGAACCACGGACCCGGGTCGCAAGCGACCACCACGGCGACGACCGGCGGGGCTTGCTCCTCCGGCATCGGCGCCACGCTACCGCGGACGCGGGGCCGGAACCGGGAGCGCAACCTAGATTACGCTTGCAATAGTTAGCAGTTTGTAGTACACTAGTGAGCGTATGGCCCCCGGGCGCCGTTGGGTTGGCGCCCCCAGGGGCGGCTGCGAACGCTGGACAGGAGGAGCGGGACATGACCGACAAGCGAGAGGATTTGGCCGATGTGGCGCAGGCCCTGGCGGACCTCGCCAAGGAAGCTGCCTACGTGGCCATCGGCATGGGCGTCCTCGAGTTCCAGAAAGCCCAGGTCCGCTGGCGACAGCTCGCCTGCACGCGAAAGCTGATCGCCGGTCGGGGCCACGACCTCGACGAGACCGTCACCCAGGTGATCAAGGTCGTCGACTCGACGATCGAGCCGGTGCTGGGCCTGCTCCCCGAACCGGCGCAGGCCATCGTCCGCCAGACGCGCGACGAGCTGCGGACCAGGGTCCTGCGGTTCTCCGCCTGAGTCAGGAAAGCCGCCCGCGCCAGTAGTCGAGGACGTCCGAAAGGGTCGTCGCGAGCTCGATGGTCGGTCGCCACCCTGTGGCGGCCACGAGCTTCGACGCGTCCCCAACGAGCACGGGGACCTCGACGGGGCGGAAGAGCTCAGGGTCCTGAACGAAGCTCACCTCGCAGGAAAGCATCGCGGCCATCTGCGCCGCGAGGTCGGCGATGCTGATCGCCCGGCCCGAGCACACGTTGTAGGCCTCGCCGGCAGCCCCGTCGGTCGCGAGGAGACGGTAGGCCCGCACGACGTCGCGCACGTCGGTGAAGTCCCGGGAAGCCGTGAGGTTGCCGACCTTCACCGTCCCGCCGTTGCACAGCTCGGCCTCGACCATGCGCCGTGCCAACGCCGCGACCACGAAGTCGTCGACCTGGCCCGGGCCCACGTGGTTGAACGCCCGGGCCCTCACCACGGGAAGGCCCCGGCCGAGGTACGCCTGCAGCCCGAGGAACTCGGCGGCCACCTTGCTCACGGCATAGGGCGTGACAGGGCGAAGCTCGGCGTGCTCGTCCAGCTTCTCCGCGGCGGGGGCGGGGCCGTAGACCTCGGCCGAGCTGACGAGCACGACCACGGGCGGGACCTCGCAAGCGGCGGCGGCCTCGAGGAGGTTCAGGGTGCCCATGGCGTTGACCCGGAACGTCTCGGCAGGCTCGCGCCACGACTGACCGACATGGGTGAGCGCAGCGAGGTGGTAGACCACGTCCGGCACTGCCGCTTCGAGGTCGGCTGCGATCAAAGCGGGGTCGGTCACGTCGACTTCGGGACCGGGGGCGACGGCCGTGTCGCCCTCGTCGGAGAGGTGGCGCAGGAGCCATTCGCCGACGAAGCCGGTCCCACCGGTCAGGTACGCGCGCACGGCGCTCAGGCTACCTGCCTATCCGGGGATTCCCCGTTGATCCCGGCAGGTTCGAAGCGTTGTGAGCGTGGTCGCCGTCAGGCCCT
>Ga0187874_10000167_pt1 | contig 85017 bp, 70 predicted proteins | sample June2016WEW_16_1_3_FD_132993 | JGI IMG/M metagenome (GOLD analysis project Ga0187874, IMG submission 132993) | Peatland microbial communities from SPRUCE experiment site at the Marcell Experimental Forest, Minnesota, USA - June2016WEW_16_150 | ecosystem: Environmental > Terrestrial > Soil >... | reverse complement strand
GATCGACAGGGCAGCGGTAACGAATAGTGGCTGGATGTCGTGACCTAAAAAATATTCCCTGTCCCTGGGAGGGAGAGATTTATCCTTGACATCCGCTTTCATAGGACGGGCTTGTGGGAAGTAATAGAACAGCCGTCCATTCAGAGTTTTCCTCTTATAATATATAGGCAGCTTGGGAGGGCCAAATGGAGCGTAGGATCCGGTTAATCGGAGAACATCTTACTCACGAGATCCTGTGGGGGACGGCCAAACGATTTCTCGCGACTGGAGTTGAGCAGCCGCGAGGGAGCTTTTATTCCTTGCTTGCTGCGGTGGTATTTGGCTGTTTCGCTTTTGAGGCTTACTTGAATGCAGCTCTGGAAGAGGTTGCACCCGGCGCGTGGAAGGACGAGCGAAACTTCTTCGTTCAAGCAAGGTACAGGGGAACGTTAGGAAAGTTCGAGTATCTCGCGGAACTCTGCGGGCATACTGTTGACAAGTCACGCAGGCCGTTCCAGACCGTGCGGAAGCTGTCTGAAGTACGAAACTTCCTAGCTCATGCTCCGGTCGAGCATTTTGACGTCAAAGTCCCGGTCAAGAAGCTTGAAGAGCTCCAGCCCCATCCTTCGGTCTTGCACGTCTATGCCTGTCCCAAATTCGCTGCCAAAGCGCTTGCTGATGTCGAAGCGTTGTTAGACGGCCTTCAGGTCGCGCTTGTCGCCAGATTTGATGACATTCGAATCGGATCAACCGTTGGGGCCTTTAGCGCTATAGAGGGCTTGTGGGCTGCCAGTCTCGTCGAAGAGGAACAGCCGCGGATGTCTAACAAGGCGATGCGGTCTGCAAGCCACAGTGGTTACAAAGCCAAGTCGCAGAAAGGATCCCGCGCGGCTCGCCGCACCTAACGCTCAGCGTCGGGCCTCTGGAGTAAGCTCATGAGACCTGTTCGCTGCGGGGTTCATGATGGTTCCGATGCGGGTAAACGAGAGCAAAATGAAGAACATTGTTTATTTGCTCGGTGCAGGATCCTCCAAAGATTTTGGAATGCCCCTGGGGAACGAGATATTTGAGCAGGCCTATCGGCTGCCGCATCTCATGGAATCATGTCAACTCCGTACCGACCTGATATCAATTTTGGGAGAAGCTGACAAGCACTTGGAACATATTTTTACAAAGCTCCCAAAGGAAAAGAGGAAATATCCGCCCTTCGAGGAAGTGCTTACATTTTTGGCGGACTACAAGAAATCTGAAAGGTGGGATTATGGCGCCAACAAGCTAATTTCCGTTTTCCCCAAGCCGGGCGGAGTGAAGGAAGTTTTTGACACCTTTGTGAAGATGCTGGGCCTGACGCTCGCGGGCAGTGCCCACTGTGTTGGGATGAGCGGGACGGTTCGACCATTCATGAATTTCATCAAGTCATTATTTTCTGACGGCAAAAATGTTTCGTTCATTTCAATGAACTATGACACCCTCGTGGATCAGGCTCTTTTAGAATGCGCGAACAGCGCCGTGATCAGTGATTTCACCTATGCGGTTCCGCTTTACGATATCGCCTCTGAGCGCGGCTCCTTTAACCCTCCCAAACTGTTGTGTAGGGAATCGGGCGTTTATCTCTTGAAACCGCATGGCTCCCTTAATCTGGTTTATTGCCCGCATTCCCAAGTCGCACATGAGCGTGGCGCTGGTTATTTCTATAGTGGCTGACCTCATCGCGATAATGTGTGGACAACTTCGCTGCCCGTCATGTGGAAGCCGCCCGAAGCCTCTCATAATCCCTCCTCTTTATAACAAGGCCGAATACATCGCGGAGAACGCGATCAAGACTCCGGAGATCAACTTCCGCGCCAGTCCGGAAGACTAAAGGCGGGCCGTCGATTTCAGGATTCGCGAAGTGTTAGCTGCGGCAGATGAGATTGTGGTTATCGGGTACTCTATGCCGCCCTACGACTACGATTTCAGAACGTTATTTGTGAGCAGTCTGATAGGTAACGAAAGGAGAAAAAGAATCGTCTTGAAGATAGTTACCAAGGGGACCCGGCATCAGAAAGGCGCTCTCAGATCGCAATTAGGCAGATTTGTTGGCTCAGTTGAAATCCTGGGATCGGACGGCTTGCTCGATTATCTGAAGCGGCAGGGGTATGTGGATTGAGCCGTTCCCCCGTTCAACAAGGATCGGATTCGACAGATAAGAAGTTCAAGCTGACGTTTTGAATCTCAATCCAAACTCAATTCCTGAGCGCTCCGCGTCTGATGAGGGGCTTTATGTGAATTACCAACTGACATTTCCATGGCTCAAGTAAGATGAGAATTAAAGCAAATCAGTCGGAGGTGCGGTGCAGATGGCTTCGTCTGAATCCATAGAAAAAATATATGACCATACCGACGATCAGCCAAATGCCGAAACGCACCCAGGTTATCCACGGGAGGCCAAGCATCAGATAGAGACAGGAAAGAACTCCGAGAATCGGGACCAGCGGAACGAACGGTGTGCGGAAAGCCCTTGGCCGCCCCGGATCTCGTTTGCGCAGGATCAAAATGCCTATGCACACGAGAATGAATGCAAACAGCGTCCCGATATTCGTCAGGTCTACCATTTCGTCGATGCTCGTAACCATGGATGTGATTCCGACGGCAACACCGGTCAGAATTGTGGTCACATAAGGAGTCCGATACCGGGGGTGGACTTTTGCAAAGCTCTGGGGAAGCAGCCCATCCCGCGCCATCGAGAAGAAGATCCGCGGCTGGCCGAGCTGGAAAACGAGAAGCACCGCCGTATGAGCGACAACGGAGCCGAATGCCACGATGCCGATGAACAGATTCCCCCACCGTTCGATCCGGGCATATTGGAGCGCAAGTGTCAGCGGCTCCGCTTGCTGCGTGGCAAGCACCCGAACGAGAGATGAATAGGGGATAATGCCCGTGAAGACCGCCGCGACAATGATATAGATGATCGTACAGACGATCAGCGATCCGATAATGCCGATCGGGAGATCGCGTTTCGGATTGCGCACCTCCTCTGCAACCGTTGAGACAGCGTCAAACCCGATATATGCAAAAAAGACAATAGCGGCCCCGGCCTGGATTCCCGCCCAGCCGTTCGGGGCGAAAGGCGTCCAGTTCGCCGGCTTGACGTAGTGAATGCCGACGAACACGAAGAATGACAGAACAACCAGTTTTATGAGAACCATGGCCGTGTTGGTTCGAGAGCTCCCGCGTATGCCAAGAACAAGCACGATTGTGATTAGCATGACGATGCCGATGGCAAGAAGGTTGAAGACGATCGGCACACCGAACAGATGAGGGGCATGCGCCATAAGGCCCGGAATTTTTCTCGCCGTTCGGAAGTCTGTGGAAAGCCAGTCGGGAATCATCAAGCCGAAACCCGCGACAAAGGTTTTGAAGTAGTTTGCCCAACTGATTGCAACGGCCACATTGCCGACCGCATATTCGATGATCAGATCCCATCCGATGATCCAGGCCACGAGCTCACCAAGTGTCGCGTAGGAATACGTATAGGCGCTGCCGGAAATAGGGACCATCGCGGAAAATTCCGCGTAACAGAGCGCCGCGAATCCGCAGCCAATCCCTGTGATAATAAAAGATACAATCAATGCAGGCCCGGCCCCGGGCCGCGCAGGATCCCCCGCCGCAGCGGTTCCAATAGTCGCGAAAATTCCGGCTCCGATGATCGCGCCGATCCCTAGCATCACGACATCAAATGCGCCCAGAACCCGCTTCAACTGACGCTCAGGGGCGATGCTCTCCTGCAGAATTGCATCGATACTCTTGGTTCGGAAGAGTTGAATGGACATGTCGTATATCGGGAAAAGCTGCAGTCCTGAATTGCAGCGTGCCCATGATTCCCCTCGGCCCTCCTGTGGGCATCACGCTGACGCGTCCGTCTGCTCCGGGAATCTCATGACGGCCACCGCATTTTAGACCGGAGTGAAGACATGTTAATACTAAACAAAAATATTTAAAATTTTGAATATCGAACAAGGAATTTCGAACCGCAGAATTGGAAGCCAGCGCAGCCGGCACTTCGAAATTCAATAATTTCAGACTTTCCGATTGAATCTGCGATGAGGGATTTAGAATCAGGGATCAGAGATCAAAGATTTGAGGGCGGCAAGGTTCATAAGATCTTCCTCGATACCGGGACCCTTGGGAGTTTCCAGAATTTTCGGTACCGCCACGAATCGTTTGTCATTGAGCAGAAAGCGGAAGGCGTTGAGGCCGATAAAGCCCTGGCCGATATGGAAGTGGCGGTCCACCCGGCTGCCCAATTCCTTTTTGCTGTCGTTGACGTGAAAAGCCCGTATATTTCCAAGACCGATGAGGCGATCAAATTGCCGGAATGTTTCAGCATACCCCTCGGCCGTGCGAATGTCGTATCCGGCCGCAAACAGGTGACACGTGTCCAGGCAAACGCCGGCCCGGTCCGTATTCCGGACCCGTTCCAGAATGGCAGCCAGATGTTCAAATCTGTGACCGATACAGCTCCCCTGACCTGCCGTATTCTCCAGGAGAATTTGAACCGGTGGTTCAATCAAATCGAGGGCGCGCGCAAGCGCCCTGGCGATCCGAGCAATTCCCGCTGTAATTCCTGCACCCATATGCGCCCCGGGATGCAGGATCAGGGACTGCACACCAAGGAAATTGGCACGCTTCATCTCCTCCACAAAAGCGTCGAGAGATTTCCGATACAAATCGCGGTCTGGAGACCCCAAGTTAATCAGATAGCTGTCATGGGCCAGGACAGCCTTGATTGCGCTGCGCTCTCGCGCTTCCCGAAAAAGAACCCGATCCTGCTCTGTCAGCAGTTTTGCTTTCCATTGGTTGCTGCTTTTCAGGAAGATCTGAATGGCCGTGCATTGCAGACGCGCGCCCCGTTCGAATGCGAGGTGCATGCCCCCGGCGATGGAGACGTGGGCGCCTGCCAACAATTCATTCATGGGATTGAAACTCAAATGACCGTGCCGCTGCGAATCAAGGATCCCTTCGGAACGACAATAATGCCGTCCCGGATGTTGTAATGATCGTCGTCCTTCTCCTGCAGGTTATGCGCGTTGATGATAGAAACGCTATCGCCGATTCGCACATCTTTATCGATGATGGCGTTGATGATGGTACAGTGATTCCCAATTCCAATGCTGGGAATCTTCTTTGCCGCATTTTCCTCCAACTGTTCAACGGTCTCAAAGCGGTCCGCACCCATGACGATGGAATGTTTGATGGTTGTTCCACCTCCGATGCGGCTTCGAACACCGATGATGGAGTGCTTGACATCCGCACCGTTAAGAATGCAGCCATCGGCGACAATCGATTGATGGATGTTGCAGTTGTTCAATTTTGATCCGGGCAAATTTCTGGGATGGGTGTAAATCGGCATGTTAACGTCGTAGAAATTGAACTTGGGCGAAATCTCGGTCAATGCAAGATTCGCTTCATAAAACGAGCGAACCGTCCCGATGTCCTCCCAGTATCCATCGAAGATGAAGGCGGATACCCGCCGACTGTGAATGGCGTTAGGAATGAGTTCCTTCCCGAAATCGATCGCCGTGGATTCCGTCAGCAGATCCGTCAGGAGCTGCTTGTGAAAGACATAAATCCCCATGCTGGCGAGATAGTCGCGTCCGTCGGGGCGACTGGCGCTGCGCATCTCCGGCAACTCCTCAAATCTCGGCTTTTCCCGCCAGGCAATCGCTCTTCCATCTTCCTGAACTTTCATGAGCCCCAAATTCGTAGCCGAATCGGCGGATACCGGCACGGCGGCGACCGTGATGTCGGCTTTCTGCTCGATGTGGAAATTGATTACACGCCGCAAATCCATTTGGTAGAGCTGATCACCGGAAAGAACGATGATGTACTGCACATCGGTATACGGCAGGAGATGTTTGATGCTCTGCCGAACCGCATCGGCAGTTCCCTGAAACCAGTTCGGATTGTCCGGAGTCTGCTCGGCGGCAAGGATATCGACGAATCCGCCGCAGAATATGTCGAACTTGTAAGTCTGAACAATGTGTTTATTGAGGGACGCCGAGTTGAACTGGGTAAGGACAAAAACCTTATTGATCTGCGAGTTCAGGCAGTTGCTGATCGGAATATCGATGAGCCGGTACTTCCCGCCCAGCGGGACCGCAGGTTTGCTTCGGAACTTGGTGAGCGGGTACAAGCGCTGGCCTTGTCCGCCGCTCAGGACCACTCCCATTACGTCCTGCATGTTGACTCCCTTACAAAATCGATTATATCAGACCAACTTTGGGAATCCGCAGCACTTTAAGAGATTTGATGTCCCGGGGCCTTAAAACCCTTCCACTTCCTCAAAAAAGCAGGAACGCGCCCCAGTGTGGCATGCGGGACCCTTTGGATTCACTTGGATGACAATTGCATCCTGATCGCAATCCGTCGTTATCTTTACCACCTTCTGAGTGTTGCCGGAGGTCTCTCCCTTATGCCAGAGGCACTGGCGGCTGCGGCTGTAAAAAACCGTTTCGCCCAGTTCTCGCATTCTTGCCAGACTCTCACGGCTCACATACGCCACGGTAAGCACTTCGCCGGAGGCGGCATCCTGCACAACCGCGGGAATCAATCCCGTGGAACCCCATTTAAGCTCCTCAACCTTTTTCATAACCTGCTCTCTCACATTCAGAATTTAAAAACAAAAACGTCACGGATTCCACGGATTTTAATCTGTGTTAATCCGTGGAATCCGTGGCGTTTTTGTTTTTGTAAAGCGTCTAATCCGCAAGCCGCACCGGAATTCCGCACTTCCGCAACTCCCGCTTGGCTTCTGCGATCGTGTAATGTCCGAAATGAAAGATGGAAGCCGCCAAGGCAGCGCTGGCCTTTCCTTCAATGAAGGCGTCCGCAATATCCTGGAGCGATCCGCAGCCGCCCGAGGCAATCACGGGAATTCCCACCTTTTCGGAAACTCTGCGATTCAGCACATTGTCGTATCCTGCCTGTGTGCCGTCCCGATCCATGGAAGTGAGCAATATCTCCCCGGCGCCACGTTCGGCCGCTTCTCCAGCCCAGGCGACGGCTTCCAAAGATCGCGTGACTCTCCCGCCGTGCGTGGTCACCTCCCAGCGCGGATCCTCCAGGTTCCACGGCTGCACCCTGCGAGCATCGATGGCCGCCACAATACATTGAGATCCGAAATACCTCGAAGCCTCTCGAATCAGGTCGGGATTTTCAATTGCCGACGTATTCAAAGACACTTTGTCGGCGCCTGCTCTGAGAATTGCCTGAATGTCTTCGAGGGTGCGCAGCCCGCCGCCTACGGTAAATGGAATAAATATTTTGTCTGCGACAGCACGGACCATTCGGGTGACAATATCCCGGCGGTCGGACGAGGCCGTGATATCTAGAAAAACCAGCTCATCCGCTCCTTCACAATCATACCGTTCCGCCGTTTCAACGGGATCTCCGGCATCCCTCAGATTCACGAAGTGCGTGCCTTTGACAACGCGGCCCTCACAGACATCCAGGCAAGGTATGATTCTTTTCGCCAACATAATTCACAGTCCCATGGGCCGTTTTCGCCAGGAAAGGACTTGGGCGCTCAAATCGCCGAAATCGATTTTCCCGTCATAGAGCGACCGGCCCAGAACAACCCCTTCAATTCCGCAAGCGCGCCGTTCCCATAAAGCGCGGACATCCTCAACGCTTGACACTCCTCCGCTGGCGATCACTTTCAGCCCCGTCTGGCGGCACAGATTCTCCGTTTCATCATAATTCACGCCGGAAAGCATTCCATCCCGGGCAACATCGGTATAAATGACCCGTTCCACTCCGAACTTTTTCATGCGACTGGCCAGTTCGGCGGCGGGCACGGTTGTCTGATCGACCCAGCCTCGCAGCGTGACCTTTCCTTTGCGCGCATCGATTCCGACAATGATTGCCGATGGATGGCGCTGCACAGCTGTTTCTACGATCTCAGGATTCTCTACCGCCACCGTACCCAGAATTGCACGATCGGCTCCAAGGTCCAGGATCGTCTCGATCTGCTCGAAGGTCCGCAATCCTCCTCCGAACTGGACCGGGATCCTAAGTGCACGGAAAATCGACTGCGCAATTTTCAGGTGCGTCGCTGCGCCCGAAAATGCTCCGTCAAGATCCACCAGATGCAGCCGCTTCGCTCCCAATTCCTCCCAGTGGAGAGCCATGGCAACGGGGTCATCGCTGTATTCAGTCGACCGGGAGGCAATCCCCTCCTGCAGACGGACGCATTTACCCCCTTTCAGGTCAATTGCCGGGATCAGTTCAAATGCACTCATAAGACTCGAAACACTACTGGATCGCCAGGAAATTGTGTAAAAGCTTTTTGCCGGAATCCTGGCTCTTTTCAGGATGGAATTGGGCCCCCCAGACCTTATCCCTGCAGGCAATCGAGCAGAAGCGACGGCCATAGGCCGTCCAGCGAAGAACGTCTTCGGGTCTATCTGGTTCCACGTAGTAGGAATGGACAAAATAAAAATAGCTTCCTTCCCCGATATCATTTAGAAGCAGATCCGGCCGAATCCCTTCAATCTGATTCCATCCCACGTGCGGCACGCGTAAACCGGGGTCGTCGAATCTTTTCACCTTTCCCGGTATGAGATCCAACCCCTCGTGATGGCCGAATTCCTCACTTTGCGTGAAAAGCAACTGAAGTCCGAGACACAGTCCGAGGAGCGGCTTTCCGGAGCTCGTCGCGGACCGAATAGCGTTATCCAATCCCTGCCGTCGCAAATTCTCCATGGCGTCGCCGAACGCCCCAACGCCCGGGAGTATCAGCCGGTCGGCCTGCAGTACCACCTGAGGATCTCCAGAAATCAGAGGATGGCCACCCACAGCCTGCACGGCTTTTTCCACACTTCGGAGGTTTCCCATTCCATAGTCAATGATTACCGTCTCAACAGAATCCACCAAGCTAGAGGACTCCCTTCGTGGACGGAATACCTTGAATGCGGGGATCCATGCGGGTTGCAAGCTCCAGAGCGCGGCCTGCAGCCTTAAACACCGATTCAAAAATGTGGTGGGTATTGCGCCCGTAAAGCAACTCAATGTGAAGATTCAGGCGGGCGTGAGTGATAACCGCTTTCCAGAACTCCTCAATGAGATCCGAATCCAGCTCTCCTACACGCTCCCGTTCCACTCTCAGGTTATAGACAAGGAACGGCCTTCCCGACAGGTCCACTGCCACCCGGACCAGAGTTTCATCCATCGGAAAATAGGAATGGGCGAATCGAACAATTCCCTTCTTATCGCCAAGAGCCTTTTCCAATGCCAACCCGAGACAGATGCCGATGTCCTCTACGGAATGATGGGCGTCGACGCCGAGATCTCCTTTGCAGGAGACATCCAGGTCGAAGATCCCATGCTTCGCAAATAGAGCGAGCATATGGTCTAAAAACTGGACCCCGGTCTGAATGTTGCTGACGCCGGTCCCGTCAAGATTCAGTATGACCGACACATTTGTCTCACTGGTGTTTCGGGTTATCGTTGCTGTTCGTCCGTTCATGTGGATCCCCAGGCGCTCGCGATGCCTCCATCGCTCTGGCACTCATAGCGGCATGGAGCGCGGATAAGAGTCGATTGTTTTCATCCGGCGTGCCGACACTGATTCGCAGGCACTTCGAGAGCATCGGATATGAAGAGACATCTCGAATCAGGATTCCCTGCCCGTACAAATTCTCGAAAACCAGCCGTGGCGACACCGAAACTTCGACGGTGAAAAAATTAGCTTCGGAGGGATAAACTTTAAGACCAGGCACCCGACTGAGTTCTGTGGCCAGGCGGTCTCTTTCCTTGAGAACGGCTTCAATAGCCGGGCGGAACCGTTCGACATTTTCCAGTGCAACTTCCGCGGCCGTCAGGCTGAACTGGTTGACGTTATACGGCAACTTCGCCTTCGAAATCTGGGCGGCGAGGTCCGGGTGCGCCAGCAAGTATCCCACTCTCAGACTGGCCATCCCCATCGCTTTCGAGAAAGTCCTGGTGATGATCAACCTGGGGAAATCCTTGAGCAGTTCTATTGCCGTGCGGCCCCAGAACTCGTAATACGCCTCATCCAGCAATACGTGACCGGAGAACTGCTCCAGGATTCGTTTCAGATCCTCATTCTTCAATACCGATCCGGTCGGATTGTTGGGAGAATTGATAATCAGAACCCCCGCGCCCGATTCCCGGGACTTTGCGATGAGGTCGTCGACGTTGTAGGTCAGATCCGGATTTAAAAGAATATCGACGATCCGGGCGCCCAACACTTTCGCAATCAGGCGATACACGGTAAAGGTCGGGGCCGGAATGGCAACCCGGGTTCGGCTCTTGATCAACACAGTCAAAGCCGACTGGAGCAGCTCATTCGAGCCATTCCCAATCAGAACACCGTCCTTTTGCCACCCGGCAAACCCGGCAACCCGGAGCCGAAGCGAATCGGGTACGAAATCAGGATAACGGGACCAGCTGCGGTTTCGGAACCGACGGAATGCTTCCTCCTTGAGGTCACCGGGAAAATCATAAGGATTCTCGTTCTGATTGAGCTTCACTTCCGCTTCGTAGGCGTGCAGCGTGTAGGCAGGCACTTTCAGAACCTGGGATTTCACGCCATAAAGGGGGGAATTCTTTCTCACGGCTATGATTCCTTATCCAACGGGGCTCCACCGGCTTCTTGCCGGATGCTGACAGATTTCGCGTGGGCATCCAATCCTTCGGATCGCGCCAGCGCGTCGATGGATTTCCAAGTGTGGGACAGTTCTTCTTTCGTATACCGGATGATGCCCGTCCTTCGCTGGAAATGGTAGACGCCAAGGGGCGAGAAGAAGCGCGCCGTTCCGCCGGTCGGGAGAACGTGGTTGCTCCCTGCGAAATAATCTCCAACGGCTTCAGGAGAGTAGTCTCCGTAGAAAATGGATCCGGCATTCCGGACCATGTTGATGGCGGATGGCGGGATGCTCGCAAATATCTCCAGATGCTCCGGCGCGATCTCATTGATCCAGTGGGTTGATTGAATGTAGCTGTCCATAATCACGATCGCCCCGAAATTTTCCAGCGATTTCCTGGCGATCTCTTTTCTCTGCAGTGATTCGATCTGAACTTCCAATTCGCGCTGCACAAGCATCGCGTGGGGCAGAGAGTTCGTAAAGCAGATCGAGCAGGCCGCTGCATCGTGCTCCGCCTGGGAGAGCATATCCGCCGCGATGAAGCGCGGATTGGATTCCGCCGAGGCCAGGATGACCACCTCGCTGGGCCCCGCGATCATATCGATATCCACCTCGCCAAAAACCTCGCGCTTGGCTGCCGTCACATACGCATTGCCCGGACCGACGATTTTGTCGACACGGGGAATCGTATCGGTACCGAAAGCCAGCGCCGCGATGGCCTGAGCGCCCCCGACTGTGTACACCTCGGTCGCATTCAGCTCATGCAATGCCGCGGCAACCAGAGGATTCTGCTGAAATGTGCCGGGCGGTGTTACGACGACGATGCGGGGGACACCGGCAATTTTCGCGGGAATTATGCTCATCAAAACCGATGAGGGATACGCGGCGCTTCCTCCCGGCACATAGACGCCCACACTGTCCAAAGGCAGCACCCTCTGCCCCAGGACGACCCCTCGTTTGTTGTACTCCCAGGATTTTTGTATCTGTCGGGCATGATACGCGTGGATATTAAAGATCGCCTTTTCCAGATCTCTCACGAGGGAGGGATCCGCCTTTTTGGCAGCCGCGTGCAGCGTTTGATGGCGCACACGCAACTGCCGCGCAGTCATTTTGATTTTGTCGAACTTCTCCGTGAATTTGATAAGCGCCCGATCCCCTTCTTTCTGCACCTGCGAGACGATCTGGCGCACGGTTCCGACGATGTCATGAGAAACCAGGTTCCTGCGACTCTCAAGACGGGCAAAGAGCTTGGCCTTGTCTCTTTCGTTAAAAATGCGAATCATGCCCAACGCCTTCCTTTACAAAAGTATTGATAATAACATCAACCGTTAAACGGATGGGGTGAAAAGTCGCCGGGAGCGCCGGCGTCCCGCCGGCCTTTTCACTGCGTACAAAGGAGCATTGCAGCTTTCTAAACCTGCAAACCAGCCGGCGAGACGCCGGCGCTCCCGGGGCATCAATCCTTCTTTTTCTCTACCAACGCGGCGCGAGTGATCGCTCGCACCCCAAAACGATGGACTATGTTGTCCATTGCGAACGCAAGTTTCTGATCCTTTTGCGACGCCGGATTGAGAAAGGACATTTGCATTCCGCCGGTTTCAATTTCGAGGTTGCCGGCATAAACACCGATTAGACGGACAAGCGCACCTTCGCGCAACAATGTTTTCATTAATTTTTCCGCGACTGTGAAAATACCCTCGCTTGTATTTACGGGGGCATTCAATGTCGTCCGCCGGGTGAATGTCGAGAAATCAGCCTCGCGAAATTTTATCGCAATCATTCGTGCCCTCGCCTCATTGGATCGAAGTCGCTGGGCCACCTTCTCCGAAAGTTCAAGAAGAGTTCGGTGCAACACCTCGGGATCTGCGGTGTCATGTTCGAAAGTGATCTCGTGTCCGATAGATTTGTAGCCCTCATCCGGAAAAACAGGACGATCATCGATCCCCTGAGACAGTTGCCAGAGGTGCGCGCCGGCCTTCCCGAATCCTGAAGTGAAATCGCTGTGCGACAGGGCTGCAATCTGTCCAATCCGCTCCAGTCCGGCCTGTCTAAGGCTGGCCGCCGTCTTAGGTCCGACCCCCCATAACCGTCCTACGGGAAGCGGGGCCAGAAACTCCTTTTCGCGCCCCGGCTCCACAATTACCAATCCGTCCGGTTTATTAAGATCAGAGGCGACTTTTGCAGTGAACTTGTTCGCCGCCACTCCTATTGAGGCGGTCAAGCCCAATTCATCCCGAATCCTGGTTTTGATTTTTCCTGCGATCTCCGGTCCGCTGCCAAAGAGCTTTTCGCTTCCCGTGACATCCAGAAAAGCTTCATCAATACTGACCTGCTCGATCGAATCCGTGAATTCCAACAGCAAATCCATTATCCGCATCGAGACGCGCCCGTATTTTTCCATGTCCGGCAGGACGTAGATTCCTTGCGGACATAATCTCCAGGCTTGGGAAATCGGCTGCGCCGAATGCACTCCGAATTTCCGGGCTTCGTAGGAACAGGTGGCAACAATGCCGCGGCCTTTGCCCTGTTTGGGATCTGAACCCACAATGACCGGTTTCCCCCGATACTCGGGATGATCTCTTTGCTCGACCGCCGCATAGAACGCATCCATGTCGACATGCAGGATTGTCCGTGTCATGTAAACAGTGTATCCCAAATCAGCAAAACGGTGGCTGTCACCGTTTTACGGCGTCTTTAGACCTGAAGGACGCCGGTTTTAAAGGGTTCAACAACCGGGTTGTGGGCTGCGACCTCCAGCGCGAGAATCAGCGCCTTTCTTGTTTCCAGCGGTGAAATGATCTTGTCTACCCAAAGACGAGCGGCCGCATAGCGCGGGTCCAGAGCGGCGGTATATTGCGCTTCAATGCTTGTCAGGATGTGATCTTTTTCCTCGCGGGAGAGCTCTCTTCCTTTTTGCTCTTCCTGCCGCACCCGGATATCGGCCAGAGTACGGGCTGCCGATGCACCGGCCATCACCGCGTACCTTGCGGTCGGCCATGCAAATATGAAACGCGGATCATATGCTTTGCCGCACAATGCGTAGTGCCCCGCACCATAGCTTCCTCCCAGAATTAAAGTGATCTTCGGCACGACACTGTTGGCGACCACATTTACGAGCTTTGCACCTGATCGAATGATCCCGGAGATTTCTGCATCCCTCCCCACCATGAATCCGTTGACGTCGTGCAAAAAAATTAAAGGGATCAGGTTTTCATTGCAGTCCATTACAAACCGGGCGGCCTTATCCGCCGCGTCCGCGTAAATGACGCCGCCGACCTCAAAAGGTTTTCCCAGCTCACGATTGTGGGCCTTATTGCTGGCTACGATTCCGGCCGACCAGCCGCCGATGCGCGCATACCCGCACACCAGCGACTTGCCAAATTCAGCCTTGTATTCGATAAACTCGCTCTTATCCGCGAAACAGGCAATGATTTTGCGGATGTCGTATTCGCTCGAAGGATCTGTCGGCATCAAGTCGAGGATTTCTTCTGCGGAAACGGCCGGTTCCTGAGAATCAATGTGCTGAAAAGGGGCACGCGATGGGCGGCCCATCAAGGATGCAATTTCGCGGATTCTCCGGATGCAGGCAGCATCATCTTTCTCCCGGAAATCAACCGTGCCGCTGAATTTTGAATGCAGGAGCGCACCGCCAAGATCTTCGCTGGTGAGATCCTGCCCGATTGCAGCCTTTACCAGGGAGGGGCCCGCGATGTACAGCCCGCTCCCTTCGGTCATCAGTATCTTGTCCGACATCACCGGAAGGTATGCACCTCCGGCGACGCAACTCCCCATAATGGCCGCGATCTGGGGAATCCCCATTGCCGACAGCCGCGCGTTATTCCTGAATATCCGCCCAAAATCATCCTCATCCGGAAAGACTTCGTCCTGCAAAGGCAGAAACACTCCCGCCGAATCAACGAGGTAAATCAGAGGCAGGTGGTTATCCATTGCGATGCGTTGCGCGCGCAGCACCTTTTTCGCGGTCATAGGAAAGAAGGAGCCGGCCTTCACCGTCGCGTCATTCGCAATGATCATGAAAAGGCGATGCTCCACCTCGCCAATCCCCGTAACCACACCGGCAGAGGGTGCGCCTCCCCACTCCTCATACATTTCATGCGCGGCAAATATCGCCAGCTCGAAAAAATGCGAGCCGGCATTGATCAGACGATCGATCCGTTCTCGCGCTGTCAGCCGATTCTTAGCATGCTGTTTTTCGATGTTTTCCGGCCCACCCCCCTGGCGTAATTGACTCTCACCAGCCGTAAAGGCTTCCAACAGCTCCAGCCATTGCGTTCGATTGTCTTTCAACGTTCCACTCCTGAAAGGAATTATAGTGGTCAGGAACTTAGAAACAAGGAGCCAGAATAAAGGCCTTCGCCATCGGCGTTCCCATGCTTCTCGTCTGTCGGCTTCTGGCTTCATCGCTTCTTGCTTCTATTTTCCCCGACTTCTGATATGATCGTGGGGTTAGAATGAAATCCGCTTTCAAGAAAGTTTTCAAGCGATGGGGACCCCAACTCTACCTGATTCAAAAAAAGTTATTCTGGTAGGAAATCCCAATGTTGGCAAGTCAGTTATCTTCAGGCTGTTAACCGGCAGTTACGTCGTTGTCTCGAACTTTCCCGGAACCACTGTCGAAGTATCTCGCGGACATATGCAGCTTGGGGAAGTTGGTTATGAAGTAATTGATACCCCGGGAGTTAATAGCCTTGTTCCCCAATCCGAGGACGAGCGGGTAGCCTGTGAAATTCTGCTGCGCGAGAATCCGGATTTGATCATTCAGGTCGCTGACGCCAAGAACATGCGCCGCACTCTTCTGGTCGCCTCCCAACTGGTGGAATTCGGAATTCCGATGGTGCTGGTTTTGAACATGATCGACGAAGCGGAAGAGCGTGGAATTGAGATTGATTCCCAGGCTCTTTCGGATTTCTTTTGCATTCCTGTCGTGGAGACTGTGGCTATCTATTCCAGGGGCCGAAGACAGCTTTTAAATGCGATTCAAAATCCAAAGACGCCCCGGAATCCTCTGCAGGGCAATCCTGGGGAAGCGAAAACAATCCAATCGCTTCATGGCCTGTCTGCTCCCGCGCTGTTGTCGATTGAATGGCTGGCCGAAGGAGATCGCGAGCTCTTGCGCGCCCTTGCTTCGGCTCGCGGCGAACAGGCTATCACGCAATTGAGAGAATGGCAGGAGAGATACCGCACTTCCAGCCACACAAGTCCCGCCAAGGAAATAGCCGAGATCAGAAACAGACTGCTCGACCGGTCGGTCCCACTGTTCAAGAAGAAACGGGTAAGCCGTTTCGTCGAGGAATCCAGCGCAAGCAAAAGGATCTGGCTCGGATTGTTGGTCGGTGGATTGCTCTTGTTTGTCTGGAATGAAATCGGAGGCCTTTTGCGGATCAGGACCCCTTTTACGGTGATCCTGCACACGGTCGGGAACTGGCTGGATGGGTCATTGGGCGCAGGGTACCCTGGCGCGGGATTGCTTCGCAGCATATTGCTGGGCAAAAACTCCTCCGGACGCTTTGAATATGGACTTGTACCGGAGACGATTCATTTTCTGCTTCTGATTGCGCCCGTAATCATTCCGCTTGGGATGCTGTTGTCGCGCAGCCGGGCCTTCGTTCACGAGTTGGGGATCATGACGCGGCGAGCCTCGACAGGGATTCCGATACTCCTCGGAGTCCTGGTGATGCTTTACGAGTTCGTGGGCTATACGGGCGCGCAGACGCTTGTGGGACTGATAGAAAAGGTGCTGTTCGGTGAACACTTCGTCCCTTTGCTGCGCAGGCTGCTTCCTTCCGGCTTCTTCGCGGAGCTGATCGCAGGTAAATACGGACTAGTGTCCATGGGATTGACTTATGCCATCGGCATCGTGATGCCGGTCGTGGGGACTTTCTTCATCGCCTTTGGTCTGCTCGAAGACAGCGGGTATTTGCCCAGGCTTTCGATTCTCTCGGACCGCCTCATGCGGATTATGGGACTGAATGGAAAAGCCGTTCTCCCGATGGTCCTTGGTTTTGGCTGCGGCACGATGGCCACCATGTCCACCCGGATTCTCAGTTCAAAAAGGGAGCGGCTCATCGCCATTCTGCTTCTGGCATTGGGGATCCCCTGTTCGGCCCAACTTGGGGTGATGATGGGCATCGCGGCCGCCTTTTCACAAAGGGCCATACTGACCGTTCTTGCAGTGGTTGCGTCTCAGCTCCTGCTGGTCGGCTTTCTTTCCTCAAAGCTCATCCGTGGCAAGCCCAGCGAATTTATTTTCGAAATTCCGCCTATCCGCATCCCTCAATTCAAGAACGTCGCATTGAAGACGTGGTATCGCGTTCAATGGTATTTGAAGGAAGCGGTTCCTCTTTTCCTCGTGGGAACGCTGGCTCTTTTCGTGTTGGATGCTGTCCATGTGGATGGACGCAGCCTGCTCGGCTGGGTTCAGGCTGCGATGGCGCCGCTGCTTTCCGGCTTATTGCATTTGCCGAGAGAAGCAGCTGGAATTTTCCTGCTCGGGTTCCTGCGCCGCGATTACGGCGCGGCAGGCCTTTACGATCTTGCGAGAAAAGGTCTTTTGAACGGGCAGCAAGTGGTCGTCAGCCTGGTTGTGATCACATTGTTTGTACCCTGCATGGCCAGCTTTCTTGTGATTATTAAAGAGCAGGGATTGAAGCGGGCGCTGGCGATCACGGGCTTTATTGTGCCCTTTGCGATTTTAGTAGGAGCCGCTCTTAGCTGGATCCTGCGCACATTCAATATTCAGTTTTATTAAATCCGTCGGGGATGCTCAATGGAAAATAGAACATCGGAAGAAATAACAGAGGTGCTCGAAGCGGTATGGACCTTGGAGGAGCAGGAACCGGCTACGCTCGAGAAGGTGATTCAAAACGCGCCGATTGAAGTGACGGACGGACTTATTTCGACCCTCTGTGACGAGGGGCTCATTACCATCGATGAGGGAAAGCATGTCCGGTTGCTGCCAAAGGGGCGCGAACTGGCAGAAAAGATCATTCGCCGCCATCGCCTGGCAGAGAGGCTGATCTGTGATGTGCTGGGCGCCGAGGCCGATGAGAGCGAGGACGCGGCCTGCGAATACGAACATGTACTTGCGGAGGGAATCACCAATTCCATCTGCACGCTCCTGGGCCATCCGCGCTACTGTCCTCACAACAAGCCGATCCCCGAGGGGGACTGTTGCCGGCAAGCGCGCGACGAACTGAGGCCTATCGTAGTGTCTTGCGATCAACTGAGGATAGGGGAGTCGGCAAGTGTTGCCTATTTCTGTACGCGAGAACATTCGAGACTGCTGAAGCTGTCGGCCCTTGGCATTTCTCCCGGAATACCACTGAAGTTGATTCAGAAATGGCCGGCCTATGTCGTGCAATGCGAGGAAACAGAAATAGCTCTCGAACCGGACGTCGCGCGCAACATCTATGTCTGGCAGACGCCAAAAGAATAATTCGAGTCTTTGAGCCTTCGAGTCTTCGCGTTCAACTCAAAGACTCGAAGAAACACTTATAGGTCGATGTTGCGAAGCCGGAGAGCGTTGCTGATAACGGAAATAGAGCTGAAGGTCATGGCGGCGCTGGCAATCATGGGATTCAGGAGCAATCCCAAAACCGGATACAGCGCGCCTCCGGCAATGGGCAATCCGAGCATATTGTAAAGAAATGCGAAAAACAGGTTCTGCCGGATATTTCGCATCGTGCGCCGGCTGAGCTTTCTCGCACGAACAACCCCTCGCAAATCCCCTTTCACCAGAATAACCGCAGCACTCTGGATCGCCACATCCGTCCCGGTTCCCATTGCGATTCCGACATGTGCCCGGGCCAGGGCAGGCGCATCGTTGATTCCGTCTCCCGCCATCGCTACGATCCTGCCCTGGGATTGCAGTTCCTTGAGCAACTCACCTTTCCTGCCTGGCGAAACTTCCGCCTCGATTTCGTCGATTCCCAATTGACTCGCGACCACTTCTGCAGTGGATCTATTATCTCCGGTCATCATGACGATGCGAATTCCCTCTTTATGGAGTTCCTGAATAGCTTCGTAAGCGGACTCCTTGATTGGGTCCGAAACAGACAACAGGCCCGCAGGAATTTTGTCGATCAGCACGAAAACTACGGTCTGTCCCTTCCGGCGCAGGTTTTCCGCTGTTTGTGCATAGGCGCCGGGATCAACTGCGAGTTGCTCCAGAAGCCCTTTGTTGCCGATCGCAACGGAATGTCCGTCGACGGAGCCCAGGATGCCTTTGCCGGTGATGGAATTAAATTCGCTCACTCCGCTGAACTGCAATCCTCGCCCGAGGGCAGCGGTAACGATGGTGGTGGACAGAGCGTGCTCGCTTGCCCGCTCCAGGCTGGCGCAAAAGCGCAACAGTTCGTTTTCGCTGCGACCGCCGGCGGCGATTACGGAAACGAGTTGCGGTTTTCCTTCGGTGAGCGTTCCGGTTTTATCGATGACCAGCGTGTCAACCTTCTCCAGCAATTCGAGCGCTTCAGCATTCTTGATCAACACGCCTTCCTCCGCGCCGCGCCCCATGCCCACCATGATGGACATTGGGGTTGCCAGCCCCAGAGCACATGGACATGCGATGATGAGAACAGAGACAGCGTTGATCAATGCATACGCCATTCTTGGCTCGGGGCCGGCAAATGCCCAGATCACAAATGCGATGATGGCGATGAAGACAACCACAGGCACAAACCAGGAAGACACCTTGTCCGCCACGCGCTGAATCGGGGCGCGGCTTCGTTGAGCCTCACCGACCATCCGGACTATCTGGGCTAGCAGCGTGTCGCCTCCGACTTTGTCGGCGCGCATGACGAAGCTTCCGTTTCCGTTTAGAGTTCCCGCACGGACAGAGCTCCCCTTTGATTTTTCCACCGGGATCGGCTCGCCCGTTATCATGGACTCGTCGACCGAACTCTCCCCTTCGAGAATCGTTCCGTCTACCGGGATCTTTTCGCCCGGTCGGACGCGCAACCGATTTCCCGGTTCAACCTGATCCAACGGGACGTCTCGTTCCAGTCCCCTCTCTTCAACAACACGGGCTGTTTTCGGGACAAGCCCGAGCATTGCTCGAATTGCGCTGCTCGTTTGGTTGCGGGCCCGGAGCTCAAGCACTTTGCCAAGCAGGACAAGGGTTATGATTGCCGCAGACGCTTCAAAATAGACCTCGGGAGATCCATGGCGCCCGCGAAAAGATTGGGGCAAAAACCTTGAGAATAGCGTGGCAAACACGCTGTATGCGTAGGCCGTGCCGGTGCCCACAGCGATGAGCGTGAACATATTCAGGCTCCGGTTGACCACGGAAACCCAACCCCGCTGAAAAAAGGGCCATCCGCCCCACAAAACAACGGGAGTGGCCAATACAAGTTGAAGCCAAACGCCCAGTTTAAACCGGGAACTCGAAAGCATTTCTCCCATTGCGATCAGGAGAATTGGCAGAGTCAGGATGAGGCTGATCCAAAACCTGCGCATCATTACGGCAAGCTCAGGATTCTCCTGTTCTTGTGTTCCGGCAAATCGGGATTCGAGAGCCATTCCGCACTTCGGACAAGCACTTGGAGTGCTCTCCACTATTTCCGGATGCATGGGGCAGACATATTCCATTCCGGATTCGGCCGCAGGCATGAGAGGCTCGAGGGCCATTCCACACTTCGGGCAGGCTCCCGGAGCGCTCTGACGCACCTCCGGGTCCATTGGACAGGTGTAGCCACTTTGCGGTCGAGAGGAAGATATCGTCTTTGTAGAGTCCAGATACCTTGCGGGATCGGAGCGAAACTTTTCGAAACACGACTTGTTGCAGAAATAGTAGGTTTGCCCCTGGTAATCCAGCGTCCCGGCCGCTTTTTCTGGAGCGAATTGCATACCGCAAACCGGATCCTTTACTTGAGAATCGCGCGCCAGATATCTGGCCGGATCTGATCTGAACCTTTCGAGACAGGATTGGTTGCAGAAATAAAAAGTTTGCCCCTGATATTCCAGTGCCCCGGCCGCCTGCTCTCGAGCGAATTGCATGCCGCAAACCGGATCCTTTACCTTGAATTCTTCATTTTGAAATATCGTGAGGGTGCCGTCCATATTTCTCCATTTGGTGTCATTGAATTATAACGCACGCAGAGCTGCGGAAGCGCGGAGAAACTCCGTCGTTTCTGCGTCCCCGCCTGCAATCGTTCTCCGCGGCTCCGTGCCAAAAAGACAGGGACTTAAATCAAATTTCGTATAGAGGTTGCGGCAGGTATTCCTGCACGCTTATAATGCGGCTTCCCCAAAAATGCGGATTGGATAGTGCCGATGTTCGGCATTCTATTGACTATTGCTGCAGTGTTCTTGGCAATCTGCTTTGCCTTTTATTTTGCCGAGCATCCTTTGCCTCGAGGGATCGGGGCTGACGCTCTTTTTTATTTCGCGGACAAGCCCCAAAGAAATTCCGGGCAGCTGTGAAGACATTCGACAGGCTTTTTTCTGCAAACGGGAATCGGCCGCTATTCGGCCGATCGGCGTCCCAAAAAGAGGAAATCGGACCGTTTCGTTTTTGCCGCAATTTCCCGCCGCATCGCTTTCCATGCAGAGGCAGGAACTTTCAGGAACTCGCTGACGATATCAGGATCGAGTTGCTTCCCCGACATTATTTTGATCTCGCGGACCGCAGCTTCGAAACTGACAGAAGGCTGGAACCTGCGATTGGAGGTGAGATCATCAAGCGCATCGGCGACGGCAAAGATCCTGGCGCCTAAATGGATCTTGTTTCCCTGCAACCCCTGAGGATATCCGTTCCCATCGAAACGCTCATGATGATGAAGCACCACCTGGGCCGCTCCGGTTAAAAATTTGATGCTGGAAAGAATGCGATAGCCTATTTCGGGGTGCTGGCGCATCAGAAGCCATTCCCGCCCGACTAGATCTTCTGGCTTCTGAAGCAACTCATCGGGTATTCCTATTTTACCGATATCGTGCAGCAGAACCCCTTGTTCGATGGTTCGGATCTCCGACTCGCTTAAGTTCAAGCCTTGGGCAAGCCGCTTGGTATAAACGGTCACACGCAAAGAATGGCCGTCGGAATCGGCATCGCGGCTGTCGAGCGCCTTGCTCAATGCAACAAGAGTTGAATGGTAGGTATGATCGAGCACCCCAAGCGCTTCCTTTACCTGTCGCGTACGGCTTGCAACCTGCTCTTCCATGGTGCGCTGGCAATTCTGGTTTTCGACCAATAGCCGGCGCTTTTCAAGCGCCCGGCAGACACTGATCGATACCTGCTCGAGGCTGAATGGTTTCGTTATATAGTCGTAGGCCCCTTCTTTCAATGCATCCACAGCCACTTCGATATCTACAACCGAGGTCACAAGAATGACGGCAATTCCGGGCGAGACTCTCATTGCCTCTTTTAATAGCGCCACACCCCCGATTTCAGGCATCAGGATGTCCGCCACGGCAAGGTCAAATTCCCCCGTCGCCAGCAAGTCGATTGCCTTTTGACCGCTGGCGCAGCATTCGCAGCTGTAGCCAAGGTTCGATAGCTTGCGCGCAAGGATTTCCCGAATTACGACCTCATCGTCGATAATTAGGATTTTGGCTGGACGGAAGGCCGCACCGAAAGGAGAATTTGTGTAGACATTTTCCGCTGTGGACATAGCACCGCGCCTATGCGAACCCCGTCGCGTTAAAAGTACATTTTGATATTCCAGCAATTCTTATCGACGCCGGGGAGATAAACCTTCTACTCTAATTGCACTTTGGCCAATATTTGTAAACGTAAGGCGTAGCACAATCGCAAGCACCTACGGCGGAGGGGATCTGCTCCCTACCGATCCCATTTCGGAGCAGCCGATAAAATACGGGAATCCAGTTGATCGGAAAGCCAAAAACTGTCGCAGGCCTTTTTCCCCAAGCTTTGCTCCCAGACAAAGCGAGTCTCCATGCAAAGATAGACAAATACCTCGGGAGCAGCTGCATGGATCCAAGAATGCAGTTTGCGATACATCTCTTCCCGGATCGGTCTGAAGTAGCGCGTCTTACCATGATGTCCCGGAACAAATTCCCCATAAGGCGCTTTGGATTCGGGAAACCGTTTGCGCATCAGCTCCCGCAAATGGGGAGGAAAACGAAGAGCCCCCAGGCTAATCCAGGCAATGGACCTTGGATCGACGGCGCGAAAAATCTCTTTGATAGCCTCCTGGTACTCATCCTCCCACCCCTCATGGTAAATGAGAGGATCAAAATGGAAACCCAGTCTATAGCCCCATTTTTCACATTGGGCGGCCGCGGCCAACCGCTCTTCGAATGCGGCCGCTTTGTGTTCCTCGGTGCGACAGATGCGCTTTGAATTCAGAGACCAGGAAATCACCGTGCGCCCACCATGATCCAAACCTTCGAGATTGGAAATTTGATCCGACTTGGTTTTGAGTTCAAGAATTCCGTTTGGGAGAGAGGCAAAAAGAGTGACCAGGCGTTCCGAATAATGCGTGAGGTGGTCCAATGCGAGGGAGTCGGCCAATTCACCGGTTCCAATCCTGAACATTCGGTCCGGCGACTGCTTCAGCGTATTCCTCACATCAAAAATCAATTCGTCGATGTTGGTGCAAACGATCAAGGCTTCAGTATTCAAATAGGATTGCAGGACACAGTACGTGCACCCGAGGTGGCAATTCCAGGCATAGCTTACGACAAAATAATTGCAGCAGACCTCAGCTCCGGAACCCTGGCATTTTTTCAGAAACTTGCCGGGATACCTCATCAGGATCAGTGTGGATTTTTCGGAAGAGCCCGGATTGCCACCCGGCAGATCGGAAATGGTTTGGATTTCTATGCCGGGCAGCTTCTCCAGGATTTCATGAGTGGCACTGTCGTTCCAGGATTGCTCCTGGATAAGAATTCGTTTTGGGCGATATGAAATCATGTTTGAATTTCTTCCTGGGAGCGCGGCCGTCTCGGCCGCTTTGCGGGCGGGAACGGCCGCGCTCCCAGGTGAGTTGCACTGATTTATTTTATGTTAAACAGCTCCTCTGATTCCGGTAATTGAGAGGCTTCCCGGAGCGCCGCTGCCAGATATCGAAATCGCTCGACATCGGGCGCATCGAATTCCACGTGCAAGCCCGGCTGTTCAAAAAAAGGGTGCGCTGTGATCCTTATCGAACCCGGCAGGCAAAGCAGTTTCTTTTGAGCATCGAACCGGTCCAGGGCTGCTGAAAATCTCGGGTACCTGAGGCGATACAAAACCTCATAAACCTTCTCGCCTCGTTGAAAGGGAGACAGCCGCGAATCATTCAGTATTTCCGAAACTTCCGAGCTCTCGAGGGGCGCGCTCAGCGGCTTGCCCGCAGCTCCCGCAAGATCATCCAGCAGCCCCAGCAATTTTTTCTGAAGGCTGGCGCTCAGACGAATTTTCCCCATCAAAGCGGAGATGCTTTCCCGCACCGGATACGGCATTTCGGCAACAGCCTCGATGCTTGAGAGCGTCAGCCGCCCGTCTTTCAGGCAATTTCGCAGAGCAGGCTGGATCACATGGGCGAGGAGATAACTTCGCAAAACGTTCTCATGCGGATTCAACCCCAACATCGGAAGGTAAGCCTGAACAAGCCTTTCATCCGGCACGGCAAAGTGGTTTCGAAGACTGAACAGCACTCTGGCCTTTTCAAGCGGATCCAGTTGCCGGTGAGACAGGTTATCCCGCAAGGCAAGCTCAAAGGTTCGAGACGGGTCGCAACTTTTTTCTGGAATAGTTCGCGCCAGCGCTCGCGCCATGCCCAGCCGTGCGAGTGCACGAACCCGGCGAAATCCGCAGACGATTACCTTGCGCGAATCCCGTTCAAGAAGAAGAACCGGATTCAGTTGTCCGATTTCCCGCAGCGAATCCATCAGCGGCGAGGATTCAAGCTCCTCGCTGATCCTGAATCGTTCGTCTTCAAAATCTATGTTTTCAAGCGATATCTCTTGGATAAGCATGGCACGAAGGATAACCAAAAGAGGGTCCAAACTACAATAATCCGGTCTTATTCATTTATTGTCTTTGATGAGTGCTAGTGATATAAAAACGCCAGTGGAGGAGGGCTTCGGGCATTCCCTTCGCGCCAAACCAGGAGATTATGATATGAATTCCCCTACGATTTCTTATTTTTCAAAAAAGCTCCTCAGCATCTTGTTTATCGCAAGCCTGGTTCTCGTGCCGGTTGTCGTGCGGGCACAAGACTATACGGAAGAACAATACAAGGTATTCCAGGATGTCCAGGCGGAGAAAGACGACGCCAAGAAAGTCGACATGATCGTAAGCTTCCTCAAAGAAAATCCCAAGAATGGCTTGCGTCCAAATATGATCGCTGAGGGTCAGAAGGTCATCGTTGAATTATCCAATGCGAAAAAGTGGAACCAGTTGATCGCGGCTGGCGATAAATTTCTGGATGTCGCCCCCAATGACACCATCACGATAGATGCCCTGACAGTTGCCTATTCCGAAACTGGGAATATGAAAGGTTTCTCTGCCTTTGGTGAAAAGGCTTATGCTGCCAAGCCAAATGCCGACTTGGCAATGGCAATTGCAAAGGCATATCAGCAATTGGGGAATGAAGCGAAGGCTCTCCAATGGAAGGAGAAGGTTCTGGCTGCGGACCCGGACAACATTGAAATCCTCATGGAAGCAATGAAAAAGTATGCGGCAGCCCAGAATGTCGCTCAAGCCTCGAAATATGCCAAACAATGCCTCAATGTGCTGCCGAAGGCAAAAAAGCCCGCCGGTACGGACGAGCAAGCCTGGAAGAACACAGTGGATAACGCCTATGCAGTAGCCTACGGAGTCATAGGACAGGAGGCGTTTCAAAAGAATCAATTTGGGTTGGCTATCACTAATTTGGAAAACGCGGTCAAATATTACAAGAGAAACGATGGTGCGTACTATGCCCTGGGAATGAGCTATTGGCAATCGAGAAAGATGGATGCTGCCATGCTAAACTTCGCCAAGGCATACATCATTAGAGGCACCTATGCGAACTCGGCAAAATCACAGCTGGACAAGATTTTTGCGAGTTCCAAAATGACACCTGCATCCCAGCAACGAATCATGGAGAGAGCCACGCAGGACCTAAAGTAAGCAACTTCTTTAAACCGAGTTTTGGGGTCAAAGAGTTAAAAACGCCACGGATTCCACGGATTTCACTGATTTAAGATCGGTGAAATCCGTGGAATCCGTGGCGTTTTTTTGCTACAGGAAATTTCGCTCGTGTGCGGTTCTCTCCAGTTCTTCCCGAAATTTAGGATGGGCGATGTTGATCAGGGACCGGCAACGTTCCCGGACCGTTTTCCCATGCAGGTACGCCACGCCGAACTCCGTCACGACATAATGGACATCGCCCCTGGAGGTCACGACTCCGGCCCCTTCCTTTAAATGAGGGACGATGCGGCTGACGCTGTCATTGAGCGCCGTTGAGCGCAGAGCGATAATCGGCTTCCCCCCTTTGCTTCGGGCGGCGCCGCGCACGAAATCGATCTGCCCTCCAATTCCGCTATAGAAGCTGTATCCGATCGAATCCGCACAGATCTGGCCCGTCAAATCCAGCTCGATCGCCGAGTTGATAGCTACCAGTTTATCATTGCGGCTGATAATGAACGGGTCGTTGATGTACTGGCTGGGGTGAAACTCGAAGACCGGATTATTGTTGATGTACTCAAACAGCCGCATGGTCCCGAGCACGAATCCCGCCAGAATTTTCCCGGAGTGCAGCGTCTTTTGCTCGTTGGTAATGATTCCTTTTTCGATCAGGTCGATGACACCGTCACTCACCATCTCAGAATGGATGCCCAGGTGTTTTTTTTCGGTGAGGTAATTCAAAACGGCGTCGGGGATTTCCCCAATCCCGAGCTGCAGCGTGGAACCGTCCTCGATCAGATCGGCGATATGGCGTCCGATTCGCTTCGCAGTCTCAGAGATCGTCCCCATAGGAATTTCGAGGAGATCATCCGTGACTTCGACGACATAATGGATTTTATTCAGGTGGATGAAAGAGTCGCCCAGAGTTCTGGGCATCTTGGGATTGACCTGGGCAATCACGATGCGGGCGCATTCGGCAGCCGTCTTGGTCGTATCCACACCAACCCCAAAGCTGCAGAAACCGTGTTCATCGGGTGGCGAGACTTGAATCAGGGCGACATCAATGGGCAAAGCTCCGCTGCTGAACAGCGATTCAATCTCGCTCAGGAAAATGGGCACGAAGTCGGCGCGGCCTTCGTTGATCGCGTCGCGCACATTTGCCCCTGAAAAAAGGGCCACATGCCGGAAGCTCCCGGCCATTTCGGGACGGACGTAATCGGCAATGCCCACGGTCAATATGTGGATGACCTTTACTTTGCGCAGCTCGTCTGCGCGCGCCACCATTGCTTTCACCAGCTGCTCCGGCTCCGCGCATCCGGGATGAATGTAGACGCAATCGCCGCTGCGAATCGCTTTGACCGCTTCCGCGGCGCTTCGCCTTTTTTCCAGGTATTTGTTCAGCCAGGTTGCTCGCCGGCCGGTAGCGCGCTTTCCATCCAGTTGCGGCGTCGAGGTTGACATACTCAGGCCTCACGAGTCGAAGTGCTCAACAGTGAATCGAGACTGCGGTATTCACAACCCAGCAAACCCGCCAACGCTTCATGAGTGCAGTGTCCGGAAAACAGATACACTCCCCGCCGGAGGGCAAGGTTATCCCGGAATGATTCGCCGCCTTTTTCTTCCACATCCTCGACAAACGGCACGATGACATTGTTCAGCGCGTGGGAAGCGGTCCGAGCAACTGAGGAAGGGATGTTGGGAACGCAGTAATGAATCACTCCATGTTTTTTGAATACCGGGTCCGACAGAGTGGTGGGCCGACTGGTTTCGACGCAGCCGCCGTGGTCGATGGAGAGATCGATAATGACGCTGCCGGGCCGCATTTTCCGAACCATGGATTCCGTGATGACGTGCGGCGCCGTCTGCCCATGCACCCAGACGGCGCCGACAACGACATCTGCCGAACTGACATAGCGGGCTATGTTATAGGATGTTGCCAGTGCCGTATTGACCATTCGGGGCAAATTGGAGTCCACAACGCGCAACCGTTTGAGATTGTCGTCCATTACGGTAACGCTGGCCCCATAGCCGGCAAAAACACGTGCGGCCGCAGACCCGGCGGTGCCTGCGCCCACGATAACAACATGAGAGGCGGGAACTCCCGGCAAACCGCCCAGCATGACGCCTCTTCCGCCGTGAGTCGTTTCCAGAAATCGCCCGGCGATCTGCGGCACCAGCATGCCGGCAATTTCACTCATAGCCATGAGGATCGGCATATAATGATCGGCATCTTCGATGAGCTCCAATCCAACGGCGATGACGCGTTGCGATCGCAGGAGCTGATGGATCCCCGGATTGGCAGACCCAAGATGCACCACGCTGAAAAGGAACTTGCCCTCGCCCATCCAGCTGCATTCCTGCAAGGTGGGAGGCATCACCTTGACAACCAGGTCCGCACGCGCGAAGACCTCTTCCGCGGAAAAAGCGATTGTGGCCCCGGCTTCCCTGTACGATTCGATAGAAAAGCCGCAGCCGATTCCCGCATCGGACTGCGCGATTACCGTTTGCCCCGCCTTTGACAGCGAGTGGACACCCGCCGGCGTCAATGCTACCCGGCGTTCCTCCTGAGAACTCTCTTTGGGTATCCCGACAATCATCCGACCCCCCTCTGGGAACGCCGGGAGCGCCGGCGAGACGCCGGCGCTCCCGGCAAAAAGACCTCTGCTATTATTTCACTACGCTCAATGCACGCTCGGCTGCGGCAAGAAGGGCTTCCGGGCCGACTGGAGATCCTGTGGCACCTCTCATCCAAAGATCCGGCGCAATCCGTCCCTGTCTGGCAACCCGCTCGAATTCCGGTCCGATCCTGCCGGCCTTCTCCATGTGCTCTTCCAGCTGAAAGGCAATCATATGTCCAAGCGGGTAATCCGGAAGGTACAGCAAGGAATCAATCATATGCGAATAGATCCCGAGCAGCACCACATCCTTCTTGTGAAAGACCGGCTCGTAGAATCGGTTCCAGATATCCTTTGAGATCTGTAGGACCGCATCCCGCAACTGTTCCGGTGTGGCTTGCGGATGATCATACATCCAGTGCCAAACCCGCATGTCCACCAAACTGACTCCGCAAATCTCGTAGGTCGCCCAAAAATCGTTCAGGGCTTTGAGAGCTTCCGCCTGGGCATCGGAGGACTGAAGCCCCAGCAGTTGTAGATCCCGCCCCTGAAACACAAATGCCAGCGCCTCGGTAAATGCCGTATTCGGGACTCCATTCAGGGTGTAGTAGTCGATGGTATTCAACGAAAAAGTCTCCTCCACGTTGTGTCCCATTTCATGTACGGCAATATTAAACCCTTTGTAGTTCATCCCCGATTTTTCGACCCGCGTGCGCAGATGTGCTTTAGCCTGGCGCATGGCAGCTCCCATCGCATGACCGGAGCCGCGCGCCGGGTCGACCACGATGTTTTCGGCAACGAATCTTGCCCGCTCCGGAGCGAACCCGAGCTTTTCCAACAATGCAGGAATGTCCTTCTCGTAAGCTTTCGGGTTGGGATACTTTTGGGATACCTTCGCATCAAGTTCCGCCTCGGAGTACTGCATCTTGGGCCGGAAACCGTTGTACCAGATGTCGAACGGCTCGAGCGGACGGCCCAGCCGTTTCTGAATCAGCGCAGCAACACGGGGCACAATTGGAGAAGAGAGCACCCGCTCGAACATTTTCTGCACGCGCTCTTCCGGTATCTGCCGGTCTTCGTTGAAACGGCGTGAAATCAGAGTGGGCGCAGTTGGGGAATACGGATCGGCAAGCTTGGATGCCCGGAAGACTTCGAGCAGTCTCAGATAGCGAGTGTTCGGTTCCGGTGCATTGACCGCCTTCTTGTCGCCCGGCGCGAAATCTGAGTCTTTTTCAGCGGCGGATTTCACATCATTCGAAAATGGATTCCAATCCAGCTGAGGATTATTGATGACCGATTCAGGGATCGTCTGGTCGACGATATGCTCCATTACCTTTTCGATTAAGCGCTGCTTCGCCAGTCCGTTCTGCGAATCCTGGTAATCGGCTTTGATCTCATCCCGCAGATTCCAATGAGAGAGCAGACGCATTCGGGCGGGGAAAAGGCGGCGCCCCTGATCGTCGATCAGATGGTGCATCCAGATATTGTATTCGGAGATATACTGGCTTGCCTCCGCGGTTGCCTTCGAGATTGCCAGATTGACGTCGGCAGGGATGCGCTTTGAAAAATATTCGGCAAGGCGGGTTTCCGCCCATTGCCGGCGCGTCCATTTATCACCCTCGGCCAGCCGTTCATTCAGCGTCGTCAAAGGAAAATTCAGCAGCACCACAAATGCCAGTTTGTTGTTGAAGAAATCGTCCGTCAGGTGCGCGGTAGGATCATAGCCTGCGAAAATCTCGTCGTAAGGCTGCACGGGGCCCAAATCAAGGTCTGTCTGCTGACGGAACTCACGGTCGATCTCGCTCATATGCCCGAAATACTGTTCCAGCAGATTCTCAAAGCGGGCAAACATCGTATCCAAGGATTCTTGATTCCCGGCAAAATTCGTGTGAACAAATTCTTCGAAGAGAACCTGGTCACCGTCCGATGCGCGCCAGAAGTCAGATACCTGTTTTAATCCGCGCTGCACGCGGGCGCGCTGCACTTCGCCATACTGCTTGACAAGTTCGTTCTCGACTTTCGCCGAGGCTCCCTTCATCCATGTTGGCGCAGGAATCGAATCGTCAGGCCGGCCACCTTCTTTTCTGGATGTATTCATGCTGGTCTCCTGCGAACATGAGATTGAAAAAAGAAACGCTAGACAAAGAAGGAACAGTAGGGGGTTTCGCATATTCTCTCCGTCCGAAGAAGTAATAGGACAAGATTAGCACAGGCTAAACCGTGACTGTCACCGTTTTACCTGCAGATTTCACAGATTGGCCGTTTCCGTGATAACAAACGCGCATTTTCTTGCTTTTTCAGCAAGCTTTTATTCGAGCACGTCTCTCTCGAGAGGTTGTCTTAAAATTGAAAAACATGTGCGGACGGGTCCCCAGACCCGTCCGGATTTCCAGTCTTAGGATCGCTCGGGCGGGACGGCTCTGGAGAGCCGTCCCCACATGTTCAATAGAGGTTCTACGCTTCTGTTTAGTTGCGTCCCCGGCCGCGCCGGGAAATCTGTGGCTGAGGCTCGCTATCTCATATTCCGGACGCGGACTTCGATTCCCTCCTCGTCCCTCAAAAGGTTCACGAGCAGTTGGGGATCCGTGTTGCCGTAGTGGTATGGGTACAGTATTTTCGGCCGCATGGATTTTGCGACATCGGCCACCTGCTCGGGCGTCATCGTAAAAGGCAGATTCATAGGCAGAAATGCCACATCGATATTTCTCAGGGCTTTGATCTCCGGAACGTTTTCGGTATCGCCGGCCACAAAGACCCGCTTGCCCCCGAAAGTAAGCACGTATCCATTTCCGTTGCCTCTAGGATGGAATTGCGGCTTCTCCGGGTTATAGGCGGGCACAGCCTCGATCGTGATGCCGGCAACAGTCTTGGTTTCCCCATTTCTCATTACGGTTGCATAGGCAAGGGTTTTTGCGGAGTCTGGATTAAGGGTTTTTGCAAAGCCTGGATTGATGATGATGGTGGTTTTGGGCGTTTTGACGGCTTCAATGGCTTTCGGGTCCAGATGATCGGCATGCTCATGTGTGACCAGGATCAGATCTGCCTTGGGAAGTTTGGAGAAATCCGCGTACATCGAGACTGGATCCACATCGATCACCTTTCCCGAATACTCGAACATGAGAGTGCCGTGACCGATGAAGGTGATATTTAAATCGCCGCCGGATGTCTTGATCACATCTGTCTGAAAGCTGTTTTGTGCATAGGATGCAAGGGTAGTCGTGACACATAGCAGCGCCGCTGAGAAAAGAAACCGAACCAATAGTGAGCCGTTCATTATCTCCTCCTGTGAGTGTGGTTCACATTTATCACAAAGACACCACGGATTTCACGGATTATCACGGATTAAAACCCGCCCCCCTCCAATGAATACCGTTCTGCCTCAGCCTCATCGAATATGAATCTCACGTCTGCGGTTCCAATGAGGGCTTGTTCGGATTGGCCATATATCTGTTCCAAATTCCCAATACGCATTCACGATATCGGTGTACGAGTTGAGTCCTACACTACAGCAGGCAGACGGAATCTACCGTAAGAGTGCAGACGCCGAACTCTTCTTCCACAACTCCGGTTAATACATACGGACGCGAACGGTTCAGGATGTGGCAGAAGCGCGCGTAGGCCTGGGGAAAGAAGACTGTTTCGTAAAGAGCGCTGGCGTCTTCGAAACTGATGAATTCCATCGGCTCGTCATCCTTGGTCGTGACGAGCTTCCCCGTCACCCACCAGCCCACCGTGGTTATTCTTCTTCCCACGTGCTTAGGAAGATCCGCACCTTTGACATATTTCAGTTTTGACAGCTGATCGGCATAGAGCGACAGCGGATGCCGGCTGATCAGAAAATCCAGAGTCTCCAATTCGTGCTCCAGCACCGTTCGTGCACTGTACTGGGGTACCGGCGGAGGAGCGACCTGCGGCATGTCTTGAAAAAGGGAGCGCGCAACCGGCCGCCGGGATGCGCGGTTCTCACTCCAAGCCAACGCTTGCCAGATCATTTCCGGCCGCGTTGCGCCCCGCGCGATGCTGTCGAAGGCTCCGGACTTGATCAAGATCTTTGTGTTCGCCACATCGATATCTACACGGCACAGGAAATCATCGAGTGAAACAAACGGTCCCTTTTTGCGCCGTTCGAGGATGGTTTCGAGCGCACTTTCGTGTAGGCCCTTCAGCTGCATGAGTCCCACCCGGACAGCCCGATCGCTACCCCAGTACGCTTTGCGGCTCTCGTTAATATCCGGCAGAAGCACCTGCAGCCCCATTCGGCGGGCCTCCGAGACATATGCGAAGGGAGAATAGTAGCCCCCCTGATTGGACAGCACCGCCGCGATAAACTCGGCCGGGTAGTGCGCGCGCAGATAGCCCGATTTATAAGACAACAGAGCATAGGAAGCAGAGTGGGGCTTGCAAAACGAATATCCGGCAAAACTCATGATCATGTCCCAGACCGCGTCGACCGTTTTCCGCAAAACGCCACGGTCGGCAGCCCCGGCGTAGAACTTCACCCTGTACTCCTCGAGTTTCTTCGCGGCGCGCTTTTTCGAAAGGACTTTCCGCAGCAGGTCCGCATCCGGCGCGTCGAATCCGGCCATCGCCATCGCGATCCTGGAGATGTCTTCCTGGTACACCATGATTCCGTATGTCTCGCTCAACACCTCGTCCAACATCGGATGCAGCGACTGGTATCGGCCGCCTCTCAGGCGGCGTACATATTCGCGAATATATTTGTTGGCGGCAGGACGGATGATCGAGCTGTGAATAACCAGGTGATCGAAATCTCCCATGCGGCACTTCTGCTGTAATTGCCGCATCGAGGGAGATTCCGTATAAAATACGCCCACGGTCTCCCCTTTGCGAAAGATCTCCTGCGTCTTTGGATCCGTTGTAGGGTCCCATTGTTCATAATCGATTTCTATTCCGTAGTTTTCCTTGACCGCGGACAGGGCGTCCCGGATCACCGACAAAGACCTGTTTCCGAGGAGGTCGATCTTGATCAAACCGGCATCTTCCGCCTGGTCTTTCTCCCACTGGATGATCGGCACGCCCTTGGGCGCAGGCTCGACCGGAACATACCGATCGATCCGGTCGGGAGCGATCACGATTCCGCCGCAATGGACCGACATATAGCGCGGATACCCTTTCAGTCTGGTTGCAAGCCGGAAAATCTCAGGCCACGGATCTTTCAATTCCATGTCCTTGTACACGGGATCATCCTTAATTCTGTCGTCCAGATGGCGAAGCGACCAGTAATAGCCCATCCGTTGTGTGACGGATTTGATTTCCTGCTCGGGAATTCCGTACACTTTCGCGATCTCCCTGACGGCAGCCCGCGGCCGAAATCCCACGTGATTCGAAATCATCGCAGCCCTGGAAGCGCCGTATTTCCGGAAAACGTAGTCGAAAACGCCGTCACGCTCATCCCAGGGAAAATCAATATCGATGTCGGGCGGATCCGTGCGTCCTTCGTTCAGGAAGCGTTCGAAAAACAGATTGTGCGTGACAGGCTCCACGTGGGTGATCCCGAGGCAGTATGCGACGAGGCTCGCGGCGGCGGACCCGCGGCCGCAGGTTCGCGCAGACTGGCGCACGATATCCCTTACGATCAGAAAATAGGTTGCGAATCCTTTGTCCTTGATAATCGCCAGTTCGTGTTCCAGCCGTTTCAGCACGGAGTCCGAAAGTTCGCCGTACCTGCGCTCGGCCCCGCGATAACACTCCTCTTTCAGATATTCAAAGGGATCCGATCCATCGGGAACGTCAAAGGACGGAAACACGACGCCCGCATCCAGATCCGCAGAACAATCGGCCGCAATTCGTTGCGTGTTCTCCAACGCCTTCGTGACGTGGGGATACCGGCGTGCCATCGCCTCCTCCGGCTTAAGCCAGCGATCCTCGCTCACCACTTCCCCCGGAGGGAGCCGCGACAGGCACGCGTTCAGGTCGATCGCACGCAGCAGCCGGTGCAGCGGGAAATCCGATGGATCCACGAAATAGACGTCGTTGGTTGCGACCGCCGGAATTCCGCAGGCCCGGGAGAAACTCAAAAGCGGAGACTCCGCTACGGGATCGTTCAGCTCCACATAGATCTGGCCGGTCCCATTCTGTTTGGCAAGCGTCTGCAAAAGCGGGAGCCGATCGCTGATCACGATCAGGTTTTCTCTCTGCTCCATGAGACTTCCGCTCAAACTGAAAGCGGGTTCGAAATGGCGCCGGGAAATAATGTGGCAGAGGGTTTCATATCCGTCGCGGTTGTGCGCCAGAAGAACCGCGCGTTCGGTTTCTGTTCGCAATTCGGCGCCTGCGATCGGACGCAAGCCGCGCTCCGCGGCATACTGGCGAAACCAGACCAGGCCGTAGACCCCGTTGATGTCGGTTAACGCCATTGAAGACATGCCGCGGGCCAGAGCCGCATCAACGAGATCCTCAATTCGGCTCGCGCCGCGGCAGAACGAGAAGTTTGAGTGAACGTGCAGATGAGTGAACATAGTCGTGCCGGGAGCGCCGGCGTCTCGCCGGCTCTTTTACAGAATTTCGAATCTTGTGCAGCCCGACCTAGGCCGTAAAGGAGCCGGCGAGACGGCGGCGCTCCCGGCCGTTTTACTGCCGACTGACGACTGCTTTCCCGTAACGTTTGCGCAAGGAGTCCAGCGCTGTTTCCAGCTTCGACTGACGTTCGGGCTTCGGATCCCCGAACAGATCCAGCTGAACCAACCCGACCGAAAGATCCGTCAACCGCAGGTGCACACTGCGCACGCGCGTGCGGCGCTTCAGAATCACGTTCAAAGCCGACAGGGCGCGCGCAGATAGAATCGCCGAAGACTGCACGGGCGGAACAATTTTGAATTTGTGTTCTTCTTCCCGGTAATCGGAATACCCGATACGCAGCTCTACCCGGCCGGCACGCTGCCTTCTTCCCCGGAGTTGTTCCCCGGCCTCTTCGCAGAGTTCGCGCAGTGTCCGCTTCAATACTTCATAGTCGTTACTGTCTTCCGGCAGTACCGTTTCCAGTTCCAAAGCAGGGATGGCGCGCATCGGATTCACCGGCGTGCTGTCGATTCCCAGCGCCCGCTGATGCAGCACATACCCGAAGCGTCCGAAAGCCAGGGCGAGATGCCGCAATTTCATTGCCGCAATGTCGCGGATCATGCAAATGTTGAGATCTTTGAGCTGACCTTCGGTTTGAGGTCCGATGCCCGGGAGCAGACGAACCGGCAGCGGCGCCAGGAAAGAGGATTCGTTCCCGTGAGGAACATCCTGCAGGCCGGACGGCTGCTGGATCATTTCCGACGCAATCCGGCTCACCATTTTGTTGGAAGCAATTCCGAGCGAACTGTCCAGATGAAGCTGACGCCGTATCTCGTCCTGAGCTTTCCAAGCCGTGTCCCGCGGCGGGCCGAAGAGTCTTCCGCTGCCCGTAATGTCCAGATACGCATGGCCATGGCCTGACGGCTCAAGCACGGGTGAAAAGTTTTCCAGGACCCGGAAGATCGATCGAGATGCCCGCAGGTAAAGCGGCTCGTTCGGCGGCAGAATAATCAGATTTCTGCAGTAGCGTATTGCCTTCGACAGAACCATTCCCTTACGGATCCCTGCACTCCAGGCTTCTGCCGATAATGCCGTCACTATTGAACGAGACGCTCCAAGCGGAGCGACAACCACCGGTTTGCCGCGCAACTCTGGATGGATTACTCGTTCCACCGCCACCGGAAATGCAGTCACATTCATATAGATAATTTCTCGTTCCATATTCGTGAAATTACGAATGACGAATGACGAATGACGAATTGAAACAACAGCCAAGCCTGACCCTAATTCGTAATTCGTCATTCGTCATTCGTCATTCTCTTCAGTTCTTCCATCAGCATGCGTGCATTCACAACCGCCTGGCCTCGCCAGGGATTGTTCATAAAGACCATTACCCGCTCACTCTCCTTTTCCAGGCGTCGGATTTCAGGAACCGCAGCAACAAGCTCCGCGCGGCTGTACAGGTAGTCGTGCTGCGCGGAGCCGTCCCCTTTCAGCCACCTGGATTGATTTCGCCCCTGGAAGCGGACGTATGCCGTCTCGGCCGTCACGCAAAAAAAGGGCTTCTCGTTCAGGCTCGTTCCATTGTCGATGCAAGCAAGGGCGATATGAACCGAAGCCAGATGTTTTGCTGCTTTACAGGAATTCCAGGCAGCACAGCCGAACTCGGCGATCAACGGAATGCTTTCGAGAGAATCCCGAAGGCGGCAGAGCCGTTCGAAGTTGTCTCGAATGAAATCGAACCCGGGAGGAAACTGCGCGAGGACTCCCGGCAGTTGTCCGGCTTCCTTCAAAGGCCACAGCGCTGCCGCAAACCTTTCGGCCAGTTCCTTATTGCCGGCATGTTCCTGCAAGAGCCGGGCAGGGACGCGAAAGACGAATTGAAGAGCCCCTCGAGTCCCGTCCGCAATTTGCTGAATCGCAGATACTTCAGGAATCCGGAAGTACGTGAAACCAATCTCGCAGCACCCGAAATTCCGGCCGTAGTACTTCAGCCAAGAGTCTGGGGCCAGATTTCTAGGGTAGAAAACCGGAACCCAGTCGCGATATTGGAAGCCGCATGTGCCTACCAGGATCATGGGATTAAAATAGGTGAAGATTTGGTGAAAATCAAGGCCAAATAAAACTGGGAAGGCGTCCCCAGTTTCAATTTTCGTGCCTTCGATTTTGGGTATCAGGTGTAATATCAGTCATTTGAATCAAAGGTGAAGCCGATGGAACAGGAACCACGACAAATCAATTTCGCATTTATCGGATTCGGGCACGTTGGGCGCGCTTTTGCGCGTTTATTGATCGATCGCCGGAAATGGCTTCTCAGAGAGTTCGGGCTCGAATGGAAGATCACCGGAATCGCGACCAGAAATCACGGAACTTCCATTGATCACAATGGGCTTCCGATCAAAAAAATCCTGGGATCTTGGAAACGGCATTCAAACCTGGACCACTTCAATAACGGTCCCACCTGTGATTCAACCACGGACTTCATCCGTCAATGCGGCGCCGATGTCCTTTTTGAAATGAGCGTATTGGACCTCAGTGGAGAGCCGGCCGCCACATACATCCGGGAGGCACTGGGGGCAGGTCTTCACGTCATTACGACGAACAAAGGGCCGGTTGCCACCCATTTCCGCCAGTTGACGGGACTCGCCCGGCTTCGTGGCGTCCGCTTCCTGTACGAAGGGACCGTCATGGACGGAGCGCCGGTTTTCAACCTCGTTCGACAGACGTTGCCCGCGACACGCATCCGTTCGCTCAGAGGCATTCTCAACAGCACGACAAACTACATCCTCACCCAAATGGAACAAGGAACCTCGTTCGATTCCGCCCTGGATTACGCCAGGAATGCCGGGCTCGCCGAGGCGGACCCCAGCCTGGATCTTGATGGATGGGATGCGGCAGCCAAACTCTCGGTGCTGATACAGGCGATGATGGGCAGCCGTGTCAAACCGAAGGATATCGAGCGGAGCAGCATCTCGGAGGAGACCGGAAGAATCGTGCGGGCAGCGGTGCGCCGCGACCGCAGGCTCCGGCTGGTCGCGAGAGCATACCGGCAAGGGGGAAGAGTCATCGGGAAAGTCGAACTGCAGGAACTCGAAATATCCGATCCGCTCGCCACGATCAGAGGGTTGGGCAATATTCTGATCCTGAACACGGATACCATGCGCGAGCTGGTGATCGCGGAGAATAATCCTTCCGTGGATCAGACGGCCTTCGCTCTATTTTCCGATCTGATCTCCCTGTTGTAGGAACCGTTTTCATACTTCTGCGTATTGATCCTTCGAGTCAGGTAGATTATGCCCGCAGGAGGGAAATTCTTGGACGATATCGAAGCCGTAAAGAGGGTTCAGGCCGGCAATAGCGAGTCCTTCTCCTTCCTTGTGCAGAAATACCACAAGCATCTTCTGAATTTTATTTATAGACTCATGGGAGACGAACGGATGGTGGAAGACATCGGCCAGGAAGTCTTCCTCAGCGTTTACAAATCCATAAGAACTTTCAATACTCAGCGCGGAGTTCCATTCTCTGCATGGCTGTTCATTACTGCCCGCAATCGGTGTATCAGCGAACTGAGAAAGAAGAACCGGTCGATCATCCCGATCGAAGAGGCTGCCGGTCTGAAGGCGTCTGAAAAAACACCCGAGCAGGCGGCGAGTGAAGAGGAACGGCTTTTCGCCCTGCGCGCTGCACTGGAACAACTCCCGGAGCCTTACAGGCGCACGATTCTGCAAAGTCTGGGGGGCGACTCTCCGGAAGAGATCGCAACAAGCAATCAAATCTCTCTCGGTACGGTCAAATCGAGACTATCCCGCGCCCGGGAAAGATTGCGCCTTTTGTTGCAGGCGCATCTGGGAGGAAAACAACTATGAGCGATTTTAGACCATCCGATAGATTCGTAACCCGCGTCATGAACGATGTTCGCACGTACGAAATGGGAATCAATAGTAAGAGCAGAGATGTGAGCACCTTTGTTCTTTCAATACCGGCATTTTCGATTCTGTCCGCGGGCGGGATACTGCTTGGAATATTCAATCTCATCAGAATGGCGCTGATACTACTCTCTCCAGTTCTTTGCCAATAGAAACCTATCCGGGAACCCATCCTCCATCCTTGCGTATTTATTGCAAAAAAGGAGAACGGAAATGCATCAGCAGGATCGAAGGAACAAATGGTTGGCAGCTCTCATGGGATTGGCGATGCCCGGCCTTGGCCAGATTTATAACGGTGAGCTGATCAAGGGAATAAGCTATTTCGTAATTCTCCAGGTGCTGTACATTCTCGGATTCCGATGGACGATGCTGTTGACCGACAGGATTCTGATCCTCGGCGCTCTTTGTACAATTCTAGTAGTTATCGCTCTCTATGCCGCTGCCGTGATCGATTCCTATCGAAAGGCGGCAACGAACTCTTATCAGCCCGCACCTTACAATCGCTGGTATTTCTACGTTGCAGTCTGGCTCCTCGGCTGGGTCCTGGTCTCCGGCGCCGTATTCGGATATGTCAAAGATAATGTTGCCGAGGCATACAAGATTGCAGGCGGAAGCATGGAACCTGCTGTTCTGATGGGAGACTGTGTGTTGGCGGATAAAACTGCCTATCGCCGTATCGCGCCGCAAAAGGGGGATGTTGTGACCTTTGTGTATCCGGACGATCGGAGCAAAAAATATATCAAGAGGATTGAAGCGCTCCCCGGCGAGATAATCACCGGTGCGGACGGAACCAGGAAAGAAGTGCCCCACGGTTTGGTTTACGTACTTGGAGATAATAGGGCGCACAGCTATGACAGCCGTGAATTCGGCTTCGTTCCGCTGAGCGATATAATCGCCAAAGTCCGGCAGGTCTATTACTCTTCAGGTCCAGATGGGATCCGTTGGAACAGAATCGGAGCAGTCGTCGGTCGTTAGGAGTTTTTTCTGGGAGCGCGGCCGTCTCGGCCGCAAATGCCTGCTTAGCCGGAATGCGGGCGGGACGCCCGCGCTCCCAGGAGGCTCACACCCCCCAGGCGCCGCTCAGATGAATGTTCGTCCCGTTAACGTAACGGGCCTCATCCGAAAGCAAATAAAGCACGGCGCCTGTCGCGTCGTCCGGCGTGCCCATATATCCGGCTGGGATGCTCTGGAATGAGCGCGAGAGCTCTTCTTGAGGTACGCTTCCCGTTTCGATGAATCCCGGAGAAATTGAATTGGCCGTGATACCATGCGGGGCAAGGATTTTGGCAAGAGAGCGGGTCAGAACGATGACTCCGATCTTAGCGATGTAATGCGCCGTGATGTAAGGCTGGCCGACATGCTGGTCGGCGTTTACCATGCTGAAATTTATAATTCGCCCCCGTTTGCGCTGAATCATTCCCGGCGCCACGGCGCGGGTCAGATAAAAAACAGGGTGAAGATTGTTGTTGAACATGGAATGCCAGCCTTCGACGCTCTCCTGCATCAAGTGAACGCGGTGATAAGAGCCGATACAGTTGATGAGCGCATCGATGCGTCCATATTCATCCTCCACCTGCTGGACCAGAGCTTCCGCTTCTTCCGGAAGAGAAACATCCGTGCGCACGAGCAGCGCTGTGGCGCCCATATTTCGCAGCATCAAATTTAACTCTGCCGCCTCTTTCTCGCTCTTGCGATAGCATGCTGCGACAGTCCATCCGCGCTGCGCTAGTGCCAGGGAGATTGCCCGGCCGATCCCGCGGACGCCTCCGGTGATCAGTGCCACGCCGGTTTTCGCTGAACCGCCGACTTGCCTTCCTTCGCTCTCAGTCAAGTTTCACCTTCAGGATTCCTGGCCATCGGTTGCGGCCCTTTCCCCGCTGTAGAGATAACGCTTTATCTTCTTTGTTGTGGTCTTTTCGAGTTCCTCCTGCCGCACCGTGATTTTCGTGATCCGTTTGAATGAAGCCAGCTTGCGGCAACGCTCTCTCACTTCCCTTTGCAGGATCTCCTCTACCGCCCGTTCATCGAGCCCCTCAAAAGCAGGGTGTTCTTTATCAGGAACAACGATCGCTTCAATTACATCTTCCTGGCCCGGACTATCGTTGCTATGACCGCAAACAATGCACTCGGATAGGTATGGCGATTTTAATATTTCCGTCTCGACCTCTTCCGGATAGATTTTCTTCCCAGCCTGGGTAACGATAACCGATTTTTTCCGGCCCTGAATGTACAGAAATCCTTCGTCGTCGATATATCCCAGGTCACCCGTATGAAGCCACCCTTCTTCGAGAGCATCCCGAGTAGAGTCCGGATTATTGTAATAACCTCTCATGATATTGGGGCCGCGAGCCAGGATTTCTCCATCCTGCGCAATCTTTACTTCAACGCCCGGGAGCGGAAGACCTGCAGAATCATCTTTGAAGGCGCGGTTCCGGTTAACTGCGATAATGGGCGCAGACTCAGTGAGACCGTATCCCTGGAGGAATTCGATTCCCAGTTCACGGAAACCTCTCGCAACGGCTGGATCCACAGCGGCCCCGCCTGAAATGAGAATGCGCAGATGTCCCCCGAATCTAGCGTGCACCCCGGCAAAGAGAAGGCGTCGAATGTTCAGACCCAGAATTTTTTCCGAGAAGGCGGCTAGCTTTTTGGCTGCATTGACCTTCCAGATCCCCTTCTCGGCCATGCCGGCTTCAATTTTCCTATAGATTGCATGCCAGAGGAGCGGGACTCCCAAAACCGCCGTTGTGCGGGTTTCCGCCATGTTCTCGGCAATCCGGCGAAGATTTTCCGCATACGAGGTGGTGGCGCCGAGATGCAGCGCCAGCAGGAATCCGTCCGTGCATTCATAGCTGTGATGTATGGGGAGAACCGAAAGGAATCTGTCTTCGCTCCGCAGATCCACCCACCTCAAGGCGCCCACAAGGTTTGAGGCAACGTTTCCGTGCGTCAGCATGACCCCTTTGGAATTGCCCATAGTGCCGGAAGTAAAGAGAATCGAGAGCAGGTGATCCGCCGACACCGTGCGTTCTTCAAAATCGTTTTTGCCGGCTGCAAGGCGCTCCTCTCCCTTACGCTTCAGCTCTGAAAAGGAAATGACTCCGTCAAAGGGAAGTTTTTGACCCAGATTGACGATTGCGGCAAGCTCAGGGAGCCTGGAACTTATCGCCAGGATCATTTCCATATGCTTGTCGTCGCCGATTAAAACCTGCGCGCCTGAAAGGCATAGGATGTTATAGACCTCGGTCTCCTTTAAATCCTTATCGATCGGGACGCACACAATCCCGGTGCACGCGGCTGCCAGATAGCTTATCGCCCATTCAGGGCGGTTGTCGCCGACGATCGCGAGCTTGCCTGTAACGGGCTGCAGCCCCAGAGCTGCAAGTCCGCAAGAGGTCAATTCAACCTCGGCCCGGAGATCCTCAAATGTGATCGGGACCCAACACCCGTCCTTTTTATGCTGTAATGCGATTTTCTTCGCATTCTTCCGGGTGCTTCCCAGAAACATTTCCCGGATATCCGAAATCGGCTCGGAGGGGTAGGCAGGATAGATGCCTCTGGATTTTGCGGCTCTATGGGCCATCTTTGTGCTTAACCTGCATTCGTCTCGGTTAATTCAAGTGCGGATTTTCGGGTTTGATGTGTTCGAATTTGCGCACCAGCATCAAAGCTTCGATTTGTTGCCGCAAGATTGGAAACAGCACATCGCATCTTTGAGTCGCCTCGTTAAGCTCCAGCAAAGCCTGTTTTTGCTCAATATCCAGATTCAGGGTCATCGCAACCATATTGACCAACGATTCAAAATCCAGTTGGGGCACGAGCTCCATAACGTGTTGCTTCACTCCTGTGACCAGCTCCGTAAATCTGGAGAACAGCGCGCTCAGCTGGTTTTGGCGCTCCAATAAGCTTGGGGATTGTTCATCGTATGCCGCATCCTCAATCCTTTCGACATCCACAAGCCGATACGGAGAATGCTGCACTTCACGAATGATCCGCACCCGATGAATACCGACCACAACGATATTATACTTGCCGTCTTCGAGTTCTTCACAGTTTTCAATTCTACCCAGGCAGGCGACTTCGTGCACCGCGGAGACAGCCGCATGGTTCGGTTCAGAGCCGGTGCGCAGTAGCGCGATCACCAATTCGCCACTCCCGGCGACCGCTTCCCGGATCATCTTTCGGTACCTCCCCTCGAAAATGTAGAGAGGTAACGGTGTTTTTGGGAAAAGCACCACATTATGCAAAGGGAAAAGTGGAACAATCATTTCGCCTCGATATTATTCTGGGATCGCCTTTACGTCAACGTCACAGTGATTAGTGGTTAGTGGTTGGCTCATATCCAATTTCGTGAAACTTCTGACTCACGATGATCCATTGGAGACCTATAACCGACGAACCGCTAACCACTAACCACTAACAACTGGTACAATCGGGATTGCGGCAACTTCTCACCGGAGATTGACACAACGTGCGCGCGTTTCTTCTCTTTCTCGCCCAAAAGGAAGGTTTTAAAAATTTTGCGCTAAAATTCAAAATGTTTCAGGATACGGCTTCCCGCTTTGTCGCCGGAGAAACCCTGGACGACGCCGTCAGGGCCGTGCGCCAGACCAATCTGCAAAATATTTCGGCAACTCTGGACCTGCTCGGTGAAGACACACTTACTCAGGAAGATGCGCAAAGTGCTTGCCGCGGCATAGTCGGGATCCTCGACAAAATCCAATCTGAAAACCTGGATTGTAACGTCTCGGTCAAATTGACTCAGCTCGGGCTTGGAATCGACTCCGAATCCACTGATCAGAACCTGCTGCGAATCGTGAGACACGCGCGCGAGAAGAGCAATTTCATCCGCGTAGACATGGAGGACAGCCGGTACACGCAAGGCACATTGGATACAGTAACCCGCACTCACGAACAGCTCGATAATGTGGGAACGGTCATCCAGTCTTATCTCTATCGCAGCAAGCAGGATGTTATCGAACTGATGAAAAAGCGGATCCGCATCCGGCTGGTAAAGGGCGCCTATCTGGAACCCGAGAGCATCGCGTTTCAAAAAAAGAAGGATGTCGATTCGAATTTTATAGAACTTATGCAAATGTTGCTGGCCGGCGAAACCTGCAATGCGATCGCCACACATGATGAGACTATCATCGATGCCACGAAAGAATTCGCCCATTTGCACCATATTTCCAAAGACCGTTTTGAATTCCAAATGCTGTTTGGAATTCGTCGAGACCTCCAGGTCCGGCTTGCGCAGGAGGGTTACAAAGTGCGCATTTACATCCCCTACGGCACGAGATGGTATCCTTATTTTATGAGGCGACTGGCCGAACGGCCGGCAAATGTGTTGTTTATTTTAAGGAACCTGTTTAAAGAATAGGGACCAGAAGTCAGGAGCCAGAAAACTATTCTGGCTCCTGGCTTCTTGCTTCCGGCGCTTCTCATAGAAAGGCAAAAAATGGAAGATTCGGTTGCTACTTGTCCTCAATGCGGCGCAAAGAACCGGCTTAAAGCCGCACCTCCGGATCAAATCCCGATATGCGGAAAATGCAAAAGTTCTTTGCCATGGATCGTAACTGGGACTGATATCAGTTTCCGTAAAGAACTGGAAATATCAACTCCGGTTCTTGTGGACTTCTGGGCAGAATGGTGTGCTCCGTGCCGCATGACCGCTCCAGTTTTAGAGGAGGTGGCGCGGGATAAAGCAGGACAAGTCAAAGTGGTAAAAATCAACATAGATCAGAATCCTACTACCGCCACTCAGTACCACGTCCAAAGCATTCCGACACTGATACTGTTCAAAAATGGACGCCCGGTCGAAACTTTGGTAGGGGCGATGTCCAAGGATGCGCTTCTGGAACGGCTCAGCCCTCATTTGTAGCCAGAAAGAGGGAGCAGAAGATTAGAACGAAAGTTTTCCGATCCTGCTTACGGCTTCTTCGATACGCTCTTTACTGACGGTGAGCGCCAGCCGCACATATCCTTCTCCCGGTTCGCCGAATCCGCTTCCCGGAGTTGTGACGATTCCCGCTTCGCGCAATAGAAGGGTTGTGAAGTCCCTGGACTTGTATGCAGCCGGGATCGGGCACCAAACGTAGAAAGTGGCCTTGGGCGTTTCGGGATTCAGGCCGATCTTGCGAAGGCCTCCAATGAGAGCGTCGCGCCTGGCCTGATAGATCTTCTGCATCTCCGCGACACAGCCCTGGTCGGCCTCAAGCGCTTTGATGCCGGCCCACTGAACGGCGTTAAAAGCGCCTGAATCTATATTGCTTTTAATCTGTCCAAGTCCGCTCAGGACCCGAGCATTCCCGACCGCAAAACCCAATCTCCATCCGGTCATGTTGTAAGTTTTGGAAAGGGAATGGAACTCGATCCCCACTTCCTTTGCGCCGGGCACTTCCAGAAAACTCATTGGCCGGTATCCGTCAAAAGCCATTTCCGTGTAAGCAGCATCATGGCAGACAATCAGGTCGTACTTTTTGGCGAAATCGACCACTTTCTCGAAAAAATCCCTTTCGGCCGTTGCTGCCGTAGGATTATTGGGGTAATTGATGAAAAAAAGTTTGGCTCTCCGCGCAACATCGGCGGGGATGGCTTTCAGATCCGGCAGAAATCGATTTTCCCGGGTCAGCGGCATGAAATAGGATTCGCCCCCCGCAAACATGTTCGCCACGTTATAGACAGGATAAGCAGGAGTCGGGATGAGAGACAGGTCCCCGGGGTTAATGAACGCAAGCGGCAGATGGGCAATTCCTTCTTTGGAGCCGATAAGTGTGAGCACTTCGGTATCCGGATTCAGATCTACGCCGAAGCGGCTCCTGTACCACCGTGCGACACTCACTTTGAAATCATTCATGCCCGAATACGACGGATATTGATGATTCGCAGGATCCTTTGCGGTCTTCCCCAATTCCTTCACAATGTGTGGCGGAGTCGGCAGATCGGGATCCCCCACTCCCAGATTGATGACATCCACACCTTTGGCCATGAGCTCGGCTTTCAAACGATCTATCTCCTGGAAGAGGTAGGGTGGAAGCCGTTTCAATCTATCCGCCATGTCAATCATTCCTTCATCCTCCAAAATTGGTTTTTTGCCGGGAGAGCCGGCGTCTCGCCGGCTATTTTACAGCGCAGGCAAACATTGCAGATTCCCAAACGCAGCAAAAGAGCCGGCGGGACGCCGGCGCTCCCGCCTCCTGACTCCTGCCTTAAATCGTTTCGGGCCAGAGATCCGCCTCGTAAACCACCCTGGCCTCACCTTCAAGGCAGACCTCGCTGAATTCGAGGGCAGGCTTCGTCCCTCGAACCGTTTCAAAATGTATCGTCAAGGATTCGCCGCTCCGGGTTGTCACAGCCACGGGAGAATCAACCCGATCTCTGGCAGCACAAATGAGAGTTGATGCGATCGCTCCGGTGCCGCACGCGAGGGTTTCCCCTTCAACACCGCGCTCATAGGTCCGCACGACGATATGGCGCCGATCGCGCACCCAGACGAAGTTGACATTTGTGCCTGCGGGCTGAAAGTGCGGATGGAAACGCAGGACTCTTCCCCATCGCGCGACGTCAATGGACTCCAACTCGTTCTCGTCCGCCGCAAAACAGATGGTATGGGGGACGCCGGTATTGATGAAATCCAATTGGAAGGAACGCCCTTCAGCATCGAGGCTCAAGTCGAGCCGCATACCGTGGGGCGGAGTCATCCGGACCTTGACCCGGTTGCCCAACAGCTCTGCGTGTATTATTCCCGCTAGAGTGCGAAAACTCATTTGAGGCTTTTTGACGATTCCTGTGAGATAGGCGAATCTTGCTGCGCACCGGGCGCCGTTGCCGCACATCTCCGCTTCGCTGGCATCGGCGTTGAAGAAGCGCCATTTGAAGTCCACCTCGGGATCCTTTTCAATCAGAAACATCCCGTCGGCACCGACGGAAAGCTTGTGGCGGCATGCATGGCGTACAAGGTCCTGGCAGTGATCCGCATCGACAATGCCGTTTCGGTTATCGATGATGATGAAATCGTTGCCGGTCCCGGTCATCTTGAAGAAATGGATTTTTCGTAAATTCTCTCCGTTCATGCAGTCACCTTCCCGTCACTTAGGACCTGTCAATGAATAACGTTTGCATTTTGGCGCGAGCGCCGGGCGGGCAGATGCGAGGCGCCGCGACGCAGGCGATGTGGTTCCATCGTCGAGGAGCGGCAACAAAGCAGATGCCCGCCCGCCGCCGCGCCCCTTCGGGCTGCGGCCCGCAGGCTCGCTGGCTTTGTTGCTCGCTCCTTACATACTGCCGGTATGCTCGTCGCTCGCGCCTCGCCAGCGAGCCTGGGGGCCAACAGCAAAATGCAAACGTTATTCATTGACAGGTCCTAAGTCCGGGATTGATTCACCGCGGACCAGATCCGCCCAGGATTCGCGCTCACGCGTGACATAAAACCGGTTGCCGCTCACCAGAACTTCCGCCGCCCGGGCTCTCATATTGTAGTTGGATGACATGGAAAATCCGTAAGCCCCAGCGCTCATGACTGCCAGAAACTCTCCCGGCTTCATTTCCGGCAAGGTGCGCTCGCGTGCTATGAAGTCCGAAGATTCACAGATCGGGCCGACGACATCCACGACTCGCGATTCCCGCTGTTTCTTTTCCACCGGCTGAATATCATGGTAGGACCCATAAAGGCTAGGGCGCACCAGATCGTTCATGCCGGCGTCCACAATAAAAAACTCCTTGCTTTGCGTCTTTTTTGTATAAAGGACCTGAGTCAGAAGCAGCCCGGCATTTCCAACGATAACGCGGCCAGGCTCCAATATCAGGGTGCATGGCGAATCGCGCAGCTCTTCTATAACGGCTTGCGCATACTCCCGAGGGTGCGGCGGCTCTTCCTCATGGTAGGAAATTCCCAATCCTCCTCCGAGGTCAAGATATCGGATCCCGATGCCCATCTGGCCCAGGCGGACGACCAGCAACTTAAGGCGGTTTAAGGCTTCAATAAAAGGGGCAATCTCGGTCAACTGGCTTCCGATATGGCAGTCAACCCCCAGGATCTCGATATGCTCCAATTCACTCGCCCGCTGGTACGCAATCAACGCCTGCTCAATGTCGACTCCGAATTTGTTTTTCTTGAGCCCGGTTGAAATATACGGGTGGGTCTTGGGGTCGACATCCGGATTCACCCGCAGAGCGATCCTCGCCTTGGAACCTACTACTGCTGCGCGGCGGTTTATGGCTTCGAGTTCTTGCAGGGACTCGATGTTGAACATGAGAATGTTTTCGCGCAACGCATAATCGATCTCGGCTTCCGTTTTCCCGACTCCTGAATAGACGATCCGGTCCGCAGGAATTCCCGCCTGCCGCGCCTTGAACAACTCCCCTCCTGAAACGATATCGGCACCTCCACCAAGCGCGGCAAAGAGTCCGAGGATAGCAAGGTTGGCGTTGGCCTTCACCGAAAAGCAAGTCAGGTGGGGGACACCTTGAAATGCGCCGTCAAAAACCGTGAAATGCTGTTTCAAGGTTGCGCTGCTGTAAACGTAGGACGGGGTACCCGCTTTGGAGGCGATTTCGCGAAGTGGAACATTTTCACAATAAAGCTCGTCGCCCTGGTAATGAAAATGGTGCATCAGGCAAACCTTCTTTCAGGCTCGATTGTTTGTTTCTTTATTGGAGCCGAACTTTTAACTTATAGGACAGTTTATAGATGGGCACAAGCAGAAATCGGTAGTTAGCTGTTGGATCGGGGTCGGGGTCGGAATTACTGATTTTCGACCCCGATTCCGACCCCGACCCCGGATCCAACAATCATTGACCGCACAAAGAATTCCAAAGAAAACCATTCTCTAAGCTCATGCAGGAATGACGAAAAGCCGAAAAGGAGGTTGATAAGGACTTGCCTATGAATAACGTTTGCGCTTTGGCGCTAGCGCCGGGTTGGCATCTGCTTTGTTGCTCGCTCCTCGCCAGCGGGCCTGGGGGCCAGCAGCAAAGTGTAAACGTTGTTCATTGACAGGCCCGTAGCATGTGAAATTCCGGCTGGAGCGACTGATGATAATCTGGGTAACGGCTGCGCGCAAAATTCTGGCTAAAACTGTATTCACCGGAATAATCCGGAACGTCTTGAAATTTTTTCTTCTCTTTGCTTTCGTATTGCTTTCCGCCTTTTCTTCTCTCCTGAATGCTTCGGGAACGGGAGAGAGCCTGGTTCCCGCGAAACTACCGCTAATCCTCGATCGGCCTTCGGAACTCCCCCGTTCATTGTTTCCCTTTCGTAGTTATGGCGCCGATTCAGGTCTTGGGAACCTTGCAATACGCCGGATAGTGCAGGACACGGCCGGATTCCTTTGGGTGGGAACAGAGGATGGGCTCTATCGTTATGACGGGGAACGGTTCACGCGATTTGATTCCGCCAACGGTTTGCCGTCGACCTGGATTACTGACCTCCTTGCCACACCCGAAGGGGATCTATGGATTTGCACACCTCAAGGATTGGCGGCGCGGAATGGCGGCCGATTTGAAGCGATTAGGACATCGAGCGGTCTGCCGGCCGGCGCTTGCAACGCAATTACCCGAGACAGCCGGGGAGTAATTTGGGCCGCTCACAGGGAGGGCCTCTTTTTTCTGCGCAACCACCATTTTCGTAAGGTTGCGGCATTCCCTCCCGGTCCCGCCAGCGCCGTCGTGTCCCTCTCAGAGCCATCAAGCTCAGTTTTTGCTGCAGCAAAGGGAATTGTCGTTCGCATCAGTGAGTATCGAATCAGGGAGATCTACCCGCTAAAGCGGGATTCCACCGAAACCGTCGACTCGCTTGCAGCCGATAACTCCGGAAAAGTTTGGGCTCAGATTGCACGAAAATTATATTGCCTCTGGCCGGGATCGTCAGAATTCCGCAATGAAAGTGCCGTGGCGCCCCTTGTCTCTTCCAGAGGAGTACTCTCCACCGATCGCAGCGGCAGATTATGGGTGCCTACCGACGATGGCATGAGTTGCCGGATCGGTGAAAAATGGCAGCACTTTGGTCCTGAAGATGGATTGCCTACTGACTGGACTCGCTTTGTTTTTGAGGATCGTGAGGGGTCCTTCTGGATCGGCAGTCTCGGGGTTCACAGGCTGATCGGCCATGGCTCCTGGACTTCATGGACGCGGGCTCAGGGGCTTCCAAGCAATACAATCTGGGACATTCATCGAAGCCGGCGTGGAGACCTCTGGGTGGCCACCAACAGTGGTTTATGCTTTGCGACTTCCAAAGGATGGCGCGTTCTAGCCGGCACAGAGAAGGCAGTGGTGCGAAGGATTCACGAAGACTCGAGCGGCCGCCTCTGGTTAGGCCTCATGCCCGCGGCAATTCTCCGCTACGACCCGTCAACCAACAAAATGTCGCGATACGAAAGTTTATCGGGTGTTGTGGGAAACCGGGTGCTCTGTTTGGAAGAAGACGGCGAGGGACAACTTTGGGCAGCCACGGACGGCGCCGGACTATTACGATATCGAAAAGAGAGAAACGACTTCGTGCGGGAGGAAGTGCCTGACGGAACTCCCGAAGAGACTTTTCACTTTCTGCTGCATGATAAGCACAACCGGCTTTGGGCCACAGGCGAAAATGGCCTGCTTTTGAGGAGCGATGGGAAATGGCGCCGCTTTGGCCGCAAAGACGGCCTTCTGCAGAAGCACGTTTCCTATATTACCGAACTTGCTTCCGCGGAGTTCTGGCTATCCTATTTCGAGCCTCTAGGAGTCGCCCGGTTTGCATTCGACAACGGCGATCTTAAAATGCTGGACCGCCTTGGCGAGAAAATGGGCCTTTCTTCGGAAAAGGTCTATTTGTTGTGCGAGGATTTCAATAACGATCTTTGGGTAGGCACCGGAAAAGGGCTTGATATCTTTTCGCAGGAGGGCGTCCGGCATTTTTCAAAAGGGGACGGAGTCGCAGGAGATGAAATAGATGCCATGGCATTTCTGGTAGAGCCTGACGGATCCGTTTTTGTTGGAACCAGCTCTGGACTTAGCATGTACCGTAGCGAGGCTGAAACCGAAGTGACTCATGCTCCGAAGCCGGTCTTTTTGAGCATCAGCATCAGTGATCATCCCCTGGCGCCGGGGACCGAAGAGCGTCCGAAATTTCCACACAATCTCAACACGTTGAATATCGAATTCGCGGTTTTGAGCTTTCTGCATGAATCCCAAATCGAATATGGCATCCGGCTCCGGGGTTTGGAAAGCGAATGGCACAATTCCCGATTTCGCGAAGCCCGCTATCCGGCTCTGGCGCCAGGCACTTACGTCTGTGAGGTGCGGGCTCGGATTGGATCCGGACCGTGGAGCCGGCCGGCGTCGATCGCATTTGAAATTCAACAGCCATGGTGGCGCACATGGCCCGCAATTGCAGCCTGGCTAATCCTGATTGCATCGGCGGCTCTAGGCGGATTTCGCTGGCGCATGGAGAATCTGCGGAAGCGCACTCGACATTTGGAGAGTCTGGTATCCGCCCGCACCGTGGAATTGGCGATGGCAAATGCCGATCTGGAACGGCTTAGCATCACGGATCCTTTGACTGGCTTGAAAAATCGACGCTTTCTCGAGTTCTCCATAGCGGAGGATCTGGCCCGCATCCGGCGCAGTTTCCAGCCTTTGCCCAGCGATTGGCACAGTCTTCCTGAAGAAACTGCAAATATCAGTTTTCTGGTGATTGACATTGATCATTTCAAACTGATCAATGACAGCTTCGGACATGCCGCAGGGGATCAAATACTGCGTCAGATGGGATCAATCCTATCCTCTACTGTTCGCGAATCGGACACGAGCGTGCGCTGGGGAGGGGAAGAATTTCTGATCATCGCACGAAATCCCAAAGGAAGTGATTCCGCTGTGCTGGCGGAGCGCATTCGCAAACGTATGGAATCGACATCTTTTTGCTTGGCAGACGGACAGAAGATCCAGATGACCTGCAGCCTCGGATTTGCCTCTTGGCCGTTTTTCGGGCACGAGCCCGAGGCGGTGGGATGGCAGGAGGTCCTTGACTTGGCCGACCGGTGCCTTTACCTGGCCAAGAACAGCGGGCGAAATGCCTGGATCGGCCTGGCCGTCCGATCCGAATACAGGGGGAGGACTGAGTATTCGGTTCTCAACGATTTCCGGGCAGCAGAGGCTGCAGGGATTCTCGAAATCCAGTCATCGGCGCTCACAGAGCATTCCCATCGAAACCCCCGCTCCCCTGCAGAAACAAGAGCGGGTCACTAAAAGGCCCCAACTCCACCTCGAAGACTCAAAGACTCGAAGCCTTTTATCTTTAAGTTTTCGAGGTGAAGGTTCTCTATTTCTTTAGAGTGCGCAGGAAAGCGATTACATCTGAGGTTTCCTGATCGGTCAAATGGACCGGCTTCATTTTCCCTTTGCCTTCCAGAATGATCTTTCTTATGGTGGCATCGTCAAGGGACTGCACATCCTTGGACCCCAGCTGCGGCATCGTGATGCCTAACATTTTGCCGAATGCCTCTCTCCCCTGCCCCGCATCGCCGTGACAACCAGCGCAACGGCTGAATACCTCCTTCCCTTTGGCGACATTCCCCTTCTCCGCCGCAACAACCCAGAGGGATGCAATCAGCACCGGGAAGGAAAGCAACATCAATTTATGAAACCGCATAAATCCTCCTTTGCAGATTCAGCTTAACAAGATCTGATAATTCCTTCGGCAAGTCCAGTTGTTTGCGCGCCGGACGCCACATTCCAATGCGTTTTTGCTTGTTGCCAATGCATAAATTATAATGGCCGGTATGACAGAACCAGAGGAAAACGGAACGGATGAGCAGTCCTCCCTGGACAATCCTATAGAGGATGTTGAGATTCCGAAGACCGACTCCACGGAGATTGCGAGGTACGACCCGCTCCGCCGATACCTGAACGAGATCAGCCGCTTTACTCCGCTGAATCGGGATGAAGAGCATCAGCTCGCCATTCATTATCAAGAAACCGGGGATCGCGAAGCCGCGTATCGACTGGTAACTTCAAATCTTAAGCTTGTAGTGAAGATCGCGATGATCTATCACAAGGTCTACCGCAATTTGCTGGACCTCATTCAGGAAGGGAATCTCGGGTTGATCCAGGCAGTCAAGCGTTTCGATCCATTCCGGGGCACACGTCTCCCGACTTATGCCGCATGGTGGATAAAAGCATATATCCTCAAGTTTCTCCTGGACAATTCCAGAATGGTCAAAATCGGGACTACCAACGCCCGGCGAAAGATTCTTATGAATCTGAACAAGGAAAAATGGGAGCTGGAGGCGAAAGGGATCGTACCCACGTCCAAGCTGCTCGCTGAAAATCTGGGAGTCGACGAGCAGGAATTGCGGGATGTGGAAATGGGAATAGCCGGACCGGATATTTCGCTGGACGCACCCCTCAAAGAGGACGGCGGCGCTCGTTACATCGATACTCTTCGTTTAATGGAAGAGAGCGTCGACGAGAAGATCGCGCAGGGAGAATTCCGCGATATTCTGGAAAAAAGGTTCGCCGATTTCGCAGAGACTCTTTCGGAGCGCGAACACGAGATACTGACCCGCAGGCTTATCTCCGATGAGCCGGAAACGTTGCAGCAGATTGCGGACCGGTACGGAATATCACGGGAGGCTGTGCGCGTCGCCGAGAAAAAACTCGTCTCTAAACTGAAGAAGTACATGATCGAGTCATTCGGAGACGTGCGGGAGATTGAGTTTCACCTGGCAGGATAAAGCCCGTTTACGCGTTCACACGTTAACGAGTTCACGCGTTGGCTTTGACTCTTAACGCGTAAACGCGTGAACCCGTAAACGCGTTTACGCTATTTCTGTTCAGGAGTGTCGAACGTAATTGTGGCTTTAGAGCCGAATCTCTTGTAGTCTCCGTAAGTGATCGTTTCCTCGATCCGAACTACCTGCCCGGGAAACTTTAACTGGCTGTCCGCATGCGTCCAGACTGGGAACCAGTATTTGTTGTCGATCATCTGGCGAATGGTTTCAAATTCAGGGAACTGGTTATCTTTGGTCTGAGGAACGGCCATTCCCACCGTTTTCACTACCTGCAGGTCGCGATCGTCCACCCAGATTTTACCTTTGAAGAATAGCCGCCTCCCACTTGTGCTTTTTGGCGAGACGGAGAAAACATAACAGTCCAGCTCATCCACTTTCTCCTTCCCTTCGTATTTCAGGTTGTAGAGGGGAAGTTCACTCGTGGTCAAGGCGAATGGGTTGATGTTCTGGATAACCTCCTTATCCTCTTCGGTGAAATGGACGGATCGAAGTGCGCCGGAGCTTCGGACCAGCTTGAGTTCGCGAGATCCATCGTCGTTGAAAACCACTTCGTAAACAAGGGTCATTCCCTCGTTTTGCGGCGCGCCATTCACAGACAGGACACGGATATTGGCCGACTGCAAATAGGCATACTGCGTCCATGCATGAAAAAACTCTTCTTCTTTAGCCGCGAATTTTTCGATAATCTGCTCGGGAGTAAGTTCTTCCTTCGAAGCCGCTTCAACGGTTGACTGGGGTGCAGACTTGGATTTTGTCTGTGCGGGAGAATGTCCAGTCGCCAATAATATGGCTAAGACGCAAAGATATGGATGTCGCACTGTCTGATCCTCCAGGTCCCTTAGATTCAGTTCGATAATAATTTTCTCATATTTGAGATCGCGGGAACACGGATCTTCAAGGTGGCAAAGCAAAACCAAACACATCGGAATCGGCATCGGGATCGCTATCGGCTTTTTCGATTGCGATTACGATCCCGATACCGATTCCGATTTATAACACCAATCTGCTGGCTTGAGGGACGTCAACTGTTTTAGAGTACCCCCATGCCTCTGGATAATGTGGTCATCATTCTGGCCGGCGCCAAGTATCCGGGCAACATCGGATCCGCTGCGCGGGCTATGTTCAACATGGGACTGGAACGGCTTATCCTTGCGGCGCCGCAGTGTGCGGTCAATGAAGAATCGTACCGGATGGCAAAGAGCGGGAAAGTCATCCTTGAATCGGCAAGAATCTGCAAATCTGTAACAAGCGCACTAAAGGGAATTCGCTTCCTGGTCGGCACAACAGGCAAGAGCGGCGGTTATCGCACTCCTGCCCATTCGCCTCGAGCGCTTGCCCCACAAATCCTGGCTCACGCGGCGCAGCAGAAGGTTGGAATCCTGTTTGGCCCGGAAGATACGGGGCTTGTGGACGACGATCTGAAATTCTGCCAGGTGTTGATCCGCATTCCCACGCAGCACAAGGGACACAGTATCAACCTTGCCCAATCTGTGATGATCGTCTGCTACGAATTGTTGCTTGGAAATCTTGAACGCGAACCAGCCCGAATAATCCGGCTGGCGTCGCTGGAGCAGGTCGAAGCCATGTATGCCCAGCTTGAAAAAGCACTGCTGGACATCGGTTTCCTACAACCTCAGAACGCCAGGCACATGATGTTTTCATTACGCCAGATGCTGGGCAGAGCCGGTTTGGAACCGTCGGACGTCGGGATGCTGCGAGGTGTTGCGCGCCAGATCGCCTGGTACGCAACAAAACGGTGACAGTCACCGTTTTTATCTGAGGACAATCTTGTCTGACGGAAGGCGGAAACCGGGTTGCGAAACAGCGCTTTTCCAGGGAACCGCAAAGGAATCCAAAAGCAGAACATCCGGAGAACCGTGAAGCTCTCCCTTGCTATCCGTGTATTGAAAGAGCCGGTGCGACTCGATCCTTCCTGACAGCTCGCCGGCTTTTTCAAATGAGTAAGGTCCGGCGAAAGTGCCGATTTGCGTTCCCGATTTGGAAAAGACAGGCAGGTCCTGAAGCGAACCTTCCGGCAGAAATTTCAGAAGCGAACTCGACAGCGGCAATAGTGCATTCATCTTTTTTACTGCGAAAATCTTTTCATACGGCAGTGCATGAGCCGAAAGAGATGAGTCGACCAAACCGGATATTGCGGCCGCATCGAAGCTGGAATCCTTCTTTATTTCCTGGAGCTGCATGGAAACCTCTCCCCAATCGACTCGGCCATTCGCACGGCTCAGGCATTTTCCCAAAGTCTGCCACTCCAGCATCTTGGGTTTGCCGCTGGTGCCCAGCTTGCAGGGAAACTGGGCCGATGCGGATTCATAAGCCTTTGAAATCACCGCATCGATTTTTGATTTGACCTCATCGGATGGGGTCCGGGTTTGTGCCGCCAGGCTGAAGCCGGCCAAGAGCATGCAATTCAGAACGATGGATCTTAGCAAGGCTCTGTCCCTATTTTTTTTCGGTTGCGGAAAGCTTGCGAATCGCCATTTCCGCAGCCGCCGCAACGCTCACGTCTTTGTCGGAACTCAATGGTTTTAAGTCTTTAATATTCTGGGAATTCCCAAGCAAAGCCACGGCGGTAGTAGCGCTCTGACGGACTCCCGGATGCTCGTCTTTGAGCTTTTTGACTATCGCAGGGAGAGCCGCAGTTGCACCCATGGCTGCAAGTCCCTCGATTGCCGCGACCCTGATTTCCGGAGCGGGATCGGAAATGCAATTCATCAAGGCCTGGACGGCCGGCTCGCTTTTGGTTTTGACCAGGATCGCGATTCCTAATTCACGATCTTCTATGCTTGCGTTCCCGGCTAGAACCTGCAGCGCCTGTTCAGGCGTTTCAACGGTGTTGCTGGTTTTCGTGACCTTGCCGGTCCCCAGATAGATGAGAGCTGGTTGCTGAGGCGGAACCGTGCGAGGATAAACTTGGACCAGCGTGATCCGATCGGAATCCGCGCCTTGCCCATAAAAAAACATGGTATTGCTTCCGGAGGTTATTCGCGCAACGAACTCCTGCAGGGGAACGCGGTTGGTGTGTATGGAAACAGAAGGATTATCCTGACTCCGGACTTCGAATATGATTCCCGTCCTCTCGGCCAATTCCAGAAGCACGGTCTGCAGAGGACTATCCGTGATATCCGCCGTTACTCTCCCCTCTTCGATCTGGATCTTCAAGAAGTTGGGTGCGGCGGGTTTCGCGCTCGGGTTCGGTTGTTGACGAGCGGAAGGGGGAAACTGTAGGGGCGCTCGTTGTATCTGACCCGGCAAGCTCACGCAGAGCAGCAGAATCACCGACAAGCTCGTAAAGAGCACTCTCGGTTGATTTGTTTTGGCGTTCTTGTTATTCATCTGCATCAATACCCGGTTGCCGGTAGATTTTCATGAACTGATCAAAGCGGTACATTGAAAAGAGATCGTTCAATTTCCGGTTCGGATTGGCGAGAATCACCTCGCCGTTTCTGTCTTTCATTCGCTTGAAAAGCCGCAGCACTTCCCCGACTCCCGAACTGTCGATGAAAGGGACCTCTCTGAAATCGATTACTACCTCGCGCACACCTTCATCCACAACGGAGTCGAGCCGGCTTTGAAGCACAGGACAATACTCAAATGTGATCTTGCCCTTGATGTGAACAATTCGACGATTTCCTAGAGATTCAACTTGGATATCCATGGCCGCTTAGGCCAAAATACTGTCACATTTCGACCTTGGGAGCAAGCGCCCAAACACTCTATGTCGTCCAGATTTGTTGTGCACCAACACAAGACAGGCCGGACTCACTTTGATTTGAGAATCGTCCTAAATGGAGTTTTGCGTTCCTGGTCTCTTTTGAAGGAGCCGCCTTGCAGGGACGGAGAGAGAAGACTTGCAATCGAGAGAGAGAGTTTTTCGGCCGATTCGATTGACAGCAAAAATTTCGAGGAAGAGGCTTTCGGACTGGGGCGCGTTAGCGCCTGGGACGACGGGGAAGTGGAGTCCGAATTTGTGTCCCCCAAGCTTCTGCTTCTGGCCTTTGCCGGCAAAAAGCTTGAAGGAAAATACGAATTCCGGCGCATGCGCTGGTATCCCGGCAACCGCTGGTTGATCACAAAGTTGAAACCATCCAAGCAACCGTGGATTTGATCCGTGTTTATCCGCGTCCATCCGCGGTTAATAATAGTAATTTGGCTTGACAGAGTGCCCCTCTCCATTAGAACCTTAACCCAAAACGACTTGGCAAGTATGGTTTCTAAATTGTTTGTCGGAAATTTTGACGCCTAATAATCACAACCAGGATGTCGTTGACGGAACGTTTATTCCCAGGAGTAATGCCTATGACTCGCAAACTTATCGGCTTGACCGTAGCCCTATTCTTTTTGAGTGGAATTGCCACTGTTTTCGCGCAGGAAAAGGTCTCGCCTCTTTCTGACTATCAGTACAAGAAAGACTACCCGCAATATGAGGCGATCAAGAAGGAAGCCGATGTCCAGAAGCGAGCCGATCTTCTGCTGGCCTTTGTAAAAGAACGTCCTATTTCAAAAGTGCTGCTTTATGCCGCAAACGACTACATGGCATGCGTGAAGCCGCAATTGGATAAAAAGGACTGGGCCAAGGCAGTCTCGATGGAGGAAGCATTCTGGGCTGTAATTCCAACCGAACAAACTGTGCAAGCAGCCGGGATTCCTGCAGGAGTGGAGGAATTTATAAAAACTCAACTCGTGCCCACGCAGCAGCTCCTGTTGCAATCCCTGGTTGGAACGTACTATCAGGCCCAGAACTGGCCCAAGGCAGCGGAAATGGCTGAAAAGCTCTACGCGCTTGCTCCAGATAAAGCCCTGCTGCCCCAGATAGCAGATATTTATATGAGATTTAATAATGTTGATAAATATCTGACTTATGGCCAGAAGATTCTGGCAGAGTACCCGATGGAACAGTCTTACGGAACTGCACTTCAAATGGCGACAGTCTATATTCAAAAACAGGACCTCACTACCGCCATTGATCTGCTAACCAAGGTCATGGACGTTTACGGGGACAAGGTGCCGGCCAATGTTTCGGAACCACAGTGGAATGCGACACGCGCCTTCGCCTATGGAGTCATCGCATCGCCCGTTTATCAGAAAAAGGACTATCCAAAAGCTCTGGAGTTATATGAAAAAGTCGTCAAGTTCGACCCGAAAAAAGACGACGCTTACTACTATATCGGAATGTGCAGGTGGCAAGCCAAAGACCAGGATGGAGCTATCGCGGCTTTCGCGAAGGCCGTCGTGTTAAATAACAAGACCCTGGCGCCGAAAGCAAAAGAGTACATGGAGAACTTGTACAAGGCTCAGCACAACGGTTCTCTTGATGGTCTCGATCAGGTGCTGGCCAAGGCAAAAGCTGAATTGGGAGTGAACTGATTAAGCGAAGCTCTAGAACGCGGGGCGGCTCTCCAGAGCCGCCCTGATTGTTTTCCCGACTGCTTGCGCCAAGTCCAACCCCAAAATAGACTGGTAATTTTTTGCAGGCAGGTGTAAATTGAAATTCCACAGTGGTTAGTAATCCACACTGACACTTGCACGAGCTCAGATCTCATCCAAATTAGGAGCAACATGGCAGAAAAGGTGAACAACGTTCCTGGCGATAAGAAGATCACCATTCAGGAAGCTCTGGATAAAGAAGGAGAGCAGCTTCATATCAGCGAATTGCAAGCTCTCAACATCAAAGACCTGGCCAAGATCGCGAAGAAGTACAAAATTGCGGAAGCGGGCAAAATGAGCAAGCAGGATCTCATTTTTGCGGTCCTGCAAGCTCAGGCCGAAAAGCATGGGCTCATCTTCTCCGAAGGAGTGCTGGAAGTTCTTCCGGAAGGCTACGGTTTTCTGAGATCCCCTGATTACAGCTATCTGCCGGGTCCGGATGACATCTACATCTCCCCGTCCCAGATCCGAAAATTCGACCTGCGCACAGGGGACATCGTCTCCGGGCAGATCCGCATGCCGAACGAGGGGGAGCGCTACCTTGCTTTAGTCAAAGTGGATGCCGTCAATTTTGAGCCGCCGGAAGAGGCACGTCACCGCATTTTTTACGACAACCTGACTCCTCTGTACCCGCAGGAAAGAATCCGGCTTGAGACCGTGCGGGACAACCTTTCAGCACGGGTGATGGACATCTTCACGCCCATCGGCAAAGGTCAGCGCGGGTTGATCGTATCGCCGCCCCGGACGGGGAAGACCATGCTCCTTCAGAACATCGCGAACTCGATCAGCACGAACCATCCGGAGATTTTTCTGATCGTCCTTCTGATTGATGAACGCCCGGAAGAAGTTACGGACATGGAGCGTTCCGTCAAGGGCGAGGTGATCAGTTCCACCTTCGATGAGCCCGCCTCGCGGCACGTTCAGGTTGCGGAAATCGTGATGGAGAAGGCAAAAAGACTCGTCGAGCACAAGAAAGATGTCGTAATCCTGCTGGACAGCATCACACGCCTGGCGCGCGCTTACAACACGGTCGTGCCCTCAAGCGGCAAAGTGCTCTCGGGCGGCGTGGACGCGAATGCACTCGAAAAACCGAAGCGCTTCTTCGGCGCGGCCCGTAAGATCGAAGAGGGAGGAAGCCTTACGATCATGGCAACGGCGCTGATCGACACCGGCAGCCGCATGGACGACGTCATTTTCGAGGAGTTCAAAGGCACCGGTAACATGGAGATCATTCTGGACCGGAAGCTTGTGGATAAGCGGATCTTCCCCGCGATTGATATCAATAGATCCGGCACCCGAAAAGAGGAACTCCTGGTGGAAAATACCGATCTCAACAAGATCTGGATTCTCAGGAAGGTGCTGAGCCCGCTCTCGATCGATGAGGCGATGGACCTGCTTCTGGACAAACTTCGCAAGTCTGAAAGCAATGCGGATTTCCTCACCTCTTTGAACAAAGGTTGACCACAGATTGCGTGGATCACACAATAGAAGCTTTGGATATCTGTGGCGTTTTAGTCCCGTCCGTGTTATAAAAGAGATCCCTTCACTCAAATAACCAGCGCCTTCTTTTATTTATTACCCTCCCTGGGCCGGGCTCGCTTTTTTTGCCGAGCCCGGCTTTTTATTCAGCCGATTTGACTTGCCCGCCGCACTTCAATACTATTGGATTCCTTCGAGGCTTTAAGAGTTGGAGTCTTCGAGGTTGATTTGAAGACCTCAAGTCTCAAAGCGCAGTCATCTTTATTTAAATTTAAGGATGAAAAATGGAACTCGCTGCGCACGTCAACGAAATCAACCAGAAAGTCAGAGACGAAAGCAGGTTTGTCGAGCAGCTGACCGGAGAGGTGCACCGTGTAATTGTCGGTCAGAAATACATGGTCGAACGCCTCCTGATAGGCCTGCTCACCCGCGGCCACATTTTGCTGGAAGGGGTTCCCGGGCTGGCCAAAACTCTGGCGGTCAAAACTCTCTCATCCGCCATAGCAACCAAGTTTCAGCGTATTCAGTTTACCCCTGACCTGCTTCCGGCGGACCTGATAGGAACAATGATCTATAGCCAGAAAGACGGCACCTTTTTCCCGAAGAAAGGGCCGCTTTTCGCCAATCTGATTTTGGCGGACGAGATAAACCGCGCGCCGGCAAAAGTGCAGAGCGCTTTGCTGGAGGCAATGCAGGAAAGGCAAGTGACGATCGGGGATCAGACCTATCCTTTGGAAGAGCCGTTCCTTGTGCTGGCGACTCAGAATCCCATCGAGCACGAGGGAACCTATCCCCTGCCTGAGGCTCAAATCGACCGTTTCATGCTCAAGCTCAAAATCGACTATCCTGACCCAAAAGAAGAACGACAGATACTGGATCTGATGTCTCAAGACGATCCAGTCAGCGTTGCCAGAGTCGTAACGCCCGCAGACATCCTTCGTGTGCGCGAAGTGGTGAAGGAGGTCTATGTGGACGATCGAATCAAGGATTATATCGTCCAATTGGTCTTTGCCACGCGAAAGCCGCAGGAATTTAAGCTGGATCTCAGGGACCTTATTCAGTTCGGTGCCTCTCCGCGCGCCACGATCTACCTCGCGCAGGCTTCGCGGGCTCACGCCTTCATCAAGGGGCGCGGCTACGTCACCCCGGAAGATATAAAAGCAATTGGAATGGACGTGCTCCGGCACAGGATTATCCTGACCTATGAAGCGGAGGCCGAGGAGGTGACGGCCGAGTCCGTAATCAGCCGGATTTTTGATGCCGTCCAAGTCCCATAAAACCAAGTACGAATTACGAATGACGAATTACGAATTGTGGAAGCATCTTGATTGTGCATTTAATTCGTAATCCGTCATTCGTAATTCGTAATTCAAAATATGTTACCCAAGGAAGTCGTTCAACACATACGGCGGATACAAATCACTACCAACCGGCTGGTGAACGAATCGCTTGCGGGAGAATATCACTCGGTTTTCAAGGGCCGCGGGATGGAGTTCGACGAGGTCCGGGAATATCAGCACGGCGATGACGTTCGAAGCATCGACTGGAACGTGACCTCGCGGACCGGGCGCCCGTTTGTAAAGCGTTATGTGGAAGAACGCGAACTGACGGTGATGTTGTTGATCGATGCGAGCGCTTCCGGATCTTTTGGTTCCATCAACAAGACGAAATCAGAAATCGCCGCCGAAATTTCAGCCCTGATTGCCTTTTCTGCAATCAAGAATAACGATCGCGTTGGGGCGATCCTCTTCACGGACTGCGTGGAGAAATTCATTCCGCCGCGCCGGGGGAGCACGCACGTGTTGCGCGTAATTCGTGAGGTTCTCTTTCATGCTCCGGAGCGTCGCGGCACCAGCATCCAAAAAGCGCTCGAGCATTTGAATCTTGTTTTACACAAGCGCTCCGTCGTATTCCTGATATCCGATCTCCTGGATCAGGGGTTTGAGCAATCGCTGAAAGTGGCAAATCGCAGGCATGACATCGTAATAATTCAGATTATGGATCCCCGCGAAAGGGATTTGCCCAACGCCGGCATTCTGGAAATCCGGGATGCCGAAACGGGTGAAATCGCCTGCATTGACACGGCACTGCCGTGGGTTCGGAATACGTTTCGGGAAAATTGGGATCGCAATCAGGAAAGGCTCTCGAAGCTGTTCGACTCGCATCGAATGGATCACGTCACGATCGAAACGGGCAAGTCCTACAACATCCCGCTGGTCCGGTTTTTCGAGGAGCGGGCAAGAAGAATCAGGTGAGTTTGTGTTCCCGGGGAAATATCGACATCTTACGGATCCTCTGCTGACCGTCGAGCTGATAGTCCTTTTGTTGCTAACAATCGCTTCCGGCGCCATGGGGCAGACCAGCCCGGACGTCAGCCAGCCTCCGCTTCCACCGGGTGTTCAAATCCGGATTGACGCGAATCCAAAACTTGCAACGGTCGGGGATCCAATTCAAATAGATCTGGATCTGACGATGCCCTCGGGATTTCAGGTGGATGTCCCCGGATTGGGGAAAGAGGTCGGAGACTTTTCCATACTTGCGTTTTATCCGGGACCGGAGATTCCGCAGTCCGCCACGGCCCAAAATCCCGCTCAACCGGTCCCAACTCAAGCCGGTTTAATTCACCACCATGTTCGAATCGTCGCAGCGGTTTACAAAACGGGAACTTTTGCCTTTCCACCGGTCCAACTAAAGCTGCGAACCGTGGAGGGCAAACAGATTTCCGTATCAAGCGTTCCCGTCAAGATCGAAATCCAAAGCGTGCTTTCGGAAAAAAAACAGGACCTGAAAGATCTGAAGAAGCAGGCTGAAATACCGGAACCTGTGCGATGGGCACTCTGGTTCGCAGTATTGACGGCCCTCATCGTTCTCGGCATGTTCGCGTGGTTCCTGTGGAAGCGTCGAAAAAAGCACGCTTCTTATGTGCCTGCAGTACCTCCCCAGGATCTGCTGAAGCTGGCTGAATCGGATTTGCGTGATTTGCTGGCCCGCGGCTTTCCGGAAAACGGAAGGGTCAAGGAGTTTTATGTTCTCCTCTCGGAAATAGCAAAAAGAATTCTGGAAGTAGGCTATGGAATCCATGCGGCCGAACGGACGACCTCGGAAATCGTTGATACGCTGCGCCGCACGTCAGGCCCCGGTCCGGCGGATGTGGAACGGATCGAATCATTTCTGATTCGCTGCGACATGGTGAAATTTGCAAAATATGTTCCGGCAAGGGCAGAGCACGAATCTGCAGCCGCAGACGCGTTGTTGATTCTCGAAACCAGTCGTCAGTCGCTAGTGTCGCGTTGCGCAAGAGAGTTGACTTATACGATGGAATGCGGGATCGCATGACGTCCAGGTCCGAAGGACCGATAGTGAATAGGCCCGGCCGTCAGGCCGGGATTAAGTAAACATTGAAGATGAGCACCGAAGGCGCGGAACAAAAACGCTTGTTCAGGTGCCGCGCCTTCGGCGCTCAATAGCGTTTTTGACTTAATCCTTTCTTTGAAGGAATCCATGCTGTCTGCAATTTTGAATCAGCAACCGGCTTTCACTGACGACTGACGACTAATAGTGAGGTGTACACCCAAGTGTTGAATCTGGCAAACCCCTGGATGCTTTGTTTGCTGGGTGTCATTCCCTTCCTGATATGGCGCTACCTGCGGCGCTTGCGCCAGGGACAGGGAAGTTTGCAATTTGCATCGACCATTGCACTGGAAGGAGTGCGTCCTTCATGGACGGTTTACGTCCGACACGTCTTGTTTGGAATCAACATTCTGGCGCTGGCTCTTGCGATTATAGCCATGGCTCGCCCTCGAAAGGGGACGCAGTCGGAAGAGGTCGTGACGGAAGGAGTGGATATCGTCATCGCTCTCGATGCTTCAGGCAGCATGGCCGCGGAGGATTTTGAACCTCACAACCGCTTTTTTGTCGCCAAATCGGTCGTCAAGAAATTCGTCGAAGCTCTGCGTCACGATCGGGCTGGGTTGGTGGTTTTTGCGGCCAAGGCATTGACACGGTGCCCTCTGACACTGGATTACGGGGTTCTGGAGAATGTGCTGAACAACGCAGAACTCGGCACCATAGAGGATGGGACAGCCATAGGGAATGCGCTGGCCACTTGCCTCAATCGACTGCGCGAGAGCAAGGCTAAATCCAAAGTCATCATCCTTGTAACGGACGGCGTGAACAACCGCGGCGAAGTCCAGCCGATCGATGCAGCGGAAATTGCCCGGGCTCTCGGGGTAAAGATTTATACGGTCGGAGTCGGTTCATCCGGAACTGCCAGAGTTCCCATAAACGATCCAGTATACGGGAAAATTTACGCCGAGATGCAGGTGGAAATAGACGAGGGATCCTTGAAACAAATCGCCGCAGTCACTGGAGGGCTCTATTATCACGCCACAGACAGGCCCTCCCTGGAGAGGATCTTTGAAGACATCGGCCGGCTGGAGAAAACAAAAATCAAAGTGAAAAGCTATACTCATTATGATGAGCGCTTTCTCTATTTCCTGTTTCCTTCCCTAGCTCTAGTTTTTTGGGGGACGCTGGGAGCTTTTACGCGTTTTAGGAAAATACCGTAGGTAGAGGTTTACGGGTTTACGCGTTCACGGGTTTACGCGTTAACCGAAAATCTTACCCTGTGATAATAACGCGTAAACCCGTGAACTCGTAAACGCGTAAACGGATATATGCAATTTGCCAGACCCGAATACCTGAACCTTTTGTGGTTATTGCCCGCACTTGCACTGTTTTTCTTCTGGTCTTTTAGAACTCGCCGGAAAAGGCTGGAGAAAATAGTCAGTCCCGCTCTCGCCTCGCGGCTCACGGAGGAATTCAGCCGGGGCAAAGCCGTTCTCCGATCTCTGTTCTTAATCGGATTTTTTGCATTCGGTATTCTGGCCGCTGCCCGCCCGCAGTGGGGCGCGCAGCTGGAAATGGTGCACCGGCACGGAGTCGACCTCATCGCGGCGCTGGATACTTCCTATAGCATGAACACGGAAGACATTGCTCCGAATCGTCTGGAAAAAGCCAAGGGTGAAATTCGCAGACTCATCCAGAGATCAGAGGGAGACCGGATCGGGATGGTAACCTTTTCCGGGGCAGCAGTCGTTCAGTGTCCCCTTACTCTGGATCACGGCGCTGCCGATTTATTTCTGGACATTTCCGGTACGGGGATGATTCCTGAACCCGGCACTTCCCTGGCCTCAGCAATCGAAACGGCAACCTCCGCATTTGTCGAGAAGGAAAGAAAGTACAAAGCCCTTGTGCTTTTCACAGACGGAGAAGATCTGGAAGGGCAGGTGGACAACGCCGTCCGCAAAGCCAAAGAGGCCGGAGTCATTATTTATGCAATCGGCGTCGGGACCCCGCAGGGGAAACCGATCCCGATTCGGGACGCCAAAGGGGATGTTGTAGAATATCGAAAGGATTCGGACGGAAAAGTCGTGGTTAGCTCTCTAGACGAGAGATCGTTGGCCGAAATTGCAGCACAGACCGGAGGACGCTATTTCAGGGCAACAACCTCCGAGAATGAAATCGACGAGCTGTACAAAGATATTTCCGGGCTGGAAAAGAAAGAAATGGAGTCGAAACTGTTCCAGAATTTCGAGGACCAGTTTCAGTATCCTCTAGGCCTGGCGATCTTCTTTTTAATACTGGAGTCATGGACCGGCGAGAGACGCAAACCAGGAACAAAATGGGTCAACCGGCTCCGTTGGCTCAACAAAAGGTGATTTGCGGATGAAAGAATTGCGGATTGAGGATTGCCGATTGGGGATTGGAAAGCGGTTTTGCCATCGAGCTCTGATCGCCTTTTTTTTATTTACGGTGGTCCTGGCCGGTTCGCAAATCTGCAGATCGGAATCGCTTGCTTCAAAAAACAAAAGGGGAAACCGCCTGTTCGAGCAGGGTAAGTATGAGGATGCCGAAAAAGCTTATCTTTCCGCCCAGGCGGACAATCCGGGCAAACCGGAGGTTCTCTACAATCTTGGAAATTCCCTGATCAAACAGAAAAAATATCGTGAAGGGGTGCAGGCTCTTGGACAGTCGATAAAAGAGGGAGATAAAAGAATAAAGGAACAGGGCTGGTACAACACCGGGAACTCATTGTTTTCGGCGGGCGACTACAAAGATTCCGCGGATGCCTTTATTCAGGCGCTAAGACTGGATCCAGGCGATCGGGACGCAAAACACAACCTGGAGCTGGCCTTAATGAAGCTGGAGAAGCAAAAACAGGAAACCTCGGACAAAAACCAAAAACAGCAGGATTCAAAAGGCTCTAATACGGACAAAAGCTCAAGCGGCAAACAGATGCAGCCGCAGAAATCAAATCAGGACAAAAGCAGTTCAGGGAATCAAAAAGAGAACGATCGGGCAAAGCCCCAGCCCAGCCAATCCATCCAGCGCGAGGGCTCCATCTCGAAGGATCAGGCGCTCCAGCTGCTCGATGCGGTGAAAAACCAGGAACTCAAGGAACAGCGCAAACTGCTCGAGACTCGAGCTGCGCAGAATGCAAACGGCAGGGACTGGTAGGCTTTGATTCGAGATTAAGTTCCCATCTCAATCTCGAATCTCGAATCTTGAATTATTATGATGAAACTATCCGCTCTTACACTCGGAATTCTTTTTTGCATTACCGGATGCGCCTGGGGTCAGGACACTCAGGTTACCGCGTCTGTCGGCAGCGATTCCGTCGGGGTTCAGGATCAAGTGCAGCTCTCCATCACCGTATCCGGAAAAGACAGCGGCGATGCGGAACCCCCTCGCATATCATCTTTACAGGGGTTCAGGATAGTCTCGGGTCCAAACGTCAGCACGCAATTCCAGTGGATCAACGGACGAACCAACAGCAGCAAGAGCTTCATATATGTTCTGATCCCCGAAAAAGAGGGTCAGTTTACGATAGACCCGGTGGAAGTCCGGGTTGGGGGGAAGGGTTACCGGACCCAGCCGCTGCAGGTTCGCGTTACTTCGGCGCCTCGAAGCTCGCCGCCGCAGCAGCAACGATCCGTGAATCCTTTGGATCCTTTTGGAGGATTGGAAGAGGAAGAAGATCTTCGTGGCAGCAAAGTGGCGGCTGAAGACGTCTTCGTCAGAGCGGAACTCGATCGAAGCTCTGCTTATATTGGTCAGCAGGTTACGCTCGCTTACCGCGTCTATACCCGAGTTGGAATAACCGGTTTTCAGCTGCAGGAGAGTCCTCCGCTGTCAGGTTTCTGGGTGGAAGACATCGAGATTGACAAAACCCCGAAAGGGATTCACCAGGTCGTCAATGGCCGTGAGTACCTCCTTTTCACAGTAAAGAAACAGGCCTTGTTTGCCACTGCAACTGGAAAATTGAAAGTCCCATCGAGCATCTTCGCCATTTCGGCCGAAACGCAGGGGAATTTCTTCGGGGTATTCGGACGAACCGAGACTGTGTACCGCAGGACTCCTGAGATTTCGTTGGATGTTAATCCCTTGCCTGCAGCGGGGAGGCCCGCCGATTTCAACAATGCTGTCGGATCCTTCAGCCTGAGCGGCGGAGTCGACAAAAAACAGGTCGCGACAGGCGAAGCCGTCGCACTCCGGATCAAGCTCGAGGGACAAGGCAACCTGAAAATGATCCCGGATATCTCCATCCCCTTCTTGCCCGATTTTACGGTTTACTCGTCAAAACGTGCGGACACGATTCGGCCTTCAGCAGAGAACCAGATCTCCGGCGATAAAACCTGGGAATATGTCATCATCCCGAAAGCGCCCGGCCGGCAGGTCATTCCCTCACTCTCTTTCTCTTTCTTCAACGCCGAACAGAACAAATATGAGACGGTCACCACTGCACCGATAAGCCTTGACGTAGTGCGCGGCGCAGACAGTGCAGGAGCTTCAGGTTTGTCGGGAGGCGAAAAGCAGGACCTCGTTCGCCGGGGAACCGATATTAACTTTATCAAGCTGTCTGCAGACGATTTGGAAAGCACGCCTTTTCGGCATCCCTACTGGCTCTTCCTGATTGCGGCAATTCCTCTCGCCTTCAATGCCGGGGTTCTAGTTTACCAAAGGCAACATTCTAAGGTTTCCGCAGGCACCCTTCGAATGCGGAAAGCAAAGCGCAATGCCTTCGAACGCCTGGAGAACGCCGAAAAACAATGCACATCGGATGCAAGGCGATTCTACGATCAGGCGGCTGCAGCTTTGTCCGGTTATCTGTCCGACAAATTCAATTTCACAGAAATTGAATTGACCGGTGACAACCTGGAACGGGCCTTATCCCAGAATTCAATTCCGCATGAAACTGTGGAGGAAGTGAAGGCCTGCCTCCGGGAATGCGACTTCGGCAGGTTCGTCAGCGCTTCCGCTTCGACGGACAGAATGCGGGAGTTGGCCGCGCGCATCCGAAAGAGCATCGAAGCGCTGGAAAAACGCAGTTCCCGATTTTCGGAAATACAGTTCAACTCCGAGCGCTGAAAGCGCGGCGCAGCAAAGCCCAGAGCGGAGGTCGCGAAGCGAGCGGAGCCCTGGGTTGAACGGAAGGAAACAAAGCCCTGTAAGGGCGACACAGGTTAAAAGACAATGATAAAATGGGCAATTCTTTTGCGTCGCCCTTTCAGGGCTTTCAATAATCTACTGCCTACCCAGGGTTCCGCTGCGCTACGCCCTGGGCTTTGCTGTCACGCCCCTTCGGGGCTAAGCAATCCGCGATCCTGCTTTACGCGGAACTCAGCACTGAGAGTGTCTCTTCTTATCTGTTCACTGCTCTTTCCGACGATAAATTTCGTTTACGCCTCCTCCAACCAGGAGACGATCGAGAGACTTTTTGCCCAGGGAAACTCCGAATATCAGAAAGGGAGCTATGCGTTGGCCGAGAAATATTACACACAAATCCTGAATTCAGGAGTGGATAGCGGCTCGGTCTATTACAATCTCGGCAATGCCTGCTTCAAAGAGAAGAAGCTAGGAGAGGCAATCTATTATTGGGAAAAGGCTCAGCAAAAGCTGCCGGCAGATCGGGACCTGCGCGAGAATCTGGCGTTAGCCGACCTGATGATCGTAGATCGGATTGAGACACGCGCCGATCCCCTTCCGGTTCGGGTCCTTTCGGCACTCCCGGGACTCTTCACAATACGGCAGGAAACCCGCGTTGTTTTTGTTCTGTTTGTTATCGCGAACCTGTTGTTTTCACTATCCCTGTTATCGAAAAACTCCCGCAATTCCTTCCGCGCGCTCATTGCCTCAATGGTGATTGCATTCTTGTTTGTGGTTTTCGGGTGCTCGCTGGGCTGGAAATTGTACGAAAGGGATTATAGAAAAAACGGAATAGTGATCGAGCAGAAGGCCGACGTCCGAAGCGGTCCGGGGCCGGAAAACATCACGGTTTTCACGGTTCACGAAGGAATCAAAGTCCGGGTCCATGAGTCGGCCAACGGCTGGTATCAAATCAGTCTCCCGAACGGCTGGAACGGCTGGCTGCAACAGAACTATCTTTGGATATTGTAGTGGGGCGGCCTGCTGAAATAATGGGCTGAGGGCAGGAAACTCCGGCCAGAATATCATCGCAATGATTCCATGCATCGCGGCAGAGACAAACATTGAATCCAGTTCCGCCGGGAGGTTCAATTTTGTATTTGTAAAAAATTTCAGCGATCCCATCGCGTACTCGCCGATAATAGTCCAGCCCTGGCGCTTCGAGCTTGCCCAAGACCGGCCTGCCGTGCGGCATCCAAATTGAAACAATGGGAACAATCCCGCGGCTGGCAAGAAATTCAGCGCCTGCCAGAAAACTCTCGACCGGCTCAAGTCCGACAACGAAACCGCTACAGGCTTTGTTTGGCCCATATTTATCAGCGATATGCTGCAGCGTCTTAAGAAGACGCTCACGGCTTCCCGCTTGTGCTTTGCCGGGGCAAATGCGTTTGGCCAGATCCTCGTCCCAAATCTCAATGCCGCATGCAACTCGATCCGCTCCGGCTTCGAACAGCTGATCAACCAAAAGCGGATCAGCGGGAGGTGACGTGAAGACCGTAATCTCACTTGGGATATTCTTGAAACCGCTGATGCTGTTGATCGCCAGCAGTATTTCGGCAGCCAGGTGGCATTCTGCTTCCGGCTTCCCTAGAGAACCGCCGGTGATCTGGATGTATTTTGTCAGCTTCTCAGTTTTGAAGGCATAATCGACAACATCTGCTACATCCTGAGGAGTCGGGAAGGAAGGCTCCGGATACCCATCTCGCGCAAGCTGTTCACTGAAGCCACCGCAATGGCAAAATTGGCAAGCTTGCCCTCCCCTTGCATGGACGCAAGACCATAGATATGGAAACGACAATACATCCAAGCCCTGCAACACGGCCATTCCAAGAAATGGTCTGCCGGTCGATGTGCACTGGCGATAAAAATCCGTTTTGGGCGGGAAAAACACATTAGTTATGGGAGCGCCCTTAAATGACAGGAGCGCATTCCCATCCGTTGCGTACTCAAGTCGAAAGGGAGATGTCGGGCCGACATCCGTCAGGTGAACAACCACATTGTCGGGCAAAATTAGGCAGTTGCACTCCAGCGGATTCTGCGAAATGCGATGTGAGCTTCCATACTTCTCGTAAACATCAGCCGCAACGTTAATGCCTTTGGTGATGAGGAGGACTTTTAATTCCAGGGAGTCGATCTCTTCACCATTTACCTGATACCGGCAAAGCATTTGAGTTCTCCCGAGGGTCGGCCTAAAAATTGATTCCGGCCCGAGCCCCGTAGGTCACCGGGGCGCCGCTTTCCCCGACGTACCCGGACGGTGCGCCCAACTGAGCATACGGAATGGCGATAGGCACATAATGCACATTGAAGGCGTTATCCGCCCATCCTTCCGCGAACCAATGTTTCGTCCGCACGCCGCCGCGGAAGCTGACCAATTGATAACTCGGCTGGCCCATCGCGTTCGACGCGTCATATTGGAAATCTCCATACCTGGTAACCTGAACACGGAAGTAAAGGCGAGCAGAGCGGCGCAGAGCCCAGGAAACCTGCGTGCCCATGTTGGCATCGAACGTCGGCGTGTAGGGAAGCGCGTTTCCACCGATCGCCTGGTTCACGCCCAGATTTGCATTCAAGGCGCTGCTGCCGCTGAGGAATCGCGCATCCGTATACCCCACCATGCCGAACAATTCCCACCAGGAAAAGGGACGATACCTGGTTTCCACTTCCAAGCCTCTGCTGTAAGCGGCGCCTGCATTCCCGATGTAGTATTGTCCGCCGCTGAACGGAATCTGCTGGTTCAGCTGCAGGTTCTGCCAGTCTATGTAAAAGAACGCAACCGTTGTTTCCAGCTTGTCCTCCAGCCACTTCGCCTTGTGTCCTAATTCATAGTTCCACGTGCGCTCAGCTCCGTATGATTCCGTCCCGACCGGCGCAGCAACGCCGGCGGGCGCGGGATTGAATCCACCTGCCTTATATCCGCGAGAGGCGGAGACATAAGCCATCTGGTTCGGCGTGAATCGATAGACCACGCCGAACTGCGGTGAAACCTCGGAGTAGTTGTTGCTGGGGCTGGTCGAAGGGCCGCTGGATGATCTGAGATCGGCGGTCTTGTCCTCATAATCGAAGCGCAAACCTGCCGTAAAGCTCAGCCTCTTCCACGCAGTGAACCTTGCCTGCCCATAGATGCCCATTCCAGAATCACCAAGGTCGGCGGCGGTTGTGCCCACACTCGTGGGATAGAAACCGAACGTGATGCGATTTGTAGTGTTCTGCTGATAATCCTGGTTAAAAACAAACAGTCCCGCCTGCCAGTCCAATTTCACGGCATCGTTCAGATTGAGCGGCCTGTCTTTCGAGGAAGCAAAACGGAATTCCTGCGTGAACTGATGCTGTTGTTCCGCATCATCCCGAATCGCATACAGACCGAAGTTTGCCGCCGTCGCGACCTGATAGTCCAAATCCGTAAGGCCGTGGTTCTTCCACCATACGCCTCCCGAAATCGAAGAGAAGTCTATGGAGCTTCCATGATAATCGGCAACGAGGGTGGCAGAGCCGACACTTCGAAGATTGTAGCCAACAAAGTCACGGTCCACGTGATTCGGATGCGCCCGGACATAGCCGAGGTCGCCCAGCGCATAATCGCCGTCATTATCGTGCTCGCCCGAAAAAATGAGCCGAATATTCACCCGATCGTTGAGCTTGAAGAACAGCTGGGCTTTTCCGAATCCCGCCTCCCGGCTGTCCACATCGCAGCCCGTATAATCATTCACCGTATAACCGTCCCGCGCGGAATAGCCGCCGGCCAGGCTTATGCCGAATCGATCCTTCAGAAGGGGGCTGGAAACAGAGGCGCGCAGGTCTCGGAGATCATAATTCCCAAAATCAGCTTGCCCCTGTGCAGTCCAAGTATTGGAAAGAGAACGGCTCGTAATATTGATCAAACCGCCGGCGGTGTTGCGTCCATATAAGGCGCCCTCGGGTCCGCGCACGAATTCGATCTGGCCGACATCGACGAGTTCAATATTTGACGAATAGCTGTTGAGTTGAGGAACTCCGTCGATTACGGTGCTTACCCCAGGGTTGGTCGGACTCCCTCCGATGCCCCTGAAATATGGATTGCTCACTGCCCTTGCCGTGAACTCGTTGATGAACGTGTTGGGCGCGAACACGGCGGCCTGCTTCACCGCCTGAATATCCGCATCCGTCAGGTTGTCCAGCGTGACTGCGGTAACGCTCAGGGGAATTGTCAGTGCCGGTTCAGACTCTTTTTCGGCAGTGACCGTAACCGTGACTGTCATAGGTTCAAGAGTGATTTGTTTATGGTCCTCCGCTGCCGCAGCCGGCTTTTTATCATCCTGTGCATAGCTCAGTGGCGAAACAGCTGCCAGGCATGCGCAAAAAGCCAGGATTCGAACAATGCGGGTTAATTGATTCAATTCACCAATAATTCTCATGTAAGTTTTCCGCCGAAGAACGGCCATTGAAAAAAGGGGACTGTCGCTGAAACTCCCTGATTCTCCAGGCATTCGACTTGCCTTAAACAAACCTGAATGAAGGGATTTCAGTGGCAGTCCCCGTATGTTGCCAGCCGGAAATCTAGCCGTTTTAATTTGTCTTTGTCAACTATTCAGTCGTGATCTAATTATCACTGTGAAGTCACTGCAACACGGACGGCTCTTGATGCCAGTGCCTTGGATCCAAGCTCGGGCAGAAACAATGCCGGTATGAGGATCAGGGCAAAGCATAAGGCGGCCAAGCTGAAAAGAACAGTAGCGTTTGAGCCCGCAAGCGGAGCGATGATCGGGATCGATACACCGCCTAGCACCTGCAGGGTGGAGATGATGCCGCCTGCACTGCCGGCATACACAGGTCCAATTTCGGGCAACAGTACGGGGAATGAGAGGATCAGCGGCAGGATGGCACTCTGCAAGAAACCTGCCAATATCAGGGCAACAACAATCGCCGGGCCAACCGGCAATTGCCAGGACCAGAAAGTGCCTGCTGCACCCAACAGACTGGCAACCACCAGGTACGGCTTCATGATTCCAAGGCGATTGCAGATCACCGGACCCAGGAAAGAGCCGAAGACGCCGCCCAGATTCGGCAGAGAACCATAATGGGCGGCCTGCTTTTCGCTGATGCCTCGCAGATTCTTCAGCATGAGCGGGAGAAAATTTGTGAAGGTCATCATTGCGCCCATCACAAAAAATGCGCAAAGCCCGGCCAACCAGATATTGCGGCTCCGGGCGGCCTTGCCGAGATAGCGGACTACGGGCAGAGACGGCACATCGGGCGCACCGGCCGGTTTATTCTTGGCAAAGATCATCCACAGGACAAGGATGACAAGGCAAGCTATGCCGGAAAAAATAAATGCGCTGGCCTCTGAAGGAAAATGCGGTGTAGTGGCCGTTCCCGCGAACCCGGCGAGCATCGGGCTAACCATGTAGAGGCCCATAAGCATCCCCATCTGCTCCGGAGGAAACCAGGCGCCAAACAGCTTGGCGAGATTGCAGACGAGCAGGCCCGAAGCCAGGCCGGCCAGGATCGTCAAAAATAAAAACGGCCAGAACGATGTGACGGCATAACGAAACGTGCAACCTACGACGGAGAGAACAAGGCCGACAGTAACGACCTTCTTCACGCCGTAGCGGTCAGCCAGCGTGCCGCCGAGAAGGCAGATGAAAATTGAACCGGTCATTGGTCCGCCCATTAAAGCGCCGAATTTTGAGGCAGATATATGCAGGGCAGGGATGAGTTTGTATGCCAGAGGCGGAAGCTGGAACTGCGCATAGCTGCCGATAAATCCAGCCAGCATTGCGACAGCAACGATTACCCACCGGTAAGGCGACGGGACTGGCGTACCAGCATCTCGCATATCTTGAACTCCTCTCTGATTCAGTTGGCAATAGGTTCCGCTTTGATACCGGCGGGCGGTGCCCTATTGTGGATGCAAAACGGATATCTCTTTATCCGCGACTTCTCCGAATTTTACAAGTGAAAAGGATTGTTGCCGTGTGAACACATCCGCGACACAATAGAGTCGCAACCCAAGAGAGCGGGATCCGCCCCGACCGCTCAGAGAGAACAATTCTTTATCGAGCGCCGATGTTTTGGGCCTAAAATACCGGCGAACTCTTTTCGGAGACCTTATGGAACAGCAGAATGGACCCAATTATGGCAAACTGGTTATCATGCCGGCATTGATCACCCTCGGAATCACGTTGCTGCGTCTCGCTTCAGAATTCATGGGTTTGCCCTCATGGCTGGCAAACAAGAATCCCGGAGGCTTCGGAGCTCTCATAGGCATCAGCTGGCTCCCGCCTATTCTGGGAATTTATTTTGCCTACAAATTAATTGGCGTTCCGGGAAAGCTCTGGTGGAATCTTTTCAAAACCCTTTTGTTATACGGATTGGCGGCGCGCATTCCCGTTATCATCATTATGGGATTGGCAATTTATGGAAACTGGGGCACTCACTACGACGCATTCGCTCCGGGAAGCTTAACCGGAACAACATCCCTTGTGAAGTTCCTGCGCGGGGGAGTGACAATCCAGCTTATTTGGTGGTTGCTGATCTGGACAGTGGGCTCAGGCATGCTGACAGGTTTGCCAACCGCATTCATCCGATCACGCCGCTCTGTCAAACCACGTTAAGACCGTGTCTAGGCTTTCCAGGTGGTTCCAACATCGCCGGAGTACAGATCAAAAAACGAAATTCGGCTCCGCAGATTTCTTGAAATATCTTGGCCCAGGCTTTCTGGTAGCGGTTGGGTTCATCGATCCGGGGAACTGGGCATCCAACTTTGTGGCAGGGGCTGATTACGGATATGCGCTGCTATGGGTTGTGACTCTTTCGACCGTAATGCTTATCCTGCTGCAGCACAATGCGGCGCACCTGGGCATTGCTACCGGACTCTGCCTCTCCGAAGCGACCACATTCTTCATCCCTAAGCCGGTTGCGCGTGCGGTGCTCGGCAGTGCCTTTTTTGCCACCATTTCTACTTCTCTGGCGGAAATACTTGGGACCGCCATCGCTCTGAATATGTTGTTTCAGATCCCGATACGCATCGGAGCGATCCTGGCCGTTGGCGTCTCTCTCTTCATGATATTTGCAAATTCCTATCCGAAAATAGAGAAATGGCTTGTCGGATTTGTTGCCCTGATCGGGTTTTCATTTGTTTACGAGCTGACGCTTGCCAGGATTGACTGGGGGGCTGCCGGCTATTTTTGGATCACGCCGTCGATACCCAAGGGTTCGATCGTCATTATCATGAGCGTTCTGGGTGCAGTGGTGATGCCCCACAACTTGTTTCTGCATTCGGAAATCATCCAAAGCCGTCATTGGAATCTTGAGAACGAGAAAATCATAAAACGTCAGCTGAATTACGAATTCTTGGACACCATTCTCTCCATGATAATCGGGTGGGCTATCAACAGCGCCATGATTCTGATGGCAGCCGCCACTTTTTTCAAACGGGGAATTCAGGTTACTGAACTCCAGCAGACATACACGACCCTGCGTCCCCTGTTGGGCAGCAGCGCACCGCTTGTCTTTGCCGTTGCGCTGCTGTTTTCGGGATTTGCCTCCGCTGTCACGGCCGGGATAGCCGCAGGATCCATTTCCGCCGGATTCTATGGGGAACCCTACGATATCAGAAACCGCCACTCGGGACTCGGGACATCCGCTTCCCTGCTTCTGGCGCTGGCTTCTATTTTTTTGATCGGGAATCCGTTGCAGGGGCTTGTCTATTCACAGGTGATTCTCAGCATGCAGCTGCCGATCACCATTTTTCTTCAAATCTACCTGACCTCTTCAAAACGGGTAATGAAGAATTATGCCAACAGGCCGACGTTCAAGTTCACTTTGTTGATCGTTGGAATCATTGTGACTATCCTGAACCTAAAACTGCTGGTCACCCTCTTCCATTGAGTTTGACCTTTGGAGCGCCCAGGCAAGGTTGAGCCCTGCAGTGGGGACGCTCCCCTGCGAGGAAGGGACAGCAGGCTGCCGCACTCCCTGTGGAATTACGCGCGCGCATCGATCTGCTGTATCAGGTTTTTGAAGATCACTCGATGGAAAGGCAGAAAGAGGTACCAGTAAAAGCGGCCCAAGAACCCGCGGGGCTCAAAATAGGCGCAAACGACGAGCCCCCTTTTGTGGACAGCGGGCACGATCTTGAATTCAAGCCATGCCTGGCCGGGAATTTTCATCTCCGCTCGCAGAAGGAGCCGATGATCCTCGCTCAATTCCTCGACGCGCCATAAATCGATCGCCTCGCCGAGTTCCACAAAGGAATGGTGTTTGCGTCCGCGGGCATTCCCGACCCCCATGAGCATGCGGTCGATCATGCCGCGGATCCGCCACATCCAATTATTCCGGAACCAGCCGTTGCGGCCGCCGACGCGGCAGAACGACCGGAAGAGCGCTTGCGGCGTTTTTTCCGTCACCAAACTGTACGTAGCGATGAAACGCGGCCTCTTGGCAAGCTCATCCAGTTGAGGCACAACCTCGTGCCCAGGCGGATACGCGTCCGACCAGCGCGTCTCCACCGTATCCATTTCCAGCTTCGCGTTTGCGGCTTTGATGGCCTCTTCAAAGGACATCGTCTTGAATGGCAGCACGGATCGGATCCTTGTGTCCTGGCACACCACGTTGTTCCGCAGGCTTTCCATCAGACAGTTGACGATGGGAGCGGGGACGGGGGTCAGCAGACTGACCAGATATCCGTAAATCCGGGGATCGCTCACCGGTGCGCGAAGCAGCAGAATGCGCCGGTTGAGCAACTGTGCAAGCCGTTCGAGCATCTGCCGGTAGCTCATGATTTCCACGCCCCCGATGTCGAACTCTTGCCCCTCCGTGCCCTCGGCCTCGATCACGCCAATCAGGTACTTCATCACGTCACGCACTGCGATCGGCTGGCATCGGCTGTTTCCCCATTTGGGAATAAAGATCAACCGCAACACGGATACGAGGTGCTGCATGATCTCGTACGAAGCGCTTCCGGAACCAACAATCACCGCGGCGCGCAGAATCGTAACGGCTGCGGTTCCGCAGCGAAGCACCTCCGCAACTTCAATCCGGTTTCTCAAGTGTTCGGACAAGTCGGACTGCCGTTCGCCTAATCCCCCAAGATAGATGATACGCTCCACCCCCGTCGCCTGAGCCGCTTCGGCAAAGTTGCGCGCAGCCTGCAGATCGGATTTGGAAAAGGAACGCGGGCCAAGCATCATTGAATGGATCAAGTAATAGGCGACCCGAATATCCTGCATTGCTTCCCGAAGCGAGTCCGGCCGCAAGGCATCCGCTTCAGCAATTTCTGCCCCCGGCCAACGATTTGCATGAATCTCACGTTTTCTGCGAACCATGGCGCGCACCTGGTATCCTCGGCTCAGGAGTTCTACTACCAGACGGCCACCCACGTACCCGGATGCGCCTGTCACGAGAATGCGGCCGATCTTCGGCCGGGGCCGTGTGGGCAGCCCCTGGCAGCTTACGTTCTCGCAAAGGGCAGGATTCCGAAGGCACACGGCTTTCGTGCAGGTTTTGAAGGAAGGACGGTGAAGAAAATCCTTTTGTTCCATGGGATCCGATGCCTATTTCCGCTATTTTGAAGGAAAATATTTCCTATCAGAGAAAATTTTGGTGTTAAGTTATTTTGATGTCAACAAAAGATATTTTAATGGATAGCCTCCGGATATTAGCGGGATCTCGGGAACCATCTTCCTTTCACAATCGCCCAAGATCCGAATAACGCCTGGCGCTCCCCGATTAAAAGAATCCTCAGCAAAACCTGCATGGCGGGACGGATCCAGTGCTGGGAGATAACACTTGCACGGGCAGGCCCGCAGCCGGGACTTCCACGGGAGAAATAACAGACCGAGGCGATGGCCAGCGATTTTGGCATGTAACCCTCGTGCTTGATTGGCCGCTATGCCGTTGCGACAATCGAGGCTAGTGGGAACGCCGGCATCCAACCGTGCCGCGGTCCAATGCTACGGCAAATCTAAACTCCATGTTCAAAACCAGAAATGTTGCCGAATCCTCTGGGAATCCACTATACTCCTCACTATATAGGACTTTTGGTTGTTTGAATGAGCGAACTCTGAAGCGGGATCAATTGCAGGAGGCACTGTTCAGTGAGTCCTATCCGGGTTCCGAGCCGCCAATATCTCGCGATGTTTCTCTGTCTCTCAAGATGCACATCCCTCTCTGTCACGACCATCCGTGTTCCCGATCCACATCAAAGACGGTTCAGATGCGGTAACCCAAAAATCCCTGGAGCCAACCCATGAGTAAATGTTCCCCCAAGATACAGATAATGCGCGATCAGCAGCTAACCCAAGGCATGAAGGCCGCCGCAATTCTTGGACCTTTTGCTGTCCTGAGTTCGCTTTCCCGCGTCTTTGCCATAGGCTGGCATCGCATCATGCTTGTCCATATTATCCTCTACCTGATTGTTTTGGGCATTGTGCTTTTCAAAAGCCGCCTATCCTACTATTTCAGGGCCTTCGCCATTGTCATAATTCCATTCCTGCTCGGCGTAGCCGCGTTGACTTCCTGGGGATTGATGGCTTTCGGATTGGTGTCTTTGTACAGCTTTTGTATCCTGGCAACAATACTTATTGGAACCAGAGAGGGATTAGTTGCTTCAATCATCAGCATGGCAACGATTTCGATCATCGGCGGCTGCGTTCACGCAGGGATTATTGTCTTCAGATTCAATTTTGAACAGTTCCTGGATTCTCCAACCTCTTGGCTGAGCGCCGTGCTTGCGATGGCATTGTCGGCTGGAATCGTCGTGTTCGCGCTGGGGACTGCGCACGCACAGGTAGCGGAACTTGTTAACACGCTGGAAAGACAAAATGAAGAGCTTCTGAAAAGCAATCTGTTGTTGCGGAGCGAAATTGCCAAGAGAGTCCAGGCCGAAGAAGATCGCCGGAAGTATGAAAACAGGCTTCGGGACGCCGAGAAGATGGAAGCCATCGGGGCTCTCGCGGGAGGGGTCGCTCACGACCTGAATAACATTTTGGGATGCATTGTGGGGTATCCCGATCTGCTTCTTGAAGAACTTCCGGCCCAAAGCCCTTTGCGAGGAACCATCGAGATCATCAAGAAGTCAGGGATCAAGGCCGCTGCAATCGTCTACGACATGCTGACGCTGGCCAGACGCAGGATCGAATTATCGGACGTCATTACTCTGAATTCGGTGGTTTCAGAATACTGCACAAGTCCGGAGTTCGAGACATTAAAGCAATTCCATCCCCTGGTGGAGGTTGAAATCAGCACAGACCCGGAACTGATGAATATCCGTGGTTCACTCTTCCACTTGTCCAGAGTAATTATGAATCTGGTGTCGAACGCTGCGGAAGCCATTCCTGACGGAGGCCGGATTGTAATTTCGACGAAAAACCGAACTATCGGCAACCTGAAAGGCCGGTGGGAAGAAATCAAAGAAGGGAGCTATGCGATTCTATCTGTCGAGGACACGGGAACAGGTATCCCGGGCAAGGATCTGGAAAAAATTTTCGAGCCCTTTTACAGCAAGAAAAAGCTGGGAAGGAGCGGGACGGGGTTAGGAATGGCCGTGGTTTGGGGATCGGTGAAAGACCACAACGGTTATATTGACGTGAGCAGTGTCGAAGGCAAGGGAACCAAATTCACTCTGTATTTTCCATCGACCGAGGAACAGATGGCGCCGGTCCAATCCCCCTATTTGCGGGCGGACCTGCGCGGCCGAGGAGAATCAATCGTGATAGTGGATGACGTACAGGAACAGAGAGAAATCATCTCCCGGATTCTTCGAGACCTGGGATATTCCGTGCAGGCGTTTAGCAGTGGCGAGGAAGCAGTTGAGTATTTCCGCCGTGCTTCGGCAGATCTCTTGATCCTCGATATGCTCATGGAGCCCGGCATTGATGGACTCGAAACCTACAGGAGGATTGCAGAACTTCATCCCGGGCAAAGGGCCATCATTACTACCGGATTTGCGGAAACGGCTCGATTAAGCGAGGCTTTGAAATCGGGAGTGGGACGTTATTTGAAAAAACCATTTCTTGTCGACGAGATCAGTCTGGCCGTGAGGGCCGAACTGGAAAAACGGCTGAGCGGGCAGAATGAATCCTCCCCCGGTCTATGGAACTGAAAACTGACAGGCTGCTCGCTTGGCTCCATGTGGCCTCCAAACGAAGCCAATAGGGAAATAACCGCAGGACGACCACAACAATAAGAACCATGATTTGGAGATCAGGACGGTCGTAATCCTTCAGTATGGATGCAGTGCGACCGATTGCTCAAGTGCAGCCGCGAGCGGCCCGGGAAAATTAAACTCACCGGGGGATATTTGCAATATTATTTCATTATATTGCTACTTATAAATTGCACAAGGACTTGCTAAATATTTTCCATGAAGCTCAATCGAGACTGTTGGGCGCTACGTTGATTAGTCGCCCTATTGGAGCCCTTGAACGGACCGATGGCGGTGCTTCTCATTTGTACTGAGGCGAGTCTCCTTCTCTCCCTGAACGTTTAGCCTCAATTCCATAAAACATATTTTAAAGATATAATTGATTTTGCGGCCATTATGAATAAATATTTCATGTAATGGATCCGGGCTTCGCACTTGACGGGAAATGAAAGATATTGCAGGAGCACAGAGATCATGAAGGAGGAACGACGAGGTCGAATAACCCTGAATCGTTTTCTGGTGGAGCGGCAGCATCTTCACCCTGATGCGACGGGCGAGCTCACGCGGGTAATGGATCGGCTGGGGACCGTCGGGAAAATCATCTCCAACTACATGAAATGTGCTGCGTTGGATGGCCTTAGGGGTCTTACAGGCGCAGTGAACGTTCAAGGGGAGAATGTCCAGAAGCTTGACGAGCTGGGAAACTCCGTCTTCATAGAGGCGTTCGAGTATGTAGATATCGTGGGCGCTATTGTCTCGGAGGAAATGGAGAAACCCCTGGTTACATCGCTCGAAAACACGTCTGGGAAATACCTCGTGCTCATCGATCCCATTGACGGTTCGTCCAACCTGGAAGTTGATTGCACGATCGGGTCCATATTCTCCGTCAGGAAAATCAAGAACTCCATAGAAGAGACAGTGCTTCAAAAGGGGTCCGAGCAGGTGGCTGCGGGATATATTATGTACGGGACATCTACTCATCTGATCTACAGCGCTGGTGACGGCGTTCACGGATTCGTGCTGGACGAACCGATCGGGGAATTTGTTCTGGATCATGAGTATATGCGCATGCCGGAAAAGGGGAAGATAGTGAGCTCGAATTTTGGCAACTATCGGAAGTGGAGTGCTTCCGCACGGCACTTCTCAGACGCGATTCTTGCCGGAGAGGATTCCTACTCTCTGCGTTATTCGGGTGCGCTGGTTGCTGATCTGCACCAGATCCTGCATTTTGGGGGGATCTACTTTTATCCCGACGAGACAAAGCGTCCGGAAGGAAAACTGAGGTTGCTTTACGAATGCGCCCCCCTGGCAATGATCGCCGAGCAGGCGGGAGGCAGCGCCACGACTGGGAGGGTGCGCATCATGGATATTGGTCCTTCCAACATCCACCAGCGAATACCCTTCGCGATCGGAAGCATCCGTGAGATACAAAAATACGAAGAGGCTTACGCGATCTGAAGAGAAATGAGGTTTGACAATGCATTGCCTTCTGCGCGTTTGTCGGAACGTTAAAAAAACTTCTTGAGTTAGGAACATGTCAGAAATATCAACCCCAGTTACTGCGAATCATTTCCGTTATCTGGCTGAGCATACAACTCAGGAGGATGATTTCCTCCGCAACCTCAAAGCCGAGGCCCGGGCAGCGGGAATTCCTCCCATCTGGATTTCGCCAGAGCAGGGCAGCTTCATGCAATTACTTCTCAAAGCCATCCGAGCGAAGGAAGTAATTGAGATCGGAACGCTGGCAGGCTATTCAGCTGTCTGGATGGCCCGTGCAGTGCCGGCCCACGGGCATGTTCGAACCATCGAGGTTTCTTCCAAGCATGCAGATTTTGCAGAACGCTGGATTTCCAAATCCGATGTGGCGGGCCAAATCAAAGTGTATCGGGGCAAGGGCGAGGAACTTCTGCCGCAATTCGCCTCTCATTCCGCGGACGCTGCGTTTATCGACGCCGATAAGGCCGGTTACCCTCTGTTTCTCCGGGAATGTCTGCGTATTGTTCGCCGCGGCGGCTTGATAATGGCGGACAATGCTTTCGGATTTGGACGCCTTTTCGACGATGGTGATCCCGGAGCAGCGGCCATGCGCTCATTCAACGAGATCATCGCAAAGGAAGCCGCCCTGAAGAGTATTATCGTTCCCTTGGGCGACGGACTCTGGTGCGCTTTGAGGCTATAGTCGAATCCACACGTCCGAAAGATCATCTCGAATTCTCACTGCACTAGCTGCCTGCGATGCTCATGATGCTTCAATAGCTACTTAACCATCGCGGGCCGGGCAGCAATCTGTCCTTGTGGCGGTTCCTCGCTCTGCTTAAGATGCAGCACCTGCATATAGGTCAGCTCTCCAGGTTTGTTTGCACTTGCAGACTCATCGGCTTTCGCGAGTTCAAGTAGATGTGTTTGCTTTTGATACAGCACCCGCAAATAGTCAGTCTCTTCCGGCAGCATCGTTTGCCCGGAATCCTCCACCGTTACATCCTCAGGTTTATCAGATTTCCCAAGCTCGAGAACCCCCGTTTTCGCATAAACGAATACGTGCCCATATCTGCGGTTTGGGAAAAACCACTCCTTGATAGCGCGCGGTGCACCTGCTTTTCTTTCCTCGAAAACAATCGATGTCTCCACGGAAGCATTTGCCCGGTAATCGGGTATGGCCGCTATGGTGGCGTACAGCTTTTGCTGGTCTTGGCTGAGTACCTCTATAAGGTCTCTGTCGGCCGTGGACCCCAGGAAGCTGAAAACATACGCACCTGCAGGAAGAACAATGCCAGGGATTTCAACCGGCTGGCCAAAACTGATAACTGTCTTCTCATCCCAATCGCCCGCTTTTGCTTTTGGCGACAGGCAAGCACCCAGATATGCTAAACATCCTATCAGGAGAAGTACCCTCAGGTTTTTCATTCGCCACCCCTTTCATATTTCTCTAACCATCTTGGAGATGGGTCGAGCAAATTTGCATGTGCAGATTCTGAGAAGCCTGTGAACCGGTACTTGTTCAGCGCTGCACTTAAGCATAAGAAATAGTGTCGCATTAATGATTTGTCAACCATCACTAACATAACACTTATAGTTATTATGAAATATATTTCCATAAAGTCAATAGCAGCCCCTTTCTTAGGTGAACTTTAGAGCCGCAGGGGTACGGAGGCTCTAATCTCTGTTATGTCAACAAGATACATGGCGCACGGGCCTTTTTTATATTGTCGTAATTGAATACGGGAGGTAAAAGGGAAATGCCAATGGCCTGTAAACACAATGAGATAGTGGACTCAACGGAGCAATAAGGGCCGCTCCGGAGGTCCTCACAATCGCTCTGACACCATTTTGGATTTTCTGTGAAAACATGCGGTTAAATGGTGCCAAGTCATTTTCTGCAACGCTCCCTGAGGCCTTCGAGTTTAAACTTGGCTCTTGTTCTTAAAATTTGCCGCATCCGGAGTTAACATTGTATTGATTGCCCCCCTGTTCGTTCCCCCCTAGGAACGTATGATCCAAAACGCAATGGATGAGAAAGTTTTCGCCTGGCAACCCGATGGCGCTGTTAGCAAGCAATCGCGCCTTGCGAGCTTCATGAAATTATGCGGCCTCGATTCTTACGATGCCTTTTATCAATATTCAATTAACAACATTCCCCGGTTTACCAGCCAGGTCTTGGATTTCCTGAACATTCAATTCGATAAGGCGTACAGTCAAATTCTTGATCTGTCGGCCGGACTCCCTTGGGCGCATTGGTGCATTGGCGGAAGCCTGAATATTTCCCGCAGCTGTCTGGATCAACACATCGACTCGCCCCGCGCGGCTGCGCCAGCCATTATCTGGGAAGGAGAAGAAGGGTTCTTCAGCAGAATTTGTGGGTATAAACCCGTGAACTCCAAGCCTATGGGAAAGTGGAAAAGCCCCGCAAAAGGCAGCGGGACTTTTCCACTTTCCCACAGGCTCTGGTGAGTTATCTC
>Ga0187874_10000163_pt1 | contig 85540 bp, 89 predicted proteins | sample June2016WEW_16_1_3_FD_132993 | JGI IMG/M metagenome (GOLD analysis project Ga0187874, IMG submission 132993) | Peatland microbial communities from SPRUCE experiment site at the Marcell Experimental Forest, Minnesota, USA - June2016WEW_16_150 | ecosystem: Environmental > Terrestrial > Soil >... | reverse complement strand
CATTTCAAGGCGCAGGCGTACGTATTGACGAAGGAAGAGGGTGGACGGCACACGCCGTTCTTCAACGGGTATCGGCCGCAGTTTTACTTCCGGACGACGGACGTGACGGGGGTGGCGGAGTTGTCGGAAGGGACGGAGATGGTGATGCCGGGGGACAATGTGAACCTGACGATCAAGCTGATCACCCCGATCGCGATGGAAAAGGGATTGCGGTTTGCAATCCGTGAAGGCGGCCGAACGGTAGGCGCCGGCACAATTTCTGAAATTCTGGAGTAAGCGAAACGACCATGTTGAATGAAAAGATTAGAATCAGGCTGAAAGCGTACGATTACAGAGTGCTGGACCAGTCCACCTCTGAAATCGTGGAAATTGCCAAGCGCACCGGATCGAGAGTTTCGGGTCCCATCCCTTTGCCTACAGTTAAAAACAAGTTCTGCGTCCTTCGCTCGCCTCACGTGGATAAGAAATCGCGGGAGCAGTTCGAAATAAGGACGCACAAACGACTGGTAGACATTTTGGAACCTACGCCACAGACCGTGGATGCTCTGATGAAGTTGGATCTGCCTGCGGCGATCGATGTGGAAATCAAGGCGTTCGGCACGGAACACAAATAGAAATCCGTTCACGCGTTTACGGGTTCACGCGTTGACGCGTTGACCCTGGACGCGTGAACAGGTAACGCGTAAACGCGTAAACGCGTGAAGGCGTAAACGGGAAACAATCATGGTTGATGGATTGATTGGAATCAAGGTAGGGATGACCCAGATTTTTGACGAAAATGGGATCGTTGTTCCGGTCACTGCGATTAAAGCCGGTCCCTGCGTCGTGGTCCAAAAAAAGACAAAAGGGACGGATGGTTATGATTCGGTTCAACTAGGCCTCGTTGAGTTTGTTCGTCCCTCCAGGGTAAACAAGCCGAGAACCGGTCATTTCAAAAAAGCCGGAATCCCTCCTTGCCGGGTCTTGCAGGAATTCCGTTCCAAGGATGGCGAAGAATCGCCCAACGTCGGAGAGCAGATCCTGGTTGCTCAGGTATTTCAGCCTTCCGACAAGGTTGACGTGCTCGGGACCAGCAAGGGGAAAGGCTTTGCCGGAGTGATCAAGCGGCACCACTTTGCCGGGGGCGCAGCAACCCACGGATCGATGTTCCACAGAGCTCCCGGATCGATCGGCGCATCGGCTTTCCCCAGCCGCGTTTTGCCGGGAATGCGAGCCGCAGGACACATGGGAGACGCGTCCATTACGACTCAGAGCTTGAAGGTAGTTCGGATACAGGAGCAGGAAAATCTGCTGCTGGTAAAAGGCGCCGTACCAGGACGTAACGGTGGATACGTAGTGATAAAGAAAAAATGACGAATTACGAATGACGAATTACGAATGAAAAGCTTTCAATTCGTAATTCGTCATTCGTAATCCGTAATTCGAGAGGTTGGTATGGCGGAAATAGAAGTTAAAAACCTTGCCAATGAGGTCGTTGGAAAGCTGGAGCTCTCCGATGAGGTATTCAAGGCGGAACTGAACCAGCCCCTCATTTGGGAAGCCGTAAAACACTACAATGACTCCCTTCGGTCAGGAACGGCTTCTACAAAGGTCCGAGGCGAGGTAAGCGGAAGCGGCAAGAAACTGTGGCGGCAGAAGGGGACGGGGCGTGCGCGTGTCGGCAGCATTCGAAGCCCGTTGTGGAGGCATGGCGGCACAGTGCACGGTCCGACGCCGAGAAGCTATACCTATCGCTTTCCGCGGAAAAAATTGCAGAGTGCGATGCGGTCGGCTCTTTCAGCAAAGCTGAACGAAAACTCGGTTGCCGTGATCGAATCTCTGGCGCCGGAAACCGGCAAGACGAAGGATTTTCAAAAGATGCTCTCGGGCATGGGGTATACCGGGAAAGTTCTGATTGTGGATTCCAGCCGGAATAAAAACCTGCTTCTCTCTTCGCGCAACCTGCCGAAAGTGAAGCTGGTTCCCGGTACCGGTGTCAATATTTTTGACGTGGTGAACAGCAACACTCTTCTTTTTTCGAAGGACTCAATCCTCCAGGTGCAGGAGGCCTTAAGCCGATGAATCGCAGGGAATACGTATTGAAGCTGCCCGTAATTACGGAAAAGAGCACACACGTCAAGGAGACCCTCCGGACCGTAGCGTTCAAGGTTTTACGGGACGCAAATAAAATAGAAATCAAGGACGCCGTCGAGAAGATTTTTAAAGTGAAGGTTCAATCGGTGCGGACGGCGATTTTCCACGGGAAGAAGCGACGTCAAGGCCGGTACAGCGGCCGCAGGCCGGATTGGAAGAAGGCCTATGTCACGCTGAAGCAGGGCGAAAAGATGATCGAATTCTCCGAGACCGTATAAGAGCAGGAGCTGGGCGAAATCATGGCTGCCATCAAAACCTATAATCCCACGTCACCGGCGATCCGATTCCGGACGACTCTCGATAACAAAGAACTCTCAACGGATCGTCCGCTCAAGCGTCTTACGGAATCCAAGCAAAGGATTTCGGGGCGCAATAATAAGGGGCGGCTGACGGTTCGGCACCGGGGCGGCGGGCACAAGAAGCTGTATCGAATTATCGACTTCCGGCGTGACAAACGAGACATCTCTGCCAAAGTCCTTTCACTGGAATACGACCCGAACCGTTCGGCTCGAATCGCTTTGCTCGCATATGCAGACGGGGAGAAACGCTATATCCTGGCGCCCGACGGGCTGGCGGTGGGATCTTCCCTGATTGCGGGCGAAACCGCGGATATTCTTGTCGGAAACTCGCTGCCTCTGAAAAATATTCCCCTGGGCACCATGATTCACAACATCGAAATGAAGAAGGGGAAAGGGGGGCAGATGGCGCGGGCGGCGGGGACGGCGGCGCAGCTGCTGGCCAAGGAAGCGGGTTATGCCCAGATCAAAATGCCTTCGGGTGAGACCCGCATGGTACATCTTGACTGCTACGCCACAATCGGACAGGTGGGCAATCTGAATTACGAGAACGTCTCGATCGGGAAAGCGGGACGCTCTCGCTGGCTTGGGAAGCGCCCCACGGTTCGAGGAGTTGCGATGAACCCGATTGACCATCCACACGGCGGAGGCGAAGGAAAGACCTCCGGCGGAAGGAATCCGGTCAGTCCCTGGGGACTGCCGACCAAGGGGTACAAAACACGGAATAACAAACGTACTCAGCGCTTCATCATCAAGCGCCGCGGTAAATAGGGAGCAGCATGACCAGATCAGTCAAAAAGGGACCTTTTGTTGATGATCACTTTCTGAAGAAGGTGCAAGCCGCTGCCGGTGCAGGCGCGGGCAGCCGCACCGTTATCAAAACGTGGTCGCGGCGCTCGACCATCACTCCGGAAATGGTGGGCCTGACTGTCGCTGTGCATAATGGCAAGAAGTTTATTCCCATTTACATATCTGAGAATATGGTCAGCCATAAACTTGGGGAGTTTGCCCCTACCCGGATTTTCAAGGGACACACCACCAAGGCGGCCGAGAAAACAACAGCGGTAAAACCGCCCGCTGCATAGGAAAGGATTCCGGATTCGGAATTCGAGATTCGGGATTAATTTCGAATTTCGAATCTCGAATCTCGAATTGAAAGGGTTATGGAAGCTATAGCGAAAGGCAAATTTTTGAGAGGGTCGCCCCAAAAAGCCCGGCTGGTGATCGATCTGATTCGCGGCAGAAATGTGCAGGAGGCTTTGGCTATTCTCCGGTTTACCAATAAGCGGGCCACAAAGTCGATTGAGAAGGTCCTGCTCTCCGCTGTGGCCAATGCCAAGGAGAAAAACGCAGCCGCGGATATCGACCAGTTTATCGTGGAGCGTGCAATTGTGGATTCCGGGCCCACGAAATGGCGCCGTAGAATGCGGCCTGCCCCGATGGGTCGGGCTTATCGCCAACAGCGCCGCTACAAACATGTCAGCATTGTGATCAAAGGCAAGGACATCGAAGAAGAAGGGTAGGGAGGTAATCCGTGGGTCAGAAAGTTCATCCTTACGGTTTCAGACTGGGTATTAACCGAACGTGGCGTTCTCGCTGGTTTGCTCGAAAGGATTATGGGGCCCTGTTGCATGAAGACCTCCGCCTCAAATCCATGCTCAAAAAGAAGTTCGCCCACGCCGGAATATCCCGGATTGAGGTAGAGCGGGCTGCGAACAAATTGACGATTATTATTTTTACATCCCGTCCGGGAATCATCGTGGGAAAAAAAGGAACGGAGATCGAGAAGCTGAAAAAAGACCTGCAGCTTCTGACTGGACGAGATGTCAATCTGAAAATCCAGGAAGTAAATAAACCGGAACTGGATTCCCAACTGGTCGCGGAAGGAATCGCCCAGCAGCTGGAAAAACGAATCGCTTTCCGGCGAGCCATGCGCCGCGCAGTGGATGGGACTTTGCGTTTCGGCGCCAAGGGAATCAAAGTCCGTTGCTCGGGCCGACTGAACGGCGCCGAAATCGCGCGCACCGAGTGGTACCTGAGCGGGCAGCTTCCTCTGCATACGATCCGTGCGGACATCGATTATGGATTTGCCGAAGCGAGCACCACTTACGGTGTCATCGGCGTGAAGGTATGGATTTACAAGGGCGAAGTTTTTGAAATGCAGAAACCTGAAAAGGCAGCCCGGTAGGCTTTAGGAGTTCGTCAATCATGTTGATGCCGAAGAAGGTCAAATATCGAAAGCAACAGAAGGGAAAACGCCGCGGAAAGGCGTGGCGAGGTTCTGAGGTCACCTTTGGCGAATATGGTCTGAAAGCCATGGAGGTCGGTTGGGTAAGCGATCGGCAGATCGAAGCGGGACGCGTGGCGATTACCCGATTCGTCAAAAGGGGTGGAAAGATCTGGATCCGCGTTTTCCCCGATAAGCCGATCACAAAGAAACCGGCTGAAACCCGTATGGGGAAGGGGAAGGGCGCGCCGGAAGGCTGGGTGGCAGTTGTCCGGCCCGGCAAGATCCTGTACGAGATGGAAGGGGTCCCGGAAGATCAGGCACAGGAAGCGATGCGGCTTGCCGGTCACAAGCTGAGCGTCAAGTCGAAATTTGTAAGAAGATTCGGGAAGGAGGAGGCATGAAGGCTTCCAAGATGAGGGACATGTCGAAGGATGATTTGATCCTGGAAGAATCCGAATTGCGCAAACAACTCCTCAGGCTCCGTTTTCAAACAGCTTCCGGCCAGCTGGAGAGCGCTCCGAAAATGCGGGAAATCCGCAGGGATATCGCACGGATAGAAACGGTTCTTAAAGAGATGGCTAGCAAGTGAGAATTCCGTTTACACGTTAACGCGTTAACGCGTTAACGCGTAAACGCGTAAACGGTAGAGGATACATGGGAACTGAGATAAAGAGAGGAATCCGCAAAAGCCAGGTCGGCACGGTCACCAGCGCGGCCATGCAGAAGACCGTTACGGTTGCCGTGGACCGGACGGTGCAGCACCCGCTCTATAAGAAATATCAGCGGAAAACCTCGAAGTTTCTGGCCCACGATGAAAATGGGTCGTGCAAGGTTGGAGATCGCGTGCGCATCGTTGAAACGCGTCCGCTAAGTGCGCGCAAGAGATGGCGGGTCGAAAAGATTATTTCGAGCGCTGCCATTGTGGAGTAATGAATTACGAATGACGAATTACGAATGACGAATTAAGGGCAACCAGCTCAATTCGTCATTCATCATTCGTAATTCGTAATTCGATTGGGGTTGATCATGATACAGATGAGGACGATTTTAGATGTTGCGGACAATTCAGGGGCTCGAAGGATCTCCTGCATTCACGCATTGGGGAATCAGGTGGGACGCGTCGCGACCCTTGGAGATATCATTACCGCGAATGTCAAGGAAGCCACCCCGGACGGCACTGTCAAAAAGGGACAGGTGGTCAAAGCCGTCATCGTGAGGACGCGAAAAGAGTACCGGCGTAAAGACGGAACCTATATTCGTTTTGATGATAATGCTGCGGTGCTGATCAACGACCAGAAAGAACCCATTGGCACGCGTGTTTTCGGTCCCGTCAGTCGCGAACTGAGGGACAGAGATTTTCTGAAAATCGTTTCGCTGGCGCCTGAGGTGCTCTAGCGAAGATGATTCGAGATTTGAGATTCGAAATTCGAGATTGAAAAGCCTTAAAATCTTGAATTTCAAATCTGAAAAAGGAAAGAATCCGATGCCCAGTGTGCATATAAAGAAAAACGATCTGGTTTACGTGCTGTCCGGAAGAGACCGGGGCAAAACCGGGAAGGTGCTTAAAGTTTTTCTGGACAAAAACAGGGCGGTGGTCGAGGGTTTGAATAACATCCATAAACATACCCGGCCCAACCCACAGAAGAATGTAAAGGGAGGAATCCTGCCGAAGGAATCCCCGATCCACATATCCAACCTGATGGTCGTCTGCAAGCGCTGCAACAAGCACTCCCGTGTGGGAGTCAGCGCTATGCCCGATGGCCGCAAGGTCCGGGTATGCAAGAACTGCAACGAGCTTTTGGATTCTTAAGCGTTAACGCGTGAACGGGATAGGTCAGATCATGAGCAGACTTCGGGAGTTATACAAGACGGAAGCCGTACCTGCCCTGACAAAGCAGTTCGGGTACAAGAACGTAATGGCGGTGCCCAAACTGGTAAAAATCAATGTGAATATGGGGCTGGGCGAAGCCATTTCTAATGCCAAAATCCTGGATGTCGCGGCTGAAGAGCTTGCAGCGATAACCGGCCAGCATCCGGTGGTCACGAAAGCAAAGAAGTCGATCGCGGCCTTCAAGCTGCGCCAGGGGATGCCGATCGGGGTTACCGTGACGCTGCGTGGCGATCGGATGTATGAGTTTTTTGATCGGATTGTCAGTATCGCGCTCCCCCGAGTCCGGGATTTCCGCGGTGTCTCCCCGCGATCCTTCGATGGACGGGGCAACTATACCCTTGGTTTGAGAGACCAGCTGATTTTTCCCGAGATTGATTACGCCAAGGCAGACAAAACTCGTGGAATGAACATCACTATCGTCACCACCGCAAAGACCGATGACGAAGCTTACGAACTTTTGAGAAATATGGGAATGCCCTTCGCAAAAAAAGGGCAACAATGAGATTGGCGATTGACGATTTACGATTGACGATTGAAAACCTCTGCTCTGGTTTATCAATCGTCAATCGTAAATCGTCAATCGTAAATTCAGACGGGAGCTACTGTGGCAAGAAATTGCATGAGAGCCAAAGCCAGGCGAACGCCCAAATTTTCGGTGCGCGCGCATAACCGGTGTCTGCGTTGCGGACGTTCGCGGGCATATTACCGGAAATTTCAGCTTTGCCGCCTTTGTTTTCGTAATCTTGCGCTGGCAGGGGAAATTCCGGGAGTGACGAAGTCGAGCTGGTAAACTCAAAATTACGAATTACGAATGACGAATTGAAACATACTGATGGCTTGTTGCTTTTAATTCGTCATTCGTAATTCGTCATTCGTAATTCGTAAATTTGTGGAGTGTTGATTATGACCATGAGCGATCCCGTGTCCGATCTTCTGACCCGGATTCGAAATGCCAGTGACGCGAGGCACGAAACGGTGGATATACCTTCGTCAAATCTGAAGCTGGAGATCACCAGGATTCTGAAGGAAGAGGGTTACATTTCCGGTTACCACCTCGTTGAAGACAACAAACAGGGGGTCATCCGCATCCAACTGCGATACGCATCCGGGAAGAACCCCGTGATTTCGTCGCTCGATCGCGTAAGCCGTCCGGGATGCAGAGTCTATGCGGATAAATCCAATATCCCGTCGGTGCTCGGAGGATTGGGAGTCTGCATCGTGTCTACCTCGCAAGGGGTTTTTACCGGGAAGCAGGCGCAGGAGAAAGGATTGGGCGGAGAGGTGCTCTGTACCATCAGCTAACCGTTAACGGGTTTGCGCGTTTACGCGTTACAAGGCTTTAAACGCGTGAACCCGTAAACGCGTAAACGGGGAACGTTTTTATATAAAGGTGCTTTATGTCGCGAATAGGGAAGAAACCGATCAAGGTGCCGAGTGGGGTCAAGGTTGTAATCCACGACAGCCAGCTCGAAATCGAGAGCAAAAAGGGAAAGCTGTCGGCTCCAATTCCCCCAGGAATCCGATTCGAACTGAACGGGGATACGTTAACGGCTCTCAGAGACTCCGATGAAAAACCTTATCCTGCTTACCACGGATTGGCTCGCGCCATAGCTGCGAACTGCGTTCGCGGAGTTACCGAGGGATTTTCGAAAGACCTGGATCTGGTTGGGATCGGGTACAAAGTCGATGCCAAACTCAAGGCGATGACGCTGTCGCTTGGCTACTCCCACCCAATAGAGTTTCCAATTCCGCCGGGAATCAGCGTGAAAGTGGAAAAGCAAAACAAGACTATTCAGAATTATGTGGCGACCATCACGATTTCCGGATCGGACAAACAGCTCGTAGGGCAGGTGGCCTCAGATATTCGATCTTTGAGAAGACCGGACGCCTACAAGGGAAAAGGCCTTCGGTACGCTTCCGAGGTAGTCCGGCTCAAAGTCGGGAAGAAGGGTGCATAATGATTACTCCAATTGACCGTTCCACTGAACGACGCCGGATTCACAAACGCATCCGGCAAAAGATCTCGGGCGATGCGAATCGTCCCAGGCTTTGCATTTATCGGAGCTTGAACTTCATTTATGCCCAGGTGGTCGACGATACCAAGGGAGAAACCTTGGTTGCCGCCTCGACTGCGGAGAAGAATGTTCGGGGCGATCTAAAGCGGGGCGGCAATATTCAGGCTTCGAAAGCGGTCGGAAAGACTATTGCCGAACGCGCCAAAGCCAAGGGAATCGAGACGGTGGTGTTCGATCGAGGCGGATATTTGTATCACGGTCGAATCAAGGCAGTTGCCGAGGCGGCCAGGGAATCGGGACTTAAATTTTAGCTGACAGCTGTCAGCTGTTAGCTGAGTAAACGGAGGAAGCTTGGATAAGATCGATCCAAATGCGCAGGAATTGAAGGACCAGGTTGTTTCGATCAATCGCGTGACCAAAGTGGTCAAGGGCGGGAAAAACCTGAGTTTCAGCGCTCTCGTGGTTGTTGGCGATCAAAATGGACTTGTCGGTTACGGAATGGGGAAGGCGAAAGAAGTGCCTCAAGCCATCCGCAAGGGGATCGAGCAGGCGCGGAAGAATCTGATTCGCGTCCCTCTCAAAGGACGTACGATTCCTCACGTCATTCTGGGCCGCTTTGGAGCAGGGCGTGTGATACTCAAGCCTGCCTCGGAAGGTACGGGTGTGATCGCCGGAGGACCGGTTCGTGCCGTCGTTCAGTCCGCGGGTATTTCCAACATCCTCACAAAATCATTGGGAAGCACCAATCCTCATAATGTGGTTAAAGCCACTTTCGACGGTTTGAAGAGATTGAGAGAACCGGTTGAAGTCGCCAAACTACGCGGCCGACAGGTCGAGGAATTGTAATCGATGGCATCGAAAAAGAAAGCTATGGCTGAAACAGGCGCAACCTTGAAAATTCAATATGTCCGGAGTGCAATCGGCTCGCCCGATAAGCACAAGCTGGTCATCAAGGGCCTGGGATTCAAGCGCCTCAACCAGGTTTTGAATCGCGTTGATACTCCCGCAATCCGCGGAATGGTCGCGCAGGTACCGCATCTGGTGAAGATTCTGGAATAAACAGCTTTCAGCTGTCAGCCATCAGCCGTCAGTAAAACGCTTTTACTGACGGCTGATGGCTGACGGCTACAAGACAGGGCATATACCAATGTTAAGCATAAATACGCTGAAGCCCGCCCGCGGCGCAAATCGCAAAAACAAGCGCGTTGGCAGGGGCATGGGTTCCGGGCACGGAAAGACGTCGACTCGCGGATACAAGGGGCAGTTGTCCCGAGCAGGCGCCAGAATGCGTCCGGGTTTTGAAGGTGGACAAATGCCGCTGCACCGGCGGCTACCGAAGCGTGGATTCAACAATATTTTTCGGAAAGAATACGTCGCGATCAACCTGGAGAAGCTGGCGGGATTTGAGGCCGGCGCCCAAGTTGACCCGGAGATATTGAAGAGTCGCGGGTTCGTCAAGAACATCCGTGATGGACTGAAAATTCTGGGCGCCGGCGAATTGCAGAACGCCCTTCACGTGCGAGCTCACAAATTCAGCAGAAGCGCAGCGGAAAAAATCCAAAAAGTGGGCGGCACCATTGAGGTAATCGCATAAAAAGAATACACTCAAATATTTACCATTTCTCGAGACCGAGTGGCCTTTGAGAACAGCAATCCAGTCTTTGAGGTCTGAAAGACGATGCCGGAAGAACGAAGTCCGATCCTAAGTTCGATTCAGAATATTTTCAGCATACCGGACCTGCGCAAGCGCGTGCTGTTTATGCTCGCTTTGCTTGCCGTATACCGTGTGGGCGCGATTATTCCGACTCCAGGCATTAACCATACGGCTCTGGAGCAGCTGTTCGACACCAATGCCGGCACGATTTTCGGATTTCTGAATATGTTTTCCGGCGGCGCCATGAGGCGGTTCAGCATCTTTGCCCTGGGGATCATGCCGTACATTACGGCCTCCATTATCCTGCAATTGGCAACCGTCGTGGTCCCTTACCTGGAAAAGCTTTCCAAAGAAGGTGAACTGGGGCGCAAAAAGATTACGCAATACACCCGGTATCTGACGGTCGGCTTGACCCTCTTCCAGGGATTCATGACCGCCGTGGCTCTTGAGCGAAGCAGTTCTCAGATTGTGCTGAATCCCGGCTGGGGTTTCCGGTTCATGGTGATGATCACTCTGACCACGGGAACAGCCTTCGTCATGTGGATTGGCGAGCAGATCACGGAACGCGGAATAGGAAACGGGATAAGTTTAATTATATTTGCCGGGATTGTCGTAGGCCTGCCGAAGGCAATTCAGTTCATTGTAGAAAAGCTCCAGATGCATGAATGGTCCGTTTTTACGGTGATCCTGTTGCTGGTCGTGATGGTGTTGGTTGTCGCGGCGGTCGTCTTCGTGGAGCGCGGACAACGGAAAATCCCGGTGCAGTACGCAAAGCGGGTTGTGGGACGGAAGGTGTACGGCGGACAGGCTACGCACCTTCCCTTGAGGGTGAACTCGGGGGGAGTCATTCCCGTCATCTTCGCGGCTTCGATTGTGGCGATCCCGTCGACTCTTGGGGCTGTATTTCCTAACGGTTTTATGAAGAGCCTTTCATCTCAGCTCGGTCAGGGAATGCCGCTGTACAACCTTCTGTATATCGTTGGAATTATCTTTTTCTGTTTCTTTTACGTCAGCATCATTTTCAATCCGATGGAAGTGGCCGACAATATCCGCAAATACGGCGGATATATCCCCGGAATCCGGCCCGGTCACAGAACGGCGGAATATATCGACCGGATTCTGAGCAGACTTACGGCAGCCGGCGCAATCTATCTGGTGCTTGTCTGTCTCTTGCCGGAATTTCTGATCACTGGATTCAAGGTTCAGCCGATACCCCTGGTCGGTCCGAAACTCGACGATTTCCTGAGTTCCGCCGGACTCAGCTGGATCACGACGGGTCTGGGCGTTCCGTTTTATTTCGGCGGCACCTCCCTTCTGATCGTGGTTGGTGTGGCCATGGATACGATTCAACAGATCGAATCGCAACTCATCATGCGCCATTATGACGGATTTCTGAAGAAGGGGAGAATTCGCGGCCGGAGAGGCTAGAACCGAATTACGAATGACGAATGACGAATTACGAATTAAAAAACCACCAGCTTGTGTTCCAATTCGTCATTCGTAATTCGTCATTGAATTAGCGATGAAGAACCAGAGGCTAGCGATTATAATGCTGGGTCCGCCAGGGGCGGGAAAGGGCACTCAGGCGCGCATGATGAGTGAGTCCTTGAAGCTTCCCCACGTTTCAACGGGGGACATGCTCCGCGAAGCTCTCAAGAACCAGACGGAATTGGGGAAAAAGACAAAGACTTTCATGGAATCGGGGGCGCTTGTTCCGGATGATCTGGTAAATGCGATCGTTGCCGAACGTTTGGGTCGCGAGGACTGCCGCAGTGGATTTATTCTGGACGGCTATCCGCGGACGATCCCACAAGCGGAGTGCATCCATTCTGTACTCAAAAAGGACGGAACAAAGGTCCTGACTGTTTGGGTTGAGGTCGGGGACAATGAGTTGATCCGAAGACTTTCTTCGCGCTGGACATGTCCGAAATGCGGCAAGATGTTCAATGCGGAGACGGATTCGAGCAAAGCCGGCGGTAAGTGCGACGAGTGCGGTGATCCGCTCTTCCAGCGCAAGGACGACAGCGCGGAGGTCATCGCTGAACGGCTGCAGGTTTATCACAAAGCGACACGGCCGTTGGTTCATTATTACAGGGATCATGGCTGTTATGTTGAAGTAAACGGCTACGGAGCAGTAGAAGAAATATTCGGTTCTATTATGAACGAAATTACGAATTGCGAATTACGAATGACGAATTAAAACCATCGTCGCGTGTTTCCATTCGTAATTCGCAATTCGTAATTCGTAATTAGGTACTATGCCTAAAGAGGATGCAATCGAAGTCGTCGGAACGGTGGTGGAAACGCTGCCGAATGCAATGTTCCGAGTGGAACTGGAAAACAAGCATATGGTTTTGGCGCACGTTTCGGGCAAGATGCGCAAGAATTTCATCCGTATCCTTCCCGGCGACAAAATCCTCGTTGAACTGTCCCCCTATGATCTATCGAGGGGAAGGATTGTTTACAGGTACAAGTAGATTACAGAAGTTTACGCGTTCACGCGTTTACGGGTTTACGCGTTTTTAAAACCCGTGAACGCGTAAACGCGTAAACCCGTTAACGGGATTATAGATATGAAAGTACGAGCGTCGGTTAAGAAGATATGCACCAAGTGCAAGATCGTGCGCCGCAAAGGGGTTGTCCATGTCCGGTGCTCGAATCCCAAGCACAAGCAGCGTCAGGGATGAGGATGTTGACGATTGACGATTGACAGGCGCGGTGAGGTCTTTAAATCGTCATTCGTCCATCGCAAATCGTCAATCCCAAAAAGGGAGGTAAGAATTGGCTAGAATCGCAGGAGTGGATCTGCCGCTGGGCAAGCGAATTCAGATCGGTCTGACTTACATCTACGGGATCGGCCAAAGCCGGGCGGCCAAGATCTGTGGAGAGGCCGGCATCAATCTCAACACCAAGGTGAAAGACCTGACTGAAGACGAAACGGTGCGCATTCGAAACATCATCCAGAGAGATGGAATGGTCGAAGGAGATCTGCGCAAAGCGATCTCGATGGATATCAAGAGGCTCATGGAAATCGGCTCCTATCGTGGGCTGCGCCATCGGCGCGGGCTTCCCGTTCGAGGGCAGAGGACTCATACGAACGCACGGACACGCAAAGGGCCGCGGAGAATAATCGGCAAAAAGTAGAACAGAATTACGAATGACGAGTTACGAATTACGAATGAAATCACACGCTGGGTTTGAGGCGAAGCATCCGGTGAAGAGAGAATTGAAAACCGAGGAGTTTGTTTCAATTCGTCATTCGTCATTCGTAATTCGTAATTTGGAGTGATTCATGGCAGAGAAACAACAAACAAAGAAGACTGCAAAGCGGAAGACCGGGAAGAAACGGGAAAAGCTCACTATCCCGGCCGGAATCGTGCACATTCTCGCGACGTTCAACAATACGATTATCAGCATCACGGACCTGGAGGGAAACCTCCTGGCTACTTCGAGCGCCGGGGCGGCAGGATTCAAGGGTTCCCGTAAGGGAACTCCATTTGCGGCGCAACAGGCCGCAACCACCGCTGCAAATTCCGTGAAAGAGTACGGAATGCGATCCCTGCAAGTCTATCTCAAAGGACCGGGGGCGGGGCGGGAATCCGCGATTCGTGCATTGCAGAGTTCGGGACTGGAAGTGAAGGTGATCCGCGACATCACTCCGATCCCGCATAATGGATGCCGTCCACCCAAGCGGCGCAGAGTGTAACATAATTACGAATGACGAATGGCGAATTACGAATGGACTCAGACTGTTTGTTTCAATTCGTAATTCGTCATTCGTAACTCGTAATTTGAAATTGAAGGAATGTTAAAGGAGAAACGAATTGGCTAGATACCGCGAAGCGAAATGCAGGCTTTGCCGCCGGGAAGGGATGAAGCTCTTCCTGAAGGGGGACCGCTGCTTCAGGGACTCCTGCGCAGTCGAAAAGCGTAATTTCCCGCCTGGACAGCATGGCCACGATCATCGCCCCAAAACGGTTGGATACGGGGTTCAGCTGCGCGAAAAACAGAAGGTGAAACGCATCTATCGAGTTCTCGAGAACCAATTTGCCAACTACTTTGACAAAGCGGCAAAGAAAAAGGGAATCACCGGTGAGGCGCTGCTCGTCAGCCTCGAGCGCAGGCTCGACAACGTTGTTTGCCGGCTCGGGTTCGCGCCTTCCCGCGACCAGGCTCGACAGCTGGTGACCCATGGGCATGTTCTCGTCAGCGGCCGAAAGGTGGATATTGCCTCTGCCCAAGTAAAAGTCGGGGATGTGATTACGTTGCAGGAGCGAACCAGGAAGAACCAGCAGGTATTGGATTCGGTCGGTACCATCGGCGGACGCGGCGGGGTCCCGGCCTGGCTGGAACTGGATGCAGAGGGGTTAAAAGGCACCGTGCTGGCATTGCCCAAACGCGATGACATCCAGATGCCTATTGATGAGCAACTTATCGTAGAACTCTATTCGAAGTAAAAAAGAGGTTAACGCGTTTACGGGTTTACGGGTTTACGCGTTAAACCGAATGCGGGACGTAGGGATGTCGTAAGAATTGTGACAGTGCGAAAGAGTGTAAAAGAGATGGAACCAATCTTTAACGCGTTAACCCGTAAACGCGTTAACCCGTAAACGCATCGAAGGGGAAAAATATGACTAGAGCTTTTCAGAAGCCAAAGAGGTTGATCTGTGATCTTGAAACCCTGAGTCCGACCTACGGTCACTTTTTTGCCCAGCCCTTCGAAAGAGGTTTCGGCACGACCATCGGGAATGCGTTGCGCCGGGTCCTTCTGTCGTCGATCGAGGGAGCAGCTATTACAGCCGTGAAGATCGAGGGGGTTCTTCACGAATTTACGCCAATCCCCAACGTGACGGAAGATGCCACCAACATCATCATGAACCTGAAGCAGGTTCCCCTCAAACTCAATGTGGATCATACGAAAACAATCTATCTGGAGTCGGACCAGGCCGGAGCAGTTACCTCCGGCAACATTACTCCCGATCCGGATATCGAGATTCTCGATCCGAACATCCACATTGCAACCATCGGGGAAGGGGGAAAGCTCAAGATTGAAATGCGCATCAAGAAGGGGCGCGGCTACATTCAGGCGGACGAGAATTTCGACGAAGACCTGCCGCTTGGATATATTCCCCTCGACAGCGTTCATTCCCCGATTAAGCGAGTCAACTACTCGGTGGAAGCGGCTCGTCTGGGCCAGACCACCGATTATGACAAGCTCGTTCTCGACGTGTGGACCAACGGATGCATCCCTCCGCAGGATGCGATCGCCCAGGCCGCAAAAATTGTTAAGGACCACATGTTTATCTTTATCAATTTCGAGGAACAGCCGGAGGAAGAGGAAGAGGAAGTCGATCGCGAAGCGGAACGGATGGGCGAAAATCTGAAACGCTCTGTTGAGGAACTGGAACTTTCCGTGCGGTCCTACAACTGCCTCAAGAACGCCGACATCAAGACGATCGGCGAACTGGTCCAGAAGACCGAGGCTGAAATGTTGAAGACCAAAAATTTCGGACGGAAATCGCTCAACGAGATCAAAGAAATACTTTCCGAAATGGGTCTGTCCTTCGGGATGAAGCTGGATCCGGAGGGCAAGCCGGTTCCTGCTCAAAAGCCGGAGTAGCAATAGGAACACTGAAGCAGATCGGAGACTGGATTCATGAGACATCGAGTTGCTGGAAAAAAGCTGGGGAGAAAAACCGCCCATCGCCTAATGATGTTCCGCAATATGGTCACCTCGCTCTTCGATAAAGAGCGCATCCTCACCACGCTGGCTCGTGCCAAAGCGGTCCGTCCTATTGCAGAGCGAATGATTACGCTGGGAAAACGCGAAAGCCTTCATGCGCGGCGCCAAGCCCTGGCGTATATCAAGGATCCGGCGGTTGTTTCCAAGCTGTTCGATACTCTGGCTCCCCGTTTCTCCCAAAGACCCGGAGGATACACGCGCATTATCAAGCGCGGCTTCAGGCCCGGGGACGGAGCGCAGAAAGCCTACCTGGAACTGGTCGGGTATGAATTCAAGCCGGGCAAATCGGAAGAAAGCAAGAAGGGTAAAAAGGGTGAGAAGGAGGCTGCTGCCGGCACCGAAAAGAAGGGAAAGTGAGTAAGGCAATAGAAGCTAAGAAGTCCGTTAGTTTGAATTACGTAATGAATTTTGACAAAGTTCCTCGCGCCAAACTCCCGACACGCTTGGGAGATTTTATTATCCACGGCTTCCGTGATTTGGACTCCGGCGAAGAAGCCGTGGCCCTGGTTGCAGGCGACCCCAATCCCGCCACGGTAGCTCTCGTTCGAATCCATTCCCAGTGCCTGACCGGAGATGTGTTTTCCTCGAAGCGATGCGATTGCGGCGATCAGCTTGCAGCAGCCATGAGTCTCATCGCAAAAGCGAAATCCGGAGTTCTGGTATATCAGCAGAAGGAAGGCCGAGGAATCGGACTCATCAACAAAATCCACGCCTATGAGCTCCAGGATATGGGGCTCGACACGGTTGCGGCCAACCTTGAACTTGGATTCGACGCGGACATGCGGGATTATCGCATGCCTGCCGAGATCCTGAAATATCTGGGGGCTACCCGCATCCACCTGCTTTCGAACAATCCGGAAAAGGTGGAGGGCTTGAAACGGGAAGGAATCGCCGTCGAAAAACGGATCCCCCTCGAAATCCCGCCCAACTCTCTCACCCGCAAATATCTGAAGATCAAAAAGGAAAAGCTGGGCCACATCCTGAACAACGTTTAAAAGACGCCACGGATTTCATCGATTAACGCAGATTTAGAAAATGCTGTTTACACATCCGTGAAATCCGTGGCGTTTTTTTATGGGAAGGTGCGGATGATGTCGTCCATGGTGCCGAATCTCCCGTCAGGACCTGCCGACCTGATGACAATCGAATCGGGCCCGGTGCGTTCCGCCTGCAGCGGGCGCTTCCACGCATCCAGTCGAATCAGCGGTGTTAGATAATTGGGCGACAGCGCGTCGGACAGGCTTAAATAATCCTTGAACGCGGGGAGCGCGCCGCTGGATTCCCGGTATTTCCCGATTGCTTCTGCAATCCGGTCCAGCATTTCCCGAGTCTGAGCAATTTTCACTTCATCCAGGGCTCGAACAAAATTGTCCACCTTTTCCCACTGGCCGTGCCCCAGGCGAACTTCGCGGACCACCCAGAAACCCCGGTGTTTTTCGAGTCGGAATGCGGCTTTCAGTGTGGTCTCGGCGATCGCTTCTGATCCGCTTACCTGCGTGATATTTACAACTTCGAGATCGTTTTTTTGCAGAGTTACCTCAGGAATTTCCATGATCAGGTCCCTTGCGAGATGCTTGTTCATGGAACGCCCGCCGCAAGCAGTCAGCAATAAGACCGAAACCAGAATATGCCGAATCCGCATGGTTGCAAGATACAGTATGGAAAGGATGTGGACAAGCAACATTCTGGCATCCCGTTTGTGCGTTTACGGGTTTACGCGTTCACGCGTTGACAACCAAACGCGTAAACCCGTGAACGCGTGAACGCGTAAACGGATAAAAAAAAGAGGGGCCGAATCCAGGATCGGCCCCTCCGGGAATGTAAGGTGCGAAGGGATTCTTTTTAATAATAAATACTCGGGCTATTTCAATATGTTTCAAAAAAAATCGTTCCCCGTTGAAATCCCTTGTCATAGGAAATCTTGATTTTCCGCTTAAGCTTGTATGGTTCTATCATTGGAACCAAAGTCACCGTTCACAACCCTTGAGTGCAGTGCGACGTAAACGGGGAACGGGAAACGGGAAACGATTTCCACTGCATCCTGCATCCGGTATCCTGTATCCTGTATCCGTAAACCACAATCCCATGGATGCGACAAAAAGCCAGCGAAGCGTCGATTCCCCGGTGCAATTCCTTAAAGGAATCGGTCCGCGCCGTTCCGAAATGCTTTCCGCCCACGGAATCCGCACCATAGGCGATTTGATTGGGTATATGCCATTTCGCTACGAAGACCGTACGCAGTTTCGCCCGATCCAGTCGCTGCGCGAGGGGGAATGGGTTCTGATTCGCGGTGAAATCTGCAGCATTGGAGGTTTTGACGCCCGGCGCCGAGGATTTTCAGTATTCGAGATACTTGTCAGGGACGGGAAAGGGAGTGTGCGGGTCAAGTTTTTCAACCAGCCTTATTTGCGGCGTGTCTATCAGCCCGGCATGAAGCTCGTCATTTATGGCCAGGTGAAGAAGGATTCCTATGCCCACGGCTCTCTGGGATTCATGAACCCTGAGTGTGAAATCCTGGAGGAAAACCATGCCGGGCCATCCTTGCACTCGGGGCGAGTAGTTCCGATTTATCGCAGACTCGGAGACCTGCGAACGCGCACATTGCGCCAGATCATGTATTCAATCGTGTCAGCTCTCCCTCCGGATATTCCGGATGCAGTCCCGACATATCTCTGCAAGCAGCTGCGGCTTCTCCCAAAAGCGAAGGCGATCCAGCAGCTCCATTTCCCTGGGCTCAAGGGCGCAACTCCAGGAGAACGGCAAAAGGAGCTTGATCTTCTAAACGCCGGGATTTCCCCGGCGCACAAGCGGTTGATCTTCGAAGAACTTTTCCAATTGCAGGTTGGAATCGGGATGGTTCGCCGGAACCGGGTACGGCATACAAAAGAGCGCAAGTTTCAACTGGGCGAAAGAGTGCGGCTGGCAATTAAAAAAGTCCTTCCTTTTCATCCATCCGAAGCTCAAAAACGCTCGCTCCGGGAAATAGCCGAAGACATCTGCTCCCCTCATCCCATGAGCCGCCTGCTTCAGGGAGATGTCGGGTCAGGGAAAACCATTGTGGCGGCTCAGGCTTCCATCATCGCTGTCGAGAATGGGTGCCAGGTCGCCATTATGGCGCCGACAGAAATTCTTGCAGAACAGCATTATTTTTATTTCCGCCGCCTCCTTGCTCCAGTCGAATACCGCCTTGATCTGCTCAAAGGAGGTCTTTCGGCAAAGGAGAAACAGCAGGCTCGCGATCGCATCAGAAATGGGCAGACCCAGATAGTGATCGGCACTCACGCATTAGTCCAGGAGGATGTCGAATTCAAAAACCTTTCCCTGGTGGTGATCGACGAACAACACAGGTTCGGTGTCGTTCAGCGAAACATCCTGAAGGAGAAAGGGAAATATCCCGACGTCCTTGTCATGACTGCCACCCCGATCCCGCGCTCTCTTGCGCTGACGCTTTACGGAGATCTGGACGTCTCCGTTATTGATCAGATGCCTCCCGGCAGAAAACCGATCGAAACGTTGTCGTACGAAGAGAAAGACCGAAGGGAGGCTTTTGGTGAAATCCGGCGGACGGTAGATGCCGGGCACCAGGCGTATGTGGTTTATCCCCTGGTGGAGGAATCGGAAAAATCGGACCTGCGCGCTGCCACCGAAATGGCCGAATATCTTCAATCGCAAGTTTTTCCAGACCTGCGGATCGGTCTTCTCCATGGGCGCATGAAGAGCGCCGAAAAGGAGAAGACGATGGCTGCATTTGCGGGTGGCGAAATTCAGGTCCTGGTCTCGACTACGGTCATAGAAGTCGGCGTCGATGTTGCCAACGCAACTCTCATGGTCATCGAACACGCGGAACGCTTTGGACTTGCCCAGCTGCACCAGCTTCGGGGGCGGGTCGGGCGCGGCGCCACGCAATCCATGTGCATCCTTGTGGGGGACGTGAAAACCAACCCGGAAGCGCGCCGGCGACTGGAAATAATGTGTGAGACGAACGATGGCTTCCGGATTGCAGAGGTGGACCTCGAGTTGCGCGGTCCCGGAGAGATGATCGGGACCCGGCAATCAGGAATTCCGGCGTTCAAGTATGCCAATCTGATCCGCGACAAGCGCGCACTGGAAGTAGCGCGCGATGAAGCTGCCGGATTCCTGGACAGACTGCGCACGCGGCCCGACGATGAATGCCGCCGTGTGGCATTTTTTATCCGGCAGCAATGGAAGGATCATTTTGGGTTGGCAATGACAGGGTGAAGGGAATTACGAATGACGAATTAAAGCCAGGATTGTTTGTTTCAATTCGTCATTCGTAATTCGTCATTCGTAATTTAGATTATGAGAGTGATTTCCGGGAAGTACAAAGGGAGAAGACTCAAAGGGCCGGAAGGGCTGGAACTGAGGCCGACGGGAGATCGGCTGAAGGAAACCCTCTTCAACATCCTCGGTCCAAAGATTGCCGGCGCATCCGTGCTGGACGTTTTCGGCGGAACCGGTGCGATCGGCATAGAAGCGCTGAGCCGGGGTGCTCGCGAAGTGACATTCATCGAGAGCTCCACAGCTGCAAATCGGCTGATTGTGCAGAATCTTAAGCTCTGCGGCATCGAGACAGGCTATCGCATTTTGAAGGAAGATGTGTTTCCTGCCCTGCGTTCGCTGGCCCGGCAGGGATTCAAGGCAGGCGTTACGTTTTTCGATCCGCCTTACGATTGGAAACCCTACCGTGATCTGCTGGAGATTGCATTTAACCGGGATATTTTGCCGGGCGGCGGTCTTGCGGTAATCGAGCATTACCGGAAAGCATCTCTTCCGGAATCTGGAGACGGATTCCATCGGTCGCGAATCGTACGTCAGGGGGACCACTGCCTCAGCTTCTATGAAGGAGTCAGTCCTCATGTCGCTCTCCGTTCCGACTTCTGACTTCTGACGTCTGACTCCTGCTTTTTCCCTGCAGAAACTTGCGAAGCTGCTTCAATCCCTGCTTGCTCCGGTGCCGGAGTGTGGAATACGGAATCCCGTTCGTCATCCCCACGTCCCGTATCGAGAGTCCGCGGGATTCCAGGATGGTTAGACGCAACGCTTCGTATTGCTTTGGTGGAAGGCGCTTCAGCCCCTGATCAAGAAGATATAAAATCTGTTCTTTTTCATCCAATTTTTCCGATTCTTCCATGCAGGAAAAAGGACTGGAGAGATTGGATGGAAGCAGAACCTGCTCGTTAATCGGAGCCTGTCTCCTGCGCTCCCTTTTTCTGCAATTGTAGAGCTCGAGCGCGGCATTCCCGATCGCTCGTCCTAAATACATCCGAACCTGATCCTCCGATCCAAAAGACAGATCTCGCGCAAGCACCCTGCGCACCGCCTCCTGGACTACGTCCTCTGCATCGGCTTCGTTTCTCAGTATCGCCAAAATGAATCTCAGCCACTTCCCGGCATTGTTTTGGATGATGGATCCCAATGCGGTCCTCAAAGTCTCCGCCTGCAAGGTTTGTTCCGCGTGCATGTTTTTTTAGCTCAAACGGGCCTGGCGCTGTTAGTAAGAGGACGCTGTTGAACACTGCTATTGTTTCGTGACGAGGCGTTGTATTTCAGGCAAATTGTGGTGGAACGTGATTCATAATCGGGCTTTCACGAAAATCCATCGGGAACTGGTTCTGGCGCTTGAATCGGCGCGGATGCGGCTTGCGGTGGCTATCGCTTCAGAAACCAAGTCCACTCCGCCGGATCGGCGGCGGTATTACCTGGATACATCGGACCGGATTCGTCGGTTCATCAAGAGCCTGCGCAAGGGAGACCCTGACGTCCTGCAGCAGAGGCAGGCATGGGTGCAGGCGCTCGATGCTCTCAACCGGCTTCCGGTTCACAGCAAAGCCCTCCTGCTTTGCCAGGTTCTCCGCGAAATTGTGACAACCCTGGGATCCCCATCGGAATAATCCGTGCACCCAGGTTCAGGCATTAACGCGTGAACCCGTAAACCCGTGAACGCCTCAACGCGGAGCCCAAACTCTTGCATTTGATCGCGCCTTGCACCTATAATCCGCTGTACTTTGCGGGAAGCTAACACTAAACGATGGAAACTCGAGCTGTTTATCCTGGGTCTTTTGATCCTGTTACCAATGGTCACATCGACCTGATTCAAAGGAGCGCCGCTCTCTTTGACCAGGTTATTGTTGCGATTCTGAGGAACACCGAAAAAACTCCTCTCTTCACGGTTGAGGAGCGGACAGAAATGCTCGAGGAAGCGGTTCGTGATCTCAAGAATGTTTCCGTGACTTCGTTTGCCGGTCTGCTCGTCGATTTTGCCCTGCAGAACCAGGCTTCCGTCATCGTTCGCGGCATCCGGGCCATATCCGACTACGAATACGAACTGCAAATGGCGCTGATGAACCGCAGACTTTCGAATAAAGTCGAAACCGTATTTATGCTGCCTGCTGAATCCTATTCCTTCCTGAGCTCCAAACTGGTCAAGGAGATCGCGCAACTCGGAGGATCCATCCGTGGATTTGTTCCTGCAGATGTTGAGAAACGGCTTCGCGACAAGTTCCGGATCGAATAGGAAATTAAGAACGGGATTTTCCTGCGCTTTTTGCAATAGGAGTGATTTTTGGAGAACAGTCCGTTGTTGCCTCCGGTAGTGGATGAGCGCAACTCCTGCAAGCGTGCTTCCCCCCTGAATTTCTTAGGACAACATCTGTGCGCCGCCTTGAGCTTCGCCGTGGTATTTATCCTGTTCGCCGCCGGAGCCACTTATCTGTTGCTGAAGCATGGAAGGCCGGGCCATTGGGCGAACTCAGCCCGCCAAATACTGCCCGTTTCCGCTGCTCCCTCGCTTCCTGAATTCAGGGAAATCGTGGGGACTTTCGAAAAGCGGCAGACGATCGCATATGCTTTGGCAAAACAAGGTCTTTCCCTTGCTCTGATCAATCAGATCATCGATTGTGCGCGCCCGATCTACAATCTGGGAAAAATAAGGGAGGGGCAGTCCTACTGGCTTTCTTTTACCCGAGACGGCTATTTCCGCAATTTCCGCTATCCTGTCGACGATGAGCGTTATCTCACCGTTTATCATGACGAAGCGCGGGACCGGCTGGTTCCCGTCATGAAGAATTTTGCCTATGAAACCCGGGTGGAGCCTGTATCTGCGGTCATTAATAATTCACTTTTCTCTACAATTCTGGAAATCGGGGAACGGGACCAGCTTGCTTTGGGTCTTGCGGATATCTTTGGTTCCGATATCGATTTCTACACCGATATCCAGAAAGGGGATTCGTTCAAAGTATTAATTGAAAAAAAATATCTGAACGGACAGTTTGCAAAATACGGGGCGATCCAGGCCGCCGCATTTAAGAACAAGCAAAAACTCCTCACCGGATTTCGTTTCCAGGATGAAAACGGAAAACCTGCCTACTTTGGTCCAGAAGGCAAATCCTTGAAAAGGTCTTTTCTCAAATCTCCTTTAAAATTCGCTCGCATCACGTCGACATTTTCGCTCGCCAGGTGGCATCCGATACTCAAGGTCCTGCGCCCGCATCTTGGTGTTGATTATGCAGCTCAGGTGGGGACGCCGGTTCAGGCCGTCGGCGACGGGGTTGTAACCAGTTGCGGAAACAGCGGCGGGAGCGGCAACATGGTAAGAATCCGCCATTCGGGCCGCTACGAATCCATGTACCTTCATCTTTCTCGAATCGCGGTGAAATCCGGCGCTCGCGTCAGCCAAGGCCAGGTCATCGGATATGTGGGATCTACAGGGCTCTCAACCGGACCTCATCTGGATTTTAGAGTTCTGCACAACGGAAAACCCGTCAATCCGCTGAAGGTCATATCCCCGCCGGGAGCTCCCGTTTCCCCCAGGCTTTTTGGCAGTTTTGCAGCGCTGCGCGATAAGCTGAATGACCAATTGCGGATGACCAATAACGAATTGAACCAAATGCCGTAATCAAATTACGAATTGAGCCATAATCAGATGGTTTGAATCTTCTCAATTCGTCATTCGTAATTACATTGGAGGGCAAAATGCTCACGCGACGTTTGTCATGCCTGATTGTAATTGCAGCCATTCTGTTCTGTGCTTCGCATCTACAGGGGGCTGACCTGACGTTTTACGTCGGAGGGGTAAAGCCCGGGTCCATCAGCTACCAGAATGCTAAAACTGCTCTCGACAGCAGCCCGATTTTTGGATTTAGACTCAGTACAAATTTTGTTCCTCTTTTTGGGATGGAACATACCGTGGCCTTCAGTTCCGATTACCTTTTTCCTCGAAGTCTCTCCGCTATCAAGGATGCGAAGGGATTTGTATACAACAGCAACCTGATTCTAAATTTTCCCGTGAAGATTGCGGTCTTGTATGTCACCGGCGGCGCCGGTGTGATCCATCAGTACGGAGATACAAGCGAGCCGGTGGGAACAAAGTTTGCCTTAAATTACGGCGGAGGACTCAAATTTCCCCACGTGGCCGGGCCTCTGGGATTAAGAGTAGACCTGCGGGGCTACAGGGCAGGAATAGTGTCAACCGACCTGAATCTTTTCGAAATTTCCGGTGGTGTACTTTTGTCCTTTGGCAAGTAGAAAGATTCCAGATTCCAAATGAATCTGGAACTTGGAATCCGGAATCTGGAATTACAGATGAACCTCGTCATTATTGCGAATCCGGCCGCCGGTTGCGGGCGCGCCTACAAATCCGTGCAGAGTTATGTGCGCCGATGGCCGCATCCGGAGTGGAATGTCCGGATTATGACAACGCGCAGCCGTGATCACGCCGGATTGCTGGCTCAGAAACTGCTCGACGACCCGCCGGATCTCCTTGCGGTCTGCGGCGGCGATGGGACTTTGAACGAAATTGCTTCCCGTGTCCCTCATCCACCGTTTCCGGTCGCCCTCATTCCGGCCGGCACGGCAAACGTTCTGGCGCGGGAATTGGGGATTCCGTTGAATCCGGTTCGGGCCGTGCAGGTTGCGCTGGAACGTACAGTGCGAAAAGTGGATCTTGGTAAGCTGGGTACGGGAACGCGCCGGTTTTTGTTTGTTGCGGGAATAGGCTTTGATGCCCATGTGGTTGCGAGCGTACGGCCCAAACTCAAGAATACTCTGGGAATGGCGGCATACGCTGCTGCAGTCATTGGCTGCCTTCGGCGCTATTCGTTCCCGAAGTTCCAGGTCGTTGCGGACGGCCGAACCTTCACGGCAACCAGCTGTCTGGCTTGCAATGCCACAAACTACGGCGGAGGCTTGCTCTTTTGTCCCGACGCCGACATGACCGACGGCCAGTTAGACATTCTTGTAATTGAAGGGGAGCGCAGACTCAGACTGGCGCGGTTCCTTTTAAATGCATGGCGCGGAAAAGCTGAAACCGGGGATTGGATTCATCGTCTGCGAGCTCGGACATTGCAGGTTGAAGGGAGCGCCGGGGTTCTAGTTCAAGCGGATGGAGAACTCGCCGGCAATCTGCCGCTCGAAATAAGCCTGAGTCGCTCATCCTTCCCCCTGGTAATTCCATCCAAAATATAAAAACCGCACAAATTCCATGGGTTCAAATGCCTTGTGTGGAGCTTTAAAAAATCCATGGAATCCATGGAATCCGTGGAGTTTTTTTTGAAGCATGATATGCTGAGATGACAGATTGAAGTTTTGAGATTCATCTCGAATCTCGAATTTCGAATTTCGAATCGTTATGTTCCAAGTTGCGATTGTTGGACGGCCGAATGTCGGGAAATCGACGCTGTTTAACCGGCTTTGCGGTTTCAGGAAAGCAATTGTCGGCGACGAGCCCGGCATTACACGGGACCGCATCTATGGATCGGTTCGCTGGAACAATAAACTTATTTCAGTACTCGACACCGGCGGGTTGATTCCTGAAACACATGACATTATTCCGGAAAGAATACTCAACCAGGTTGGGCCGGCAATTTCCGAATCTCAGTTGATATTGCTGGTTGTGGACGGGAGAGCGGGGGTTACTCCTCTGGACGAGCAGTTGCTGCCGATGATTAGAAAAACCGGGAAACCCATCTGGACGGTTGTGAATAAAATCGATTCTTCTGAACTGGAGAGTTACGCGGCTTCTTTTTACCAATTTGGCACGGAAAAGGTATATCCCGTTTCCGCCGAACACGGGCGCGGCGCCGCGGAACTGCTCGACGCGATTGCTGAGCGAGCAGATGATCTGCCGCCTGAAGTAGAAACTGAGGCGGAGGAGGAAATCGGAGTTGCGGTCGTAGGCCGGCCCAACGTGGGCAAATCTTCGCTGGTGAACCGGTTGCTCGGTTTCGAGCGTGCAATCGTGACCGACATCCCGGGCACCACACGTGATGCGGTGGATACTCTTCTGACGCGCGAGGGAATTCAATATCGCATCATTGATACAGCCGGGATTCGAAGGAAGGGAAAAACGGAAGGGCGAACCGAGAAGGTCAGTGTCGTGATGGCTCAGAAAAGCCTGGCGCACGCCGATGTCGCTCTGCTGTTGCTTGACGCTGAAGAAGGGGTTACCAAGCTCGACGCAGCGATTGGAGGGTATGCTTCGGAGGCCGGCTGTTCGGTCATTATAGTCCTGAATAAGTGGGACCTGGTCGAGAAGGATACTCATACAATCGAGAAATTCACCGAGGACATCCACCGCCGGATGAAGTATCTGACCTATGCTCCCATCGTGGCCGTTTCCGCTTTGAACGGGCAGCGGGTCTCGAAACTGTTCGAAATAATTCGCAGGGCTTATGAAGAACGCCGAATCCGGATCCCGACCGGGACGCTGAACAACCTGTTTGTTCCGGACACGGCCGAAAGATTTGCGGCACAGGATCCAAACCAGAAGCTTGGGATCCGATACATAACCCAGGCCCGGTCGGATCCTCCGACCTTTGTCGTTTTTACTACCAGCCGGGACCGTTTGCATTTTTCGACCGAGCGATATCTGGTGAATCGGCTGCGCGAGCAGTTCGGATTTTTCGCCACGCCGATTCGCATTCAGCAGCGGCACAGGCTTCGCCGCAAGTAAGTGCTGAGAGAAGGGCTAGCCGGGCGATCGTCCCGGCAAGTGCTGCCCCATTTTGCTCTATGAACAAAAACGATATCAGCAAAAGAGTGTATGAAGCCCATGGAGGAATCTCTTACGCCGAAGCCCAAAAGATCGTAGACTTGATCCTTGAAACAATAAAGGGACAGCTGGCCCGAGGGGAGAAAGTTTTGCTCAGCGGCTTTGGCTGTTTCACCGTTGTGCGGCGAAGGAACAAAAAAGGGGTGAACCCGCAAACAGGGAAACCGATAATGATCCCGGGCCGGAATTCGATAAAATTCAAACCGTCGAAATACCTGAAAACAATCTAGCTGCCATGCCGTTTGTACCGAAGAAGCTCTATTACAAAATCAGGGAGGTTTGCGATATCGTCGGAGTAGAGGCGCACGTCTTGCGCTTCTGGGAGACGGAATTCCCCGCGCTTTCGCCGCCGAAGAGCAAGTCCGGCCAGCGGACCTATCGTCCGAAGGATATTGAACTGCTCCTCAAGATTCGAAAGCTCCTGTATGATGATGGTTTTACGATTGCGGGCGCACGCAAGCAGTTGAGCGCCGAGAAACCGGCGCGTGCTTCCCAAAAGCGCGTGGCCCGGAAAGAGCGGGGAACTGCACCGAATTCCGAGCGCTTAAGGAAAGTCAAGACTGAACTTGAGAACATATTGACTTTGTTAGACCGCGAGTGATACTGTTCGAACTTGCGGTCGGGACGTAGCGCAGCCTGGTAGCGCACACGCTTGGGGTGCGTGTGGTCGGTGGTTCAAATCCACTCGTCCCGACCATTATTTATATGTACTGTGACAGTTATTCTTCTAACGAACGACGACGGGATTGAAGCCGAAGGGCTGAAGACCTTGGAAGAGATTCTGAAGGACTTGGCTCACCTCATCGTCGTCGCGCCGGACCAGGAACGCAGTGCCGTAAGTCATGGCCTGACGCTCCGCGCACCCCTCAGCTTACAAGAAATCGGACCTGATCACTACGTCTTGAATGGGACTCCGGCCGACTGCGTGATTTATGCGCTGCGGCATCTTTTTGTCCAGTTTCCGGACATGGTGATCTCCGGTATCAATCACGGCGCCAACCTCGGAGACGACATTATGTATTCCGGGACCGTTGCGGCGGCGCGGGAAGCGGCTGCGCATGGAATTCCTTCGATAGCTGTCTCTCAGGCTTATGACAGCAAGCCGATCCGCTTCAAAGAAGGGGCCGAATATGCGCGGGATCTGGTAACGGCGCTGCTGCATAACGGGCTGGTGGGGGAGATTTGCCTCAACGTGAATTTCCCGGTGGGCAAAATAAAAGGGATGAAGATCACGCGGCAGGGTTGCGCGGAGCACGTTCCGCATTTCAACGCGCTGGACTATAAGACAGACTACAACGCGGTTCCTTTCAGTCCCTGGGATTGCCAGAAGACCGATTTCATTTCTGACCGCCAGGCGATCATGGAGCATTCTGTTTCGATCACGCCCCTGCAGCGCGATCAGACGGATTACACGGCAGCTCAATCGCTGATTCGTGAAGCCAGCAATTTTTTTAAAATTCCGGAAACCTGATCTGGCTTGCGCGCATTGTTCCGGCTAACGACATAAGCGGTGGCATGGCGGATTTTCTTTCCGGGAGCGCCGGCGTCTCGCCGGCTCTTTTGTAAACCCTGCGATGGTGTGGCAGCGGGTAAATCGCAAATCCTTTTTCTCAAACATCGATGGATCTTGATCGCGGGGACGAATTGAGCTAGGATTTGCGTTCTTGGCGGGGCGTAGCGCAGTTTGGTAGCGCGTACGGTTCGGGACCGTAAGGTCGCTGGTTCGAATCCAGTCGCCCCGACCAGCTTTCCTAGGTCCATACCGGACACATTTTCTTATGTCGTTGACCTGAGCATTTCTTAAAAATCTCTCATGAAACTTTTTTACTCAACATTACACAATCACTATGTTTGTTGATGCAATTTGGAGCTAGTATGAGTGAGTGCAGTGGCATCTGATCACAATAAAACTCGCATAGTTGGAAATGAACAAGCTGTTGGAAGCGAGTCACGCTTATAAGGAGAAAATATCATGAAGTGGACTTGGTTTTCTCGTTTAGGAATGATCGCCTCGTTTCTTTCACTCCCAGCTTTCTCGCAAACTGCCGATATGCCATCGAGTTGCCCTCTTGCTCTTATTCATTTCAATCCTTCGGGCGTTAGCGTTCGCGTAAAAAACACGAGCGGAAAAACAGTTGTCGGGATCACATTTAACGCTGCCCTTTCCGACGCCACGGAGCATTGGGGATGGGTCTACTCGAACCTTGACAATGTAAATCAATTGCGTGAGTTCGGCTGGAACAAAACGCTGAAACCGGGAGCGACCAAGACCCTGTCGTGGGATCATACATATCTCAACTTCGCACACGCTGGTGGGAGCGCCTTTGTCCTGACCAGCGTTCTATTCCAGGACGGCTCTGTTTGGGAGGAGCCCGTGCATAGCGCATCGTGCATGATGGTGTCATACAACAGCCACAAGAAGGGCTTCGCAAGACCAATCCAATTACCGCCGCGCATGCCGTGATCTCCTACTCGATCTAATTTCACGAATGTGACGAATGCGTGGAATGAAGGCCCTTTTTTAAAAATGGGAATTTCTTCCACGGGTTCTCCACCGCGTCTGATTTTCCAGCCAGCAAATAATCCCAGCCCGATCATTCTTTTCCCGCCAGTGACCGGGGAAAAAGCCAGATGTCGTCAGCCACTTCTGTGACACCGACATATTGGCCTGCAAACACTTTGCTGAGATTGATCTTTCGTTTTCCGATACAAATCCGGCCACACTGAGTTACCAGTATGGTTCGATCGTGGAAGGGGTACTCAGGATGAGTAGGGGGGCGGTATTCACGGGCTGAGGGTGAATACACTTCAACTGGGTACCGGCCGCCCAAGGCCTGGTGAGGTCCGTCGTTATTGTAGACGTCAATAAACTCATCAAATCGCTCCTGTTGCTGTAGAAAATTGTAAGGCTTGTCCCGCTCAAACGAAGGAAGTACTCGATTTTCTTGTGAAGGGCGGCAAATTCAAGCCGAACGGCCTCAAACCGTAGACACGTCTTGGCCGTCGCGGGCCGGGAAGTATCGGAGACATAGATATTGCTACCCCATATCTACCATGGCCTTGATTGCACCTTCGCGATAGTCTGCCAGCAGTTCAAAAGCCTTGGCCCCCTGGTCCAGGTTGAATCTGTGCGTGATCATAAAATCGGGCTCGATCCTGCTTTCGCGGATCAGGTCGATTACGGGATCGACACATTCATTCTGGCGCCGGACGCTGAACAAGGCGAGTCCTTTGCGCCTGGCATCATGCACCGCGAAGGCAATCTGATCTGTCTCCGGGATGCCCACGATGACGAGTCGGCCCATTGGCTTGCACAGTTCCACAGCCTGGTCAAATGCAGTCTGCTGCCCGCAGCACTCAAAAACAGCGTCCAATTCCAGGGGTTCGCGCTGGACAATGTCGAGGACGATGTCCGTCCGATCAGGATTTCCGGTCCATGTGGCGCCCTGTTGCCGGGCCGCTTCCAGGCGGTAGTCCAGCCGGTCCGTCACATAGATCGCTGAAGCGCCGGCTATCCGGGCCGCCAGAAGCACGCTCAGGCCGATGGGTCCGCTCCCCAGGATACCGACCTTCTTGCCTTTCAGGCCGCCGGAAAGCTGCACCGCGTAGTGGCCGATGGACAGGGGTTCCACGAGCGCGGCTTGATCCGCAGTCAATCCCTTGGCACTATAGCAACAGTCCTCGGGCATAACGATGAGATCGCACAGGCATCCCTCCAATTGGTCCGGGCACCCCAGGAATCGCACTTTGCGGCATGTATTGAACTGACCGAGTCGGCATTGATCGCAGGCGCCACAGGATACTGACGGATCCACGACTACCAGATCTCCAGGCTTGGAACGCGTTACCTGCTTCCCAACGTCTGCCACGATTGCACTGCACTCATGACCAATGCAAAAGGGGAAACGCACGATCTGATCCCCGATCCGTCCTTGCGTGTAATAGTGGATATCGGATCCGCAGACGCCTGCTCGAATGACCCTGAGCAATACGTCTGTAGGACGCTGCAGCGTAGGATCGGGCTGTTCCACGATTTCAATTTTTCTAATTCCTGCAAGTACCATGGCTTTCATGAGGTCAGTCTCCTGTTGAGAGAACCCGGATGGAGTTTTTTCCCGGTCTCTCTATAGGAATGGCATGTTGATACAAGCAGCCGCTTATTTAAAGAGCCGGGGAGCGAAATCGTTCAGACACCGGCGCCACGTCAGCCACTCGTGGGCCGTGCCGGCCGACTCGAAATAGACGTTCTGGATACCGGCTTTGGTTAACTGGTCGCTGAAGTTCTTGGTGCTGGGGCCTTCCGTGGATCCGATTCCCAAAAAGAGGACCTTGACCTTCCTGTTAAACGCGGCCGCATCCGCGAACACGCCGTTATTGGAGGTCTTCGGATCGAATGTACCCCCAAATCCTCCGGTACTGCCGCTGAATCCGCCGATGTAGGCGAACTTGTCCAGGTTTGCCAGAGTCGTCAGGAAGGTCTGCATGCCTCCCATCGACAGCCCAGCCATTGCGCGATTCTCCCGCCCGGGCAGTACACGATACGTTCTTTCGATCGTTGGTATCAAATCGACGAGCATCATCTCAGTAAATGTCCCTCCCGTGAAACTGGCCAAACCGCCGCCCCGTCCTGCAGGAGCTGCTCCCCGGCCTCCTTCAGCCGGTGGAGCGGCCGGTTTTGCCTGGGGTACGAGTCCCCGCGCCGCAAATATCGACGCATCCTCGCCTGACTTCACGGCGTTGAGATTGTCCATCACGATAATCATCGGCTTGGCCTTTTTCGCCGCAATCAGATTATCCATGATGAAATCAGCATGACCTTGGATGTGCCAGCCCTGTTCGTTCTCTCCCCAGCCGTGCAGCAGATACAGAACGGGATAGCGAGCCTTCCCAGTGTCGTAATCTGGCGGCGTGTAGACATAGCAGCGCCGCCATTTGCCTGTGACTTTGGAGTAGTACCATCGTTGGCTTACCTGGCCGTGCTGCACGTCTTTGGCGAGGTAATAGTCTACATCTGCCGCTTCTGGAATCTCGATCCCGCTGTTTTCCCAGCCCGAGCCGAAAAACGTACCGGTTGCCGGATCCGCTACAGTCGCGCCATCTACGACCAGTGAATAGTAGTGGAACCCAACCACCAGCGGCGTCGTGGTCACGGTCCACGCTCCGTCGGTCCCCTTGACCATGTCAAAGTTCTGCCCAATCCGAACTTGCACCTTTTGGGCGTCGGGCGCAACCAAGCGGAATGTTGCGCGATGATCGGGATAAACACAGGGGTACTGCGCGCTCGGGATGTTCAGTGTTGAGGGCTTGCATTCGTCCGTTGCCTGTCCAAAGCCCAATTGGCAGCCGAAGAGCAACAACATGATGATGGTTCTCATAAATCCTCCTTTATTGGTGCTTGTTCTGTTGTTCGATTTTCAGGCTCTCGTTCAGTCTCACCGCCGCGCCCGGCTTGAGGTACAATGCGATCACTTGCTCGCTATAACGCACCTTGCAATTGATTCCGGTCAAGCTTCGAATAATCGCCGTGACGAGCTTTCCTTCTGTCCACACCATATCAACTTCAAAGCCGCCGCGCGCTCTCAGTCCTTTGACACGGCCGCTGGGCCAGGCTTTCGGCAAAGCCGGGAGCAGGTGAATTTCGCCGGTGTGCGATTGCAGAAGCATCTCTGCGATGCCTGAAGTTGCATTGCTCTCGCATCAGCGGCTTTCAGGGCATGGGAGACAAGCGGAAGAGCACTCGCAGAGGTGATGAATTTTCGACGCGTAATTTTGAGGTTCATTTACATCACCTCGGTGAGTCATGCAATCGCGCATGAGCAAAATTCAGCGTCCTATCGGATAGTGGTGGAGTGGCCGATGGATGGACCGCGACATCAGCTCCCATTCGGTTTGCCAGTTCCATTGTCGTATGAATATCCCAGCCAAGAGTAATCCCAAATAGGATTCCTGCCGAGCAAGCGTCCCCGGCGCCCACGGGATGAGGCGTTCCTCCAGTTGTAACGGGCGTGCTCAGATCAAATTCCCCGTTACGGCTTAGGACAATAGTTCCCTCAGCCCCTCGAGTGACAACGATTGCTTGAGCGGGAAAGTGTGCGAGGAGCAATTCCATCCTGCGCCGGATCCCGTTGAGGGTGCGGTCGGCTGGGCAATCGATCCCCAACAGATCCAAAATCGCGAACAGTTCGGACTGGTTTGCCTTGATGATAGTGGCCGCCTGGCAGCTATAAGCAACAATTTCCGGGGAATATCCGGCCTCACCGGTCAACGTATTTCGCCTTAGGTTGACGTCGTAGAGGCGGATTGCTTTTGGAGCATTCTGCAGAAAACTTCGGATCGTATCGCGGGATACAGGGGATCGCTGTGCCAAACTGCCAAAGCATACGGCATTGCACTGGCCGGCCAATTCTTTGAGTGCAGGCCTATCCGTCATGTAGTCCCACGCTGCTCCAGCCTCTATTTGATAGCCAGGTTCCCCATTGCGCATGAAGACGGATACTAAGCCGGTCGGATGGCCGGAATCCTTGCCGATATAGCGGGTCGAAATCCCCAGGCGGTGAAGGGAGTCAAGGATTTTGTATCCCCTTTGATCAGAGTTGATACAACTTACGATCGTTCCATGGCCGACGCCGAGATGACTGGCCAGCTGATGCGCATGGACGGCAAAGTTCAAAGGGGCTCCCCCCAAGGTCTCTGTTCTGTCCTCGAAGACATCGAAGAGAACTTCTCCAATTCCTACGAAATTAAGAGAATCCATTCTTATTGCCGCCTTGCACAGTGCTCATTCCCGGAAAGCGTCCAGCCTGTTCATCCGTTGATGGGGCATTACTTTTTCCAACGCAGCCCAATGTTGAAACGACAAGTCAGTGCATTCGCTTGGCGTCGGTCATCAGGTCCAGAATTCCATTTACGATGGCGCTTTCCGCATAGCCGGGCTTGCAGCGCGACGACAGAACCTCAAAGGTCTGATAGCCAAATGCGGCGTCATTCGGAATATATCCGGAATTGGCGCTTCCATTCGCCATCGATACAAAAATGGATCTGCCAATAGGAGACTCCCTCTTGAATCTCTGGGCGATCAGGTTGAATATTTCCGCGTTGCAGCCCCCAATCGCAATGTCGTCGATCATCAGAAGACTTAAACGGAGTTGGACGTCGGGTCCGTCCGTGTATGTGGCGTCGACTCCTGCACGCCCTTGTCCTACCCTGTTGCGGCCGGGGAAGCTGACCATTTTTTGAGCCGCGAATATTCTACCGTCGGTGGACATACGAGTCATCTCGCGCATCACGCGCTTGACTTCCTCACCCAGAAATTGGCCCATGGAGATGATCATCTGCTTTTGCTGGTCCAGCAGCTTCTTGACCGTGGGATCCTGCTTGTTCAGGCCCTGTCCGCCCGGAGGCATGGCATTGCTGATGTCTTGCCCACGTTTGGCGTAATCCTTGATGCGTATATCACGCAGATCAAATGTCTGCTGGAAGTAGATCGGGTTTTGGTCGCCCTGCGCTCCGGCGGAAAAAAGCGCCACGATCTTGTCGTCAAAGGAGTCCTCGATATACCGGGAGGTCGCGCCGGGATAATCGCCGCTGAGCATGTCGGTGTTGCCTGTGACCACCGCGTGGCAGGCGTAGTTGTAATAGACCGCGATCGGCTCGCCATTGGTTGTTTCGAACTTGATCACCGCCACGGTCTTGTCCGATGGGCCATCGTAGTTGGCGCCCTCCCACCATTTCCGGGTATTGGGATCGATGATGTTGCGGTTGACGTTTACGTAGGAAACGCCCGTCCCGTAACCAATGCGAGCAGGCTGGAGCTTTTCCTTGGCTGCCTTTATGGCGTTGAATATTTGCTCGGCTGTTCCTCCCGAGGCGCTGTGGGTGTGCGTCGGATTCATAATCAGATTTTGGGCGGGAATCCCCAACTCTTTTTCGATTCTCTGCGACACAGTCCTCCACACCTGTTCCCCAAGCATGCCCGTATCCACAGAAACCAAGGCCGCGCTGGTGGCGCCGTTATCGATCACGATTGCCCTGGCGTAGATGTGGTCGAGGATTCCCTCCATGTTTTTCGGCAACTGCGTGGGCGTAATGTCGACTTTGGCCGCGCCGGCTTTGAAAGAGGATGCAGTGGTTTGCGAAAAAGCGCCATACGGAAGCATGGCGATCAGAATTGCCAGAATGATGATGTGAGATTTTTTCATTTCCTGCTCCATTTCTTCGAACGGCAATTGCGCCTGGCGCCGGGAACGCCGGCGTCTCGCCGGCCCGGCTTAACAAAATCCAAAGCGCTGCCCTCGTTGATTAGTTTTTGCTCTCCTTAATTTGTTGCTGCCGGCGAGACGCCGGCGCTCCCGGCAAACTGCGTCATTCTGCATTCTACGGTTCAAATGATCCTGCTGCATGGTATTCGCTCGAATCTAACTTGACCAGACGTTCTCTGGCCGGGTTATATATCCAGTTGAGAAGCAACCCCGCAAACAGAAGCGCTGCGAACAGGGTCGCGAGGACGAAGCCATATTTGGGATGACCAAATGCGTCGCTGATGGCCGCCATGGCCAATGGCCCAAGAGCAGCAGCGGCGCAGGTGAAAAATAAGATCACTCCGGCAACGGCGCCATGCTCCGTTTTCGGGAAGCAGCTGATGCCCTTCGAATTGAGCGTCGGATAGATCATGGACATGAAGAGCCCAGACAGAGGCATGAGCCAGATAGCAAAGGATAAACCGCCGACTAATGCGCCCACAAAACAGATAAGAATCGCCAGGCTGAAAAGAGCCATTACAGATGTCCAATTGAAATGCGTCAGTACCCACGCTCCCAGGAAACGGCCCACTGCGCGCAAAACGAAGAATACTGAAAGGGCATAGGTCGCAATAAAAGCAAAAGAGCCTGAATATCCCGTCAGCAGCGTCGGCATCCAAACGTAAACGGCGCACTCCGCAGCAACGTAAAGAAAAATCCCCAGCGAAAATCCCAAAGCATAGGGGTTCTTCATCATGCGCATCGTACGCTTGAAGTCGATCGGCTCGTCCATTGTCTTGGCAGTCTTCGGGTATTTTACCAGCAGGGCCGTGAGGATCAGCAGAACACAGATCGTTCCCGCTATCACATAAAGCCACTTCCAGGAAAAGCCCGACGTCAGGAGCCTTGCCACGATTGCCGGCCCGATGATTGCCCCCACCCCGAAGAATCCCTCAACGGTATTCATGGTGGTGGTGTGTTCCGAAGTGGAAAGCGAAATATCGCCAACCAGAGCCAGGGCTCCCGTCTTGAAGATTCCGATCGAAGCGCCGGAAATGACAAGCAGCGTGAGGAAAAACGGGAAGGAATTCCCCACGGCAAAAAGGTAGGAGTTCAGCGCGAAAAGAACAAGTCCAAGGATGATGGTCTTCTTGCGGCCAAGCTTATCTGCCAGATATCCGAGGAAAATGGCCGCCACTGCGATCGCCGTCATGTTGGCATAGTGGAAAGCTCCGGCTGCCACCATGCTCAGACGGAATTGTTTGATGACCTCCGGAATGATGATGCCTACCGAATCAGTGGTCATGGCAAACATCATGAACATCAGAAACGTGAGCCATTTGATTGCGGTCAGATTATGCTTTGGGGTAGCCGGTACGCTCATGAGAGTACCTCTTCAGAATTGAACGCCATGATCAGCAGCATCCGGAATGGTTATTGGGTGGATTCCTGTGCCCGTGATGGAAGCGCTCGGAACAGATAAGTCCGCGTGAAGTTTTATCCAGTGTTCTTGTCGTCTCCACTGCATTTGTATCTGGTTTTCTGCCGGAACATCTACCTGGAATTCACCTGCGAATGCGGGATGCGTATTCCGGAGCCGTATGAGCTCGATCTGCTTTTGCACCAGGAGACGCCTGAGTGCGGCTTCAATTTCCGCAGCCGTGTAACGGCGCCGGTTGATGTCGCGGCCTACTCCGGTTCGGGCGAGGAGGTCCATATCATTGGTTCCTCCCAGAAGGCCGACATAATAAACCTGCGGAATTCCAGGCGCGAAAAACTGGAGGGCACGGGCAATTAGGTAATCCGTTTCCCGGCCTCCAAGGGCATCCAGGAAAGTGCAGTTCACCTGATACAGATCCAGATTGTTGGCAGCCGCCCCGGTTGCCTGTTTGCTCTGGCCCCGGCTTCGCTGATGGATGGTTTCTACGAGGTTGTCGATTTCTTCCGGCGACAGTAAACCAGGATTAGCGTTTGCATCGGCGCCCACATCGATCACCCCGATGCCGTCATGCGTGTCCAATACAGTCACAGCATTGCGCGGACTGATGGAAAGCCATCGCGCCAGTGGGCGGGGATCGCATCTAAAAAGCGAGTGCAGTACCAACGGCGGCAATGCGAAATCGTATACCCAATCGACCCGGCGGGCGACTTCGATCTGCTTCAGATAGTGGCTGTGAATCTCGACCAGGACTTCGATGCCCAGTGTTCGAGCCTTGGAGGTCAGTTCGGCAATAAAGTCGAAGGTTTCCGGAATCATGAAACAGCTGGTACCCGGTTTCTTGATCGCGTACCCGACGGCGTCGAGCCGTATCATTTTTATGCCCGCAGCCTGAAACTTCCGGAGGATCGAATCCAAATACGCTTCTGCTTGAGGGTGGCGGACATCGATATCCACCTGCTCCGGATTGAACGTAGTCCACAGTAATTTCCTTTCACCCGAGACTAGTGTAACAGGGCTGAAAGGAAGCGAGGGGCGCGGCCGATAAATGGCCAAAAGATCCGATTCGCGCGCACCCTGCGGGAAGACCCGGTCGAAAGTAAGGAACATGCCCGCGTATTCCGATGCCAGACCCTTCTTCGAAAAATCAAAGAATTGCGGGGACGACGAGGAAACGTGGTTCACAATAAGATCAGCAACGAGCTCGACGCTGCCGCTCAAAGCCCGCACGTCCTCCCAGGTTCCCAATCGCGCGTCCACCTGAGTGTGGTCGATCGGGTCAAATCCGGCATCAGCGCCGTCAATGGGCGTAAAAAAGGGCAGAAGATGCACGCCGCCGAAGACTCCGGCTAGTGGTCCTTTTAATAAAAAATTTAACTCGCCGAAACCTCCGCCAGAAAAGCGGTCGACGTATGCGATAAGCTGAACCTGTTTTTTCATAATATGATTGGGCACATGCCTCTGAGAAAGCCCTCAGCTTGGAAGCAAATGAATATTACATGTTTGCATGCCGATCACTATCAGGATGTTTGAGTCAACGCTATGAATTTTGTCGAATGCTCGTGCTCGGTTGTTATTTCTGAGTAATATGGTTAGATCTTGAAGAAAAAGCGTCGACATCCTAAGACTTGAGAATCACCTTACCGCTCGGCTCAACTAGGCGGAACCGGCGGGAGTGAGATGTGTTTACTTTTTCCCGCGAAGATCTGTAAATAGCATTGGCGCCGTCTCATTTAAATAGTTGCGCCATACGCTCCAGACGTGGCTGCCTTCCGTTTCGCGGAACAGAACGTTCACGCCTTTACCCTTCAACATATCCACAAACTGGCGATTCGCCTGGTAGAGAAAATCCTGCTTGCCGCAGGAAACCCAAAGCAGACGGAGCCTGGAGTTGAGGACCTCGGGTTTCGAGAGCGCCTCGCCGAATTCTGTTTCGGCGTTCATGAATGGGCCACCGACTGCTCCGCTGAAACCCAATACATAATGGAACAGGTCGGTGCGGGCAAGTCCGATCGAAAGCGCCTGGCCACCGCCCATCGAAAGTCCTGCGATAGCGCGTTGATCCGCGTCCGTGTATACGCGGTAGTTCCGTTCTACCAGCGGGATAACCTCCTGAAGCAGGTCTTGCGGAAACCGCTTCGAAAACATTTCCGTCTCGCCGGTAAGCCGAACGAGCGGGCCCACGTTGGCGCCCTGCAGCGCGTGCCCCTGTGGCATGACCACAATCATGGGCTGGGCCTTTTTGTCCGCGATCAGATTATCGAGAATGATGTTCGCCCGGCCGTTCATGACCCAGCCGTTTTGCGCCTCGCCGTTTCCATGCAGGAGATAAAGCACCGGGTATTCCGCGCCGCTCTTGTCATAGTTCGGAGGCGTATAGATCCAGACCCAGCGAGTCACTCCCATTGTTTTCGACTCATAAAGGACCATGCGGACTTCGCCGTGCAGTACGGGCCTGGAATCGTAAAAAGCCGGCGTGTCCCCCGGCACCTCGACGAAACTGGACATCGCGAAGCCGGGCGGGACCGGCTTGATGGCAGGGTTCGAGGGGTCTGCGACGTCAACTCCTTGAACGCGGAAATTATAGACCCAGATCTCGGGCGGGAGCGGCCCAAGAGTGGCGGTCCATACTCCGTCCTCACTCTTTGTCATAGCAATCGGGGCTTTGGCTTGCATAATCTCGCCGGCCACTTCCACCTGTGTCGCGTTGGGCGCACGCAATCGCAGCGTCACGGTACGGTCCGCGTGGACCTCCGGGGAAAGAAGGGCTGTATATGGAGTGGGCATCCCCCCGCCTGGGCCGGCGCCACGCCCGCCCTGCAATGGCGCAGGGGATTGCGCCACGGTCACAGCCACGGCAACCGCCAACACAGAGGCAATCAGTGCTGTCTTAAGCATTGTTGGTCTCCTTTGCTTGAAATCCTTCTTGGTTGCCCTTCCTATCGCTTGGCGAAAATCGCCAGATCGAATGCATCGGCCATAGCCTTGTTGCCCGCGTCGTTGGGGTGAATATGATCTCCCGGATCGAACGCCGGATTGATGCGGGCCGGATGGGAACGGTCCTGAACAACAAGGTCGAAGTCGACGACCGCATCGAAGTTGCCCTTGTCCCGAATCCAGCGGTTAACGGCTTGGCGGATCTCCTCGCCTCGTTCTGACGCAGTGGGAACCCCTTCCTCCGGCATGATTGTCGCGCCCACCACCTTGATTCCATTCAAGTGCGCCCGCTCAATGATCTGGCGGTATCCCGCAATGAGCTCATCACCCGTTAACGATTCCGGGCCGGTCGAGCGCCCGCGAATATTAATGTCGTTAATTCCCTCGAGCAGGATAACCCACTTCACGCCCGGCCGCCCCAACACATCCCGGTCAAAACGCGCAAGGGCACTGACACCGGCTCCGTCCCTCACAACCTGGTTTCCTGAAATGCCTTGATTGAGCACCGCTGCATTCCGGGTCGCCTTATTGGAGGCCAACCGCTTCGCCAGCAACGCCGGCCATGCCATGTTCCCGTCGAGAGTCGTGGTGAATCCATCGGTTATTGAATCGCCGAGGGCTACGATGACGTAAGAGTCCGCCGGCTCAAGAACATCAATGCCCGTGAGCCAGAGATAGGAGTATGTCTTTGTGGGTTCCGGCATCACATCGCTCCCAGTCACGTTGCCTTTTGAGATGTATGCCGTGTGCAGGCCCATTGTGTGGTTTGTAGGCGAACCTGTGTTCTTAGGAAGATATAGAGAAATAGCCAAATCCGAGAACGGCGCAAGATTAAGGTCCACGGAGTCGCTCAGAAATAGAGCACCGGGTGGCACAACAAATGACTCATTGCCACTGAACTTCAATACGCGGTCTGTGCCTGGCACGATGGCGCCGTCGCCTCTATGAAGAGCCACGTGAGCGCTCCCGATCTCAAGCGGTTGCGCGTTGGCCATATTGGAAATTTCAATTCGCAGGGCCCGGCCGCCGATGGTGGTATGGGCAATCATTCGAACTGTCTGATCCTCAATCGAAGCCGGTACGCTTCTCTGTTGCTGGTACGGGGTTACGCCTTGAGATGCAGACGGAGCCGACGGGGGAGGGCTCGCTTGCATCTGCGGGCCAGTCCCTCCCTGCGGCGGCGCACCACCGCGCCCTCCGGGGAACGACGCCGGCATTAACTGCTGCGCCGTGGCCCAAGTTGAGACCCAACGGTCACGGCCAGTTGGCGCCTGGCTCTGCGCCGACAACATGGAACAACAAGTAATAAAAACGCTCAACAAAAATAGAGCAGCAGACCTTTTCATCTGCAACCTCCTCAGGCAATATGAGTTCTTACAAAGATAAGCCGGTTCAGCAGAAGGTGAATTTCAGCGGACTTGGGATCATTTTTCTTTGTACATTGCGAGAAGAGCAGGATGCAAAACCCACGCAGGATTGCGGCAACCAGCCTCGGTGTAATGCGACATTTCAGATTAGCCATGTCCTTGCCCTTTCCAGCGCAGTTTGGCCCTTTCTAAGTTCGGGAATTCCTGTACGTTCCATATAGCATCTATGCGGTGAACTTTCGACAAGAGCAAGGGAAAATAGAACTTTTTTCAAGATCGGATCTCCCCTGACGGGTTCTCCGTCGTGTCAGACAAATAAAGTCTCCGAAACCGAAGGAAATTAGAACAGAGAGGGAAAGCATGCCACCGGACAGTCCTAAGCCTTATCTGTCTGAGCTGAACCGGTTCCGCCAGCCAGCATAGCCGCGAACAAAACAGCGGACAGCGCTCGTTTCATGGCCTGCAATCTCCAGATGCCAAACTATCCGACCTGTTTGCGAGTTGTCAAGGAATATGTCACACATTTATGACACGCAGCATTCGTGCTCCTTTCATCGTCCAGCCCGCTTGGGGAACGACGAATATTATGCAATATACTATATCTGGGCATCACGTCTTCTGGCTTCCCTTGAGACATCGATTGTGCCAATCGACCAATCGGATGAGACTTATGCTGGTCATGCAAATTATTGTTGCATTGTCATGAGGGTTGTCACAGATTTGTGACAACAATTATGCTAGAGTCTTGATTTCCAGGTAGTATTTCGATTAACGAACGTTTTGGCTTGACTGGATTTGAGAGTCCTGATTTCGGGAGGAAATCTCCGCTGTGATCAAGCTAAACGGATCAACGATAGCGCACCTATTGGAAGGAGACGGAACTATGAAGTCCACCACAAGCAAAACGGGTCGAATGACTCGAAGGGAGTTTGTCAAGGGATCGGGAACGGCCGGCCTGGTGATTGCAGCCGGAGGTGCGGCGCTGCTTGATCCCGCCCATTCAATGCCGCAGCAGGTATCGAAAGGCAAGACAATTCGCGAGCCTGCGCGGGATATTCAGGTCTGCCGGGAAGCTGATGTGGTGGTGGTAGGAGGTGGCCCGGGGGGCGTTGGCGCGGCGGTGGCGGCTGCACGAACGGGAGCGAATACTGTCCTTCTCGAAAGATACGGGCATTTAGGCGGCATGGGCACCGGCGGGCTGGTCACGATTCTCCCAAACATGAGCGACATTAACGGCAAACAGCAGATCGCCGGCCTCTGCAAGGAGTGGGTGGACCGGCTGGATGTCAGGCAAGCGGCTGACTACCCGAAGAAGGAGGACTGGGGGTCGGTTGACAAGAAGCTGGTCAATTATTACTCGAATCGCTCTTTCTTTTATGTGCGCATGGACAGAGTAATATGCAGCGTTCACATCGACGCCGAGATATCAAAGTGCGTACTGAACGATATGGTGCAGGAAGCCGGAGTCAAGACCTACCTCCACGCCTTAGGCACACAGCCCATTATGGAAGGGAACAAGGTCAAAGGCGTTATTTTTGAGAGCAAGTCGGGCAGGCAGGCGATCCTGGCGAAGGTGGTGATCGATTCCACAGGGGATGGCGATTTCCTGCCCTACGCCGGTGTTAAATTTGAAACGGAAATGGATCCCAAGTCGAGAATATCGGCTCTTGCAATGACCTATTGGATAGCGAATGTCGATCTAAGAAAACTCAATGAGTTCAGAGAAACACAGCCGGCGAAGTTTGCCGAGCAGGGGAAAGAAATTACAAAGCTTGGAGGACAGTCCGGCTATATTACAAGCAACATAAAGGATCAGGACAGTCTTTTGTGGTTCCACAACCGCTACTCGAACAAGAGCCAGATAGATATCGAAGAGCTTACGCGTGTGGAGATGGAAGCACGAAAGAAGATGCTGATCACACATGATTATCGCAAGAAATATACGCCGGGCTTTGAAAACAGCTTCATCGTGCTGACATGCCCGCAACTCGGCTGCCGGGGCAGCAGACGAATGTATGGCGACTACTTCCTGACTGTGAAGGACATGGCGCCCAATGCTCCTTTCCCTGATACCATCGCGATATTTCCGAATGTCGACCGCAATGAGACGTCGGATAAATTTCCTATTGTGTATATTCCGTATCGAGCTCTGTTACCGGCCAGGGTGGATAACATGCTGGTTGCTTGCCGGGCGTTCTCGGCCGATGCCACATTCCAGGAATATTTTAACCTCATCCCGCACTGCATGGCATTTGGGCAGGCAGCAGGCACGGCAGCAGCGCTATCCATCAAGAGCGGTGTGGATCTCAGAAAAGTGAATATCGGGGCTTTGCAGGACAACCTTAGCAAGCAAGGAGTCCCTTTGCCTAACCGTGCATAAAACTCTTTCTACCCTGGTAGTGTTGGCAACAACGGATAACTATGGAGGGCTCTGTTACCCCGGAGGTTTGTTGCGTAAACCTTTTGTTCTCGGGCTGGTGTCAGGACTATCAATTGCACCGGCCGGTGGCGCTACGAAAATGAATATCCGGTGAAACGTACCCGATGGATAAAATATTACTTGCGCGAAAAGGGCACTGCGGAAGAACCGTACGGTCTCAGGTGGGTTAATGAAGGGAGAATGAAAAGGTGAAAAGCTTTACCATCTCTGAGGTAATAGATTCTTTTGGGGTCAACAAATTTACCTGGTCCGTGTTTTTCTTCCTCGGGATGTCCATGGTCTTCGACGGCTATGATTACATGGTTGTATCCTATACGATGCCGCAGATATCCGCTGAGTGGGCTCTGAACAAGGTGCAGACGGGCAGCCTGTCATCCTGGAGCCTCTTCGGCCTTATCATCGGCGGCGCCTGCGCCGGTATCATCTCTGACAAAATTGGCCGGAGAAATACTCTCATATATTCCATTGCGGCCTATTCGCTGCTGACGGTTCCGATATACTTCTCGACCAGTTTCGGGCAGTTCGCTTTGTTCCGCGTGCTGGCCGGCGTAGGCCTGGGTGCCTGTATCCCGGTGGTCACGACTATCTTCTCCGAATCCACGCCCACCGCGCGCCGCGCTTTGTTCATCACCTTCGGCATGGCCTGGATGATCGTAGGATGGGTGCTCGGCGGACTGATACCGACACTGCTTGTTCCGCATTATGGATGGAGGGCCTGCTATCTGATCGGCGGCGTTCCTTTCCTGTATGCCGTGTTCCTGTACCTGCGAATGCGCGAGTCGGCTTACTGGCTGGCCAACAAAGGGCGTAAAAAAGAAGCGATAGAAATCCTCGCATATATCGAGAATCAGGCCACCGGCAAAGTGACCACGCGCGACCCCAACGCTCTCGTTGTTCCGCCAGCTCCCCCAATTGTCGGTCCCAAAGCCCTTTTCTCGAAAGATTACCGTATGATCACCGCGGGTGTGTGGATCACTTACTTCTGCGGCTGCTTTACCGTGTACGGGCTCAACGCCTGGCTGCCTTCCCTGATGCTGGAAAAGGGATTCAAACTGGCCTCGGCATATAGCCTTGCCATCGCAAACAACGGCGCCGCGGTTATCGCCAACTGCTCGACTGGCTTCGTCGCCGAAATCATTGGCCGCAGGCCGAACCTCATCATGAGCTATCTGCTAGGCGGTATTTCCATTGTCCTGATGGCCTTTGTCAGCGGTGGTTTCACTGCCCTCCTGGCTGCCAGCATCTTCATGGGTTTCGCCATCAACTACGCAATCACGGCCGTGCAGCCCCTGATGGCAGAGGGCTATCCAACCGAATTCCGGAACACCGGGGTGTCCTGGTGCCAGGCATTCGGCCGGGTGGGCGGAGCGCTGGCTCCCATCGTGTCCGGGGCGATCATAGGCATGCAGTTTGGGCTGAAGATATCATTCCTGTTCTACGTCATCCCGGCTGTTATCGGCGCCCTGGCAGCCTTCCTGTTCGTCAAGAAAGAGACCAGGGGCAAATCGCTCGACCAGTTGGCCCAGGAGACGACCTTTGCCGGCCATTGACGCTGCACCGCTCTGCAGCAGATGGCGATACATCGAGCTTTATTTAGCCTGGATTCCGTCACGCCATGCTAAGCCCAGAAAGGGGGAAGTAACAGGCGCTTTTGATTATGAAACCCTTCGAAATGTTCCTGTGGGTCTAATACCATTGGGCAAAGGTTGGCAACCAGCCGGAGGCGAGTCTTGCCAGTCGACGGGAAACCGCAGCATGAAGCGTAGACAACGAGTTCAGAAGCTGTGTGATTGAGCCGCGAAATAGGCATAGCAGGAGTCCTCGTTTTCGGAATAGGTGGAATTATCGATGAGAATGGATACCGGTAGTGTTGTATATCCTGCTCCCATGCCTCCGGGAGTTGTTCTTGACAAGAACGTTCCCGTTGCGATGCGGGATGGCATAAGACTCGCTGTTGATGTTTATAAACCGGCTGGGATGCAAGGGTCGTGGCCGGCGATTCTTGCGTATTCACCGTTCCAGAAAGAACGTTCTTTCGAGAGCGCCAAACCTGCCTTCTACTGTCCGAACGGATATGTCTGTGTTCAGGCGGCGGAAAGAGGCAGCGGTTTTAGCGAAGGGAAATTCTCACTTCACGGCCCACAAGCGGCTCAGGACGGCTACGACCTTATTGAATGGATTGCCGGGCAGCCGTGGTGCAACGGCAGCGTGGCCATGATGGGCGCATCGGGATACGGAGTCATGCAGTGGATAACGGCTCCGCTGAATCCTCCCCATTTGAAAGCCTTAGTGGTGTTGGCGACAACGGATAACTATAGAGGACTCTGTTACCCCGGAGGTGTGTTGCGCAAACCTTTCGTCCTCGGACTGGTCTCAGGACTGACAATGGCGGCTATTTGGCCCGGTCCGGTCAGCGGCAAAGAACCGCCAATGAACATTATCTCAGAGATCCTTGCCAATACCGAAGACGGTCCGTTCTGGTGGGAACACGGCGGCGGCTGGAAAGACATTGGAAAAATCAAAATTCCTATACTGAATCTTGTGCACACGCCCAATCGGCTGCACGCAATTTATCACCTGAGGTCCTATGCAAGCATCAGGTCCCCCAAAAAACTCATCATTACGCCATGGACCAACGAGAACTACCAACCGTGGATTTTTGAGACCACTTCTTTTAATCAACATATTCTCCGCTGGTTGGATTACTGGTTGAACGGTATCAATACAGGGATTATGGATGAGCCGGAAGTGGCGATCTATGACAACGGCACCGGGCGGTGGCGCTACGAAAATGAATATCCGGTGAAACGCACCCAATGGATGAAGTATTACTTGCGCGAAAAGATCACAGCGGAAGAACCGTACGGCCTCATCAGCCAAATCCCGTCCGAGGAAGAAAAGCCGGATGTTTACTATAACATCAGCCTGAATACGGCTCTCATGGCCTCCTACGGCATATCCGTCGCCACTCCCACTACCCATTCTGCACATGCTGCTTTCGTGTCCATGCCGCTCGAAGAGGACCTCTGCATTTGGGGGCCGGTCAGCTTCAGTTTATTTGCCTCGACGACGGAAGAAGTCACTTCCGATTGGTCATTTTTCGTGAAGATGGGTGAAATGGTTCCTCACGGAGTGCCGCTAAACCCCGTCACCGGTGATCCTGAAGCCAAACCCGAAGCAAACGACAAGTCCACGCCGCAGGAAGTCCAGATATGGAGTTGGGGTTCTCTGAAAGCTAAATTCAGAGAGGTGGACGAGACCATGTCTCGAACTGGAATGCCGTGGCATTCATTTCAGAATCCCGAAGATATAAAGCCCAATACGATATATGAATTTCAGATAGAGCTCCAACCTGTATTCAAAACGTTCAGAAAAGGGTGCAGAATATGGCTGAAAATTGCCAGCGATGACGCGCTTTATTCAACCTGGGACGCCTCATCAAAATACGTGGAAACACCTTCATCGCCGGCGAAGAATGAGATCTCGGTATATCATGACCTGAAACACCCGTCCCACTTGCTGTTGCCGGTTATTCCGGATGCTCCTGAGATCGAGCCTGTAAAACCGCCCTTGTGTAACGCGGTTCCCGGAGCCGCGCGATTCACAGAATGAATGTGAAAGCAGTCCGGTGGGAGTCGCATACCTGGTGAAAGCTGCCAATGAAACCTCTGCTGCTTTGCAACGGTATCGCAGTCCTTGCCGCCGTGTGGATATTGGCAGCTCCACATAACGGGGAATCGGGAAATGGAACTGTAGGCCGCGAAAGGCGCGTTGTTCTTCAGAGACGGCTCGGGCAGCTCGAGACCGAGGCGGATCGCGTTGCGGATGTACGAGCCGTGAAGCGCCTGCAGCGGGCCTACGGTTATTACATCGATCAGGGGATGTGGAACCAGGCTGCCGATCTCTTCGCACCACGGGGCACGATCGAAATCGGTCTCGATGGTGTCTACGTCGGGCAGAAACGGATTCGCCAATACCTGTTTGCCTTGGGCAATGGCCGCGAGGGCTTAAAACGCGGCCAGCTCAGCGAACATCTCATACTCCAGCCGGTGATTGACATTGCCGAAGACGGTCGTACTGCAAAGGGGCGCTGGCGCGCGCTCATCATGGCAGGGCAGTTGGGCGAAAGCGCCTTTTGGGGTGAAGGCGTTTACGAGAACGAGTACATCAAACAGAACGGTATCTGGAAGATCCGCAAGCTGCATTGGTACCAGACCTTCATGGTGCCATACGAAGGCGGATGGACTAAGAATACGGACAGCTCGGGAGGCATCTACGTCTCAAAGCGGCTTCCTCCTGACCGGCCTCCCAGCGAACGTTATGAAGTGTGGCCGGGCGTGTACACGCCTCCTTTTCATTACAAAAATCCGGCGCCCGCATCCTCGGGCAGGTCAATGGAAACCGACCCGGCACTGGCGACCTTGGAACGCCGCATCAGGCTTCTTCAGGACGCAGAAGAGATCGAAAACCTCATTTCGATGTACGGCTACTACCTCGACAAACAGCAATGGGACCTGCTCACCGATCTGTTTGTTGAAGACTCAACGACGGAGATCTCCCAGCGCGGCATTTATGTCGGCAAAAAAGGATTGAGGCGCGCCTGGGAATTGTTTGGTCCGCAGAACATCGAGCGCAATCACTTGCACAATCACATTCAGATGCAACCCGTTATCCACGTAGACCCGGAGGGACAACGCGCGTGGGTGCGCAGCCGCGCACTAAGCCAGTTGGGCACCTTCGGGGGTATCGGGATCTGGGGCGACAGCGTGTACGAGAACGAGCTTGTCAAGGAAGCGGGCCTCTGGAAAATCAAAAGGGACCACCTTTATACGACTTTCTTTGCTCCCTATGATACGGGTTGGGCCATGGGTGCACGTCCAGCACCCAAAGTCAGCGACAAGATTCCCCCCGACCGGCCGCCCAGCGAAATCTATGAAAGCTTCCCGGAAATCTATATTCCGCCGTTCCACTACAAGAATCCGGTAACAGATCAGAGAGCGGCAGCAAAGCCTGAAAGCGGAGCATTGCCGATACCAGGAGAAGAGCAGGCTGCTTTCGCGCGGGTCAGCGATAAAATGCAACGGCTTGAAGACGAGAACGCTATCGAGAACCTGCAACGGATCTACGGATTCTACATTGACAAGCAGCTTTGGAAAGAAGCGGCCGATCTCTTTGCTGATGACGGCACTCTCGAAATCGGCGGACAGGGTGTGTTTGTCGGCAAGTCGAGGGTGATCGAGTATCTTATCCGGCTTTCGCCGGACGGTCTGACGCGAGGGAAGCTATTCAACCACATTCAACTGCAACCCATAATCGATATGGCTTCCGACGGCAAAACCGCCAAGGGGCGTTGGCGATTCCTTGCTGAACTCGGTGAATATAAGAAATCAGCGACCTGGAGTGGAGGTATCTATGAAAACGAATACGTCAAGGAGGGCACGATCTGGAAAATTAAAACTCTGCACGCCTACTCCAGGTTCTGCACTCCCTACGCGGACGGGTGGGGCAAGAGTGCGCTGCCGAGCGCTCGTCCGGAAAAAAGCTTACCTCCGGATCGCCCGCCGACGGTTTTTTATGAACCGTACCCCGCGACCTTTGCAGCTCCCTTCCACTACAAAAACCCTGTGACGCGGAGATAAAAGAATCGTGATCGTGAAATGCCGAAACAGAGGTATTCCTGTCATCAGGCTGACAATTTCGGCCTTGCCCGGAAACTCAGGAGGTCATGTCCATATGAGGAATCGATTGTTCCGCTCTTTACTGACAATTGTGCTTTGCTGCGTGAGCTTCGGAAACTGTAAGCAAGGTTTCTCGAGTCCGGCCGACAAGGATCTTGGTGCGCAGTTGAAGAAGCTGCAAGCGCAGGTCGAAGAACTCGAACGCAGGGTCGGCAGGGCTGAGGATTTCGTTGCCTTGTCCAATCTCGAAGATGCCTACGGCTACTATGTCGACAAATGCCAATGGGATCAGGCAGCAGACCTGTTTGCCAAGGATGGCAGGCTCGAGATTGCCGGACGCGGCGTATACATAGGACAGGACCGCGTTCGCGCTTATCTGCATCACCTTCCAAGATTTCAGTACGGGCAGGTATTCAATCATATGCAGCTGCAACCAGTGATCACGGTCGAACCGGATGGGAATTCCGCCAAGGCTCGCTGGCGAGCGGTCATCCAGGCCGGTGTACTGAATAAGTCTGCGCAGTGGGGTGAAGGGACCTATGAAAACGAATACGTCAAAGAGAACGGCGTGTGGAAATTCAAGTCACTGCACTTCTTTGTGACCTATTACATCGACTACGATAAAGGCTGGGATAAGGGCGGCAACGCCCCTCCGGCTCCAATCAAGGGATTCCCTCCAGATCAGCCACCCAGTGTTGATTACAAGACGTTTCCGGACGTTTTCATCCCACCCTACCACTATAAGAACCCGGTCACAGGAAAGTGAAAACCCCATGAAATAGGATATATGATATGTCAAGCTGGAAATCTGGGAAACCTATCGCGCCATCTGCAAAGAGCAGGAATATTTCACGGACTTTGACTGCGATCCTGAGGAGGGAATTATGAGGCGCAGAGATTTTCTTAAGAAAGGCACGGTCGCTGTCGGCCTGGCGAGTTCTCCAAAGTTGGTCCCGCCGCTCATGGCCAGCGAAAGCAGTCCCCAAAAGCCATCCCAGATTTCCGGCCCTTCCGCCGACTATCTTCGACGTGTGCAGCGAGATGAATTCTTGCCTGGGCCGCCGGCATTCGCAGAATCGTCTCGGCCGGCTGGCGTGCAGATCTCGCCGATGCCGCTGGCGGAACGGATCAAGCGGAAGATTGTGCCGCGGCGGGGCTTTTGCAGTATCGCGCCTGGCGCGACACTCAGCGAGGGGCTCACCTCCGGCAATGGGGCGATGAATATTGAGATGACGTGCGATCCGTGCTCGGAGCAGATCCTTTTCCACCACGAAAGCCTGATGATGCCGTATAAGAGGCCCTTCGAGGCTCCCAAGGTCGCGGATATATTCCCGCAGGTGCGGCAAATGGTGCTGGACGGGAAATACCGCGAAGCCGTGGAATTTGCCTTCCAGAAAATGGAGGAGGGCCCCATAAAGCGGAACACATATCCGCACCCCACAATTCCGGCATTCTCGATGCGCCTTGATTTTCCGAAAACTGCATCGGTCAAGGACTATCTCCGCACCGTCGATTTCGAGTGCAGCGAGGTAAAGGTTCACTGGAGCGATGAGCGCGGCGAATGGCTTCGTCAGACCTTCACCTCCCGGCCCGATAATGTTGTGGTTCAGTTGTTCACCGCTCCAAAAGGACAGTCGGTGAATGTCCGAATCGCGCTGCAGAGGTCCGGAGGAGGGATGTTCGGGGCGAATAGTGGACAAAGCGACGTTCAGCAAGACTTCAACGAACAGCGGCTGATTTACAAGTGCCGTTTGGATCCCTCTGTGGACAACAGCGGCTACGCCGGGGTGACCCGCGTCGTTCGCAACGGCGGCTCGGCCCGGATGGAGGGGAGCACTCTGGTCATTGAGAATGCGTCGTCCGTGATGCTTCTCACTCGCATCGAATGGTTCGCCGACTACGGCGAGGACAAGGTGGAAGCTCTGCGGCTGGCGGTGGAACGGCTCACGCCGGACTATCCGGCACTGCTGGAGCGGCACCGCAAGGTCCAGTCGGAGGCCCTCAACCGCGTTACCGTGGATTTCGGCGGCGCCTCCCAATATGGCATGTCTTCTGAGGAACTTTTGGCCAATCAGAGGTCGAGGCCGGACTATTCGCCCGCCTTGCTGGAGAAGATCTTTGAAATGGGGCGCCATTGGTTCATCCTCACGAGCGGCAAGTATCCCAGCATGTCGGCCGAGGTCAATGCCAATATCAACTTGCAAATTTCGCCCGGTCCGCAGGGCGATCTGCGGGAAGGCATGGATGCCTACTTCAATTGGATGGAGAGCTTAGCCCCGGACTTCCGAGTTAACGCAAAGAACATCTTCGGGATGCGCGGCACACATTATTCCCTCTGGCCGGACAAAGGGATGGGCGTCGTGTTCCATTGGTCCAGCGCCGGTTCGACCGGGGAGATGTGGCCGCATCCCTACTGGATTTCCGCCGGAGGCTGGTGTTGTCGCCCGTTCTGGGACCACTATCTGGTAACCGGGGACCTGGAATTCCTCCGCAAGCGTGTGGTGCCGGCCCTGAAAGAGCTGGCGCTCTTCTACGAGGATTTCCTGACGGTCACGGACAAAGATGGGAATTACATCTTCGTTCCATCCTTCTCGCCGGAAAACAATCCCGGGAACTTGGACCCTTCGCGCATGTTGGTGATCAACGCCAGCATGGACATTGCGGTTTGCCGGGAAGTGCTGGCCAATTTGATCCAGGCTTCGGAGCTGCTGGGCACCGATGCCGACAGCGTGCCGAAATGGAAGGCGATGCTGGCGAAGATGCCGCCCTACCTGCTCGAACCGGACGGCACCATGAAGGAATGGGCTTGGCCCACACTGCAAGAGCGTTACAGCCATCGGCATATCTCTCATCTCTACGGAGCCTGGCCGGGCGACGAAATTGATCCGGACCGCACGCCGCAACTTGCTCGAGCCGCGATGATGGCCGACCGGAGGCGCGTGCCGGAGAGGCTGGCGGCTCATGGCCGCTGCCATCGCGCTTTGGTTGGGGCGCGGCTCAAAGACAGCTTCATGGTGGACACCGAGCTGCGGCAACTGATTGAGCAAGGCTATGTCGGCACGACGCTCAGGTGTTCTCACGACCCTTACGCCTTTCCCATGCCGGATGCACAGGGCGGGATTCAAACGATCATGATGGAAATGCTGGCATACTCGCGCCCCGGTGTGATTGAGGTGCTTCCCGCACTTCCTCCCTTGCTGGTAAAGGGATCGATTAACGGGATGCTTGCCCGTACCTTCGCGAGAATCGACAAACTGGCCTGGGACATGGAAGCTCGGACAGTGGACATAACGATCACCTCCGTGAGAAAGCAAGACATAGCATTGATCGCCCGGTATGGCATCGAAGCGATTGCCGCACCCGCCGGCGTTTTGGTGGCGAAGCCCCAGCCGGGCGCGGCTAACTGCGACCTGCACTTGCCGGAGGGAAAGCCAGTGGAAATACATCTGAAGCTTGGCCGGCACAAGCCGCTTGATTGGGTCGCTCGGGTGCCCCTTTCATGATAATCGACCAAAACGCATCCATGGAAATGAGAGACGGTGTGCTGTTAGCAGGATTTTACCGATGCCGGCCCGGTGGTGAAAGAAGGCTTGCGGCGGGGTGTCTGTGATTTGTTTATAGAGAACGAAAAGCGCCAGGCGAAGTAAGCGTTTTTTGGGTTTTGTTTTTCCAGGCAAGCGCAGAATGGTTCGGGGCGTCGAGGAAGCATCCCGAAATTCTCGGCGCCTCAATTAACCAAACGAAAATCATGCGATAGATAAGAACGCAACAGGCAGTTTCGATAACGGGAGGTTCAGATGCAGAAAGAAGATCAGAAACCGGTCCGCGTCGACCGGCGTGATTTTATTAAGGCAACGACGCTGGCCGGCATGGCTGGAACTCTTTCCGGGGCAAGCCTTCCTATGTAAAGGTGCGCAAATACTGCTCGAATCAACTGGCGGTGAAACTCAAGGATATCGAGCGGTTGCACCAAAGTCTCGCAGGCTGCCATCACGTGATGATTGCCGGAACTTATGAAAAAGCCCTGCGCGAAGAAATGATGAGGATGGGAGTCAGCATCATCGGGCCGTCAGACATGTCGTCCCCTGCATAGCAGGCAAAAAGCAGAGCGCCACAAATTAATTCAGACTAATGCCGACTTCGCCAGTAGAAGGGACGCCTTTTTTGATGGGCGACAGCTAAGATTCTGATTTCATCCAAGTGAACAGAATAGATCACTGCGTATGGGAACTTGGCGATCAGTTTCTTTCTGACTTGCCCTCGAATGACTGATGCTGCATCTGGAAACTCGGAGATTTTTTTGATTGTTCGCTGAACTTCATCGATGAAAACGCTGCCAAGATTCACGCAGGTGATATCATAGAAGTCAGCCGCATCATTCAACTCAGATTCGGCAGCTTCATGGATCGAAATTTTATGGCTCATTTTCGACGAGCTCGTGCGCGAGCGAATACCTCATCTGCAGGATAAGATCGAGCTGTGCCATTATCCAATTCCTCATCTCGACGAACTGCTTCCAGCAGCCATAGCTCCTCGATTTCCGATTCAGACATGTCGTCCAAACTGGCAAGCAATTCGCGGGCGATGTAAGCGCGGTTCTCTTTGCTCAGGCGAAGCGCCTCGTCCTTAAGCTCCTCGATACTCATAGGCACACCTCCCGATTTCAGCTGCAACTGTTGATATTTTATACCATGAATGTGATGGCCCTGGTAATTTCAAATGCCGCCATCAATACCTAAAATGAGTATGTTTTTCAAACGGCAGGGAAAATTCAGCAACCTTCGGAAGCTTAATATATATAAAAGGCGCCTCCATTAATTTTTCTACGGCTAACGTTTGAGCTCAGCGGCGGCGCGCAGTTTGCGCCGTCCGCTGGAGCGAATAGTTATGCGTCCTCCCGATCACTCCAGTCATTGAGAAACACGAACAACTCGTGGGCGCTCATAACTGGCTCCATGTTGATTTGCCGCCCGGTGAACCTAAACACATCATAACCGCGCGCTTTGAGAGCACGATCTCTCTTTCGGTCAGCTTCGAAGCTATCTCGAGATTGGTGAAATGCGTACCCGTCGCATTCTACAAGCATATGACGATGCGGCAAGGTTGGTTTCCAGAACAGCATATCCGGACGTACTCCGCGCTGGCCAAGAAGCCCGGGAAAATTGGGCTGCAGGCTGACATGCCAAGCGTCTCGGCACGGCAGATAGTGGTAGAGAAGGAGCAGTTTCTCGATCCACGGACGTTCACCCCTCGGCATCTTTCCGGACGCGACCTGTTCATCCAGATACTGATCTGAGATAATAATGGATCCGTGTTGTCGTTCGTACCACTCTGTAAATTCATCGAGATGATTCAACTGGTGCCGATATTTGCCAATATCTGCGATGGTGTTGCGGAAAGCGGGCATAAAAACTAGCGGACGTCCATTCTTCAGGAATGCTAGCATCACTGAGCGTGCGAAGACGCGCTCGATCGGTGAGCCGGAAAGAGCAGACACCGTCCTATGGCACTTATCAAGGAGGAGTTCCAGACCGGCCTGAACGTAGGGTCTCAGCGTTTTGTCTTCTGAAGCCTCGAAGCGCTCATCTACGCTCTTTGCGACGAAAAATGCACTGAGTTCGCGGAATCGGTCTTCGGCTTCGAGAAAAGGCAATATTTGAGACTCATTCCAAGAATCGGTCATGTCGTTTGTATGCATAACTAGAATTCGATAGTTCTGTCTAAATATCTTGGTGCTGCGTGGCTGGTCGGCTTTAATCGAGGAGGGCCAACCACAGGCTTCTACTTCATCCTATGGATATGCCCTATTTTATCATCCTTCCGTATTTCCTGTACCCGCCAAATTAGATTGCCATTTCCTGCCGTCCCAATTTGGATAGGCGACGGCAATATCAGATGTCTTGCTAATTCCTCCAGGGTTTCTCTTGCCCCTCAGGATAGGAATGCTTATCTATTTCTTTGCTTCTTTCACAGTCTTGACGGCTTTTACAGGCTTGATTCCTCTCAGCACAGCGAGATCGACGGTATCGGCCATCGCTTTGTAGCCGATCGTACTCGGGTGCAGATTGTCGCCGGAGTGATACCCATTACGAAAACGCGTTGGATGGCTGGGATCGCGCACTGCTTTATCAAAATCAAAGTGGCCGTCGGCTGCGCTGCTGGTCCGGATCCACTGATTGACCGCTGCGCGAATGGCTTCCCCGTCTTCGGTGTAGTAGTCTGCGCCTTCATAGGGCAATATGGTTGCGATGAATACCTTGATTCCATGCTGGTGGGCGCGATCGATGATCTGCTGATAACCGGTAATGATATCATGCGCGCTGACCAACTCCCTGGCAAATGGGGATTCCATCGACCCGGCGCCCTGCGCAGGATCACCTGGACGAGGCGAAGGAGGCTTCATGCGAGGCCAACCGATGTCGTTGATTCCCTCCAGAAGAATGATGTTGGCGATGCCGGGCTGCGCGAACATGCGGACAACCACACTCTCTGTCGGAAAACAGATGGTGGATGTCCAGGGGAAATCGCAATTTTTTACAAGTCAGATGCGTCTATAGATATGGCGGGAAGTGTACTCGCCGCATTTAGGGCGATACGGTTGGCCCATTTCTCCGGGGCTGAACGTGCTTCGAAACGATCCAAGCTTTTCCAGAGCTGATACGGATCCAGCAAAAATGCTTGACATTATTTTTGAAGCACAAATACGGTTGTAGTTGTAGCCGGTCAACTGGATTTGATGCTGAATTTCCCAAATTACTAATGATGCGAGCGGGCTGAGCTCCAAAAAGAAACCAGCTTTGTAATGGCGGAGCTTTATTCAGATGCCAGATGCCGGGGAAAAAGCAGCTTCCGGTTTCCGGCTTCTGGTCCATGACTTCCGGCTTGTGAATCTATTATTCGATGGGACGGAGAACATCTTCTTTATGGCCGAGAAAACCTTCTTCTTGACCGAGACCATGGTCTCGACGTCAGACAAGATCTTCTGCGTGACGGATACCATGGTCTGGGTCGGCGAGACCATGGCATTTGCGAACGAAAAGATCTTCTCCGCGGGGACGACCACGCTCTTCGTCATGGAAAAGATCTTTTCCGTGACGGTGACCATTTTCTTTGCCAGTCAAAAGATCTTTTCAATGATCGAAAAGATCTTTTCGAAGGCTGAGAACATCTTCTCCGTTTCGGAGACCATGGTCGGAGACGATAGCCATCCGATTGATTCCATGCAAGTTAGCGCGACGCCCGATTTTGACCATGGTCTTTGTCGTCGAAAAGATCTTTTCAGCCACGGAAAAGATCTTTTCGATAGCTGAGAACATCTTCTTCGTTTTGGAGACTGTGGTCTTCGGCATTTAGAAGATCTTCTCCACCATCGAAGATATCTTCTTTGTCATCGAGACCATGGTCTTCGCGACGGAGAGCATCTTCTTCGAGGTGGAGAAGATCTTTTCCGCCTCGGAAAACATTTTCTTCGCGACGAAGAACATCTTCTCCGTCGTTGAGAAAACCGTCGGCGAAGCGCCGACGATCCTTTTAGTCACAGTAATAAATGAACTCGAATAAACAACCGACGACGATCTGAACGCGGCCTTGGTCGCGCAGCCATAATTGGAAGGTCCGTTTATTCAACAATGTGAATGCTTTTCCTTACCTTGCGAATGAGGCTCTAAATAAACACCCGGTAATCCGTACTGAACACCTTCGCCAGCCGACGGGCCATCTCCTTGCCGACGGGACGCTTGCCGTTCTCCATCTTCGAGAGATCCCCCTGGGTGACGTCCAGCTTCCTGGCCAGTTCGATCTGCGTCATGTCCTCGCGCGCCCGGAAGCCGCGAATCACGGAACCGGTTTTGCCATACTTCTTGTAGACGTCCCTGAGAACCTCGTCGGCAGGGACATTTTCCTCAACCTGATATTCACGCACCAGTTCCAGGATCGCAGCTGCTCGGGGACCCGGAACCATGAAACGCTCATTCGAGATCGATATGGCGACCTGGCTAGTACGGGGCATTTTCATGGGAGCCGACATAATAAACCTCCATCAATTCAATCTTCCGATCCAAAACCTGCCTGTAAGCCACTTAGGTCGGCCGTCCATGCCATGGCGTGGCCTCTCAATTTCAAGCATATGGCATTATTTGCTATATAGCAATTATTCCGGATTCCGAAGTTGGAAGGCGCTATGTCACCATGAGCAAAATCCTGCTATTGGGGGCATTAGGCCCGAAGGGCCAATAGTGAATAGGCCCGGCCGTCAGGCCGGGATAAAGTGACAAGTGGAATGAGCGCCGAAGGCGCGGCACAAATATGTTCTATTTTGTGCCGCGTCTTCGACGCTGATATCTTTTGATATTGTATCCTGACCTGACGGTCGGGCCTATTTACTGGCGGCCCTTCGGGCCTGCATTCTCCTAATCTGGATTTGCCTGTTTCTATTGGAATCTCTCCGGCAATATCGGTATCCGAGATTATTCTTCTGCTCATGGTGGCCGCCTGCACTTTTCCCTCTTTCCTTGCTAATTCCTCCAGGTTTTCTCTTGTCCCTCAGGGTAGAAATGCTTATAAAGCTATTTCTTTGCTTCTTTCACAGTCTTGACGGCTTTTGCAGGATTGATTCCTCTCAGCATAGCGAGATCGACGGCATCGGCCATCGCTTTGTAGCCGATCGAGCTCGGGTGCAGATTGTCGCCGGAGTGATACCCATTTCGAAAACGCGTTGGATGGCTGGGATCGCGCACTGCCTTATCAAAATCGAAGCAACCGTCGGCTGCGCCGCTGGTCCGGATCCACTGATTGACCGCCGCGCGAATGGCTTCCCCGTCTTCGGTGTAGTAGTCTGCGCCCTCATAAGGCAACAATGTTGCGATGAATACCTTGATTCCGTGCTGGTGGGCGCGATCGATGATCTGCTGATAACCCGCAATGATGTCTTGCGCGCTTGGGCTGCAGCATCCTCACGCCCAATCCAGCTGCTTTCTTTACTTCATGTTCTTCTTTTTCACCACCCATTCGGGATCCTTGCAGAGCGTGCAGTCCGGGCCCACGAACGCCTTGGCGGCTTCCTGATCTCCCTTTAACTGCCACTGCAGCCACAGTCGCGCCGCCTGCGCCATCTTTCCACCGAAAGGCTTGCTCAGCGACCCGTTGTGGCCTACGTTGCCCAGGTTGGCGTTGAATAGCGGAATGCCTTCGATTTGCTGATAATCAATTTCTGAGTTCTTATACGCAATGTCCTTTTCGCCGCCGATCAGGTAGATCACCGGGGTGTACAGCTTTTTCAACGTCTCCTCGGTGCCCGGTACTACGACACTGACTGTTTTGCCGTCCGGTCCCTTCATCGAGAATTCCGGCGGCATTCCGCGCATAATGCCGCTATTGAAGATGATGGCTGTTTTCACCCGCGGATCGGCCGCCGCTTCCAGCGCTTCCAGCCCGCCGCACGATTGGCCGGATACGGCAATCATGTCCGCCGCAATCTTGCTGTAGTACGGGCTTTTAGGATCTTTGTTCTGCGCCACGGCCCAGTCGACCGCCTCGAAGAGGTAGCCGGTCTTCGAGCGTTCGGGGCTTAGCTTGCCAACAACGGCATCCGATGGCTGACCCAGCGTAGTCCCGTTTGCGCCCGGCCGTCCCTCCGGCGGGAACGCCGGCTGAATCGGACCACTTGCGATGACCAGGAATCCGTATGAGGCGATTTCCGTCAGATAGGTCTCAAACGCATTGCCGATCATCGAGCATCCGCCATTACCGAATGCCATAACGGGCAGCTTCCCTTTAACGGCCTTCAGATCGATAGGCCGATACACGGTATGCCGGGCAAGCGACGGCTCCATCATTTCTTGCACTTTATAAGGCCCATCGGTCTGGAACACGGGCTCTTTCAAAACAATGGCGTTAGTCTGCGGAGCGTTTTGCTGCGCACTCGCCTGCCCCACAAGAACCGTCATCGTCACTAAAATCATTGAGGGCCATTTCATATTTTTGCCTTTCTCTGTAACGAAGCGTCGCCGGAGGTCTCATATGCTCTCGTGAAAATTAGAGCAACTAGTTTCTTCATCTGCAACGTCCTTGACAAGTACGAAAATCTATTGCGGACTTTCAGCCGATTCTGTCACATTTCTGTGTCACACGCCATTACGATTTGATTTTGTCATATGCGGCAGCGTGGTAGAGAATGCCCAGGTCATCGCCTCTATTAAAGATAAGTATTATCATTATTCGTATCGCATTTACGGCTGATATGAAAATGGAAGATATTGCAGATATATTTGCATAATATAGATTCATTAGACAAAAGCCGTAATGGAGAATTTGATTTGAGTACACCCGTTACAACCATAGGGACGCCTCATCCAGTAGGCGCCGGGGATGCTTGTTCGGCTGGAATCCTACTGGGGTTTACTCTCGGCTGGGACATTCATACAACAATGGAGCTGGCAAACCGAATGGGTGCCGATGTTGCGGCCCATCCGTCGGCCACTCCACCGCTGTCTGATGAGACGCTGAGCTTTGCCCAGGCTCAATTGCATTCTTTCTCGAGGTGATATCGAGTATAGGAAATATCAAGTAAAGCAAAGCCTGTCGCGGAGGATGATAGGAGCAGCACTGCTAGAACGGAGAGCTTGCCAGGCCCACGCGTATGCAGTGGACAATCCTCCCTCCTTCTTCTTTAAGCAGTCGCAGGAGATTTTTCGTCAACTATCTAGAGGCTTGAGGACTCACTTATGAATCTCATGTTGCTGATCTGTGCATTGGTAGCTGCTTTGGGCGGATTCCTATTCGGATTCGATACGGTTGTTATTTCAGGAGCCGAACAGTCGATTCAATCACTGTGGGGACTTAGTGCTACTGTTCATGGCTTTGTCATCAGCATGACTCTATGGGGCACGGTGCTCGGATCACTAACCGGCGGTTGGCCGACTGAGAGGTGGGGACGCAAAAGAACATTGATAGTGATCGGCTTTCTTTATTTAATTGGCTCGATTTGGTCCGGGCTTGCAACAGGGGTGTATTCCCTGATGTTCGCCAGATTTTTGGGTGGTATCGGAATCGGTGTTTCGACTGTAGTAGCTCCACTATACATTTCCGAAATAGCGCCGCCTAAATTACGCGGAAGGCTGACCGGAATGTTCCAGTTCAATATCGTCTTTGGCATTCTCGTAGCCTACGCCTCCAACGCGCTGCTCGCGAATATCGGAGAGAACTCCTGGCGCTGGATGCTGGGAGTAGCTGCTTTTCCCTCCTTGCTCTATACCCTTTTTTCCATGGCTCTCGTCGAAAGCCCACGCTGGCTGATCACACGCTTGGGCGATCGTGCAACTGGCCTCCAGGTGCTTCGGCGAATCAATCCCAAAACGAATGACGCGGATTTGCAAACACTGGTTGACGAGATTCAAGCTTCCGCTCACCGGGATAAGGAAGGCGCCCGCCTCTTTACCCGCAAGCTGATGCGACCGATTCTGTTGGCTTTTCTGATTGCCTTTTTTAACCAACTCTCCGGCATTAATGCCGTGCTCTATTTCGCCCCTCGCATATTCGAGATGACCGGGTTGCAGAGCAAGGCCGCAATGATGCAATCGGTCGGCATCGGGTTTACCAATCTTGTTTTCACATTTGTCGGTTTATGGCTTATCGATCGTCTTGGACGCAGAACTCTGCTGATGATCGGCTCGTTCGGTTATATCCTTTCACTCGGGCTTTGTTCATGGGCCTTCTACGCGCAGCATTTCACCATTGTACCGTTTTGTATATTCGCTTTCATTGCCGCGCATGCTGTGGGACAGGGAGCGGTAATTTGGGTTTTTATCAGCGAGATTTTCCCCAATCGCAACCGTGCAGCGGGCCAAGCCCTCGGCAGCTCCACGCATTGGATTTTCGCGGCGCTGCTGACGCTGTTTTTCCCGATCATGACGGAGCGCATGGCACCGGGGACCATCTTCGCCTTCTTTTGCTTCATGATGTTCCTACAATTATTGTGGGTGCGCTTCATGGTGCATGAAACCAAGGGCGTACCGCTTGAAAAGATGCAGCAGGCATTGGGAATCGAATCTTCGAAATAGATGCTATGGAGTCGGTCGCTGCTATTCCCTGCGGGGTTTGAGAAATGAAGCGAACAGCAGGCGGGCCGCATAGCGTGCAGATAACAGGAGACAAATCAATGTTGCGGATTCATTCAAAGCGGCTGGTGGTACTGATTTGGGCATGCTTGTACGCAGGGCCTATAGGATTTCCGCAAGCGACGCCATCGCGTACGGCGCATGTGGACCTGGTGACAGTAAATCCGCACACATTCCGCTTGAGCGTTTCGTTTGCCGACAAGCCGCACACGCCGACGAGCATGTTTATTGCCGCAGAATCCACAAAAAAGACTGATATCCCAAAAGTGGTGAAAGAGGGCTCCTGGAGCGGAATCAGGAATGACGCCGGCCAATTGCTGATCGATCGCACGGCGGGTTTGTGGATGCTGAAGGATGGCCAGGGGCGGGTAGTGATTCCGGCAACACCCTGGGCCACTCTGGGCAGCGACTCGCGTACCGACAAGCCTCAGGTGACCTGCCCGATAGGCAAGGTCACGGAGCAGGTGATCTATGGAAGCGGAGACATGAACGGGGGCATTGTGCAAACGCGTGGGCAAGGCCGTGTGGGAAATGGGATCACGGGCGTTCCTTACTATTGGACGAATGCGGGGTATAGCGTATTGGTCCTTGGGGAAGATGACAATGCACCGGCGAGTTGGCAAAGGAATGGCGACAACGGGCCGATCGTTTGGACGGTGCCGGGCAGCTCTGTGGATCTGTACGTGACGCCGGCCGCGCAGCTGGAACAGGCCAGCGCCGACTATGCAGTGCTTACGGGAAAACCACCGGTGCCGCCGCGCTGGGCGATGGGGTATATGCAGAGCCGGTGGGGATGGCAGGATCGGGCGTACATTGAAGACACCCTGGCTCAGTTTATCAACCACAAGCTGCCGGTCGACGCATTCATTTTCGATTTTGAGTGGTATACGCCACAGCCGGATTACTCGGTTCCGGCAGCAGGGACAACGAATTACGGGGATTTTTCATGGAATCCGGCGTTGTTCCCGGAACCGGAAAAGCAGATTGCAGCGCTTCATGCGCAAGGCGTACAGGCCGTGGGCATCCGCAAGCCGCGCCTGGGAAACAGCGATGTATTGGCGCAATTGCGCGGGAAGGGATGGATCCACGCTTCCGCAGGGCTGGACAATGGGGCCTTTGCCGGACGAGGGACCGAGCAGCGCCTTTTGGATTTCAGTGTGCCGGACGTGCGCAACTGGTATGCCGATCAGTTGGTCCCCCTGCTGAAGGCGGGTATTGATGGGTGGTGGAATGATGAGGGAGAGCAGACATATACAACGTACACCTATTGGAATCAGGCGGAGGCGCAGGCGCTGTCGCAGGTAGATCCGAAAAAGCGGCTGTGGACGATCAACCGTGCATTTCAGCCGGGAATGCAGCGGTATGGCGCTGCAGCGTGGACGGGAGATATCGCCAGCAACTGGCGGGCACTGGAGGGCACGCCGACGCGGCTTCTGAACTGGAGCCTGGCAGGCATGTATTACGGCTCATGCGACATCGGTGGATTCATGGGACAGAACACTCCTGAGCTATTGACGCGGTGGATGGAGGCCGGGGTGTTCTTCCCGGTGATGCGGTCGCATTCGAGCAATAGAGTGCAGCCGCGATTCCCGTGGTTGTATGGGGAACAGGCAGAGGCTGCGATACGCAAGGCTCTGGAGTTGCGGTACCGGCTGGTGCCGTATTACTACAGCCTGGCGCACAAAGCTTGGGAAAAAGGTACGCCGTTGATGCGTCCACTGGCAATGGAATTTCCGGATGATCCGCAGGTCGCGAACCTGACCAGCCAGTGGCTGATGGGAAAAGGCTTGATGGCGGCGCCGATTCTGACTGAGAAAAACCAGAGGAGCGTGTATTTCCCCAAGGGAACCTGGTATGCGTTGGGCAGCAACAAAACGCATGAAGGAGGCCATAGCACGGATGTGAGTGCGGCCTTGGATGAAATTCCGGCGTTTGTGCGGGCGGGCACAATTCTGCCGCTGGGACCGGTCATACAACATACCCGGGACTTGCCTAGTGGGCCGCTGGATGTGCAGGTATATCCGGGGGCCGGCAGTACGTTCACACTGGTTGAAGATGACGGAAACACAACAGCCTACAAGACCGGAAATCTGCGCCGGGTGACGTTCACGTGGAATGACAGGGCGCGGAGTCTGGTTTGGAAGGTGGCAGGACCCTACCGCGGCAAGGATATCTTCAAGACAATGAAGGTGACGGTGTTCGATCCGAACGGCGTTGTTACGCGGAACGCTTCACTGGAGACTGCGGGGAGGATAACGTTTGCCAAGTAAGTTTGAGCAAAAGCGACACACAGCTCATAAAGGAAAAACATCTGATACGTGGAAGGACCCTCGAGAACCTTACCCCTGTTTGAAATTTCCTTCGACTATCAGCCGAAATCCGATCAGGAATTCAGTTTCAATGGCAGTTGGAGGCAGTCTGACTGATTCCATATCAGAAAACAGGAGGCCAAAAATCATGAACGGATCAAAGTTAGCCATTGGCGCCATGGCTTTATTTCTCATGTGCGCAAGCGCCTTGTTTTCACAGCAAATGCCGGGCCGGGGACAGCAGGGTCCGCGTATCACCTCGCCGGAAATCCTCCCCGACAAGAAGGTAACTTTTCGGCTGCTGGCGCCCAAGGCCGGTGCCGTGGTTCTGAACGGAAGCTGGGATATCGGGACTGACATACAAATGACAAAAGACGAACAAGGCATCTGGTCGGCAACGGTAGGCCCGCTGGGTGAACAACTCTGGTGGTATTCGTTCAGCGTGGATAGCGTCAAGGTGTTGGATCCAAACAATGGCGAGTATTCTCGCGACGGCAATAAATACGACAACTGGCTGATGATCTCTGGACCGTTCTCCGACTCATGGGAATTCAAGCCGGACGTCCCACACGGAGCCGTGCAATCGGTCTGGTATCCTTCGGGAATTCTCAAGCAGAAGGGCCGCCGGATGTACGTATATACGCCGCCAGACTACATGACGAGCAACGCGCGATATCCGGTTCTTTACCTGTTGCACGGCGGCGGCGGCGACGAAGATCAATGGATCAACTTGGGCCGGGCTAACGTTATTATGGATAACCTGATTGCTGCAGGCAAAGTCAAGCCGATGCTTGTCGTAATGCCGAATGGCAATGCCAACCAGATCGTTGCGCAAGGCTACGGTTATGGGCCGATTCCCCGTCCATCGGCTGCTTTCGCGCCCCCGACGGTGCCGACTCCGGGTGGAAAAACTCCGGCCGGCGGCGGCCGTGGAATAATGTACGGACCATATGAAGGTTCCTATCCACAAAGCCTGGTGAACGAGGTCGTCCCATTCATCGATAAAAATTACCGCACCATCGCCAATAAGGACAACCGGGCCATCGCCGGCCTTTCGATGGGCGGGATGCACACCATCCAGGCAACCAACAACAACGCTGGAGTATTCGGTTGGATCGCCGTTTGGAGCGCAGGCGGCCAGGACACTCCGGAGTTCTTCGCCGCTCTGACCAAGCTCAAGGAAGCTGGAGTGAAGCATTACTATGTCGCGGCCGGCACCAACGATTTCGCGCGCAGCGGCTCTGAGGCGTTGTACAAAATCGCACAGAAAGCGGGCCTCAACACATCTTGGCATGAAACCCCCGGAGCTCACTACTATCTTATCTGGCGGGTATTCCTGGGCGATTTTGGTTCCATGCTATTCCACTAAAAAAGCCTCGCCGGTAGCACTGATCACACAGCGAATCCGTTGGTTTTTTGAAGATTCGCAAGCTTTAAGGAACAGCTTTATCCCTGTTCTCCGCAAAAATCCGTCCGCATAGATTCCTGGGCTAAATAGGCATGAATAATGAGAGACATTTGCGACGGCTTTTGTCTGAATGGAAAATTCATTGCAATAAGGGCCGTCCTCTTTCATGCCTGTGGCCGGGAAGGACACAATCGAGAGTCAAGGATACAGACCGTTCTCCCCTTGAAAATGCGCCGCCCTCCTATGCAAAGGTGAGCAAATACTGCTCGAATCAACTGACTGTGAAACTCAAGGATATCGACCGGTTGCTCCAAAGTCTCGCAGGCTGCCATCACGTGATGATTGCCGGAACTTATGAAAAGGCCCTCCGCGATGAAATGATGAGGATGGGAGTCAACATCATCGGGCCGTCAGACATGTCGACCCCCGCATAGCAGGTAAAAAGCAGAGCGCCACAAATTGAGCGCATTTTGCCGATTGTTTCCGTATCGATAAATGCGCGCATTTGTGGCGCTTTCGTTTTTATCCATACCCTTCCGGATTCAGGCGATCGCGCTCATTTCGTATACGGACGAAGCATACGTTTGCGCGGCCGGCATTCACAGTTGCGGGATTATTGCGGAATCCCCGTCCCAACGCCGCAATCATTGCTTCGGTTGAGGAACTTTGGGACAGCCGTTGGGGCATAGCGTTATTACGTGCACAAAGCGCAACTTCCCGTTTTCCAGGCGGAAGGTGTGAGCGTCAGGCAATCCCTTCTCGCCTCCAAAGTCTATCTGACCTGTGACAGTTCCCATGTCTACGTCTACGATATAGCGACGGTTTGTCATGGGCACTCCGCCTCCTTTGGGAACTCCTTCGGTGCAGGATGGATTGGGATGGTTGTCCGCATTAGTATAATACCCGCCTTCAATACGGCCGCAGGGAATACCCCATGGCAATTTGTTGAAGGCAGAATAATCCTGGAAGATGTCAAAGTAATCATCCGCGACCTTAATCAGAGTCTTACGGTCAGTGCGCTTTTTAGGAGGAATAATGTCCCATTTCTCCGCTGACGAATATTTCAAATAGCTTTTCGCATCGAACAACCAGTCTCTCTGATCGCTCGCGAGGCTTTCGATCTCCGCAATCTTGCCGTCGACAACTTTCAAACGGGTCCCGATTACCCACGGATGATCGCTGTTCGCTTGAATGATCTCGGTAAAAGACTCACAAATATCCACGTCGAAAATGCTGCGGCTGAAATCGATTGGGAAAGGTTTTTGCCAGAGGCCCTGTCCCAGCGGGATTTCCTTCCTTCTTTCGATGTACTTCGCCTGAGGAAGCAGAGGCATCAGAGACGGAGCCCCCTTTTTCAGCGCGTCCAAGTATTTGTTGGTTGCTTCGTGAAGTCCTGCCCGGGTGCATCCTTTTACTGCGGTTGTCAGGACAGGTTCCGCCCACACGGGCATGGCAAAGTAGAGCAGCATGAACACAGAAATTGCCCGAATCATATGTCCTCCTTAGGTGCTATTGCGTAATTGGCATTGTTGCATCAATATTACTATATCCTAACGTCCAGCCGGACTAAGTGCCCGTTGTCCTTCGACGATATCTTCCACCATCATGTGTTCCAGGTAGTAGCCGTAAGCTTTTTGCAGTCTTTGGATGGCTTCGGGATCTTCCGGGATCTGGACCTTCGCCTCCAAACCTTCAAGAGACTTCAGTTTGGCTTCAAGGGTTTTGGCTCCTAGCGTAATCATTGCTCTGGTGGATAAGCCGAACCGGTTTTCCAAATCCCTTATCTAAAGATTACTTCGGTTTCTTGACCTCATAGTTGGGCCAACCGGAGGGTGTATTCTCCGGCATAATGTCCATGAATGCCTCAACCGCGTGGATCTGCCCACCGTAGATCTTGAATGCCTCGAATAGCGTCAGGGCGTTTCCAGGTCCGTAGCTGTTGGTGTTCCCGAAATCGAGACGAAACAGCACGACGCCCAATTCCTCATCCACGGCTGCAAGCCGATAGCTGATGTCGGGGTGTGCCATAACGCGTTGGGTGCGAATGTTCTCGCTGCCCGCCCTGGCGCCGGGGCCGGCGGTGATGACTCCATTCTCGATGCGATAGGCATCTGGAGCGAATGGTGCATTGACCGTATCGAAATTGCCGCCCACCTTCAGGCCGGCAGGATATATTCCCGCAATCCGGAGCAGTTCGGCACGCGACATCCGCTGTGATGCGTCGGGCACGACGTTCATAGCCGCATGCGGCGTTGTCAGTTTTTCGATATCGAAGATTGCGCCTTCCGCCTTGCTCCGTGTGACCATCGTTTCGACTTCTGTAATCTTCTTGTTCTCGATCTTCAGCCGTAATGCCAGCATCACGGGTGTCCCGTTCTCCTCGACAACGACATGGGATGCCGCCACACCTTCACGGACATCCAGGAAGTCCTGTCGATAGGAGCGGACCTTCGATGCGCCTTTCCACAACCCTTCTCCCAGCGGCAGCGTCTTCGTGTCTTCTGTAAAGCGCGCGGTGGGAGCAGTTGGAATGGCCTTCGGATTGTGGCTGATCATGGCATCCAGGTATTGCGTGATGAATCCGCGAAGGCATTCGCGGTCGCACGTACCGGCAGCAGTTCCCACTCGAGTTTGTGCATTTGCTGCGACGGTCAGAATGACGAATAGGGAAGCCAGCGCAATTGAGCGTCTCATGATGGATGTCCTCCGAAAAGTGGCGGCATTATACCTCACTAGGCTGATGTCAGCTGTTTTATAGCAGTTTGGTTTTTCCAGACAAGCGCAGAATAACGCGGGTCGGCGAGAAAACATCCCGAAATTCTCCGCGCGTCAATTAAACAAACGAGAATTTTGCGATAGATAAGGAACACAACAGGCAAAAAGGGAGACGAGAAGGGCATCCCGAACCCGGGATGCCCTTCTCATATTCCTTTTCAGTCAGCGGCGGGGCGCACTATACCCATGGAGCCCGGTTCGATAGGTGACAGGGTTCACATCCGGACAATTGAGGCCAGTTGTCTGAGGATATTCATCCTGCAAATCATATCAAGCTCACTTTCATTTCTTGATGTGGATAGTTATTGCCTATGACCATACTGTGCCACTGTCAGCGCTGGGATGCACGCGATCTGGAGATTTTTACAACATCACCTTTGTACTGAACGACAACATCCGGCTGTCCGGTCGAGGCGATTCCCACACCATGATTCGCGGACACCCAAACAATGTGGAACGTCCCCTCCTTGAGCATACCGGCGAATTCGCCCGTGCGTTTACCGATAGTGAAGGTTTCGCTCAACTCCTTCTATCGGATCGGAATCGTGGCATACGCGCCTTTTTCATAGCGATAGCCGTCGCCTTCGTCCTTATGCAGCGTAAAATTCACGACTCGACAACGCAATCTCCGGGTGCCTTGGGTGAATCTTCCAGGAACAGCGTCCCGACAGCCTATTTCACAGCCTCCCCCAGGTTCACAGTGAAGTTTTTCATCGGCGCATCCTTCCGGTCGAGGAAGCGCGCGCAAAAATCGGTGGCTCCGCCGCCGTTGACCACCGCGCAGCGCACGACATTTGGTCCTTTCTTAAGTGTGAGGCGCTTTGACACGCCGTCATCAATGACCGTCTGGCAGGCTCCGTTGGGCCAAGGTGGAAGGGCTTTACCTGAACAGAAGAAGAGCAAAAACATACAGACTCCTTCTCCAAGTCTGCCATTCGTGCGAGGTGCCGGGAGAGATATATACATAGCTGTTCGTGATCCCGGCGGCGATGAGCTGTTCCTGGTGTTTCTTCAAGCCTTTGGGATTCTCCAACGGCGGTTCCGAGCCGAAACTCATGAAGAGGACCTTGACCTTCTTGTTGAATCCCGCAGGGTCGGCCATGGCGCCGCTGTAGATCGTCTTGATGTCGAACGGTGCAGGTGCGGCCGCTGGTGCGGCGCCCGGAACCGCCTTGCCGGAGACACCCGGACCAAACCCCATGGCGGCGCCGCCGCTGAACAGGCCGATGTACGAGAATTTGTCGAGGTTAACCATAGTGACGGATGCGGTCTGCATGCCGCCCATGGAAAGGCCCGCCATGGCCCGGTGATCCTTGTCGGCCAGCGTGCGGAAGTTGCTGTCGATCCATGGAATCAAATCGTTGACCATCAACTGCCCGTAAGGCCCGCCTCCAGGACCGCCGAATCCGCCAAACCCGGCTCCGCGGCCGGCGCCCGCAGCGCCCCGGCCCGTGCCAGCCGGGGCCCCTGTGCCTACGCCGCCCGGTGTACCCACGGCACTGGTTTCCATGACCACAATCATGGGCTTGACTTTGCCTTGGGCGAGCAGGTTGTCGAGGATCACGTTAGTCCGGCCCATTTCGATCCAGACCCGCTCATCCTCGCCGCCGCCGTGCTGCAGATACACCACCGGGTATCGGATGGAGGTGTTGGTATCATATCCCGGCGGCGTGTAGACGAAGATGTGCCGCCAAGAATTGGCCGTCTTGGCAAAGTAATTCTTGATCAGCACATTTCCGTGCGGCACGTCTTTCAAATCATAGAAATCGACGCCCGGCTCGGGGATTTCAAAGGCATTGCACATGTGGCCGTAGCCGATGAATGCATTGGCGGCCGGATCCAGCACGGCTGCGCCATCTACGAGCATCCAGTAGTTGTGATACCCAGGACTCTGCGGTGCGCTCGTGTAGGTCCACACGCCGTCGTCGCCTTTGACCATATCAAACGGAAGGGGCTGGAGCGAATTCGACCCAGAAGTGACAAGTGCGACCTGCACCTTCTGCGCGTTGGGGGCGTTGAAATGGAACGTGACCCCCGAGTCGGCTTCAATCCGCGGATATTGAACTCCCGGAAAATTGTACGGTGAAGGATGCGCCGGAACGGCTGACGCGGAGGTGGAGCGCAGCGGAGCAGGAACCATCTCCTGCCTCATAGCTGCTTTAGAATCTTTCGAAGCCTTATCTGTCTGAGCTAAACAGGCTCCACCAGCTAACATGGTTGTCAGCAAAGCAAAGACCAATGATCGTTTCATAAGCTGCAATCTCCTTAAAATAGTCTAGTTAGTTTCTGTCGCGAAACACATATTCCAGCCCTGAAGGGGCGGAAGAGAATAGCCCCGGGCGTGAGCCCGGGGTAATGATTAGGAAATTGGAAAGCCCTGAAGGGGCGACACTAAAGCCAATTCGCAGAATAGAATGTGCCGCCCCTTCGGGGCTCAACATTGGTTTTCACTCCGACCCCGGTCTCACGCCCGGGGCTATTCTCTATCGGCCCTCCGGGCCTAAATTTCGGGTTTCGCGACAGAAACTAGTTAGCTTGCCGCAAAAAACGTGGCTTTGTTCGTCCAATTATTCTGCGAGATGATGAAGTCAAGACTTTAACATAATAGTTGTCACAAATCTGTGACATATTTCTTGACATTGCGATAACAACTTCTATAGCCTGCCAGCTGCACGATAACAGGCAACCTGCACCGTGTCGCAATAGCACGAGACTTTCCTCCAGATTCGCGGGACCGGCGAAACATATCGCGCTTTTCGCTGGTCGGAGAATCTGTCGCGGAGGTTTTCTGACAGCATCTTAAATAAGTGGTATCCCCAGGTCTCTGGAGCGACTGCGCCCGGACAGGCTCCTAGCGAATCACAAGAGCAGCGGCCTAATGATAGCAATGCAGAAAAAAGCCTTAGGGAATAGAAAATGCTGAAGAGGAAATCATACTCACCGCGAAATAAAAGGATATGAGGCTACCATGCACGGACCACTGTTAGGTGAATTTATGGGGACTATGGTCTTGGTTCTGTTGGGGGACGGAGTCGTGGCCAATGTTCTGCTAAGAAAGTCTAAGGGCGAGGGGGGAGGGTGGATCGTCATAGCAACAGGGTGGGGACTGGGAGTCACAGCGGGTATCTTTACCGCAATCGCGTGCGGAAGCCCCGGCGCACATATTAATCCCGCAGTTACTCTAGCGGTGGCGCTCTCCTCTCATAAATGGACCAATGTTGGTTCCTTCTGGTCAGCACAGATCCTGGGCGGCTTTGCCGGCGCTACTTTGGTCTGGCTTGCCTACCTGCCGCACTGGAAAGAAACCGCTGACCAGGCGGCGAAGCTTGGGGTTTTTTGTACGGCTCCAGCTATTCGCCGCCTACCGGCTAACGCTGTGACCGAAATAATCGCCACTGCGACTCTGGTTGGAGTGGGGTTTGCTTTTACGGCTTCCTCTGTCGCTCCGAATGGACTTCCGCCTGGGTTTGCTCCCTATCTTTGGGGAACATTGGTGTGGTCCCTCGGCTTGTCGCTCGGTGGGCCGACAGGATATGCGATGAACCCTGCGCGCGATTTTGGCCCACGCATGGCGCACTTTTTGTTGCCCATTGCCGGGAAGGGCAAGTCGGATTGGGGATATGCTCTTATTCCGATCATTGCTCCGTTGATTGGCGCCGCCATCGGTGTGGCCAGCATCCGTGTTTTTCAATATTGACTGAGCAAAAATGACTTGCGCTCCAAACGCCCAAAAGCAACAGGCTCCCATTCAAGCCTCGGTTCTGATCAATTCCGGCTGAAGGGACTGAGATCAACCAATGAAAAATCGAGTCGCGGCTCTGAACGAGATCGAAAAAAATGGCTTCGACTTGTGTGTAATTGGTGGAGGGGCGACAGGGGCAGGATGTGCCTTGGATGCCCAATTGCGGGGGCTCAGAACCGTCCTGATCGAGGCAGGAGATTTCGCCTGCGCCACTTCCAGTAGTTCTACAAAGCTTATTCATGGCGGTGTACGGTACTTGGAACAAGCAGTATCGGAGCGTGATTTGGGTCAATATCATGTTGTGAAGCGAGCCCTTCGCGAGCGCAAAATAATGCTCGACAACGCTCCTTTTTTGGCGAATCCCCTAGAGCTCATAGTGCCTTGCTTCAGCCGGCGCGAGCTTTACTACTTTCGTATCGGAATGAAGCTGTATGACTGGATTTCTGGCCGTAGCATGCTATTTCGGAGTCGCCATCTTGCCAGAGAGGAGTCTCTCCGCCGAATGCCTATGCTGAAGCCGGATAGGCTCGTGGGTGCCATCGCATACGCGGACGGGCAATTCGACGACGCCAGGTATAATCTTGCACTTCTCCAAACCTTTACCAAATCAGGTGGTGAGGCCCTCAACCACGCGAGAGTTGTCGGTTTTAAGAAGAACGGCAAAGGTCAATTGGTCCAGGCCCGAGTTCACGACAGCCTTTCCGGTCACTATCTGAATGTACCAGCCAGAGCCTTTATAAATGCAACAGGTCCATTCGCGGATGGCATCCGCGAACTTGCGAAACCTGGTGTTAGACGGCGGCTAAGACTAAGCAAAGGAAGCCACATTCTCCTGCCCGTTGATGCAGTAACCAGTAATGATGCGCTGCTGGTACCAAAGACCGACGACGGGCGCGTGATCTTTGCCATCCCTTGGTTGGGACGGTTGCTGGTGGGCACTACCGACGAGGAAACAACCCTGCAGGATGAAATGGCAGTCAAGGAGGAGGAAGCCGAGTACCTGCTAAAACAACTGAACCGTTATCTTGTTCGTCCGTTGAATAAGAACCAGATTGTCAGTGGGTTTGCCGGTATGCGCCCGCTTGTAGCCTCGGGCAATTCCCGCAGGACCAAGGAACTGATCCGCGATCATGAAGTGGAAGCAGACTCCTCAAGCGGTCTCATCAGTGTTCTCGGAGGCAAGTGGACAACTTACAGAGCGATGGCTGAAGATGCCATTGATACGGTCATGCAGCGCCTGGCGATGCCGGCGGTGCCCTGCATCACAAGTAACCATCGACTCGCTGGATCTGAGGGATGGAGTCCGAATTTCTGGGCGGAACTTGTTCGGGACTACGGAATTTCCAAAGAGACGGCGCGGCACTTGTCGCACAAGTTCGGCACCGCTGCTAAAGAGGTCCTTGACCTGACAAAAGACAGCCCCCGGCTTAGTGAACCCATTGTTGAAGGTTCGTTTTCCGTTCTGGCGGAAGTTGTTTATGGTGTCCGGGAAGAAATGGCGACTTCAATTGAAGATATTCTTGCGCGGCGCACAGGCCTCCAGTTCTTTTCCTGGGAGCAGGCAAGGGCGGCTGCACCGGCCGTAGGAGCCATCATGGCCCGCGAGTTGGGCTGGCCGCCGGGTCAACAGAAGGATGCGGTGGAGGGATATGCCGGCGAAATTGACCGGCTGATGGATCTGATAGGTCTGCGAAGTCCTGGCAGTCGAAGCTTGAGTGTAGGCCAGGAGCCTGTAACAGATGAATTGATAGAGTCAGGAAACAAAGATCCAGAGCGCTGAAAGCGCGACGCAGCACAGCCCAGGGCGGAGGCCGCGAAGCGGCTGGAGCCCTGGGTTAGAACAAAGGGAAAGAAAAGCCCTGAAAGGGCGAAGCAGGTTTTTGCAGATTGTTTTCGATTAGGAGTGCAAAACGATCTTTTATTGAAGTGAAGAAATTATGCAACCTGCTTCGCCCTTACAGGGCTTAACCGAATGCCATTCCAAACCCAGGGTTCCGGAGCACGCTGCGCATGCTCCTTCACCCTGGGCTTTGCTGCACCGCGCTTTCAGCGCTTTGGGAATACGGCTTAGCTTGACGTGCATGGGCTTGCGCCCTGGGTAATGAGGAGTGAGAAAGAAAAGCCCTGAAGGGGCGAAACAGGCTGCGTCGCCCTTCCAGGGCTGACTTCGATCCTGCGCCAATTCCCAGGGCTTGCGCCCTGGGCTGTGCTGCGTCGCGCCCCCGGCGCTTCGGAGGAATTGATTGAGCCGCTATCAATCCACCTGTTACAGCCCATTAGATATTCCCGAGGTGACTACATGACGAAGTACATCGGAGCGATCGATCAGGGAACTACGAGCACTCGCTTTATTCTATTTGACGATCTCGGGCGGATTGCAGGCATTGCTCAAAAGGAACACGAACAGATATATCCACGGCCGGGATGGGTCGAGCACAATCCTGAAGAGATCTGGCAACGGACAGTGGAAGTAATTGGCCAAGCCCTGCAACAAGCCGGCATTTCAGGCACGGAACTGGCTGGGATCGGGATAACCAACCAGCGCGAAACCACAGTCGTCTGGAATCGCAAAACCGGCAAAGCCGTTTACAACGCAATTGTGTGGCAGGACACACGCACCTCTGAGTATGTTTCCGAGTTCTCGAAAAATGGCGGCCAGGACCGTTTTCGCGCTCAAACCGGCCTGCCTCTCGCCACCTATTTTAGTGCTTTGAAGATTCGCTGGATTCTCGACCAAGTCCCTGGCGCAAGGAAATTGGCTGAAAGCGGAGACTTGCTGTTCGGCAACATCGATAGTTTTCTCATCTGGAATCTGACTGGGGGAGCACAGTCAGGCATTCATGTGACTGACGTTACAAACGCCAGCCGGACTCAACTAATGGATCTTCAATCACTCGATTGGGATCAACAAATATTGGACACGTTCGAAATTCCGCGGCCCATGCTGCCCCGCATCCGATCAAGCAGTGAAATCTATGGCTGCGCCCAAGCCGCCGGCATACGCGATGTGCCTATTGCTGGTGATTTGGGCGATCAGCAGGCAGCTCTTGTAGGCCAAACCTGCTTTAAGCCCGGACAGGCGAAGAATACTTACGGAACCGGTTGCTTCCTGCTCCTGAATACCGGCCCTCATGCAGTGCAGTCCCGGCATGGGCTGGTCACTACTGTCGCATACCAGTTGGGGAATCAACCAGCGCATTATGCCCTTGAGGGCAGTGTTGCGATCGCCGGCGCGCTGGTGCAATGGCTACGGGATAATCTGGGCCTGATTCGAACCAGTTCTGAGGTGGAGGCGTTGGCGAAGACAGTAGAGGATAACGGTGGCGTATACTTCGTGCCGGCTTTTTCCGGTCTTTTTGCGCCTTATTGGAAAGCTAATGCACGTGGGGTGATCGCCGGGCTTACGCAGTACGCGGCGAAGGGACATCTCGGCCGCGCGGTTCTCGAGGCAACTGCATTTCAGACTCGCGAAATAGTGGAGGCCATGGAGAAGGATTCGGGGATTACGCTGCATGTGCTGCGCACGGATGGCGGGATGATCGAGAATGAGTTGCTGATGCAGTTTCAGGCGGACATACTAAACCGGCCTGTTGTCAGGCCATCCATCAAGGAAACCACCGCACTGGGAGCCGCATACGCTGCCGGATTGGGAATCGGCCTGTTTAAGAATACTGATGAGCTCTGTTCCAATTGGTCTATCAACAAAACTTGGACTCCGGAGATGGAAGACGGTAAGCGCGAGTCGATGTATCGGTCATGGAGAAGAGCCGTGAGCCGCACCTTCGACTGGCTGGATGAGCCATCTTCCACAGCATAATCAGGAGGGCAACATGTACTACGACCCCGAGAAAAACGACCACGGCCTTGCCAGAAGCCCATTCAAGTCATGCGTCGTACCCAGACCCATCGGCTGGATCTCTACGGTGAGCGCAACCGGCATCCACAACCTTGCCCCATACAGCCAGTTTCAGAACCTGGGCTTCGACCCGGCTTTTGTGATGATATCGGCAAACCAGGGGGATCGAGGAAGGCGAAAGGACACGGTGGTGAACATCGAGGAGACAGGCGAGTTCGTCTACAACATGGCAACCTACGACTTGCGGGAAGCGGTCAATCGCAGCGCTATGGAGGCGCCCCCCGAGGTAGATGAGTTCGACCTTGCCGGGGTGACCAAGGCGCCCTCTATTTGTGTCAAACCCTTCCGGGTCGCCGAGTCGCCTATCCAGTTCGAGTGTTGCCACCACCAGACCGTACGTCTTCCGGGAAGAAACGGGCTGGGGGCAGCAGACGTCATCATCGGCCGCGTGGTGCTTGTTCATATCAAGGACGAGTATATCCTCCCTGACGGGCGCATCGACATCCTCAAGATCCGTCCGCTCGCCCGGCTCGGTTACTACGACTATACAACGGTCGACTCAATCTTCGAGATGCTCATCCCTGGATCGAATGACCGCCTGATGGGCGGCTTGGAGGGCGACGCCCGCCGCACCAGATAACAGACACTGGGTGGGCTCAGCCGCGACAGGGTGAAGCCAATAATAGAGGAGGCTAAGTGGCAAAAATAATCAAAACAATTCCAGAGCCCAACAAGACTATTGATGTAGTTCGTGAATGCGACGTCATTGTGGTAGGCGGCGGTCCCGGCGGCATAGGCGCCGCCGTTTCTGCAGCCCGCAATGGCGCGGATACCGTCCTGATCGAGCGGTACGGATATCTCGGAGGCATGGGGACGGGAGGCCTGGTCACGATCATCCCTTGTCTGTCCGATTTCGGCGGAACAATGCAGATCGGCGGCATTAATCAGGAATGGATCGAGCGATTGACCGTCCGGGAAGCGGAAACGCATCCGCCCGAGGAGATCTGGGGTTCCACCGACAAGAGATTGATCTCCTACTGGAATGACCGGTCCTTTTTTACGGTCCGGGAGGGACATATTGTCTATGCCTCTCTCATCGATGCCGAAATTTCCAAGTGCATACTCAACGACATGGTCGCTGAGGCTAAAGTGAAAACCTATCTCCATTCCTGGGGAACCATGCCGATTATGGATGGGAACAAAGCAATAGGAGTTGTGTTTGAAAGCAAGTCGGGCCGCCAGGCGATCATGGCCAAAGTCGTAATCGATTCGACTGGGGATGGAGATTTGTTGCCCTATTCGGGAGCAACATTCGATGTGGACATTGACCCCGGACTTAGAATTGCAAACCTGTCGCTTAGCTATTGGATAGACAACGTAAACTACATGAAGGCGGATGACTTCCGTAAGACGAATCCCGCGAAGTGGACTGAACTGATGCAGGAGTTGATGCAGAAAGGCGGCCATCCGTTTTTCATGAGAAGTAACCTGAAGAACCAGGAAAACATTGTCTGGGTGCATCCGCGCTACGCTACCTCGAGCCAGACAGATGTGGAAGAGCTCACGCGTGTTGAATTTCTCGGCCGGGATAAAATGCTCCTTACTCACGAATTCTACAAAAAGCATATCCCCGGTTTCGAGGATAGCTTCATTGTGCTTTCCGGTCCGCAGCTTGGTACACGAGGAGCCCGGAGAGTTCACGGCGACTATATGGTTGCTTCCAAGGATCTGCAGTCCGACGAGCCCTTTGAAGATACCATTGCAATATTCCCGGATCTGGACCGGGGTGAAGCATCGCTGGCGCACCCGAACACTTTCATCCCTTACCGGGCTCTTCTGCCGAAGGGGGTTGAGAACATGCTGGTGGGCTGCCGTGGGTTTTCATCCGACCAGGAGGTGAACAACTTCTTCAACCTCATCCCGCACTGTGTCGCTTTCGGGGAAGCGGCCGGCACTGCTGCAGCTCTTTCCATCAGTCAGGGCGTCAGCGTCAGGAATGTGGATTTTCCTTCGCTGCGCAAGCGATTGATTGCCCAGAATGTGCCTTTACCTGGCGTCTATCCGGCCAAATACAAAAAAGGCACGCAAGAATCCGTTGCAGTTTACGCACCCCCGATCTTTGGTGAGCGAGTTCCGCAACGGCGAACGGAATTGCCGGAGTGATCCGGCATATCAGCCACGGAGACCACTGAATCTCCTCCGTGTTCTCCATCTTCCTTCGGTGTTTTCCGTGGCTGAGAAAGAGACGTTGGGAGAAGAGGTATGACCGTTACATGGGCTAGACCCGATAAGTTTTTTGGCTGGAAAGCACTTGCGGCTGCCGCTGCTATGTATTTTGCACTGACGGGACTCTTACTTTATTCCTTTCCCGTATTCCTTCCTTTCCTGTGCAAAGCATTCGGATGGACCCGGGCCTCGGTATCCTGGGCGAACTCTCTGGCATTGGTTGTTCAAGGGCTCGCCAGTCCCTTTGCCGGAATGTACGTCACGCGCTATGGAGCCAGGAAAGCCCTGGCCGCCGGTGGCATATTGTGTGTCCTGTGTTTTGTCGTTGCCAGTTTTCATACTCAGCTGTGGCAACTGTACCTGGCTTATGGCGTTCTTTTCGGATTGGGCGGAAGTCTTTGCGGCATGTTGGCGATGACCACCATCGTTAACAACTGGTTTGTAAAGAAGAGACCTTTGGCGTTAAGCATTCTTCTGACGGCGGGCGGTCTTGGTGGGTTGGTCATGGTTTCGTTCGTTATGGCAATGATCAACCGGTGTGGATGGCGGAATGCTTATCTGTTACTCGCGGCCATGATCTTTGTGCTTCTCGTTATTCTGCCCAGCTTTCTGGTTGTCAACAAACCTGAAGATCTGGGACAGATTCCCGATGGGATCCAGGCTGAGAAAAAAGATTCCTCACCAGACAAGCAAAATCTGTACGGAACTCCTGTGGATTTCACAGCCGCCGAGGCGATCCGGACTCCGGCCTTCTGGTATCTGACAATTTTGGCCACGACCTTTTTTATCGGGATACAGGGCTTTATGCTGCACCAGGTCGCTTTTCTTCTCGATATCAACATCCCTTCAGCCGTGGCCGCTACCGCCTACAGCCTGTTTGTGGGAGTTAGCGCCGTCGGCCGGTTGGGAATGGGTTTTCTGGGAATCCGGTATCCCAGCAGACCGTTGGCAATTATGGCCATGCTTTTGCTGATTCTGGGAATGGCGATTATCTTGTGGGCGAAAACACTGCCGGTAATTCTTCTCTACAATGTCCTCATTGGGTTAGGTCTGGGTGGTACCTATGTGGCGATAATGAATCTCATACCTCTTTATTTCGGCAAGACCCACTATCCTCGAATCGTTGGTTTTGTTTTGCCATTTTCGACCGTTCTCGGAAGCCTTGGTTCTCCAGTCACGGGATGGATCCGCGACAGCACCGGCAGCTATAAATCGGCATGGGAACTGGCGATTGTTATTCTGGCAATCGGCCTTGTTTCACTCATCCTGGCCCGTCCTCCAGTGCATCCGTCTATTAGGGAAACCCGGGCAAACTCAATGGCAGCTTGAAGAGTGCCGCATCAACGTATCAGCAGCATTCAAAATGGTAGGGGGAATTAGCAGATCAATCATTGGCAACCATTCAGAGAAAGGAAGGAATTATGAAAACCTCGAGAAGATACTTTCTCAAAGCTACCGCAACCGGAGTGGGTTCAGCCGCACTGGCGGGGGTTGGGGCGGTTACAGCCGGAGCAGCTCAATTCGATCAAATTAAGAAGTGGGATTACGAAGCCGGAATTGTCGTGCTCGGCATCGGGGCAGCGGGCCTCATGACCGCAATAACAGCTCACGATAAGGGGGCCGACGTTCTGATACTGGAAAAAGCACCGGAAGCTCACGCCGGCGGGAATACGCGGGTTAGCGGCCAAGGCTACTGGTGCCCTCCCGATTCCAACAGAGCCGTCGAATATCAGAAAGCGATGGGACAAGGCTACCCCATCCCGGACGACATGGCACAGGTTTTCCACCAACACTCAATTCATGTGACCGAATGGCTTACAAACATGGGCGCTGATATGAGGACGATTCCAACAGCGGGCGAATATCCGGAATTTCCGGGCGCCGGAAACGTTTGTTGGTCCACAAAGGGGAACGGGTTTCAACGCCTCTGGCTTCTGCTCATGGAAAACGCTCTCAAGAAAAGAAAAATCAGAGTCCAGTATGAAATGCGTGCAGTGGAACTGATTCGAGACGTCAAAACCGGAGAGGTTCGGGGCGTTGTTGCGGAAAACAAGGGCAAGAAGGTATACGTCAAGGCAGAGAAGGCAGTGGTTCTCTGTACAGGAGGCTTTGAAAATAACCAGGAGATGATCCGCGATTACCTCGGTATGCCTTACGCTTATCCCAAAGGAAGCCCTTACAACACCGGCGACGGAATTCGGATGGCGATGGCAATCGGCGCGGATCTCTGGCACATGGACAACCAGGCCGGTCCGGATTTTAATTTCAGGATTCCCGGCAAAGATTGGGCTTTCGGCTATTCTTTTTCTCCTGCGGGAAACGGTTGGATCTGGATTGCCAAAGATGCCACCAGATTTACCAACGAAGCCTACTTCACGAAACACGGCAAAATACCTTTTCATGGAATCTATATCCCTGTCCCCACTCCGCTGCCCGTGCATCTTATCTTCGATGAAGCAATGAGAAAGAGCGGACCGCTTTACCCGCCGGATTATTTCTTCTGCTGGTGGGCGCAAATAGAAAAATACAATTGGAGCAAAGATAACAGCGCGGAAATTGAAAAAGGCTGGATCCTTAAGGCCGACACTCTGAAGGAACTGGCCGCCCAAATAGGCAAGAATCCCGACTCGCTCGAAAAAACCGTGGCTACGTGGAACAAAGCTTGTGCTGCGGGAAATGATTCGGAATACGGGCGGGATCCGAAAAAAATGACTGCGATTCAAACCCCGCCTTTCTATGCGGCCGAGTTTGTCCCCGCATTCACTAATACCCAGGGAGGGCCTCGGCGCAACAGCAACTCCCAGGTATTGGATACAAACCGCAAACCGATTCCGAGGCTTTACTCGGCCGGGGAATTGGGCGCCATATACAGCTGGGGTTATCAGGGCGGCGGCAACATCCTGGAGTGCATTGTCTTTGGTCACGTCGCAGGCGAGCGTTCCGCTGCGGAAAAGCCCTGGGCATAGGTGATTGGTATAGAAAAGGGGGTACCGATGACTACCATCAGAACAGCATTGGGGATCGCTTGTGCAGCAGCCTTTATCCTGCTTACGTCGAACCAGGCTTTAGCCGACGAGGCGGATTCCCGTAAGGCCTGCGAATCCCTTGCCGCACTTTCCTCGCAGGTTTTCCGGGTCGACACGTCGCAGTGGGTAGCGGCTTCACGCCAGCCCGCGGGACCGGGAGGGGCCACCACGGAGGTTCCCGCCCATTGCCTGTTTCGCGTCGTGATCGACCCGCGCCCGTCCGGAATGGAGGGCGTGAGCTACGGAACCGGCATTGAGTTGCGACTGCCGCTGGCCTGGAACGGACGCCTGCTGTTTCAGGGCGGCGGCGGATTGGATGGATCGCTGAATCCCGCATTCGGCTCTGTCTCCGGATTCCCGTCCGCGCTGGCACGAGGTTTCGCAGTTGTTTCGACCGACGGCGGTCATCGCGGCCGCAGCAATGTGGACGCCAGCTTTGCCGTTGACCAGCAGGCCAAGCTTGATTTTGCCTACCAGGCGGTACAGCGCACGACCCGCGAAGCCAAGGCGCTCATCAACCGCTACTACGGACGCAAACCCGACTATTCCTACTTCATGGGTTGCTCTACCGGTGGGCGTGAGGCGATGCTCGCCGCGCAACGCCTGCCACTGGAGTTCGACGGCGTGGTCGCCGGCAATGCTTCCTTCAATCTGACGCGGGTTGCCATGAACCAGATCTGGAGTTTACAGACGGTCACGCGGATTGCGCCCAGAGACGCGACGGGCAAGCCGCAGTTGTCCGAGGCTTTCACGGATGCGCAACTGAAAGCCGTCGCGTCAGCCGTGCTCAAGCAATGCGATGGGCTCGACGGACTCGAGGATGGCATGATCAATGACTTCAAAGCCTGCCGTTTCGATCCTGCCTCCCTGAAGTGCGGATCGGAAGGCAGCGCCGGCGCGCAGCCGTGCCTCTCGGCGCAGCAGATCGAGGGGCTGAAGGACATCCTCGGAGGTGCGCGCAATTCACGGGGCGAGTCGCTTTACGGCGCGACCCCGTACGACACGGGGATCGCGTTGCCTGCCTGGCGGGCCATGCACCTGGGCACCGCGACAAGCCCGCCTGCCAATGCGTCCCTGGGCAGGGACACGCTGCGTCTTTTCTCCATGACGCCGCCCAATCCCGACTTCGATCCGCTGCGTTTTGATTTCGACCGTGATTTGGGCGCCATCGCCGAAACCGCTGCCATCAATGACGCGGTGGCCACCCTGCATTCCACCTTCGCGGGACACGGCGGCAAGATGATTGTCTATCACGGACTATCCGATCAGGCCATGTGGACCGGCGCCCTGACTCAGTGGTACGAGAAACTGACGCCTCGTGACAGCCAGGGCCCGCAATCCTGGGCACGTCTGTTTCTCGTGCCCGGTATGACTCACTGCGGCGGTGGACAGTCGACGGACCAGTTCGACATGCTTACGGCAATCCAGCAATGGGTTGAGAAAGGACAGGCCCCGGACCACGTGGTCGCCTCGGGCAGAGCGTTCCCCGGCAAGACCCGTCCGCTGTGTCCTTATCCAAAGGTGGCCCGCTTCGACGGCGGTAATCCCGACAATCAGGAGAGCTTTTCCTGCCGCTGAAACAGTTCTGCCTGAAAAGAGCCCTGTGGCATTATTGCAATGCGGCAATTATTTACACAATCGTTCAAACAGGAGGAATCCATATGCTTCCAAGGGTTTGTATGCTGATATGCGTATTGGGCCTGATCGCGACAGCAGCGAGCGCCCAGACCGCGCCTGCCGGTTCGGGGCCGTATCCAGCGATCATTGAAGGAGATCCTGGAGTGCAGGGCCACACAATTTATCGTCCCGAGAATTTGAGCCCCTTCAACCAAAAGAATCCCCTGCCGATTCTGGCTTGGGGCAATGGCGCTTGCGTCAACTCAAATCAAATGTATGCCCCTTTCCTCGCGGAAATCGCATCCCATGGTTTTCTGGTTGTGGCCATCGGCCCGTTCAGCACGTCGGGAGGCGCATCCATGGGTGGTGGCATGGGTGCTGGCACGGGTGGTGGGACGAAGTCTGCTCAGTTGCTGGAAGCCCTCGACTGGACGACGGCCGAGAACAAGCGCCAGGACAGCAAGTACTACCAGAAAGTGAATCCGTCAAAGTTTGCCGTAGCGGGCCACAGCTGCGGTGGATTGCAGGCGTTGGAAGTATCGCCGGACCCGCGCGTTACAACGGTCCTCGTCATGGATAGCGGCATTCTGAACACTCCGATGGGAGCGCCACCCAAAGCAGCGCCTCCAACAGGAACAGAGCAAACAGGCCCGCCTCCTAAAATGATGATGGCAATGCCCGCAGTCGGGAAGGACCTCCTTAAGCGATTGCACGGGCCTGTTGTGTATATCATTGGCGGAGAGAAGGATATTGCCTATCAGAATGCGGTCGACGACTTCGCGAAGATTGATTCCGTCCCTGTTGCCATGGCCAACCTCGATGTGGGCCACGGAGGGACCTATAGCCAGCCGAATGGCGGCGAGTTCGGAAAAGTTGCCGTAGCATGGCTGAAATGGAAGCTAAAAGGGGATGAAGCCGCCGGGAAGATGTTCACCGGCCCATCCTGCGGCCTTTGCAAAGACACCAACTGGAAGCTTGAAAAAAAGAAGATGCCATAGAGGGATACGAGTTATACAGAGCGTCACAAATGAATGCTCATAAGGTAGCAAGGCCCGAAGGGCCGAAAGGAAATAGGCCCGGCCGTCAGGCCGGGATAGGCTTACGAAGCGATAGAGCGCTAAAGGCGCGACACCATTGGCGCTTCACGTGCCGCACCTTCGGCGCTCAATTTCGTCATATCCTTTACCCCGGCCTGACGGCGGGGCTATTCATAGCGGCCCTTCGGGCCTCAAGCGACATGCGCATTTATTTAGGACGCTCTGTATAGTTCAGGCTGAAAAAAGCAGGGAATCGAAAACTGGAGAAACAACGATGAATGGAAGCATCAGAAAAGCAACGATATTTTCTCTGGCAATCAGTTTTTTCTATCTTTTAAATTCGACTGTCCGGAGCGAAGCACAAACCAGGACTTCAGAGACGCCGTCCGAAAATAAGGTTATAACGGAAGCTGATTGTACGGCGGCAAAGCTGGGCTCCACCATCCCCATTTCGGCCATCGGAGAGCCGGTTTCTGGAGTAACGCTGAATGCTCTGGTGTGGACCGGCGCTGCCGGGTCGAATCCGGCCTACTGCAGCGTGAAGGGGGCCATGGCGCCCGTGGATGCCAATGCGAAACCAATCAATTTCCAGGTTGTGCTGCCGGCGTCCTGGAGCCGAAGAGCAGCCCAACTTGGCGGCGGCGGGATGAACGGTTCCATTCCAAATCTGACAGGAGGAGTGGACATGGGGCCGGGGACATCGCTTATTCAGCTTGGATTTGCTACCTACGGCAGCGATTCCGGACACCAGATGGGATTCGGCTTCGGCCGGGGAATGGCCGGAGGTCCAGGTGGAGCGCCGCCTGCCGGTACAGGCGACGATTGGGCTCTGAACGACGAGGCGATGAAGAACCTCGGTTACATGCAACTGAAGAAGACACATGATGCGGCTATGGTTCTGATCGAGAGAGCCTATGGAGAGAAACCCCAATTTAATTACTTTTTCGGCTCTTCACAGGGCGGACGGGAGGCGCTCACCGTAGCTCAACGATATCCTGCGGACTATGACGGAGTTGCTGCCAATGTTCCGATTGTGAGTTTTTCGTCGCTGATGCTCGCGCCGGAGCTGATTCGAATCCAGGAGAAGCCAATGGACAATTGGGTGCCGCCGGCCAAAGTGAATGCGATCCGCAGCGAATTCATGCGTCAGTGCGACAAGCTGGACGGGCTGGCTGATGGAATCATCAACAACTACATGGCATGCCGCGCGATTTTCGATCGTACGCAAGCGCCTCGCAACAGCAATCCCTGGAGCGCCAAACGCTGCCCGAACAACGTCGATCCCAATCCTGAGGACACCAGTGCGAATGCTTGCCTGACGGATGGCCAGATCTCCACGTTGAACTTTGTCTATAGCCGCTACAAATTCGCAACGCCGCTGGCAAATGGCGTGAAATCATTCGGTATGTGGACGCCAAACACCGATCCATCGGGCAGCGGATTGATTGTGCCCAACCGATATCGTGGCCAGGAAGGGGCCGGAGACAATGCGACGATGCACAGCCATCTTGGAGCTTTGGGTGTTACCGGATTCCTGATGCAAAACCTAAAAGCCAATCCATTGGATTATGTCGAGGGCGGCGCTTTTGATGCAAGAAGACGAGAGATTTCGCAGTCGCTGGATTCCACGAATCCGGATCTGAACGCCTTCTATAAACGCGGAGGAAAACTCATCGTTGCTATTGGCACGAATGACACGCTTGCGTCCCCTGGTGCACAACTGGACTACTACCAATCGGTCATTGAGAAAATGGGCCGGAAAAAAGTGGATGAATTTGCCCGCTTTTTTGTGCTTCCCCAGACCGGCCACGGTTTAAGCGGTACAAACTATTCTATGGACGGTGAAGGGAAATCCATCCCGACCGCGCCTATACCCGGCACGTTTAGCCGGCTCAATCTCCTGATGGATTGGGTTGAAAAAAGGGTGGCGCCTCCGATGTCTGTGACAGTGACAGGAAGGAACCGCAGTCTTCCGATGTGTTCCTACCCGGCGTACCCAAAATACATAAGCGGTCCTGTTGACACGGCGGCTTCCTATGCATGCACATTGCCATAAAAGCTAAGCAAAAATATTTGAAATTTAGAATATCGAACAAGGAATATCGAACCGCAGAAGTGAAGCCAGTGCAGCCGGCACTTCGATATTCTGCGGTTCGCAAGAACTTTTCTTAAACTCATTATACAGAGTGTCACAAATGAATGCTCATATGGCAGTAAGGCCCGAAGGGCCGAAAGGCAATAGGCCCGGCCGTCAGGCCGGGATAGGCTTGCGAAGCGATAGAGCGCTGAAGGCGCGGCACCATT
>Ga0187874_10000152_pt1 | contig 89806 bp, 82 predicted proteins | sample June2016WEW_16_1_3_FD_132993 | JGI IMG/M metagenome (GOLD analysis project Ga0187874, IMG submission 132993) | Peatland microbial communities from SPRUCE experiment site at the Marcell Experimental Forest, Minnesota, USA - June2016WEW_16_150 | ecosystem: Environmental > Terrestrial > Soil >... | reverse complement strand
CTCGCTACGGTGAATGGAAATCCCCTTGCCGCGCGTGATGTAGCCCTGAATCGGATCGCGGGGCGCCGGCTTGCAGCAGCGCCCTAACTGTGTCAGCAGCTTATCCACACCGACGATCAGGACACCGTCGTTTTTCCCGCCGACTCTGCTCTTGCGCGGCACAAACTCCGGAGCAGGTTCCGGCGCTGGAACCGGACCTCGTAACGCCTGCTGGATGGCGCGCTGCCCCAATTCGTTGCGGCCGGCGGCGAGAAACATCGCATCGGCACTCGCATAACCGAGTTGCGCGGCAAGAGCGTCGATATTGGCCTGCGTGGCGCCTTCCCGCTGCAGTTCCCGTTGCACAACTGCGCGCCCCTCCATCACGGTCTGGGTCTCGTCGAGGCTGATAAAGTACTGTTTGACCTTGTGGCGTGCTCGAGAAGTCCGGAGGAAACCGAGCTGTGGGTTGAGCCAGTCTCGAGACGGACCTCCCTGTTTGGCTGTGACGATTTCGACCGTCTGACCCGATGCCAGAGGCGTATTCAAAGCCACCAGAACGCCGTCCGCCTTTGCTCCCCGGCAGCGGTGTCCAATTTGGGTGTGGACGTGATAAGCAAAATCAATTGGCGTGGCGCCCCGAGGCAAGTCAACGACCCTTCCCTGGGGCGTCATGACATAAATCGTGTCGTCCAATGCCGCGCGCTTGAATTGTTCGATCCAGTTCGACGCATCGGCAATTTCGTCGCGCCAGGAGAGCAGCTCGCGCAGGAGAGCGACCTTGTCGCCATAGGCATCTTGCTTGCCCGTTCCGCGGACCCCCTCCTTGTAACGCCAATGTGCTGCCACACCCAACTCGGCGTGCTCATGCATCTCCCAGGTGCGGATCTGCACTTCCAGGGGGCGTCTGTCCGCCGCAATCATGGCAGTGTGGAGCGATTGGTAGAGGTTCCCCTTCGGCTTGGTGATGTAGTCGTCGAATTCCTTCGCCACGGGGGTCCAAATCTGATGCACGATGCCGAGAACGGTGTAGCAATCGCCAACTTGATCGACAATCACCCGGAGAGCGCGTAAATCGTATATTTCTTCCAGCGGGACCTGCTTGGCGCGCATCTTTTTCCAGATGCTGTAAATGTGTTTTGGACGTCCATAGATCTCGGCCTGAATGCCGGCGGCTTCGCATTCCTTCTTAAGAAGCGCAATGGCCTCGGTGATAAAGCGTTCGCGCTCGGAGCGCTTTTGGGCAATTTGATGCGCGATCTGCTGGTAGGTATCGGGATTCAGGAAACGGAAACTCAAATCCTCGAGTTCCCATTTGATCTCCCACACTCCCAGGCGGTTCGCCAATGGAGCGTAGATGTCCAGGGACTCCCGTGCCGTTTCCTCCCGTTCCGGGCCTGGATGATCTGTGTAATAACGCAGAGTCTGGGTGCGGCTGGCGAGCCGGAGGAGTACGACCCGGATGTCCTCCACCATGGCGAGCACCATCTTTCTCAAGACTTCCGGCTGCGTCCGGACATCGCGCATGCTGGATGTGGGCGTGGGAGCGAGGAGGCGCAATCCATTCAGACGATGCAGGCCGCTAACCAGCCTGGCGATATCCGCACTGAATTCCTGTTCGATCTGTTCCTTTGCATTGGGGTGGAATTGATGCATGGCGAAAAGCAGAGCCGCCAAGCGCGTGTCGGCGTCAAGGCGCAGCGCGGTCGCGATCAGTGCCATGCCGAGGACGTGCCGGAAAACTTCTTCGCCCGTCCCCAGGCGATTGCCGGCGTAAATGGGTGCAATAAACTCGAGCGCACGCCGGATGCGTGCGCCGTCGGCAGTCGACAAGCCGGTGCTGAGTTTTTCGGATAAGTCGCCGACCGGCAGAGAGGAATTCAAAGAGTACTGAACGTAAACCACGGCGCAACCTCGCTCCGATTCAATGCACCGGTATCAATTTATATCAGATGTCCTGCAAGTCGGCATGGCCCTATTTGCACTTTGATAGCAGGAAGGAATCCTCCAAGACCATTAAAACATATGAAAAGCAGCAGAGCAGATTTGGCATTTTGTGCGTTTCGTGTTTTTTGTGGTTGAGTTGGTGTTCTTATTTGTTGCAGCTGGAAAAAAAGTATGTGCGGTTCGCTTCAATGGATTGTGCATGAAAACAAGCCGCATCGATCAGGATTTTCGGTGAGAAGCCGGTATCACCAGCCTCTCCAATCCACAACTCCAGCTTCTCAGGATAGTTGCTGCGGGTCATTGGCTGGATAGGCTTGCGGTGAATGTCTTCTAAATTTGAAGACTTGCTGGTAACCAGATAGCCAAGGTCTTGGCCGGCCCTTCCCATATCTTCCATCTGCTGCGAGTAGGCCTTCGAGCCATCCTTGAAATACCATATGAATAATGCCGGTTTCTCTGCATAATCGATCGAGGAATACATCGTCCACTCAGAAGCCCACCCGAAATCCGCCGCGCCCGTGTCGTGAAGAACAAAATAGGTATGGTCGGTATTGACGCGGTCCTGAGAATATTCACTTTCTTTGCGAAGCTGAGAGAATCCTGACGGGCTTGCGGCGATCAATATGAATGCCAGAAGGGTTACCCTGCTGCTGAGATGCATAGCTTTGCTCCGGGTATCTTTTTACAGGCCCTTAGCTTGTGCGAACCGTTCTCCTTTTAACCCCATTCGCTTCCATCAGCCCTTCCAATACTTTGTAGGGTTGTGCTCCAACCGCTCGATCCTGATTCAAAACCAGAGTCGGAACAGCTGTGATCGATTTCTCTTTTGAAAGGGCCCAGTCTGCATCCACCGCCGCCCTGAATGCCCTTGTTTTGAGGACCTCCGCGGCTTCATCGGCGGGCAGCTCAACGGATGAAGCCAATTCCACCAGCACCGGAACGTCCGCTATGTTCTTGCTATCCACAAAATAAGCTCTAAAGACGGCTGCGTGGAACTCGTCCCCTTTGTCTTTCGACTCGCTCCAAAGACCGAGCTCCTGGGCAAGACGGCTGTTGTAGATTTTGTCGCTTCCCCGGAAAGGCAAGCCAAATTCGGCAGCGGTCTCGCCCAATTTTCGTCTCACTTCCTGCATGTCAACTCGACGGCCCGCAAAAAGCTGTTCAAGTGAAATCCCCTGCTCGGGAGTTTCCGGATGCAGGGGAAAAGCCCGCCAACGAATCGTGATTTCATATTCCTTCTTCAGTTTTTCAATACGCCCGGTAATGAAGTAGCACCAGGGTCAAACGTAATCGGAAAAAATCTCAAGCGTGTGCATCCTTTCTGCCCTCCTCAGCAATGCGATCCCGCAAATCCAGAATGCTTTTTGGGGCGATCATTCTCATTGCTTTCTTCTGCCAATTATACCCTTGGCTTTTCCTTCCCGTCGAAAAAAAGGTCTCAATGGACTGCCACTCCCATGAACCTGCATTTTCATATACTGCCGTTGCGACATAACCCGCGATGAAATGAAATCTGCGCTGGCGGAACTACCTGGAGTCGCCGTTGCCGAAACCGCATTCCTTAAGCCAAAGACTGCATTCGCGGGTCCACGGATGGCGATTGCCCGGATCCCATTGTGCACTGCCCAAGCCCATTCCATGAGCTCCTTTGGTATAGAGATGGAGCGCAAACGGTACTCCGTGTCTTCTCAGCGCTGCGGCAAACTCCAAAGCGTTTTCAACTTTCACCGTTGAATCTTCGACGGTGTGAAAAATAAAAACAGGAGGCGTGTCGCCGGTCACCTGCTTTTCATTTGAAAGCAGCTCAACCAGCCTGGGATCAGGATTGTCCCCCAGGAGATTGCGCTTTGACCCGCTGTGCGTGTCCGCGCCCATTGTGATGACCGGATAGCAGAGCACGCCAAGATTGGGTCTGGAACTCACTCGATCAACAGGATCAGAAGCGCCGGGATCGCCTGCGTCGAAATGAGTGAGTGCCGTAGCAGCCAGATGCCCGCCCGCAGAAGATCCCATCACCCCGATCCGATTCGGATCAAGACTCCATTTGGCGGCATTCGCGCGCACATAACGGATCGCGCGCTGCACGTCCTGCATCATCGCGGGATGCCTGTAGCCATCGGAGCCGAGCCGGTACTTCAGCACGAATCCCGCAATTCCTTGCTCATTCAACCATAGTGCGTATTGATAGCCTTCGTGCGGCGTCAAAGCCGCATAACCGCCGCCCGGGCATATGATGAATGATGCCCCTGTCGCTTTTCCGGGCAGTGCAAAGTAGGGCGTCAGCGTTGGGATATCCTTTGCCTCCTTGCCCAGCGCTCCAGGAGCGTCGCCCGCCCAAAGTGGAAATTCCAGTCGCGGCAGCGCGACAGCGGCGGTTTGCGCACTATGCGATATTTGAAGACGGAACAAGCAGATCACTGCTATCACCAATACGAGAGCAGGCAATCTCCTCATGATCGGGCCTCGAGTGTCACTTCGCATGTTCGCGTTTGAAGAATTTATCGGCCCAGGGAATGAAGTATTTCCAGTTGGGACCGTCAGTGTGCCCGCCGTCGTGCTGTCGCCAGGAGAGCTGACCATCGAGAAGCCCGACATTCACCGGGGGCATCTCTGCTGTCTTGTAGTCATCACCCTTGCCTAAATCCTTTGCACCCAGCAGACGGAAAACCGGACCCGCTGCGATGGTTGCCATGTAACTGCCCTTTTGATCAAGCCATTTTGCATCCCCCTTCTCCGGCACGCCGTAGCTGATAAAGGTGGGGCGCGGCGCGCACAACGCGATCAGCTCATGGGCATCCACGGGTAGATCGCCCGCGTTTTTGCTTCCGAAGCCGGCTTCCTCAGCGCCATACTTCAGGAAATTGCCCGCCATCCAATGGTACTCGCCGGAACCCGTCAAGTTCTCCACGGCTTCTCCCCAATTACGCCGGTGCAGCTTGGCGCCACCTTCTCCGGAAGAACCAACCAGCACGACTGCAAACCGCGTATCAAACGCCATGGTGACGAGTGCAGCCTTCCCATATCGGGAAACACCTTCAATGCCCACATGCTTTGCATCTACGGCTTTGTCGGTCTCCAGATAGTCCAGGCCGCGCGATGCGCCCCAGGCCCAAGCGCGCAAAGAACCCCAATCATCCGGCTTTCGAGGCTGTCCTTTGTTGACCAGACCGATAATGCCCTTGGTGAGTCCCGCGCCATTATCTGCCTGAACGCTGGTCGGATTGATATACGCATAACCCCAGCCATCGGCAATCAGCTGTTCCGTCGCAGGCGGATCGCTGCCGGCCGGAGGCGGGCCAAATCCGCGTCCCGCGGGGCTGGGCGGAGGTGTTGTCCCCGGCAAATATCCAGTACCGAACATGAACATCATCATTACAGGAACCGGTCCCTTGGCTTCGGCGGGAGTAACCAATATCATCTGAATGTCGACATGGATTGACGGGAACGACGAATTATCCACGTGCCCCACGAGCTGCTTTCCATTCACCGGATAAGATCCGACTTTCCCCTGACTCGTGTTGGTGATTTCCCAGGTTATTTTAGGCACATTTGGGGGGATACGTCCCAGAACTTCCCGCTCAAAGTCTTCGACGATTTCCGGCCGCCGCTTTTTCCACCATACCTCTGCTTTCGTAACCTTCTTCCCGTTCTTCAGTTTCAGCACTTCCGGCAGGTTCGGAAAAGGATTGGCCAGGCTTTCGTCGTAATTGGCATGGTTGGGATCCTTCTCATTTCCGCTCGGGCCTGGACGAAGTTTCTTGATGCCGAGCTGCGTCATCATGTTCTGATGATCTTGTTGGGTTTCTAAAGCTGTTTGTGAATTAGGCTGCTGGGCAACCACAATGGTCATTCCCAGAATCGCGCAAAGCGCAGACAAGAAGATACCTAAAGTTATCGATCGCATGAGTTGGCCCCTTTCGTGGGACATTATACAAAGAAAGATCAGAAGTCAGTATTCAGGAGTCAGAATTCAGAAGAAAGCATTCCCCCCGGGACCGCGGGCGTCTCGCCCGCATTTGCGGCCGGGACGGCCGCGCTCCCGGGGAATCTGGATTCTTTATATGCGATAATGGGGCCTGCATTCCGGAGGAAGCCGATGCCCGAACAGCTTGTTTTCAAAAACCGAAACGCTTTCCGTATCTGGCTCCTGAAAAACCGCTCCAGGCGCGAAGGCCTCAGGCTGGTTTTCGGCAAGAACAATGCGATCGAAACCCTGACCCCTGAAGAAGCTCTGGAAGAGGCTCTCTGCTTCGGTTGGATTGACGGCTTGGTGAAGAGAGTGGATGAAACACGATATGTTAAATTCTTTTCTCCTCGCCGCGCCAAAAGCAAGTGGTCTGAGAAAAACAAAAAAACCGCAGAGAGGCTGATCCGGCATGGACGGATGACTTTATCCGGCAGGCAAGCAATCGAAAGGGCTAAACAGGATGGTCTGTGGGATCCCCAGAGGCGAATGATCGTTACGTCTGAAGATATCAACCGGTTTGCTCAGGTGATTATTCCGTATCCTCAGGCTGCCGGCAATTTTCAAAAGATGCCACCGTCAGTCAAAAAACTGTTCGCCGGCTTTTATATGGATGCAAAACAGGAAGAAACCCGCCGACGACGTCTGGAAAAACTGGTCACACTGCTTGAGCAGAATAAAAAGCCGATGTAAAAACAAAACGCCACAGATTTCACGGATTTCACTGATTAAAATCCGTGAAATCCGTGGCGTCTTTTTTATTCGCGAAGCGTGCCGTGATAGTCGGTTGTGAGCTGCCGGTGCCTCACCACGGGATTCGAATAATCCGGAAGAAGCATTGACGCCATTTTCGATTTAGGGATTCCGGCATTCTTAAGTTCCTCGTTGTAGCGCCGGACGTGGTCCAGATGCAGGCGTCCGGACTTGTATTCCCAAAAGCGGACTTAAAGAACTCTTTCCGTGACGACAAGCGTTTGTGTTTGTTACTAGGACATTGAACGGGGACAGGAAACGCGGAACGCTAGAGAGGATACGAGAAGCGCTGCCGCCGCTCGAAGCCGACCAGTTCCTTATATCCGGCATCGAGGGCCAGTTGCCGCGCACGATCGAAATGACGCGCGACTTCGCCGGCGGAGTGACCATCCGAATTGATCACCACGGGGATTTTTCGGCGGTTCGCTTCCCGTAGGTAAAAAAGCGAAGGGTAAGCTTCCGCCGCAGGTTTATCCCATCCGGAGGTATTGATCTCAATTGCCATATTTGAAGCCGCGACGGCGTCCAGCACGGCAAGGGCCTCGTCAGTCAAATCGATCGATGGACGGAATTTAAATTTTTTCGGCAGATCGAAGTGACCCATGATGTCAAAAAGGCCCGATTGAGCGGCAGCGCGAAGGCGCTGCCAATAGCCGCTCCAGACCCGGTCCCGCGAGTTTTGCGAGAGTTTTTCCCACAGTTTTACGTCAAGGTCGACCGGGAAATCGTCCACAAAATGCACAGACCCAATCAGGAAGTCAAACGAATGCCCTGCTAAGCGGCTCTTGGTCAGCTCAATGGTTTCCGGGAAGTAGTCCACCTCCAACCCAAGGCGGACAACGATGTCTTTGGCGGAAGCCGCACACTCTTCGATCTGCAAAACATAAGCGCCTAAGGATTCCGGGGGGAGCGCCCACGGAATGCGCGGATTTCCGGGCGCGAGCGCATAGTGGTCCGAGATCCCCAGCTCAATCAATCCGGCTCCTCGTGCGCTTTCGATCATCTCCTGTGCGGTTGCGTGGCCGTCACTCCAGATCGTGTGGTTATGATAATTTCTAGACGTCACCCGGTTTTCTCCAGAGTATTCCAAATCAGCGCGCCGGCTCCGAGCACCGCGGCATTGCTTTCGATCAGTTTGGATGGAAGGAGTTTCACCTTATTTCTGAATATTGGGAAAACATGTTCTTCGAGCGAACGCCTGGTGGGAGCGAATATCAGCTCGCCCGCTGCGGCCAGGCCGCCGAATAGAATGATCGCCTCCGGGCTCAGGTGTGCCACCGAGTCGGAGAGCTTCATGCCCAGAATATTGCCGGTATGTTCGAACGCACGCTGCGCCAGCCTGTCTCCCTGAAGCGCAGCTTCGGAGACCATCTCGGCCGTCAGTTTCAGGAAGCTGATTGCACGAAGGGCGCTCGGCTCTATGGTGTTGCATAGAAGCTCCTGCACCGTGCGGCACAGGCCGGTTGCGGAACAATATGTTTCCAGGCAGCCGCGTCTTCCACAGCCACACAGGCGGCCATTCGGATCGACGATGGTGTGGCCGATCTCACCGGCAAAGCCGTCTGTGCCATAGATCAACCTTCCGTTGGATACGATCCCGCTTCCGAGACCGGTCCCCAAAGTAATGACGATGAAATCTTTCATTCCCTGCGCCGCGCCGAAAAGCATTTCGCCCAGGGCGGCGGCGTTTGCATCATTGGTCACCTCGATCGGCACGCCGTAGTACCCGCTCAATTGAAGACGCACATCGACGTAGTCCCAGGCGAGGTTCGGCGGATGCTCGATCGTCCCTTTGTGATAATTGGCATTCGGCGCACCGATTCCAATTCCGATCAATTGGCATTTTTCCGGCAAAGAACGGAGCAGGATTTTGGAACTTTCCTGCAACCTGTCGAAGAAAAGATCCGCGGGCTGATTCGCATTGGTAGGGATAGACGCGCTTCCCACGCATCCTCCCATGGCATCCACATAACCAAACTTTGTGTTGGTTCCGCCGATGTCCACTCCCAGCGCCACTCTTATTGAGCTATTGTGACTTTGTTCAGCATCCATTTTGGTTTTCCATCACGAGCTTTCAGCTATCAACCGTCAGCTGTCAGCAAAAACGATACCGCTGAAGGCTGATGGCTGACGGCTGAATCAATCCGCTCCCTCAATGGGAACAAAACGGACCGGAGTGAGCGACCGGACACGTTCCTGTTCTTCCAATCCCCGCTGATACAGATGTTCCTGAACGCGAACGGATTCCGAACGGCCGGCAGTCACCCTCTCGTAGGTTCCGTCCGGTTTCAGCAGGCGAGCCTTCTGGTTATCGGCCATTTGTGCCCGCATGGCTTCTATAACCTTTTCCTTCAGATCCTGTTGCTGGATAGGGAACATCAGCTCCACTCTCCGATCCAGATTCCTGGGCATCCAGTCGGCGCTGGAAAAATACACTTCGGATTCTCCGCCGTTATTGAAAACCACGGCACGGCTGTGCTCGAGATAACGATCCAGAATCGAGATCACCTGAATATTGTCGCTGAGCCCAGGAACTCCGGGGCGCAGGCAGCAGATTCCGCGCACGTTCAGTTGAATTCGGACCCCGGCCTTGCCGGCTTCATACAAGGCTTGGATTATCTTGGGGTCGACCAGTGAATTCATTTTTGCCAGGATTTCCCCTCCATGCCCTGCACGGGCCCAATCGGCTTCACGGCGAATGAGCAGCAGAATTTTATCCCGCATTCCCACCGGAGCCATGATGAGGCGGTTGAACGGCGGAGGCTCGGAATATCCGGTGATCGTATTGAAAAATGCGGAAGCATCGCTGCCGAAATCGTCCGCACAGGTCAGAAATCCAAAATCGGTGTACAGGCGGGCCGTGCGCTCATTGTAATTGCCTGTCCCGAGATGAAGGTATCGGCGGATACCGGAGGGCTCCCGGCGCACAACCAGGGCAATCTTGGCATGTACTTTCAAACCGGTCAGACCATAAATTACGTGGGCGCCGGCTTCCTCGAGATCCCTGGCCCACCCGATATTGCGCTCCTCGTCAAAACGTGCGGTAAGCTCGACCAGCACCATTACCTGCTTGCCGTTTTCGGCCGCGCGGATCAACGAGTTCACGATCGGAGAATCTTTGCCGCCGGTTCGATAGAGTGTTTGTTTGATCGCAAGGACATCCGGATCTTCGGCAGCAGTCTGGATAAACCGGACTACGGGATCGAAAGAATCGTACGGGTGATGAAGCAAAAAATCCCTCTCCCGAAGCACATCGAAAATGCTGGATTCCCGCGCGAGATCGGGATGCGTCAGTGGAGGCTTGAGCCGGTAGCGCAGGCTTTCGTATCCGGGCATATCTACGACGGAAAGAAGCGGCCGCGGATCCAGCGGACCCTTGGCGGGAAACAGAGCGAAATCGCTGACCTTCAAAGCTGTCTGGATTTTCTTCAGGAGTTCCGGCGACATGGGCTCGTGTTCCAGACGAATCGGCTTGGCTCTTCGACGCTTTTTCAGCCCCGATTCCAGCATTCCCATGTAATCAGATTTGTCATCATCATCCATCTCGAGTTCGGAGTCCCGTGTGAGTCTGATGGCGGCAACTTCCAGAATCCGGTGCCCGGGAAAGAGGATTGACAGCCGTTTTCGCACCGCGTCCTGGAGCCAGCACATTTCCAGCGCATCGCCGTCCGGCAGTTTAAATATTCCCGGAATGGCGCTCGGCACTTGTACAACAGCCAGTAGTGATGCATCCCGCTCCTTTTCCGTCTCTAATTGGAGCAGGACCGCGAGGTTGAGAGCAAGGCCCGGCAACCGGGGAAAGGGATGCGCCTCGTCAACGGCGATCGGCGTCAGAACCGGATAGATTTCCTTTTCAAAATATTCCTCCAGGTACCTTTCCTGTGCCGGTTTGAGCTGGTCGAGGGTGCGGATGAATATGTTCTGTTTTGCCAGGGCGGGAATCAACTCGCCGCAATACAGAGAGAAGCTGGCGTCATAGAGTTCGCGTACAACCGATAAAACCTGCTCGAGTTGCTGGCGCGGAGTCAGCCCGGATGGATCCGGATTGTTGTCTCCCTGTTCGATCAGGTGCTGGAGCGATGCCACCCGGACCATGAAGAATTCGTCGAGATTTGAGTGGAAGATGCAAAAGAAACGCAGACGCTCAAGAAGAGGATTCCGGCGATCCTGGGCTTCTTCCAGAACGCGGCGGTTGAACTCCAGCCAGCTGGTCTCCCGGTTCAGTAAAGTATTGGAGGAGCGCGCACTCATTGAGTTCTGTCCGCCTCTCTCAGGACGACTTTTTTCCCGAATATTTCCGTAAAGAAATCGCTGCGGCTTGCGAGAGCCATTCGTCCCATCGCGAGGTCGGATATATTTTGCGCGGAGAGCGCAATTTGGTCCCCTTCCCGCGTGATCTTCAAGTCCATGACTATCTGCAGATGATCTTTGTCCAGAGCGTTCGCGACCCGGAGAATGGCGGCAAGCTTTGAGACAATCATCCGTTCATCCCTGTCCAGTGAGATGTAGGAAACATGAGATCGTTGGGGCAGTGCGCGACGGTGGTAGCGTGCAATATTGGCGATGATCTCCAGCTCCCGCTTGCGCAAGCCGAAAAGCTCCGAGGCAGAGATCAAGTATTGAGAGTGCTTGTGATGGCTGCGCGGGCTGACATACTGGCCGATGTCGTGGAGCAGCGCGGCGGCTTCCAGGTACAGCCGGTGCGTTTCCGTCATACGTTGATCCGTCTTCAGTTCGTCGAACAGGCGCACCGACAGTTCCCGGACGCGTTCGGCATGGCTCTCATCGAAATGATATTTCCGGCCGAGGCTGCGCGCAGCGGAAAGGATCTGAACGGACAGCTTCTTGAGCCTCTTCCCCTGCTCCGCCGGCGCAAGGTCTTGCAGAATTCCGGCCCGGATGCTTGCATCGCTGACAATGACGTCCTGGGCGCCCGTCTCTTTCAAAAGCTGCAAATAGGTGAGAAGCGCCGGGACCAATGTTTCGGCATCCAGATAAGAAATCGAATATTTCTGCACGAGGCCGTCAATTGTCAGGCGCGACAGAGAATCCACAAATTCCGAAAAAGTATCCTTGGGGATAAAGGTCAGCCTCGCATTCTGGCCGGGTCCCTTCAGGATTCTAGAAGCAAAACGGACATCCCCTCCCAACGCGATGTAATGGACGGCATCCCGGATATTCATCTCGCGTTTGATGTTGGAGAGGAAGCTGGTGATCTGCCTTTTGAGAAGGCGAACCTGCTGATCGTGTTTGGCGGCCCCGGCGCTTACCCCGGCGCGGAGGCGTATGGCCCCGAGCGGAAAAGTGCCGGACTGCTGCAACTCCCCGCCGCTTAGCAGAGCTACATCCGTGCTTCCTCCTCCTACCTCTACCAGGAGGCTGCTCGCTTTTGCGAGATCGGGCTCTCCGCGAAGTGAGTCCATGACCGCTGACAGGGTAAGCCGGTTCTCTTCCGGGCCATCGATAACCTCGACATCCAGGCCTGTGCTCATCAGCAGCCGATCGAGGAAGGTCTCGCTGTTGCTCGATTCGCGAACCGCACTGGTGGCAACGGCCCGGTATCGCACCACGCCGTAGGTGTCCATAACTTTCTTGAAGTCTCGCAGCACTTCACATGCCGCCCTGATTGTTTCCTGGCTCAGGTGGCCTTGGGTGAACGCCTCCTGCCCGAGCTGCACCCCTTTTTTCAACGAGTCCAGAACGCGGATGACGCCGTCCGGGTGAAGCTCTGCAATATCCATTCGGATTGCGCTTGCTCCGATGTCGATGGCTGCCAGCAGCAGATTCGTTGGGGAAGTCATATTTCTCCTGTATCCTGCATCCGGTTACTAAGGGCCTGTGACAAAACAAGTGATGCCCGCCCGGCGCTCGCGCCGAAGTGCGTCACTTATTTTGTCACAGGCCCTAACCACCGTTGATAGTATATCTTTTGAATGGTATAGATACAGGGGAAAGCAATGGATCTGTATATCGTCAGGCACGCAATAGCCATTCTCCATGGCACTCCTGGAATACAGGAAGACGATCGAACCTTGACCAAAGAGGGAATCAAGAAAATGCAGCAAGTGGCGGCAGGGCTGCGCACCCTCGGCTATATTCCCGATCTGATACTGAGCAGCCCTTTGATTCGCGCCAGCCACACAGCCGAAATCCTGCTGGAGGCGTTTGGCAAGCGAGTCGGGATGAAAATCGCTCCGGCGCTGGCTCCTGGCGGCAGTCGTCCGGAGTTGTATCGCCAAATTGCCCAGTATGCGAAGGAACTGGAAAGCTTGATGCTTGTGGGTCATCAACCATCTTTGGGGGAAATTGCCGGCGAAATCGTCTGGGGGTCGCCGGAGCATTTTGTTGAACTGAAGAAAGCAGGCATGTGCGCAATCAAGGTGGAGAGCGTACAAGGCATTCCCAAAGGGAGCCTGGAATCGCTTCTTACACCTTCGATTTTGCGCAAAATACTCGATTAGGGACCCGTTGAGTTGTATTCTTGTCCGGAGATCAGGGCTTTTGCTTGGAAGGCGAGGTTATCGCATCCCCCAGCCCAATTTCAATTGTTCTGACGATGGCATGAAAAAAGGAGGATCATGAATCTGAAGATCCTTTTGGCAGACGACAACGAGACCATAAGAAACATGATCTGCGATCAATTGCGGAGCTGGGGATACGAGCTGGATGTGGCTGTCAATGGGTTGGAGGCACTGGAGAAACTGATCCAGCTGGCCGGTTCGGAGAATCGGCCAAACATCATCCTTGCAGACTGGCATATGCCCGGAATCGACGGCATTGCTCTGTGCAAGTGGATCAAAAGCTGCCAGGCATATAAGACCGGTCCGCACCTCTATGTTCTTTTCTTGACGGTAAACGAGGGGGTTGAAAACGAAACCGAGGCGTTCAAGGCCGGAGCGGATGGATATATTGTCAAAGGCTCGTGGAATTCGCTTGAGGCCAAGCTCAATTCCGTCAAAGCCAGGATTATCGAGGAATTGGAATTGAGGGACACGATCGCGGCGCTCCAGCAGGACCCGAGCGGCGTGCTGGTGAAAAGAGAGATCATCGATCGTCTAGGCCGGCGAGTTGCCGAAGTGAATCAATCACCGGTGGGAATTGTTTTGATGGATATCGATGATTTCAAGCAAATCAATGACGTGCACGGCCATCTTGTTGGGGATCAAATCCTTGAAGCGGTCGGCCGAAGACTGCAGGATGCGGTACGCAACGGCAATGTCGGGCGCTACGGCGGCGACGAATTTCTGATTGGGCTTCCCGGGTGTACCGAAGAGACCACCGAAAAACGCGCCCAGGATATTGCCGAAAGACTGACGTCCGACCCCATTTCGACCTCCGACGGAGATATAAAAATTTCCATCAGCTACGGAACGGCCGTCAATTCCGATCCGGTGAGTCTGGACAGCCTGATCGCGCTCGCAGATCGTGCGCTATACCGCCAGAAAGAACTCCGCAAGAGAAACAGCGCGTAACGAGCTTTCATGTGTGGACGGGTCTCCAGACCCGTCCGCACGTGAAAAGAACCACTTTCCCTTTACCGTTCTTGCTCGGGCATGATACACTGCTCGTGGTGAATAAAAGGTGAACATATGGAATCCCTTGTGAAAGCGCCGGGCGCAGCTCTGACGGAAGTTCACGAATTTATCGAGGAACTTGCGCCCAACGATCCGGCTCATGAAATAGTCACGGCAGTTCATCGACTCCCTCCGCGGGAAGCCCATTGGGCTCCAATGCCTGATTGGATCCGGCCCGAGCTTGTTCAGGCCTACCGCGCGAAGGGAATCGATCAGCTCTACCTGCATCAGGCTGAGGCGGCTGAGCAGGTGCGTCAGGGAAAAAACATTGCGGTCGTGACTCCAACGGCATCAGGCAAAACCCTGTGTTACAACCTGGCTGTTCTCAATGCCGTGCTCGAGAACCCTGACACCAGGGCGCTTTATATTTTCCCGACTAAGGCGCTCGCGCAAGATCAGCTCTCCGAACTGCAGGATTTGGCACAAAAAATGGGAGAGCCGTTCGGGGTATTTACCTATGACGGCGATACCCCTTCGGATGCACGGCAATCGATCCGTCAGCACGGGCACATCATCCTGACCAATCCGGACATGCTTCACACGGGCATCCTGCCTCACCATACGAAGTGGACGCGCCTTTTCGAAAACCTGCAATATGTCGTAATTGATGAGCTGCACACCTACCGGGGTGTCTTTGGAAGCCATCTGGCAAACGTATTGCGCAGGCTGAAGCGCATCACCCGCTTCTACGGGTGCAACCCTCAGTTTATCTTTTCGTCCGCCACGATCGCCAATCCCGGTGAGCTTGCCGGCCGTCTGATCGACGCGGAAGTCGATTTGCTTGACGGCAACGGAGCTCCCTCCGCAGAGAAATACTTTGTTTTTTATAACCCTCCGGTTGTGAACAGATTTCTCGGGATTCGCCGAAGCTATATCAATGAATCCTGGCGCATTGCGCAGGGTTTCCTGGAGCGCGGCCTGCAGACGATCGTCTTTGCAAACAGCCGGCTTCATACGGAAGTGCTTCTCACGTATCTGAAGCGGGGCAATCCGCGGCCTCCCGGTGCGCCGGAAATTGTGCGGGGCTATCGGGGAGGTTATCTTCCGCTTGAGCGGCGCGAGATCGAACAAGGGCTGCGAAGTGGACAGATCCGGGCGGTGGTCGCCACCAATGCCCTCGAACTTGGAATCGATATAGGATCGCTGGATACGACTGTCATGGCCGGATACCCGGGAACCATCGCCTCGAGCTGGCAGCGTGCCGGGAGGGCGGGACGGCGAAAGGGAACATCCTGTGCCGTGCTGGTTGCGTCTTCGCGTCCGCTGGATCAGTTTATTGTCAGACATCCGGAATACTTTTTCGCCGCTTCTCCAGAACACGCCTACATCCAGCCGGACAATCTGGAGATTCTTGTGAATCACTTGAAGTGCGCGGCTTTTGAGTTGCCGCTGCACTCGGGGGAGACTTTCGGCGACGTGGATCTCGGGCTTGTCTGTGAACGTCTGGCGGAATCCGGCTACCTGCACCGCAGCGGCGATTTCTGGTACTGGACGCAGGAAGCCTATCCTGCGGATACCGTCAGCCTCCGTTCGGTCACTTCCGACAACTTTGTTATTGTGGATGAAACCGACCAACCGGAGGTCATCGGCGAAGTGGATTTCACGAGTGCGCTTTCGACCGTGCACCCCAAAGCCATATACATGCATGGAGCCCAACAGTACCATGTCGAGCGGCTCGATTTTGAGCAGCGCAAAGCATACGTTCGAAGGGTCGATGTCGATTATTTTACCCAGGCGATCCGCTACACCCAGGTAAAGAAACTCGAAGTGGAGGAAGAGGCCGCCATTTCCGGTCCTGCTCTCAAAGCCCATGGCGATGTTCAAGTGCGCTCCCAGGTGGTTGGATTCAAGAAGATTAAGTTTTACACTCTGGAAAACGTTGGTTCAGGAAAGCTGGAGCTTCCCGAGAACGAAATGCATACGACTGCGTATTGGATCACGCTTGGACGGGAACTGCTCGACTCTCTCCCGTTTGCGATTTCGGAAAGGCAGGACGGGCTTTGGGGACTTCTTTACGCACTCGAATCGGTAGCGAGTCTGCTGCTGATGTGCGACCGGATGGATCTTGGAGCAACCATTGGGGAAGGAATGCCGGGATTCGCAGACTCCCGGGACGACGATTCCGAAATTTCGGAATCCACCGCGAACGTATTTTTCGAGCCGACGCTTTATTTGTACGATGCCTATCCCGGCGGCATCGGACAAAGCGAACCGTTGTTCCATATGCACGACCTGCTGGTCGGCCGAACACGGGAACTCATCGCTGCCTGCGTGTGTGAAAAAGGTTGTCCGTCGTGTGTCGGGCCTGCGGGTGAAACCCGGGGACGTGCAAAGCAGGTTGCGCTCGCAATTCTTGATCGATTACTGGTGAACGGCTAAAAACGTTCCTCGTTTTCCGTTCGCCGTTGAATATCTCGGACGGATCTGGATCCATGATCAAACGGGGAACGGAAAACGGGAAACGGCTTTGTATGTTTCTTTCTGAGAGGCTTTCCAGGGTAGCAGCTCTGCGTCCAGCACAGGTTTCCTCCATTCGGGCCGGCGCAGCGCGGCCGTTAAACTCTGAACAATTGATACGGTTGCTGGATGGCGAAAGCATCCTTAACCGTCTGGGCGGACATATTCGCGTTCGGCGCCGGCTTCCTCAACCAAGTGCAAGAGAAATGGGTCCCGGCGCGTTGTCCCTCATTGCCTCCGATCCTGTCGAATCGATCTGTGATTCCGGCAAATGGTTGTTCCTGGATACGGAAACTACGGGATTGGCCGGAGGGACCGGCACCTACCCTTTCCTTGTGGGCCTTGCCTGGTGGGACGAGGACGGGTTTGTGGTAGAGCAGCACTTCATGAGAGATCATGGAGAGGAAGCATCGGTCCTACTGGACGTTGCGGAGCATTTGGCCCGCAGGCCCGTCCTGGTCACTTTCAACGGTAAAAGCTTTGATTGGCCCCTTCTGCAAACGCGGTTCCAAATTTCGCGGGCAGTAAAAATCCCGGAACTGGCAGCGCATTTGGATCTGCTCTACCCGGCTCGCCAGCTTTGGCGCCTGAACCTCAAGTCGGTTGCTCTGACTCAATTAGAACAGCACGTGCTGCAGTTGTACCGGGGGCAGGATATTCCTTCCGATACCATCCCGCAGAGGTATTTTGATTTTCTGCGAGGCGGCCCGCCCGAGCCGATTGCGGAGGTTTTCCATCACAACCGGATGGATCTGCGCGGGCTCGCGCTGCTCGCTCTTCGTTTAAACGAGATTCTGGCAGACCCGGAGAAGTGCGCATGCGGCGCGGGCGAACTGTTCGGCATTTCGCGGTTGCTGCAGAGGCGAGGCCAAAGGAATCTCGCTGGACGCATTTACCGGATGGCGCTTGATGGCGGGCTGCCCAAGGCTGCCGAGCAGGCGGCTCGAAGAGAGCTGGCGCTGCTGGCGAAGCGGGGACGAGATTATGAGCTTTCAAATGCACTCTGGGAAAAACTGCTCGACGATTCCGCCGGTGGGCTGAAGGCCTATGAGCAGCTTGCGATTTATTATGAGCACCAGGCGGATCTCCCTCAGAAAGCGGCTGAACTCACTCGCGAAGCTCTGCTAAGACTGCAGGACGCCTTTCATGCCGGCCGCATCTCCTCCGCCAGGTATCAGCAATGGCATGCAAGTTTTCAGCATCGGCTGACCCGCCTCAACGCAAAAAATGCCCGTTCTTCGTTCCCTGTCTAAAGAAACCCGGAATCGGGCCTGCACACCGGAAGAACCCAAGATAAAATAATCGGGAAAGGCCCAAAACGGGAAACGGGGAACGCTGATTAGGAAAGAAAAGGTCTCGACAGAAACTGCAGCAATGCTCCTATAAACGCACTACACGGGATCGTAAGAATCCATGCCCACACGATATTGCGTGCAATTCCCCAGCGAATTGCAAATCGCCGTTGAATCGAGCCGGCTCCAACGATAGCTCCCGTGATTGTATGCGTTGTGCTGAGAGGGATTCCGAGGAGCGACAGGAAGACGATTGTCACGCCGCCCCCTGTCTCAGCACAGAATCCGCCGACGGGCTGCAATTTCGTCAGGCGCATTCCCAGTGTCCGCACGATTCTCCATCCTCCAAAGTAGGTTCCCAGTCCCATTGCGGTATTGCAGGCAATGATGACCCAAAAATGATCTCTACCCAACGTGGAATTTGCCGGGATCATGTGGGCAGAAATCAGGAGCGCCAAAATGATTCCCATTGTTTTTTGAGCATCGTTCATTCCGTGGCTGAAACTGAAGATGGATGCAGAAACGAGTTGGCCTCGGCGAAATATTTTATCCACCTTGCGCGGCGAGGAATTGCGGATAATGAAGTACATCCACATCATCATAAGCCGGCCCAGTACCAGGCCCACAATCGGTGCGATGACGATAAATGGAACTACTTTTAGAAATCCTTCCGGCTTCAACGACACCCAGCCTGATTGGGCCACTGCTGCTCCCGCGAACCCTCCAATCAGCGCATGGGATGAACTCGTGGGCAACCCGAACCACCAGGTAACCAGGTCCCAGATAATGGCTGCCAACAAACCGAACATGACCATATATGGAGTCAGATATTTCGGATGAACGATGTCGCGCCCGATCGTCTCGGCAACCTTGGTTTTCAAAAAGAAAGCTGCGCTGAAATTGCACACTGCCGCCAGCAGAACTGCCGCACGAGGCGACAAAACCTTGGTAGAGACAACCGTAGCAATGGAATTGGCGGCGTCATGAAAGCCGTTGAGAAAATCGAACGCGAGCGCTACTGCAATAACGATTACCACCAGGATCAGCTGATCTTCCATTCGCACTCCCGCTGTCGTTCTGCCCTATGCGGATTCTTCCAATAGCTCCATTTTTGCGCAGCTACTTATATCAGAATGATCGTGATACATCCCACAGGAAAAGCGACTGCTCAGGATGTTTAGCAGATTCGCTGTTTCTGCACGTCTTGGAGCCTGTCCTGAAAGCTGTCGATTGACAGCTGAAAGCTGATTTTCCCGTGTTGACATGCGCCATGTTTGGTGGGATTGTAGTCCGTTACAAACGATACATCCTTAAATTAATTGCCGAAGGCAAATCGAACAAAGGAATCGGCGACCTGCTCTGTATCAGCGTTCGGACGGTCGAGCGCCACCGCGCAAACATGATGAGTAAGCTGAACCTCCGCAAAACTGCCGAGCTTGTTCAATACGCTCTCCGCAAGCATTACATCTGACCCAATGCTTCCGTTTCCGTGTTATCGCGTAAACGCGAAACGAATCTCTTATGCTATCTTTGAAAGCAGGATACAGGATTCAAAATGCGGGATAAACCGGTCCGGGCCGTGAATCCCGCTTTCGGTTGGAAGGAGAACCGAGAATGTCAGATTCCTATTTTGTTCATCCCAGCAGTTTCGTTGATGCCGGCGTTCAAATCGGAGCCGGAACCAAGGTCTGGCATTTCTGCCATATCAGTTCCGGCGCTAAAGTCGGTCGAAATTGCGTACTCGGCCAGAATGTGTTCATTGCCGACGGCGTGGAGCTCGGAAGCAACTGCAAGATTCAGAACAACGTCTCCATTTATAGCGGGACGATCCTCGAAGATGATGTATTTCTCGGACCGAGCTGCGTGCTGACAAATGTGACCAATCCCCGAAGCCAGGTAGTGCGTCACAGCCTTTATGAACGAACCCTGATCCGGCGGGGCGCTTCGATAGGCGCCAATGCCACCATTATTTGCGGCATTGAGATCGGCCGCTATGCTTTTATTGCCGCGGGCGCTGTGGTTGCCGGGAACGTGCCCGATTATGCTCTCATGCTAGGTGTGCCTGCACGCCGGCACGGCTGGATGAGCCGGCACGGCCATCGATTGTCTCAACCGGATAGAGAGGGAGTCATGGTTTGTCCGGAGAGCGGTTTTCGATATCGCGAGATGAGCCAGGGAATCCTTCGCTGCCTTGATCTCGACGAGGAATCTGCTTTGCCTGCGGAACTTGCGGCCGGCGCTAAGCCTTACGACCAATTTAAAAACAGATCTTAAAAAAACGCCACGGATTCCACGGATTTTACTGATTTCTGCTCGGTGAAATCCGTGGAATCCGTGGCGTTTTTATTTTCTGCTTTTCAGTTCTTCGTCGATAATGCCGGCGACCTCCTCATAGGAGCGACTTCCATTCAGGAATCTGCCATTGATAAACAAGGCCGGCGTTCCCTCGACCCCTGCCGTTGCGCCGGCGCGCAGGTCTTCCTTAATCTGGTTTCCGTAACGGGCCGACTCCAGGCAGGCGCCGAATGCGCCGATATCGAGCCCCAGTTTGCCTGCTCTATTCTTCAAGTCCTCGTTTTTGAGGTGGCTTTGGTCGTCAAATAACAAATCATGCATTTCCCAAAAATGCCCCTGAGCTTGGGCGCAGAGAGAAGCCTCTGCTGCCTCCTGGGCATTGGGGTGTATTTCGGTTAAAGGGAACTGCCGAAAAACCAGATGAACTTTGTCGCCATAATGCTTCAACACTTCCTTAAGCGTCTCGCTCAAACTTCTGCAGTACGGGCACTGGAAATCCGAAAACAGAACGAGAAGCACTGGAGCAGAGACCGGACCCAGCGCAGGCCGGCCGGCTGCGTTTACGTTGTATCGGAGCGGCTCAATAAACCGGGTCACGTGATGTTCCTTCTCCAGGTTTCTAATAAGCAGCCCCCTGAGATTGTCCTCCGCCTCCCGTTTCAGATACTTGCTGATATTAAGTGCAACCTCTTCCTTGGGTCTGCCGATGCGCTCTTTATTTTCCTCGTAAAACTGATCGATTTCCTCGGCCGTCGGCTCCGATATTTTCTGCTGAACTTCCTTTGCCAGAAGTTCCTCTTTCGAAATGCCTCGTTTTTTCGCTTCGGCCTGAAATAGTCTGTCGGCGATAATGCGTTCGACCGAATCTTCCAGAATTTCACGCTCTCTTCGCGCTGCGACTGCCTTTGCCTTCAAGGTCTGCAGATCAAGTGAATCCAGAGAGGCTGCGCCTTCCGTTCTGGCCTGTGTCTCGGTTATGGGAACACCGTCAACAGTTGCAAGACGTTTGCTTCCGGAGCTCTTTTCCTTGGTTGAGCCGGAGGCCTGTTGGCCGGCCACTAATCCGGATCCTGATATGACTAAAATGAAAACGGCAACAGCTCGAAAAAGGGATTTCATTTTATATCCTCAGCTGCAGTAATTTTTTCTATGAACGGAAAAGCAAGTCGTCAGTCGATAGTTGTCAGTTTTGTTCTTACTGGCGACTGACGACTATCGACTGACGACTCTTTCGTCCGCACAAACCATGGGAATGATTATGGGCTAAACAAAACGATTGTGCCATGCGTTTTATGCTCTTGTGAGTTGTGGAGTTGTGGTTCTCTGGGCTTTTCAACCCGGTGAATATTTTGTTGCCATCACTTTCCAGTAAAGGTAAATTACATTTTCAGGAGGATTTCCCATGTCGGATTCGTCAAAGCCCAAGGGCCCCAGAGGTCTGGTTACCATCAATATCGAGCTGTGTAAGGGCTGCGGTTTTTGCGTTGAATTCTGTCCTGCAGGTGTCCTTGAGTTTTCAGATGAGTTTAACAGCAAGGGATATCATCCGCCGCGGGTCGTTAAGCCCGAAGCCTGCACTGGATGCGATCTATGCGGCATTTACTGCCCGGACTTTGCCATTTTCGGAATTCTGCTGAAACTAAAAGCAATCGCCTGAAAGGAGATAAATGAAAGCTGATCCCAAAGGGGTTTTAACGGGCGCTCACTTCCTGGACGGAGATCATGCTTGTTGCGAAGGAGCTCTTGCCGCTGGATGCCGCTTTGTTGCAGGATACCCTATTACTCCGTCAACTGAAGTCGTGGAAAGGATTGCGAGCCGGTTTCCCCTTGTCGGAGGCATGTTTATCCAGATGGAAGATGAAATTGCGTCTTCCATCGCAATTCAGGGCGCGGTCTGGGGGGGAGCGAAAGCAATGACCGTGACTTCCGGTCCGGGGTTCTCGCTAATGATGGAGCACATCGGGCTTGCTGTTATGCTTGAAACGCCTTGTGTTTTTGTCGACGTCCAGCGGGGCGGGCCGTCAACGGGACTGCCGACCCTGCCGGGACAGGCGGACATGATGCAGGCGCGGTGGGGCAGCCACGGAGATTACGAGGTTATTGCCTTTTCTCCAAATTCACCACAGGAATGTTTCGATCTGACTATCCGTGCATTCAACCTAGCCGAGGAGTATCGCGTGCCAGTCATGATGATGATGGACGAGTGCGTCGGGCACATGACTGAAAAGGTTGTCATACCAAAACCGGAGGAGATCGAGATCACAGAACGGCGGTTTACGACCGCAAAACCGGGTGAATATCTTCCCTATGACACGAATGGCGGCATGGTTCCACCTATGGCCAAAGCTGGAGACGGGCATCGGTTCCACGTGACCGGGCTGACGCACGACGAAAGAGGGTATCCCGTAATGAATGCCGAAGCGCAGGAAAAATGCGTGCGCAGACTGGTGGATAAAATACGGAATAACGCCGAACCAATCATCAGCCTGGATGAATCGGGCACCGAAGGGGCCGATGTAGTTGTGGTCTCCTACGGAATCACCTCCCGAGTTGCCGGGAAAGCTATTGAGATGGCCAGGGCTGACGGCATAAAGGTGGGGCACCTGCGGCTAATCACGGTATGGCCTTTTCCGGAAAAACGCATTCAAGAATTGGCCGCATACGTCAAGGCATTCGTCATGCCCGAGCTGAATTACGGTCAGATGTATTTTGAGCTGAAGGGCGCTCTCGAAGGCAAAGCCAAATCGTACCTCGTTCCGCATGGCGGCGGTACTGTGCATGAACCTGAGGTCATCTACCGGAAGATCAAAGAAGCCGCGAATCAGCTGCAACCGGGGGAGGGCTCATGCTAACTCCAGTGAATCCGGTCAATGAGTATCTCAGGATGGATCGCATGCCCCACATCTGGTGCTCGGGGTGCGGACTGGGCACGACAGTCAATTGCTTTGTCCATGCTGTCGACGGTTGCGGCATTCCGCTGAATCAAATCAGTGTCGTTTCGGGAATCGGATGCACGGGAAGAGTGGCGGGATATCTGAAGCTCGACAGCTTCCATACGACTCATGGCCGGCCCATTCCGTTTGCAACCGGTCTGAAACTTGCCAATCCCAAGCTGAAGGTAGTCGTCTACAGCGGGGATGGGGACCTTTTTGCGATCGGAGGAAATCACTTTATTCATGCGGCTCGCAGGAATATGGATCTGACGATTATCTGCGTAAACAACTTTACTTATGGAATGACCGGCGGCCAGGTTACCCCTACTACTCCTATTGACGCCGTTGCATCGACATCTCCATACGGCAATGCGGAAGAACCTTTCAATCTCCCTCATCTGGCCGAATCTGCGGGAGCCGTTTATGTAGCGCGCTGGACCACTTATCATGTGCGACAAACGACAAAGGCGATCAAGGAGGCCATCCAGAAAAAGGGATTCAGCTTTGTCGAAATCATCAGTCCTTGCCCGACTCTTTACGGCAGAAGGAATCGGCTGGGGGATGGACTTGAAATGATGCAGTTTTACAAGGAAAACAGCGTTATCAACAATGGCGCAGATCCACGCGAAGTAGGTTTGGATTTCAAGGGCAAGATCACCTGCGGCAAATTTGTGGATCGCGACCGCCCGTCGTTCCTCGAGCAATACAACACAAAGATGTCCCAGGTATTCGGAACTTCCTTCAAAAAGTACGAGGGGGTGCTATGAAATCCACCGAAATCAAGTTCGGAGGGTTCGGCGGCCAGGGGGTTATTCTGGCAGGAATCATCATCGGGCGGGCTGCCAGCATCTATGAAAACAGATTTGCCACCTTAACTCAGAGCTTTGGCCCGGAAGCGCGTGGAAGCGCCTGCAGCGCCCAAGTCATTGTATCGGACGAGAAGGTCCTTTACCCATACGTAACCAGGCCCGAGATACTCCTGATCATGTCGCAGGAAGCCTGCAACAAATTTCTGCCTGAGGCCACCGACGATGCAACCGTGATCGTCGAAGAAGATCTCGTAAAGCCAAAAGAGCTCAAGTCCGGGATGAAAGTGTACGGAATTCCCGCAACGCGCCTTGCCGAAGAACTGGGGCGAAAGATGATCCTGAACATCGTCATGGTGGGATTTTTCACCGCTGTGACCAAGCTTGTTGACTATAAGGCAGCGAAGGCAGCCGTGAAGGCGTCCGTGCCTCAGGGAACTGAGGACATGAACCTGAGAGCCTTCGAGCGTGGTTATCAATACGGAGTACAACTCGCGCAATAATCTTGGAGTCTTCGAGTCGTTGAGTCCTAGAGTTAAACTCGAAGACTCAAAGACCCAAAGACTCGAAGACTTTAATGCCCCATTCAATCTATACCGGATCGTTTGAATCGCTCGAACTGCGCTGGATGGATACGATTTCCGATCTGCAGAGAGAGAATCCTCTGCTGGAAATCGGCGTCCTGGTCGGTTCAAATATTCTCGCCTCGTACCTGAAGCGGAATCTTGCCGAAAACGGGCGGACTGCCGCAAACATCCGCTTCTACACGTTTCTGGATCTTGCAGCTCGTTTTGCGGCTCTATCCGGGGAGGCGCCCCCAAAACCCCGGCTGCCACGGCTTGGTCCCGCAATTATTTTGGAAAACCTGCTCGCTGAAAATGCTCCGCTTGTTCATCGCTCACTTTCCGGCTACAGGGGATTTCGCGATGCCCTGCTCGAAACCTTCCGGGATCTTCGGGATGCCGGTGCGAGCCCAGACGAACTGGATTCCGCCATCCCGAAATTTGCAAACATGGATCGCAGGCCGCACCTGTTGGGTTTTGCGGACCTGTATCGCGAGTATCGGGAACGCGTTCATGCTTTCCATGATGTGGATGATGATTTCCGCGCAGCCATCCGCAATATGACGGAAAAAAGAGAAGCTCTGGGATTTCGGCAATTGCTCGTATATGGGATTTATGACGTTACGGGCCTGCAGTCGCGTCTTTTAGCTGCATTGAAAGATTCGCTGGACATGATTTATTTCATCCCATTTGTGGATGAAGCGGTTTCGGATTTTGCGCGCCCTTTTCTGGATCAGCGCGTCATCGAGCTCGGAGTCAGCCCAATCCATCTTCAGCCTGCGGCGCCCGCCAACAGCCTGGGATTCCTGGCAGTCTGCGATTTTGGGTTTTCCTCTTCGCGTGAAGAACATGTGAGGACGGGTCTCCAGACCCGTCCGGACGGGTCTGGAGACCCGTCCTCACATGTTAAAGACGATGGGTCTTTCACCCTTATTTCCGTTCCCGGCGAATCCCGCGCCGCTGTTGAAATCGTGCGGGAGATCTTCCGGGCGGTTCAGGACGGCATTATCCGCGGATTTCACGAGGCGGCCGTAGTTCTGCGCCAGTCTGAGGCTGACATCCCGATCCTGACAGAGATGCTCCGGCTGCGAGGCGTCCCCTATTTCGTACACGGCGGCGCCAGCTTCGCCGAGCGTCCTCTCAGCAAAGCCGTGATTGCTTTAAGCAAGATTGCGGGTTCCTTTTCCAGGGAGTCGATTCTTACCGCCATGGAACTTGTGGCCGGAGCTCTGCCTGGAGACGCCATGTCCAAATGGGATGTTCAGGGTTGGAGGGCCCTGACGAATGACCCGCGGTTCCTGGCCGGGATTGGATCGTGGGACGCAGGCACGGAAGCGCTGATTGAGAAGGCCGAGGCGGAGCTGGAAAGATCTGAGGCTCATCCGATTGAAGCTGCAGAGGCGGAATCCGGAACAGGCATTCGATCTGTTCAAATGGCCCGGGGACGGTTGTCAACCGCTTTGCTCCTCCGGGATGCCTGGAAGCTTTTAAAACAGGCGGCGGCCGATTGGCCGGCCTTCATGTCCTGGCAGGACTGGACAACGATGATCGAACAGCGCCTCGAACCCCTGCTGGGGAACTCGGAGGACTGGCCTTTGTTTTCTTCTGTCCTTGACGAGCTTGGAGGCCTGGAGACGCTAAACCGATTCGAGATTAAGGGCCGAGTTCCGGTGGAGAGATTGAGATCAGCATTAGCGGAGGCGCTCTCTTCACGTTCATATCCTGTCGGCCGTTTCCAGCGGAGCGGCGTAAATATTCTTTCGACGAGCGCCGCCCGTGGACTCCGGTTCCCGCTGGTAATCATTCCCGGATTGGATGAAGGGAGGTTCCCGGCGAAACTGCGTCAGGATCCCCTGCTTCTGGATGCAGAACGCTCATCGTTGAGAACGCTCCCCCTCAAATTCAAGCGCATTGACGAAGAGAAACTGCTGTTTGATATGGCTGCTCGTTCGGCGGGGAAACGCCTGGTCCTTATGACCTCCAGGCTGGATGAGAGTTCTGACCGCGAACGAATTCCCTCTCAATTTTTTTTGAGGGTCGCATCTGCTGTTTGCGGACGAGCAGTCGCGATGCGCGACCTGACCGGAGGAGTGATTGCCGGGTTCCATTCTGTGAGTCTCGACAATCCCGCTCCTGCTGCGGGAGATTTACCGGTGGACGAAGGCGAAATCCGGCTCAGGATCGTAACCGCCAAACGGGAGTCGGCTAGAAGCACGCTTCACATGCTGGCTAAGCTGGAACCTCTCCGGATGGACCGCCCGCTGAGGTACGATGAATCCCGCTGGCTGCGGAAGCTCACTTCATTTGACGGGCGCCTCACAGATCCTGCCCTTGTCCGATGGGCAGCGCAGAGGATCGGACCCTCAGCCGGGCAGGTTTCTGCCAGCCGGATCGAGGAGTACGTGAAGTGTCCCTACTACTTCTTCTTGAAGAGAGTTATGGACCTGCAAGCCTGGGAAGAACAGGCGAAGATCGAGGGGATGGATCCGCTCGACAGAGGACTCGCCATCCATTCAATTCTGGAAAAATTCCTCACGGCTTCAGGTGAGTCTCTCTTTCAGTCGCCGGGCGAAAAGCTCAAGCAGGAATTGGAGGCGCAGGCGCGCATAAGCCTTGATGCGGCGCGGTCGGCGGGGCTGGCCGATCTTCTGTGGGAAATAGAGCGGGATGCCCTGCTCAGAATGCTGAGCAGGTGGCTGGATTTCGAGCGCAGCCGGGCGGATTGCGACCTGCATGTTGCCCGTTTGGAAAAAACGTTCGGAGAATTTGGACCGGAAGAAAAATTTCCGGCCTTCCGGCTCAATGCAGGGCGCCACGGTTTTGATTTCAGGGGCAGAATCGATCGCGTCGATTTATCCGGCGATGGGAAACGCGCGCGTGTCGTCGATTACAAGACCGGCGCCCTGCCGGAGTCCATGGCCAACAAAAACACCAGGACGCTCCTGATGTCGGGCGAGCGGATTCAGATTGTGATTTATACGGGAGCTCTTTCCGTCCTGGATGAATTTAAGGGAGTGGAAACGATCGAAGGGGAATACCTGCACCTTCAGCCGAAAAACGGTTTGACGGTTTCATGCTCCTTTACGCATGACGAGCTGCAGAGCGGCGCTCGGGCGCTGACGGATGTTCTGAAGATCGTGGGGGATGGAATCGAGAACGGGATCTTTTTTGCCCGGACCAGCGGAAAGATCCGGCCTCAGGGGCATTGCGAATATTGTGATTTCCTGCCGGTCTGTGGAAAGGACCGAAGCCAGAGAGAAGAGCGCAAGTCAAAGGATCCTGCCGTACAAAAATTTCTTGAAGTCGTGGAGCCTTTGTGATCACCGATAGAGAACAGCGGCGCAGGGCGGTAGAGGAGACGAACCGGTCTTTTATTGTCGAAGCTTCAGCCGGCACCGGGAAGACAAGTACTCTCATCAGCCGCATCCTTCATCTGGTGCTCAGACAAGGTCCCTTCGGACCTCCCTTGCGCCTTTCTCAGGTCTGCGCAATCACCTTTACGGAAAAAGCCGCCGGCGAGATGAAAATACGGCTGCGCCAGCATTTTGAAGAAATCGCGGCTTTTGGGAGTGTGGCCGTCTCGGCTGCAGCCGGCGGGACGCCGGCGCTCCCGGCGGAGCGTGCGCGAGAGGCGCTTCGGGACCTCGAGGTCGCATCGATTTCGACATTCCATGCCTTCGCGGTTTCGTTGCTGAAAGAGAGGCCCATCGAAGCAGGCCTCGATCCGCATTTCACGGCCCTTGATGAGATCCGGAGCGAACTGTTTTTCCGCGAAGTCTGGGAACCCTGGATCAGCCGTGCCTTGGAGGAGCGCAAGCCAGTGCTTGAAAAGGCATTGAGGGGCGGGATGAGCCTGGCAGTCCTGCAAGAATTAGCAAGGACTTTGCGTCTGAGCGGTCAAGCCGTGCGCGCGCTGGAATGCGCCTCTCCGCCTGAAGAGGGTGATACCCGGCGAAAAATAGGTGATTTGCTCCGGCAAGGGCTTGAATTAATCAACCAGGTTCGAAATCCGGCAGACAAGCTGTTCGAGCATCTGGAGAGAGCGATCCAATGGCTTAAAAATCCTGACACGGAAGGTTCAAAGCCGTCAAAACCGGGAAAAGCCGGATTGGCTGTAAATTGGGCTGAAGGCAAGAAAACGGTAGAGGAGGTGCAAGCATTCATCCGGGGAGTTGCGGATTTTTGCGAAGCGTATCAGAAGCTGCCGTCCCAGAGGCTGCTGCATGAAGTGATCACTTGGATCAGGGCCGAATTCCTGCCTGAATGGGAAAGCCGGAAACGAAGCAGCGGATTACTCGATTTTGACGATCAGCTGTGGATGGCACGCGACCTCCTGCTCAAAAGCAAGGCTGTGCGCCGCGAATTTCAGACGCGTTATGCCACCCTGCTGGTTGATGAATTCCAGGACACCGATCCCGTTCAGTGGGACATCGTCCGCCTGCTGTCGTCAACCGACCTCGATGGAACGGACATTTCCCGGCTGCGGCCTGGTCCGGGGAGGCTGTTCATCGTCGGGGATCCCAAACAGTCGATCTATCGCTTTCGCAGCGCAGACATCGAGACATACCTCGAAATTGCGGATCCCGCAAAGATGCAGTCCCTGGGGCTCGAGCAGCTTCACTTGACCACGAATTTTCGTTCCGTCCCATCCATCCTTCGTTTTGTTGACGCAGCCTTTACAGGCATCATGACCGCCCCGGCAGACGGTTGCTACCAGCCGGATTATCTGCCGTTCTGCGATCAGGGGAATCGGACGACAGAGTTGAGTCCCCCCTCCGTTCATTTTCTTGGAGACCGGAAAGATGAGGGCAGTTCGAACGGAACCGTTCGCGGGTTTCTGGAATGTGAAGCTTCAAGGATCGCCGGCCTGATAAACCAGATCCAAGGTTCGGCCTCCTGGAAAATCCAAGAAGGCGGCGAAGGGGAAGTCTGGCGTGTGCCCCGGTATGGCGATATCGCAATCCTGCTGCCGGTGCTCAGCCGCGCCGATATTTTGGAAGACGCACTGCGCGAAATGGGAATTCCCTATGTTCTGGCAGGGGGCAAATTCTATTATGCCCGCAGCGAAGTTTCTTCAGCCATTACGGTTCTGCATGCCGTGGCCAACCCGAATGACGCGATCGCTCTCTATGGGGCGCTCCGTTCCATCTTCTTCGGTTTTTCTGATGAAGAACTGTTGCAGGCTCGCGTACAGGGTCAGCGGCTGGATTATCGCGCGCGCGTTCCGCAGGAATCTCCGCTTTTTCATCCTTTTGAAATCCTGCGTGATCTGCACCGGTTCCGTCACGATCGACGCGCTTCTGAAACTCTTGAAGTTTTGCTTCAGAAGACCGGCGCTCGCGAGGTATTGGCCGCGCGCGGCTTTCAGTCATTGGCAAACTTGAACAAGCTGGCCCGCACACTTCGCTCGTTCCAGGGAGAGGAGACATTTTCAAGAACAATTGACGTCTTGAACACAATGGACGAGGATGGCCTGGCTGAGAGCGAAAGCCGATTAATGGAAGAACGCAGCGATGCAGTCCGGATCTTGTCCATTCATAAGGCGAAGGGTCTCGATTTCCCGATCGTCTTTGTTGCCGGACTCGGGATCAAGAAGAGAACTCGAAATCGAAACCTTCTGGCCGATTTTCACCGGGAAAAAACCTTCGGACTCAGCGTCGGCTCGAGGGACTCGGGTTTGCAGACGCCTGGATGGAAAGAATTGGCCGATGAAGAGCGAAAACGGGAAAATGCGGAATTGGTCCGCCTCCTTTATGTTGCCCTGACGCGTGCACGGGATCATCTGATACTTTGCACCCATACCCAAAACTGGAAATTCTCTGAAACCAGCGGCCAACAGATTCCAGATACAGAGTCTACGAGGCTGAAGCCGCTGAATCCATTCATAGAGAATTGCCTTTCCAAAGAAACTGACCTGGTCCGCTGGATTGAGGTCGAAGGGCTCAATGCCCCCAAAAAGCCCCGTCAGACAATCTTTTTGCCGGAAACGCGTGATTTGCAGGCTGTCATAGAAAAAGAATACAAACATCTCAGGACAATACTAAGCCAGACTCCGTCATCCAGAGAATTGCGCCCCGCCGGACAAAGCGGAAATGCGGAATACGAAGATCGCGCGCCCGAAGACCGGACTGCGGATGCCCTCGGGAATCGCGCGGCGCGCTTGGGAGTGGCATTTCATGAGGCGATGGAGCGGGAGAATCTGTTCGACTTTAAGAATCCGAACGCATTGCAGGATTTGATCTCACGTCACAGTCTCGATCGGGAAGGGGCGCAAAAACTCGAAGAAATGATTCACGTCACCTTATCTTCCAACCTGCTTGAGAGGGCGCGCAATTCCGTCAGATCAGGGGGGAGAATCCTGCGCGAACTCCCCTTTGTGCGTCCCTTAGCTGGAGCGGCAATTGAAGAAGGCAAGATTGATCTGCTCTTCGAAGAAGAGGATGGATGGGTTCTTGTGGACTATAAGACGGACTGGGTGTCGACGAAAACCGACGAGGCAGAGAAGCATTTTCGGGAGAAATACGCCGGTCAAATTCAGGAATATGTCGGAGCACTGCGCGCGTTGCCGATTAAAGTCGTGACCGCCTACCTGCTGCTTGCCCGCACCGGTGCATCCATCCAAATGATTTGAAAAACCACCACAGATTTCTCTGATTTTACCGATCTGAAAATAGGTATCTGAAAATAGGTATTGACGCCAGGTTCCCTGACCCGTAAAATTTGCGATTTTTATACCGTATGCACTGATAAGAAAGGAGGAAGATCCAAATGGCAGAAAAGATTTCCAAAACAGCCCGGGCCAGCCTTGGTGATAAAGGGGAAACGCACGCACATACCTGTCCGCAATGCGGCTCCTCGATGGTGGCTACCAAAGTCATCAGGTATCGGGACGTCCCCGGTGGAATGTATTGGATCTGTCCGAAAGACGATCAACGCATCAAAATCTAGCCGATTTAAATATCTCCTCCCAATTCTGACGGTATTCGAGTCTTAGAGCCTTTGAGTCTTCGAGTTTAACTCCAAGACTCAAAGGCTCTAAGATTCAAAGAAGCATTCCGGCAATGCAGGCCGAGATAAAATTCGCCAGAGTCCCCGCCGCAACTGCCCGGAATCCAAGAAGCGCCAGATCATGCTTCCGATCGGGTGCAAGAGAACCAATTCCTCCAATCTGAATTGCAATCGAACTGAGATTCGCAAATCCACAGAGCGCAAAGGTTGCGATAACAAAGGATCTAGGGTCGAGAGTTCCTTTTAGCGGCCCCAATTGCGTATAGGCAATCAATTCATTCAGAACCAAACGGGTGCCCAACAGATTTCCTACCGCGAAACTATCCTTCCATGGAACTCCCATTAACCATGCCATGGGCGCCGCAATCCTGCCAAAAAACCACTGCAGGCTGAGGTGCTGACCTCCCCCCACGGGGACCAAACCGAGAATTGCATTGATCAGAGCAATCAAGGCAAGAAAAGATATCAGCATCGCCCCCACATTGAGAGCCAGGTGAAATCCTTCGCTGGTTCCGCGCGCGGCAGCATCGATCACGTTCACATCGGTCCGCTCAATTTTAAGGCTGACCTTTCCTGCCGTTTTGGGAACCTCCGTTTCAGGGATAAACATCTTCGCCATCATGATCGTTCCCGGAGCAGTCAGGATCACCGCGGTAATCAGGTGTCGCGCTTCTACCCCAAACGCCAGATATGCGGCCATCATCCCGCCGGAGATATGAGCCATTCCGCTGGTCATTACGGTCATAAGTTCCGACCTTGTCATGGTTGACAGGTAAGGCCGGACAGTCAGAGGCGCTTCGGTTTGTCCCATGAATATGCTGGCCGCAACATTCAGCGACTCCGCCCCGCTCGCCGCCATAAATTTTGCCATAATCTTGGCGAATACCAGCACGAGCAGTTGCATAATCCCGAGGTAATAAAGGATCGCGAAAAGGGCTGCGATAAAAATGATTGTTGGGAGAACCTGGAATGCAAAAGTTGCGATTGTGTTCCCAGGGGTGCCAAGCTCGCCAAAAACAAAAGACGAGCCAAACCTGGCAAATCCCAACAGATGTGTAATCTTTTCTCCGATCCAGCGAAAAGTGGCTTGCCCTGTCGAGGTCTTTAGAACCAGGAGGGCAAAGGCAAATTGTAAACCAAGGCCCCATGCGATGGTCTTGATCCGTATTTCTCTACGGTTTGCAGAAAAAACATAAGCAATTCCCAAAATCACAAGAATACCGAGTATTCCGGTAAATCGGCCCATGGTCGCTCCGAATGGATTCGAAATTCGAAATTCGAGATTATAGTTCATACCTATGATGCACAATCCGTAATTGTTATAGTTTTGTTCGCAATGCCCAAATCTGGAATCTGGAATCTGGAATCTGGAATCCGTTACAACAGCTACGGCCGGTTCTTAAGAGAAAAATTCGGCAGCCGGGTCTATAAGGTCAGCGTGGACGGAGGATTCACCTGCCCTAACCGCGACGGGACTGTCGGGGTCGGAGGCTGCACATACTGCAACAATGAATCCTTTCGCCCTCGAAGCGCCAGCCGGCTGAAATCCATTGCAAACCAGGTTACGGAGGGGATCGAATTCCTGCGAAAAAGGTACGCAGCCGTAAAATTCATTGTTTACTTTCAACCTTTCACAAATACGCATGCCCCACTCGAAATTTTGATCCCCTTATACGAAGCGGCAATGGATCATCCGGATGTAATCGGGATTTCGTTGGGAACCAGACCGGATTGCATGGATGAAGCGAAGCTTGCCTGGCTGGAAAAACTTGCGTCGACGCGATTTGTGACATTGGAATATGGTCTGCAGTCAATCTATGACTCGACCCTTGTTCGCATCAACAGGGGGCACGATTTTCAGTGCTGGGCAGACGCAATGAACCGCACGCGCGGCAGGGGTATCTGGCTGGGCACGCATCTGATCCTGGGCTTTCCCTGGGAAACCCGGGAAGAAATGCCGCGTATGGCCGACGTCCTGTCGGATACAGGTCTCGATTTCCTAAAGCTGCATCATTTGCATGTTGTCCGGGACACCGAAATGGCCAGACTGTATAGAGAAAATCCATTCCGTTTACTGGAATTGGAGGAGTATGCCGATCTCGTGGTCGATTTTGTCGAGCGCTTGAATCCGGCCATTTTGATTGAACGCTTGTCCGGGTCTGCGCCAGCAGAGCAGTTGATTGGTCCTGTCTGGGGCAAAAGCGCAGCGGAAATCAGGCGCTTCATCGAGCAAAGATTTTTGCAGCGCAACACATGGCAGGGGAAGAAAGTGATTCGTGGTTAGTTGTTAGGGCCTGGTAATGAATAAAGGTTACATTTTGCTGCTGGCCCGCAGGCCCGCTGGCTAGGCGCGAGCGACGAGCATGCCGGGTTGCATGTAGGAGCAAGCAACAACGCCAGCGGGCCTGCGGGCCGCAGCCCAAGGGGGCGCGGCGGCGGGCGGGAATCTGCTTCGTTGCCGCTCCTCGACGATGACACCGTATCGCCTGCGTCGCGGCGCCTCGCATCTGCCCGCCCGGCGCTCGCGCCAAAATGCAACCTTTATTCATTACCAGGCCCTTAGTGGCTAATGAAAAAGGGGATTGATCTGTTCCTATCCATGCTTCCACTAACCACTAACGACTGATATAGTATGCCCGAATCCATTGATCCAATGTCGCACGGGGATCCCGAACTACGTCTTCCGTTATTTCAAACTGCTGGACGCCTTGGGTTCTGCGGATCAGATTCAGTCCGTGTTCGTAATCTTTGAATGTGTTCGAAAATACATCCTCCAGCTTGTCGCCGCTGTCCAAAGCCTTTTGACTCAGGAGACGTGCGGCTTCCGGATGCAGGTGAATCTGAATTCCATTCCGCTTGGACCATTCTTCGGCAATGGAGTTGAACGCGAGATCCATTTGGCCCAGCTGGTCGGTTTTGGCACTCTCTAAAATTCTCTCCAGCACCGCGTCCGGTGAATTAACCAGTTCAGCGTCCAGCTCCAGACGTTTTACCGCAGAATGGGGCAGATTGTATTTGTATTCTCGAAAGGTGCGTTCACAAACGCCTACCAGGCTTCGAGCTCCGGTGTGCTCTTCGTAAGCCTTTTGAGCAATCCGGTAGAGCCCCGAATCCGACGGGACCAAATCTATCCCGTAGGCATCAAATGCGTTTACGTACTGCCGCATGATGGATCCTTCGGAATTCTTGAGAATCTGGAAGAGGTCATCGACACTTAATTCCTGGCAGCTGACCACTACGGGCAATCGTCCGACAAATTCGGACTCGAATCCGTACTCAATAAAGTCATTGCTTTTAGCATACTGGAAGTAATCTTCGTCCCTGGGCACGGGGCGGCCCGTCGCATGAAATCCGATCGCTTTGGCGCCCATGCGCCTGCGGATGATATCCGCCAATCCGGTGAACGCGCCGCTCACGATGAACAGGATATGGCGGGTGTTGACGACAGAATGGGACACCTTTCCCTTGGATTGAAATTCCATTGCCGCCTGAAGCTGAGAGGTCAGATCGAAGGGAGTGCGAAGGCTGACTTCTGTTTCTTCCATCAGTTTCAGCAAACCCCGCTGGACGCCCCCGCCGCTTACGTCGCGTCCCAAGACATTCATCGGTGTCGCAATTTTATCGATTTCGTCGAGGTAGATGATGCCGTACTCCGCTAGCCGGACGTTCCCGTCGGCCTTGTGGACCAGCTCTCGTACGAGATCCTCTACATCTCCGCCGACATATCCGGTTTCAGAGAATTTCGTTGCATCGGCTTTGACAAAAGGGACCCCGATGAGGTCTGCGATAGTCCTGACCAGATAGGTTTTCCCAACTCCCGTCGGCCCGAGCATAATGATGTTTTGTTTGGAGTATTCCGTGCACGGTCCCTTCGCCGAACATCGTTTTATATGGTTGTAATGATCGCAGATCGTTGTGGCCAAAACCTTCTTCGCGGCATCCTGTTTTACGACAAACCGGTCGAGATACTTCTTTATGTCGCGGGGAAGATAATCGAAATGCAAATCGAGGGGAGCGTTCTGAGTTTCGGTTCCCTCATTCGCAGTCCTAGCCTGATCCGGTTCAGCGCTTAAAACTCCGAGCTTCACACGATCGCCGTACTTCTTCGAAAAAAACTCTTCCATATCCTTCCGCAACTCGTCAGGATTCGGCCATTTGGGACTGGAATTCATAAGAAAAACCCGCCTCCTGGATCGCGATTAAATTCGAAGGCGATCCGTTTATTCAGTATGGGTTTTAAGATTGAAAAAATCAACCAAACCGTTCCCTGCTGTCCGCTCCCCATTCCCGTAAGCAAAAACGCTCAATCGAAGTTGTATGCGAATCTAAGAAATGCGCTGGAAGGAACTCCACAAAGCATACGGGAAACGGACAACGGGGAACGGGTCTAGCGGCGGATCCTTCTGCGCTGCAAGCTGATCTTTTCGACCAAAGGCTTCGTCCGCTTACGGTGTGACTTGGCATGTTTTGCCAGTGTAGAGGTTTGTTTTGCAATGACCTTTCTATGAGATTTCGCTGCCTGCTTTTGTTGAGCGGCTTGGACTACATGAGCCTTGCTCAACCTAGGTTTGGGCGGGGCTTGAGGCTCCTGGACTTCTTTCTCAAAACGCTGCAATAGCAAGTTGGAGCGCTGAATTATGATTGGATCTCCTGCGAAGGATTGAGTTACGCGCATAACCCTCGCCAGATGCGCTTTTACTATGATATAGAAATCCAGGGCTTGATCCGTCCAGTTTTCCCGAAGTTTGCGGATAATCGGGACATAGACTTTCAGGGTCGTCGGCTCTTCAAAGACCAACGCGATCTCGAAACAGCTTTTAAGCGTCTGATCTTCTTTTTTTTCAGCTGGTTGTTTCTTGGTGCTTTCAGAAACAGCCTCCGATATCCCTTCCTTCTCGGACTTTAGCTGGTTCCAGAAAGATGGTGGAAGCACATTGAGACTCTGCTTCTGCTGTGCCACATCATGGGCCATGGCACTCCAGAGGTCGCGAATGAGCTTGTTTTCCTTAAACCGGTGTTCTAGTTGGAGATATAGCTGGGCTACGGTGTCTTGAAGTACTGTGATGGAACCCTGTAGGTTCATAACTCGCTCTCGCTTGATCAAAAGACCGCGAACCGACGAATCAGGCAACCCGGGGAGAATTTTAAAGAGGAAATGTACCAGACTGGATGAGGGACTGTAAAGCCTTTTGTTCATATTATTTTAAGGATTTGGCGCAGGATACAGGTCCCCCGTTCCCTGTTTCAGGTTCCCGTTTGAATTTGCGGTTGGGAAAAAATCTCTAAGTTATTTCTAATGCTAGACTAACTGTCTCTTGATTTTGCCGAGGCTGCAACCCTTAACGGGGAACGGAAAACCGGGAACGGGTCCTACTGGACTGCCGAGTCGAGGAATTCGATTGTATGCGAATCTGCGTCCAATCGGACTTTTGCGCCGAGCGGAAGCGCCCAATTCTCCGGACCGTGGCCGGCAGGAAAGCCGGCGAGAATCGGAACCCGAAGGCCCGTCAGAATTTCCCGCAGCGTATCAAAGCCGGTGTAATTCCCCGTTGTCGGCTCACATTCCAGGAAATCACCCATCAGCACCCCAGAAACGGATTGCAGTTTGCCGGCAAGGGAAAGGTGCGTAAGCATGCGATCAAGCCGATAGGGCGGCTCACCCCGGTCTTCCAAAAAAAGAATTTTCCCTTCTGTCTTGATCTCATAGGGCGTGCCGATGCTTGCGGCAATGATCGAAAGACAGCCTCCCGTCAAAATCCCCTCGGCTTTGCCCGGAAACCACGTCTCGAGCCGGTCAAAACCGAGCACAGGACGGTAGTCAGGATCCGTTAGAAGTGACAGGAAATGTTTTTCCTGATCGGCGGCAATGCTTCCAAGGGATGGGGACGCAGCCATGGGGCCATGAATGGTAATCCAGCCGAAACGCCGCCGGAAGAACATATGCAAGGTCGTCAAATCGCTGAATCCCACAAATATTTTGGGATGAGGACGCAATCGCTTTTCCATCAGGTAGGGAATCAAGCGCGAACATCCGTAACCTCCTCGAAGCGCCATGATTGCTCTGACCGAAGGATCTTCAAAGGCGGACATGAGTTCCTCTGCCCTTGCGCTGTCGCTCCCGGCGAGATAACGGAATGAGTGGAATATTCGGTCTTCAAACCGCACCTGAAACCCCATCCGCTCTAGAGTCGAGATCCCGGCTTGCAAGAGGTCACGTTTTTCGATCGTGCTGCCCGGCGCCACAATCGAAATAGTGTCCCCGCGTCTTAATTTCGGCGGTTGGATGATCGGAATATCCATATGAAATGATAAGATAACCTAACTTAATTTCGGCACTGGAGATCCAAACATGTTGAACTACATTTGGCTTACGATGATTATTCTTGCCGTAGTTGTAGGAGGAATCAACGGCAAAATCCAGGATGTTACAAAATCCGCCATTGATTCCGCCGGCAACGCCATAACCATCGCGATCGGCTTGATTGGCGTCATGGCGTTATGGCTTGGGATTATGAAGATTGCGGAAGATTCCGGCCTGATGTCTCTCGTCGCAAAGGCCATTGCCCCGGTCTTGAAGCGCTTGTTCCCTGACGTGCCGGCAGGTCACCCGGCATTTGCAACTATGACGATGAACATCGCCGCCAATATGTTGGGATTGAGCAATGCTGCCACTCCAATTGGACTGAAAGCCATGGAAGAGCTTGAGAAGCTCAACTCTCATCCGGGGATCGCAACCAATGCGATGTGCACATTTCTCACCATTAATACAGCCGGTCTCCAGCTGATTCCAGCTACAGTAATCGGCATCATGGCTTCTGCGGGTTCCAGAGAACCCACGGCAATAATCGGAACCACGGTCGCCGCAACCTTTACCGCTCTCATCATTGGAATCGCCACTGTCAAAACACTCGAAAAGCTACGGCTGTTTTCCGTAGAACGTCAGAGGAAATCATGATCCAGCGCGTAATCAGCACGATTTCAGTATGGGCAATCCCGTTTTTGCTTGTCTGTATCCCGGCATACGGTGCACTGAAAAAGGTGAAAGTGTACGAAAGCTTCGTAGAAGGGGCCAAGGGTGGATTCCAACTGGCAATTCGCATCATCCCATATCTGGTGGCAATTCTCGTCGCCGTGGGAATGCTGCGGGGAGCGGGTGCAATTGATATGCTGGCCAAGTGGTTGGATCCTATCCTGCGGCGCGTAGGATTCCCCGTTGAAATTCTTCCGCTTGCAATCATGCGGCCGCTATCCGGCAGTGGTTCGTTGGGCATTGTGACCGAATTGATCAAGACGCATGGGCCGGACTCCTTCATCGGTCGCCTGGCGGCCTCTGCCTATGGCAGCACTGAAACTACTTTTTATGTGCTGGCGGTATATTTTGGCGCCGTCGGAATCAAAAAAGCACGTCACGCTGTGATATCGGGCCTCGTGGCAGATATCGCAAGCCTTATTGCCGCGATTATTATCTGTCGCCTGGTCTTCTGATCGCAGATGAGGATCTTCATGGATTCAGATTTGCGAAGATCCGTGAAAATCGATGCCCATTCGGCACACGCCCAATCGGGGCAATATTTCATAATGGATTGGAAAGGCTATATAATTCTTAAAATTTCTTGATGTGACTGATATAATTTCGGCCTTTGTTTTTCGAGGTGACAAAGTAGCGCTTGGAGTAGATTTCGTGCCCCGCTTACCGACTCAGGAGATTCTGATGTTCACAAAAACCCTTCGCATTTCAGGGAGAATCATGGTCCGGGTTTGGATCATGATTCTCACGATCCTTCTACTCGGTGTGCTGGTAGTACCGGCTGCCATTGCTCAAGTTCCCGAGCATGCCCAGGCCGCTGCATCTCATGAAGGTGGCGGTGAAGCCTCGCTTGTGCTCCCAAACCTGGGACAGGTCTTCTTCCATGGCATAAATGCCCGCACGCTTTTAACCGCAGGGCTGGGAGTCTGCATTCTAGGACTTCTTTTTGGGTTGACCATTTTCACGCAACTCAGAACCCTTCCGGTTCACAAATCCATGCGCGAGATTTCCGAGCTTATTTATGAAACCTGCAAGACATACCTGATCACTCAAGGCAAATTCATCCTCATCCTCGAAGTATTTATCGGCATTATCATGCTGGTTTATTTTGGCGTCCTCCAGCACTTTGCCGCTAGGAAAGTTGCCATCATTCTGATTTTCAGCCTGATCGGTATCGGCGGCAGCTACGGTGTTGCCTGGTTTGGAATCCGGATTAATACATTTGCCAATTCGCGAACCGCATTCGCGAGCCTGGAAGGGAAACCGTTCCCCTGCTACGTCATTCCGCTTAAAGCTGGAATGAGTATTGGGATGGCGCTGATCAGCGTCGAGCTTTTCATGATGCTTTGCATCCTGCTTTTCATCCCTGGCGATTATGCCGGGGCGTGCTTCATCGGGTTTGCGATCGGCGAGTCGTTGGGAGCGGCTGTGCTGCGGATTGCGGGCGGAATCTTCACTAAGATAGCTGATATCGGTTCTGATTTGATGAAGATAGTTTTTAAGATTAAGGAAGACGATGCCCGAAATCCGGGGGTCATTGCGGACTGTACCGGCGACAATGCCGGAGATTCGGTCGGACCTACGGCAGATGGATTCGAAACTTACGGCGTCACAGGCGTGGCGCTCATTGCGTTTATTCTTTTGGCGGTTCCGCGGGAGATAATCCAGGTTAAGCTCCTCGTTTGGATCTTCGTTATGCGTATCATGATGATCGTCGCGAGCGGGCTCTCCTATCTCGTCAACGAAGTGATCGCAAAGGCGCGATACCAAAATGCCCAGAAAATGAATTTCGAGGCGCCGCTCACATTCCTGGTCTGGCTGACCTCGCTCATTTCCGTGGGGATCACCTATCTTGCCTCGTATTTCCTGGTCGGGGATCTGGGCGACGGCAGTTTGTGGTGGAAGCTTTCTACTGTGATTACCTGCGGCACTCTTGCAGGCGCGATTATCCCCGAACTGGTAAAGGTTTTCACATCCACGCAATCCCGGCATGTACGCGAGGTGGTGGCTTCGGGACGCGAGGGTGGAGCGTCCTTAGGCATTCTGTCCGGCTTTGTCGCCGGGAATTTCAGCGCGTATTGGTTGGGAATTGCAATTTTGGGGCTCATGTCCGTTGCTTACGGAGTCAGCACTCTTGGACTAGGTGCATTGATGTTGGCTCCGGCTGTATTTGCCTTTGGCCTGGTCGCTTTCGGATTCCTGGGAATGGGGCCGGTCACAATCGCGGTGGACTCTTATGGCCCGGTCACGGACAACGCGCAATCGGTATTCGAGCTTTCACTGATTGAACAGGTCCCGGGAGTCAAGCAACAGATCAAGAAAGATCACGGGTTCGATGTCAACTTCGACAAGGCAAAGGACCTTCTGGAACAAAACGACGGGGCGGGCAATACCTTCAAAGCGACGGCAAAGCCAGTTCTGATCGGAACTGCTGTGGTCGGTGCGACGACCATGATCTTTTCGATTATCGTGATGCTGACAAACGGACTCAAGATCAACCTGGATAAACTATCCTTGTTGCATCCTCCGTTCTTGCTGGGATTGATTGCTGGCGGGGCCATGATCTACTGGTTTACCGGTGCGTCCATTCAGGCGGTGAGCACGGGCGCCTATCGTGCCGTGGAGTTTATCAAAGCCAATATCAAGCTTGAAGGAGTTGAAAAGGCTTCGGTAAGCGACAGTAAGAAGGTTGTGGAGATCTGCACCCGCTACGCGCAGAAAGGAATGTTCAACATCTTCCTGACTGTTTTCTTTTCGACTCTCGCCTTTTCCTTCGTGGAACCGTTCTTCTTCATCGGCTATCTCATCTCGATCGCCCTGTTCGGGCTTTTCCAGGCCATTTTCATGGCGAACGCCGGCGCTGCCTGGGATAACGCGAAGAAGATCGTGGAGGTGGAGCTGAAAGAGAAAGGGACGGCTCTGCATGCCGCAACGGTCGTGGGAGACACCGTCGGGGATCCTTTCAAGGACACGTCCTCCGTCGCTATGAATCCCGTAATCAAATTCACGACGCTGTTCGGAATGCTGGCCGTTGAACTCGCGGTGAGCATGTCGAAGACGGCTTCCGGAGTCACACTGGCCCTTGCCGGCGTATTCCTGCTGATTTCGATGATTTTTGTGGTGCGGTCTTTTTATGGAATGCGCATCCGTTCGGAGAAGGCGGAGGCTCAGCATTTCGCGTAAAAAGCGTTAACGCGTTTACGGGTCAACGCGTAAACCCGTAAACGCGCAAGCCCGTTAATAACTTCAAATCCTACTCGGTGTATTGAATCACCTTCTGCTTGAAGCTTTCCAGGTTCAGTTTCCCCGCTTTGTAATCGGTGATCCAGGACTTCCGTGCGGAAATGACGTCAGATCGCGTCCGCTGATCGGAGGTGTCGGTAAGGAGCACCAGGTTCACATATTCGTCAGGCTTGACCATCGACAGCGAATCGCCATAGGTTGCCAGAGCTTCGATGAGGTGGCTCTTGAGCTCAGAGAGGCTCTCCAGAAATTTCTGCCGATTTGCTTCCGCCCCCTCTCGGATTTTCTTTGCCCTTTCTTGAGCATTTTCCAAGTGTTTTCGAAACAATTCCTGCTGTTCCTGTTGCCGACTTGAATTGGGCTGTGAGGTCTTTCCTGAACTCTGTGACTTGTCATCTTTTGCAGGGGGAGCAGGCGGCTCAGGTGGGGTTGGTGGAACGGGTGCGACTGCCGCACCTGTGCCGGAGCCTGTGCCGGAATAAAGGCGTGCCGCCAAAGCTGCTGCTTCGCGCGACAGTTCAATTGATTCTCTGTTCAGCTCAGCCAATTCCGGCTCTGCAATGAAAGGATAGCTGCCGAAGCCGAATACACGGAATCCAGCTGTTGGAATAATGAATACAGCTCCCTGTCCTGCAAGATAGAACGAATTCAAATTGCTGAATTGCAGACGCGGGGATTCTTTTTGAAGGTTTTGGGCAAAAGATTTAAGCGTTGTATTGAGAATTTCCTGCATGATATCGAGCTCTACCCTGGATTTCCAGGTATCAAGGGAGTCTTTGGTCCCCTGGCCCCAGGAAATCGTTTCCAGGAAAAGCATTATGGTGATTGCAGCAAAGCGCTTCTTCATTATTTTCTCCGATTTCGTTTCAAGCTATCAGCCCGCTGACGGCTGATAGCTGATAGCTCTTGTTATCTGAGTTTCAGGTCTGCTACCTGCAACAGAGTTCCCAGAATCTCATTGGTTTGCCGCGTCTTGATTGCGTTGTTTGCATCAGTGCTGTCCAATCGAAGATTGATGGCTTCGAGATCCTGAGCTCGCTGTTGCGCGATGACCCGGTACAGATCTGAAACAAGTTTCTGTGTGTCATCCTTCACGCGCCCTTCGGAAGTGGCTATGCGCCCCGTGATGCGGGAATCCAGGCGGGCCAACGTGGCCGTGAGTTGAACTTGCTGTTGTTGTGTCAGGTTCGTTTGCGAGCGTTCGATTTCGCTTCGCATTTCCCGGATCAACGCAATTCTGGATTCCTGGTTTCTTTTCTCGGCAGCCGTGAGAATGTCTTGTTTAAATGCCGCCGCATCGAAGTCACTGCGCCCGAAGCTGATCGCCCACCCCCCCGCATCCGATCGTATCTGCAGGCGTGAGATCGTCCCGATTCCCAGCAAGAGCATCAGCGCGGCGGCACTTACGGCAACCGCCTGCCATCCCAGCCTCATTTGACGGAAGAGCTGCCATGGACCGGACGATCGTTCCTCCGGGTAGACGAAGAAGTGGTGTGGAATGTCCTCATTGCCTGCTGAAGTCAGCTGGTGAATGGCACGGGCATAGCTGTCCCGTTCCGAACGGCACTGTGAACACGTGGCTAGATGCCCATCGAGCGCCTGTTTTTCCTCCTCCGTCAGGTCTCCCAGAAAAAATGCTGCAATTCTTTTCTGATGTTCACCACATTCGGATTTCATGAGTCCTCCCAATCACTCAGTCTTTGCTGCCAAGCCTGGTCTTTAGTGTTTCCAGGCCTGAATAAAGCCGGGATTTTATTGTGCTTAAGGGAATTGCGAGAATCGCTGCAATTTCCTCGAAAGTCAGTTCCTGAAAAAATTTTAGTTCGATGACGGCCTGCTGGTCGGGCGGCAGCCGCAGAAGAGCTGCCAAAACCCGCTTTCGCTTTTCCAGGCGCATCAATTCCCCTTCCTGGGTTTCCGCAACCCTCAGTTGCGGAACCGCGCTCAAATCAGCGCTCTCGCCCTCGAGCGAAAAATGTATGCCGGGCGGTCGCTGTTTTACGCGTGTGAGGCAATGGTTCAGAACAATTCGATAAATCCAGGTCGAGAATTTAGCGTCCCGGCGGAAACGCCGGATATTCCTGAACGCCAGGAAAAATACCTCCTGGGTGGCTTCAGCAGCCTCCTCCCGGTCCTGAAGAATTCGCAGCGCGATGTTGTAGACGGTCTTTTCCCATTTCAGCACCAGGCGATTGAATGCCCGAGTGTTGCCGTTCTGGCTTGCAGAAATCCAGCTGCTTTCCTGATCATGCTTGGAAGATACCTGAGAGATCGCCGGCTGAACCATTGCGGAGCTTAACTCTTCCTTCATCACCCCATTTGACATCGGAGTTCTGAAAAAAGTCGACCCAAAATGCATTTCACTGTTTTACCTGTCCCTTACTTTTTCAAATCCTTGCAATCCGTGGCGTTCCGTTGTTAGAAACGACAAACCTCAGTGATTCAAAGGGTCAAAGCCATTTTGTTTCTGGACGCCTTAAAAGCCGGATGCTAATATAGAGAGCGTCGGACTCGGGTCCGGCTTTCTTGATCGATGAACTGAAGGAAAAGCATGGCTGAATTTCGTTTCCCATCGAAAATTCATTCCCAGAAGAGCCTGCTCCAACCAGTTTTGGTGAAACAAATACCAATAACGCGTATCTAGTTAGTAGGTTGATTTGATAAGGACCTTGGCCCGGAAGAGCCGGTCAATCTGGAAGATGGGAAAGCCCGCCTTCCAATTTTGCGGAATATATTCTGATGACGGGAAGCAGCCATAAAATCCGGATAATAGAACGGTTTACCGAACCTAAAACGCAACCCTCTCTTTTCCACTACATCAAAGAAACACCTGACCCCAGTGTCTTTGAAGATATTGATTGGAATTTTTTGCGGCATCCGATCCGCACTGCAGTACAGGCATGGAAAACTCCACGCACAAGGCCGTCGCTGTTTCACTATGTGGAGCAGGAAACCAGGACTCCTTTCAGCTGGAAGGAATTTTGGGTCGATCTATTTGCCAGTTTTCGGAATCCGCTGTTTATTCCATCGGTCTTCGCAAATCCAGAGGAACTGGCGCTCGAGCGTGCGCAGGGACGAACCCGGAAGGAGGAAGCTTGGCTGCTTTCGATTCTCACCCACGGCGCGGTTGTGCTTTTGATATTTTTGATGGTTCGCGTGGTTGAGAAACCGGCTCCGAAGAACGAAAACGTCGTATTTGTGAACAACCCCATAGTATCGCCTTTTGAGGGGGATGGTCGCGATGGTGGCGGCGGAGGAGGTGGGGGCAAAAATCAGCCTGCGCCACCGGCGACGGGGCGCATGCCTGAGACCACGCGAGTCCAAATGATTCCGCCCGATCCGGAAAATCCGAAACCCCTCATGCCGGCCGAAGACCTAATGGCCCAGGTGCCCAGTGTTCAGATGCCGATTGATATTCCTCAGGATCAGTCCTTGCCCATAGGTGACATTACCGCGCCTCCAAATCATTCTATGTCTTCGGGACCAGGCTCCGGCGGTGGTATCGGCACAGGTCGAGGAACCGGTGTGGGTTCCGGAACCGGTGCGGGTGTGGGCCCCGGAAGCGGCGGCGGCATGGGAGGAGGCTCCGGCGGCGGTATCGGCTCCGGCGTTGGTCCTTACGTTGTGGGAAATGGAGTGAAACCTCCGGAGATCCTGGCTAAGCCGTTGCCGAATTATACGGAAGAAGCCCGCAAAGCTCGTGCCGAAGGGGTCGTGATGATTGAGGCAATCATCCGGAAAGATGGTAGCGTAGACAGCTTCAAGGTTTTGAGGGGGTTGGGCTACGGTTTGGATGAGTCTGCAATTAACACGATTGCCACCAAATGGCGTTTCAAGGCAGGAACCCTTAACGGTGTGCCGGTCGATGTCCGAGCGAATATCGAAGTGACTTTCCGGCTTTATTAGGAATATGAGGGGTATCTCCAGAAAAGATAAGATACTCCAGGGCTGAAAGCCTGGGATTGAGGAGCATAATTCAATGGGAATGACGGTAGGCAAAAAGGGGGTTGTGTCAAATATCAACATCACCCCTTACATTGATATCCTGCTCGTGATGCTGATCATCTTTATGGTAGCGGTTCCGTTGAAACAGCATGATCACCCGATTCGAGTCCCTCAGCCGGCGCCGGCGACACAGCCGAAGGATGTCAAGCCGGATTCCATTATCGTTGATATGGATCTGGACCACACAGTCCGGTTGAACAATCAGGTCATGACCTTGGACAAGCTCGAATCAACCCTTACGGCAGTCTTCAGCCGCCGCGCGGTCAAAAACATGTTTATCCGTGGGGATGCCGACCTCTCATACGGCGATGTTTTTGTCCTGTTGGATATTGCCAAACGTTCCGGAGTTGGCGATATCGCGCTGCTGCAGAAAAAGAACGACAACACGCCCACAGGCTCCTCGAAGGGCAACCACTAGAATTCCGGGATGCAGGTGTCCTTTCCTGCACGCGGGCCGGGACGGACGTGTTCCGTGCGCCCGCTTCAAAAATACAGCTAGGTCTTCCCTAATCCAGAGTAGAATATCGGACGGATATGAAGATACCGTTCGGACACAATGCGCTGACCATCCTTATCGCGATTGCCCTGATCGTCATCTCGACCGCTGCTTTGAGCTTCCTCAGCTACCACTACACCGTGGGACGCGAAAATCTGGTGGAAACTTCTCTCGCTCAGACCAATTATAAGCTGGTTTGGCAGTACGTGGATCGCATCGAGCAGAAGATCCTGGATAATGATCGCATATTGTCCGACATGATTGACGTCGATGAGCCTTCCCGATGGCCCGCGGCGGTCGATGCCATAAAAAAGGCGGACCTCAACGTTGATCAGGTTTATTTTCTCACGCCCGACGGCAATTACCTGTACCCGCCATACTCCTACGACATAAGGAACCAGTGGGGGCGATTCCACGCCAGCTTCAAGGTAAAAGAGCTCAATTTGGAAAGCCTTCACCTCAACGAGCCCCACCATCTGCACAAAGAACGGCCGGACGATTATTTATTCGTCACCTACGTTCTACGGGAGACGAGGGACGGATCGCGCATCCTGGTATGCTACCAGATGGATTTCGACGAAATCCTGATGCTTCTGGACAAGTACTTGAGGGACTTGACGAAGGAGTATTACGTCAGCATCGTGGATTACGACAACAATGGAGTTTATGGCCAGCCCATTTCCCGGTCGTCCATGTCGTCCAAATATTTCTTTGAGAAAAGATTCCCGAACACGCTGTACAAATGGATTCTGCAGCTCGTCCCACGCAACTACACCGAGCTTGAATTGGGCGTGAAGAACCAGCGCCGCACCAACCTTTTTTTCATCACCCTGAGCATGTCGACCATCTTCTTCAGCCTCGCGATTATCTATATCGCGTGGCAGCGGGATCGCCAGCTGCGGCAGTTGAAAGAAAATTTTATCAGCAACGTGAGTCATGAGCTGAAAACCCCGTTGTCTTTGATCCGCATGTTCAGCGAAATACTTGTGACCGGCCGGATCAGGAGCGAGGACAAAAAGCTGGAGTACTACAGGATTATTCATAACCAAAGCGATCGAATGTCGCGGCTCATCAATAATCTGCTCGATTTTGCCAACCTGAGTCGCGGAATCGAGCACAAGCATTTTGAAAGAACCAATATCGCTCAAATCATCACCGAGGCTCTCGAAGCATACCGTTATGAGGTTCAGAAGGACGGTTTCGTGCTGAACTTGGAAATGGCGCCGGACATGCCGGATTCCTTTGCCGATTCCAATGCGATCACGATGGCCTTTTTCAACCTTCTGGACAATTCCGTCAAATATTCAGGAGATCAAAAACAGATTGATGTGCGGTTGATCCGGAATAACGGATATCTGGATCTCTCGGTTACCGACAAGGGAATTGGCATCCCGGTTGCCGAGCAGCAGAGGATTTTCGAACAGTTTTATCGAGGCGGTGAACCATCCGTCCGCCGGATACGTGGGAGTGGAATCGGCCTTGCAATTACCAGGCACGTTGCGAAAATGCACGGCGGAGAAGTTCTTGTGAATAGTGAACCGGGAAAGGGGAGCACCTTTACCCTGCGCATCCCGATCCGCGATAATCTGGATTCCAAATTCCAGATTCCAGATTCGAAATCTCGAATTTCGCATCCCGAATCTCGAATTTAACATATGCAAAGAGTGCTGGTTATCGAAGATGAAAAGGAAATGGCCCGCGGACTCAAGGATATTCTCGAGTTCGAGGGCTATGAGGTGGCGACCGCAGAAACCGGCAGAGAAGGTCTCCATGCAATAAGCCGCAAGGTCCCGGATTGCATTATCCTGGATTTGATGTTGCCCGACCTTAGCGGATATGAAGTTTGCGAACAGATTCGGCAGAAGCTGAACACGCCGATCCTGATGCTGACGGCCAAGGCCCAGGATCATGACAAAATCCGCGGCTTCAAAGTCGGAGCGGATGATTATCTGACCAAGCCGTTCAGCGTTGGGGAGCTTTTGGCCCGCGTCATGGCTCTTCTTCGACGGCACGCTCATTACGCTCAGGAAGTGGATGTCGTTCGAGTGGGAGCCAATCTTGTGGATGTCAATCACTTCACGATACGGCGTGGGAAAAAGGAACATTCCCTGTCTCATTACGAAGTGGAATTGTTCAAACTGTTATATGCGCATGCCAACCAACCGGTTACGCGGGATGAGATTCTCGACAAAGTCTGGGGAACAGATAAATTCCCGACCAATCGCACGGTGGACAATTTCATTGTGAAGCTTCGGAAAAAAATCGAGGAAGACTACAGAAATCCTAAACACATCCTCACGATTTACGGTGTCGGATACAAACTCAGCCCATGACATTTCTTCTCGACCTTCTGGGCATGCTTGCATTTCAAAGGCGTGCTCTCCGGGCGCAAGCCGAGCGCCAGGCCTTCATCTTGGGAGTAATCTGTTTCGCCGTCGGCTTTTTTGCATTCGGCATAGTGCGAAACAGTGTGTATGCAACCTTGCCGGAGTTTGTGGGCCGATCGGGGTTCATCGATTCCTTTTTTCAACTCAATCTGATCCAGGCAATTCTGTTTTTATTGCTGCTATATATTCCGGCCGTCATCATCTTGAGCAATGCGATATCCGGTGATGGACTCGGGCTTGCAGTTTCCCGCCAGGAATACCGGGTGCATGCCTCTGCGCTGCTGCCCCTGTGGGGACTCTTGTTCCTGATGGATGCTCCCCTGCAATACTTTGCGCCCCAGTTTCTGGTGATCGAAGATTTCGGCATTTCAATCGGGATGCTGGTTTTGTTGCCGCTGATCCTGATCTATACGCTGTGGTCCATCAAACAGCTGAACTACCTGTCGGGTGCCCAAACTTTCGCGGTTTTTGCTCTCTCATGGTTTACGTTGCCGGTCTATTACTTCCTGACTGCGTTTTTGGTATCACTTCCGTTCTTCATCATGATCGCGGTGTTCTATTTTGGATATCAATGGATTCGCGGCTATTTTGCTTCGCATGTGAATGAGAGGTCGTTTCAGCAGCAACTTCACACCCTCACCTTAAATCCTCAGGATGCCGATGCCCACTATCAGCTTGGGTTGATTTATCTCAAGAGGAGGAATCTTGAGGTTGCACGGAAATATTTTGAGAACGCCCTCAAAATCGATCCGGCCGATTCCGACTATCACTACTCGTTGGGGCGCGCGCGAGAGATGGCCGGCGATTGGGCTAAAGCTCTGGAGCAATATGAGGAGACATACCGGTTAAATCCGGAGTATGGGCGGGGCGACATCTATCGAGAGGTCGGCAAGGGATATCTGCACACCGGCAATGTCGATAAAGGGATGGAGTTCCTGAAGTTTTTTTTGACCAAGCGCAGTTCGGATCCCGAAGGACGGTATTGGCTGGCTATCGCCCTGCAAAAATCCGGGGATATCGATCAGATGCAGATTCAGCTCAATACCATTCTTGAGCAAGCCCGTTCGAACCCTCGGTTTTTCCGTAAGGAAAATCGGGAATGGATTTATAAAGCCAGAAGCCTGATTCGAGATTCGAGATTAAAGAATTAACCAAGAAACACACGAACCTTAAAACGCTTTCGTGATTTTCGTGTATTTCGTGGTTAAAGTGTTTTTGCCTTTGTGTTAGCTTGTCTGTATGCGAAGTTATACTGAAAATAATGCCAAGTCCGGGATTGATACTTTACTGCCGGCAATCGAGTGCTGGGAAAACCAGTACCCCGGCTATGACATAGAAATCGTCATTCCGGAATACACTGCGATTTGTCCGAAGACCGGCTTGCCCGATTTTGGAACGATCTGCATCAACTATGTGCCGGACCAGTGGTGCCTGGAGCTGAAGTCGCTGAAGGAATACATGAATGCCTACCGGAACCTTGGCATATTTTATGAGAACGCGGTTAATCGAATTCTGCGGGACCTGGTTGCTGCCTGCAAACCTGTATCGATGAAGGTCCGTGGGGAATTCACTCCTCGCGGAGGAATTCAAAGCCGCATTGAGGCGCATTACTCGCGGCCCTAAGCCATGAAATCAATCGACCTGAAACGATGGGTCCGCTGGGCCGATGTGGATGCGGCCGGAAGGATTTATTTCCCGAGAATTTTCGATTATGCCGGAGAAGGGGAGTGGGAACTGCTGCACAGCGTCGGGCTGTCACGGAAAGAACTAGGACAAACCTACGACTTTCCGCGCGTCCATGCCGAGTGCCATTTCAAGAAGGCGCTCGCTCTGGGTGCTCACTTCACACTCCGGTTCTGGCCGGGCAAGCTCGGCCGCACGTCGATTCGCTACAACTTTGAAATTTTTCTGGACGAGGAGCCGGATGAAGTTGCGGCGAACGGCAGCGTGACAGTTGTAGTATTACGCGACGGTAAGCCTTCCGAAATTCCCGCCCAGCTCCGTCTTGCCTTTGAGTCTTAGCGTCTTCGAGTCTTTGAGTTTTACCTTATGATTCTTCGGATCCCTTCCTTTATCAAAGGGACATTGAAATTAATCAGGAAGCCCACATGGAGATCTACAAGCTTAAGCTGTGTTAGTATTTGGGCAAGGAAGACAGGCGTCAGCGCTTCTACTGATTTCAGCTCACAAACAATTCTCTGATCAACTAACACATCCAGACGCACTCCCCAGGGTAATTTATTTCCATCATATACAAGTGGAAAAGAAACTTGACGGGCATGAACGATATTGCGCTTCCGAAGCTCATAGCAAAAACAATGTTCGTAAACCGATTCCAGCAAACCGGGGCCGAGAGAAGTGTGAACGGAATATGCACAATCGACAATATTTGTTGCCAGCGGACTCTTCTCGGGAGTTTGGAGTGTATTGAGCGCACATGCCTATAATGTTTCGCAAGAGTCGGAAATTTTTCGAGTTAACTCGAAGACTCGAAGGCTCAAAGGCTCAAAGTATGCGGATTGACGGGAGATTGCGGGAAGCATAATCTGGCTTTATGTCGGAACATAAATATACGAATGCTTTGGTAAACGAAACCAGCCCATATCTCCTCCAGCACGCACACAATCCGGTCGACTGGTATCCCTGGTGCGAGGAGGCGCTGTCCCGCGCCAGACAGGAAGACAAGCCGATTCTCCTGAGCATCGGATACTCCGCCTGCCACTGGTGCCACGTGATGGCCCATGAATCTTTTGAAGACGAAGCCACTGCCCGCCTGATGAACGAAAACTTTGTCAACATCAAGGTCGACCGCGAAGAACGCCCGGACCTCGATGCGATATACATGGCAGCCGTTCAACTGACGACGGGCAGCGGCGGCTGGCCAATGACGGTGTTTCTCACGCCGGCCCAGGCTCCTTTCTACTGCGGCACCTATTTCCCTCGCGAGGATCGCTACGGCATGCCCGGCTTCCGGCAGATCCTCCTGAGCGTCGCGCGGGCATATCGCGAAAAACGGCAGGCACTTCAAACCGATGCGGAGACGATCACCACAGAGTTGCGAAAGATGGATAATCTTGCAGTCGGTCAATCCAAGCTTGAACCTGCAATGCTGGACAAGGCTGCATCCGCACTTGCTGCAAATTATGATTCCCGCAATGGAGGTTTCGGACGCGCACCGAAATTTCCTCCTTCCATGGCCCTGAGCTTCCTTATGAGAAGTTATCGGCAAAACAGGAAGCTGCAATACCTGGACATGGTGAACCAGACTCTCACGAATATGGCCGCCGGAGGCATGTACGATCAGCTCGGAGGAGGGTTTCACCGCTACTCCGTCGATGCGGAGTGGCTGGTCCCGCATTTCGAAAAAATGCTTTATGACAATGCGCTTCTAAGCCGGGCATATCTTGATGGCTACTTGCTTACAAAGAGCGGTTCCTATCGGAAGGTCGCCGAACAAATCCTGGATTATGTAGTGCGGGAAATGACCTCTCCCGAAGGAGGATTTTACTCGTCGCAGGATGCGGACAGCGAAGGAAGGGAAGGGGCATTTTTCGTCTGGACTGCCGATGAGGTGATTTCGATTCTTGGGGAAGATGAAGGCGCATTGTTCTGCGGATATTACGGAATCACGGCTGAAGGGAATTTTGAAGGGAAAAACATACTTCACATCCCGAGACCCGCCGCTGTTCTTGCCCGGCTCGACAACATCGGCGAACCTGAGTTGCTGGAAATCATTCAAAAAGGGAAGCAGAAGCTTTTCAAAGCCAGAGAGACGCGAATCAGGCCGGGGCGCGACGAAAAAATACTGGCGGCGTGGAATGGTTTAATGCTGCGCAGTTTCTCCGAAGCAGCGAGTACATTGGATCGTGAGGACTACCGCGAAGTCGCCATCCGGAATGCGGAATTTCTGTTGTCTCATCTTCGTCGCGACGGGCGGCTGCTCCGCAGTTACAAAGATGGACAAGCCCGGTTGAATGGCTATCTTGAGGATTATGCCTGCTTAATCGACGGCTTGCTCTCGCTCTATGAGGCGACCTTCGATCTGCGCTGGGTCCGGGAGGCTTTGGTTATTTCAGAATTCATGGTCGCGAAGTTCTGGGATCGGGAAGGAAAGAATTTCTATTTCACAGCCGAAGATCACGAATCTCTAATTCATCGTCCCAAGGAATTCTTCGACCATGCCGTTCCTTCCGGCAATTCAGTTGCAACACACGCTCTGCTGCGTCTCTGGAAACTTACGGGCGATCCGCGGTGGTCCGATTATGCTGTTTCAGTTTTGGAGAGCATGGCGGAGCAGATGACATTGCAGCCGCAAGCGTTTCCGCATTTGCTTTGTGCCCTTGATTTTTACCTGGGGCATGCAAAAGAGATTGCAATAATCGGCCATCCCTACGATGAGGAGACGAAACGGCTTTTGCGTGAAGTATTTCCTCTCTATCTACCGAACAAGGTAGTTGCCTGCGGAAAGGATGGAGGCTTGTTTTTACTGGAGAACAGGCCACAGATCCTCGGTAGTGCTACGGCCTATGTGTGCGAGAACTTCACGTGCAGTCTGCCCGTGACCTCTCCGGCTGAGCTTGCGAAAATCCTTGCGGAGTGCGATTGAACCGCACGAGTAGCGTGTCGCTGACGGAAAGAGAGTTGTCTTCGTGGACTCTACTCCTATTGAGTATTGACCGGCTGCGAGGCTCCGAATCAACCACCGGGACGTTTATGTGTTGACGGATTCACGCGTTGAGTCCGTGAACGCATGAACTGTAAACCTAGTTGGTATCTTTTGGGGCAATGTAACCCGCTTTGGTTCGCGCCACGAGATCCGGTTTATTGACTTTGACTTCGACTTTGCGGAATTTGCCGTCGTGCTTTTGGTTGCTGGAGTAGTACCCGATACTGTATTGGCTGCCCAGTTCCCTCGCTATTTCTGCGAATGCATAGCTGAGGTCCCGGTTCCCTTCGAACATGAGTCCTCCGCTGGCTTCAGCCAGCTTCTTCAGATACTCTTTTCCAAAAATGTAATCGGACGAAATGGATCCGGGAACGCTTGGACCTCCATAAACCGGAGGCCTCCGGGTCGTGATGATTGGAGGAAATTGATTAGGATAGCCGCCAGCAGGATTTTGCCGGTACAGATCTGGCTCCGTATTGTAATAGACGGGATAAATCGTGGCTCGAGTTTCTCTGGCTAATTCGAGAGTTTCATTCCGACTTGCCTTCCGGCTGCAGGTGTCCACTCCATCGGTAAAAAGCACGAGTGCTGTCCTTTCCTTTATGGGTTTGAGCACTTCTTCCAGAGCAAGCCACACAGCCTCATACTCGACCGTACAGCCGCCGGAACGTGTTTTCTTTATGCCATACTCGTTTCTGTTTCTATCGATACTGAAATCCTCCTGAAGTTTTACGTCCTCCGCAAAAGAGATCACGGCTACCTCGTCATCCGGATGAAGCTGATGGACGAATGCGATGGCGGCATTCTGAATTCTCGCCAACTCCTGTTCGGTGCTGCCGCTGGTATCCAGCAAAAGCGCGACATCGACAGGTTCGTCAGTCGCTCCGAAACCGGCGATCTCCTGCTGTATGCCATTTTCGTATACGCGGAAATCATCTTTGGCAAGATTGGTAATGCGTTTGCCTTCCTTGTTTGTTACCACGGCGGGCAGCGAAACCATATCAACGCTTGCGCGAATGGTCGTCTGATCATCTTCGGCGGATTTCTTCGGCTTCCTCTCGGCAGAAAATCCGAAAAGGAGAAAGATCGAAATCATGCAGACGAAGCTAAGGTTCTTGGCGACCATTGCTTTTCCCTACGCACTTTTTATTATAGACGGTTTCAACGGTCAAACGGATCATTTTCGCCGCGGTATCGGAAGCAGCATCGCAATCGACTCATGATATCGATAACGACACCGATTCCGGCCCTGATCCCGATTTCGAACTCATTTAGAAATTTAGAACATGATACGCTTTTCCCAATCGGTGCTAATATAGCTTCACCCACGAAACTGAAGGAGGTCATCAATGAAAAACGCGATTGGATTTTTTGTTGGTATCGGCCTGTTGGTTTTGGCTGTCTGCTGTTCTAGCTGCGGAGAAAAATCGGAAGCGGAGATGCAACAGGCACAGCAGGCCATGGAGAATGCCAAGAGTTTTTTTGCGGAAGACCTCGCGCCCTCAGACTGGAAAGGAGCCATGCGGTCTTGGGAACAAGGTCAGGCTGCCGTGAAGGAAGGGAAACCTGCAAAAACGTATTTCCTTCGAGCCAAATCCCGATTTGAGAAGACAGCCGCAATTGCCAAGGCTGCCGGGGATCAAATGTCCAGAGATGTTCAGACCATGCAGACTGCAATCACCGAGCGTTTATCGAAAGTGAGAGCAGACCTCGATAGGAGTAAACTTTCTCCCAAGGTGAAAGGCCAGATCAAGCCTATTGCTGCGGAAGTGGAGGAAGAATCGGCGTCGATTGACAGTCTGGTCAGCCAACGGAATTTTGTGAAAGCGAAGACGTTGGCAAAAGACGCTCAATCGAAGATTTATAACGCAGAATTGATTCTGGCAGGCAAGAAGCCTAATCCATAAAGGAAAAGGCTGAAATTTGCCGCGGATTGTGCGGACCACAGAAATCAATCCATGCAATCTGTGGAATCCGTGGCGTTTTGCTTTTATATGCTGATCGTGGCCATTGCAGGCATTTTCCCTTGAGCCTGGGTCCGGCCAAATGGTAGCATTTTTGCTCCGTTTCCAGGCGAAACTCGAATGGGTGTTGACATGACTAAAGAACAGGAAGAACAAGAGTTCAGGGTCACAGACAAGCGTGGTTTCAAGGAGGATGGCGAAGCCCGCGAGCAGGAAAATTCTGCGAAGGGCGAGAAAGAGGGTGCAGAGGAGCCGGCCTCGACTGCGGGGAAGACTCCTGAGGAAATTCCACCCAGACCTCCAATAGATTTTCCCTCCTACATCCTGTCCTACTACACACAGGGGCTTGTGCTTCTCGGCGAAGTGCCGAACCCCTATACGAATAAGAAAGAAGAGGATGTGGAAGCGGCCATGCATATCGTCGATCTTTTGTCGATGCTGGAGCAGAAGACGAAAGGAAATCTCAGCAAGGAGGAGCAGCAGCTGCTGGAGAGCGTGCTTTATGAACTCCGGATGAAGTTTATGGCCAAAACCAACCGCATTAAGTATTAATAGGCGCCATGAAGATAATTGATCGTCTGGAGGAGTTGGCCCCGGTCTATGCGTCGCCCGTTGTTACCATCGGGAACTTTGATGGAGTCCATCTGGGCCACCAGAGCTTGATACGGGATCTCGTCACCCATGCTGCCAAAATGGGCGGCACGCCTGTAATTGTCACTTTTTATCCTCATCCACTTCAGGTGCTGGCTCCAAACAATGCGCCTCTTCAGATTCAGACTCTGGACCAAAAGCTTGCGACGATCGATTCGCTCGGAATTCCACTGGCCGTGGTAATCCCGTTCAATATGGAACTGGCGCAGACAAGCGCCCGCGATTTTGCCGTCGGATTGTGGGAGAAGCTTCGTTTCAAGGAAATCTATGTTGGGCCAACTTTCGCCTTCGGCCATCGAAGGCAGGGAAGCATTAATCTGCTGAAGGAAATCGGCGAGGAAAAGGGTTTTGCGGCTGGAAAGATTCACCAGGTGCAGTTTCGCGGCAACCGCGTATCCAGTACTTCGATCCGTCAGGCGCTGATCTCGGGGCAGGTGGGGCTGGCGCGGCGGCTGTTGGCCCGGCCGTTTGACCTAAAGGGAGTCATCGTTCATGGAACCGGCATGGGCACGAAACTGCAGATTCCAACGGCAAACCTGCAAACTTCCAATGAGTTGATTCCTCGCCGTGGTGTTTATGTAACACTGTTCAGCGTTGAAGGCCGACGGCACAGGAGCGTTACCAATATCGGATTCCGGCCTACCGTGAATACGGAAGAAACTGCGTCCCTGAGCATCGAAACCCATATGCTCGAATTCGATCAGGATGTATACGGGAAAGATGCAACGCTGGAGTTTCTGGTTCGCCTAAGGGACGAGCGGCGGTTCTCAGGGAAGGCGGCTCTTATTGAGCGGATACAAAAGGACAAGGAAAACGCCCGGCGCTACTTTCATTGGCTCGAGTGCACCAATTGCATATGAAACCCGCCCTTTTGCTTCTCATGTGGGGCGGCTCTCCAGAGCCGCCTGGCGCGCAAGCGCCCAAATCGGCCTTCGGCCGGGCGGGTCTGGAGACCCGCCCCACAGAATTGATTTTGTTCCTTTGAATTGGAGCACCTATCGTGTCAATAACACGAACAGAAATCCTAAAGATTGCCGACCTGGCAAAACTTCATTTCAGCGAAGAAGAACTCGATGCTTTTGTCCCTCAGTTCCAGCGTATTCTCGATTACATCGAACAGCTGAAAGAGGCGAACATCGAGGAAATCGAACCGACAAGCCATGTATCCCTGACTGCGGATTTTGAAAAACACATCTTTAGAGAAGACGAAGTCCGGAATTCTCTGCCGGTTGACGAAAGCCTGGCCAATGCCCCGGACCCCGGTTCCGGTCACTTCCGCGTTCCCAAAGTCATATAAGCTCCGGAAAAGAATATGAACCTTACAGATGCACATGAAATTCGAAATGCGGTCAACTCGGGCAAAGTGTCCGCAAGGGAAGTGGCCGAAGCAGCCTTGGCGCGCATCCAGGCGATTGACAAAAAGCTGGGTGTTTTTCTCACTTTGGACCCGGCGAGAGTGCTCGCGCGCGCCGATGAAATTGACCGGAGCGTCCGAACGCATCCTCTCCCGCTCGCCGGTGTTCCGATTGCCATCAAGGACAATATCTGCACGCTTCACCTGCGAACGACCTGCGGCTCGAAAATTCTGGAGAACTACAACCCTCCATACAGCGCGACTGCCGTTGAACGCCTCGAGCGCGCCGGCGCGGTAGTAGTCGGGAAAACAAATTGTGACGAATTCGCTATGGGTTCATCGACGGAAAACTCCGCATTTTGGCCGACACGGAACCCCTACGACCTGGAACGGGTATCAGGAGGCAGCAGCGGCGGGTCGGCAGTTTCGGTAGCCTCTGAAATGACTCCGCTGGCATTGGGATCGGAAACCGGAGGATCGGTGCGCCAGCCTGCATCGTTTTGCAGTGTCGTGGGACTTAAACCGACTTACGGCAGAATTTCCCGGTATGGACTTGTCGCTTTTGCGTCTTCCCTGGATTGCATCGCTCCGCTCGGCAACAGCCCGAAGGATATTGCACTCCTGCTGTCGCAGATTGCAGGACGGGACGAACGCGATTCGACGTCCGCTCCGGTCCCGGTGCCGGACTATTTGTCCGAATTGAATAATCCAGTTCGAGGCATGCGCTTGGGCGTTCCCAAGGAATTCTTCGGAGAAGGCCTCGATCCCCAGGTAAAGTCGATCATCGAGGCGGGGCTCCGGAATGCGGCATCGCTCGGCTGCGAGTTGATCGACGTCTCATTGCCTTACACCCGCTATGCAATCGCCGATTATTACATCATCGCCCCGGCGGAGGCGAGTTCCAACCTGGCCCGCTACGACGGCGTGAAGTATGGATTCCGCATCCCGTCGCCCAAAGATCTGCAGGACATGTACAGAAGGACGCGCAGCGAGGGCTTTGGCCGGGAGGTGAAGCGGCGCATTATGGTCGGGACTTATGCCCTTTCGTCCGGCTATTACGATGCCTATTATGGCCGGGCAATGCGGGTCCGCACCCTGATTAAACGCGATTACGACCAGGCCTTTGAAAAAGTGGATGCCCTGCTCAGCCCGGTAAGTCCGATCCCCGCATTCAGAATAGGCGAAAAGATTTCAGATCCGCTGTCCATGTATCTTACCGATATCTACACGGTCACGGCGAATCTCGCCGGAATTCCCGCGCTTTCTCTCCCTTGCGGATTCACGCGGGAAGGCTTGCCGGTCGGGCTTCAAATCCTGGCAAATCAATTCCGGGAGAGCACGCTGCTCAGGCTTGCGGAAGCGTACATGCAGACATTTCCGTTGGCCAGGCCCCCGCAAAAAATTTAGAGGCATTCAGAATTCAGGAGTCCGAATTCAGAATACCCTCACAATACATTGCTCAAAAGAGAATCTGTTCATTAGTTAGGCATGATGATACGGATGAAGTCATGCTGGCTGACTGCATGCGCTATGCTCTGTCTGCAGTCTTTGACAGACGTGGCCCGCGAAGAAGCGCAACGCAGAAGGTTGCTCGAACAGCAGGGGATTGAGGAAAAGGTCATCAATCCGGATGCTGCTCAGGGCGGAAACCTGACAGTGTCGACCGGTTCCCCCGTAACCGCGTCCAAAAGTACCTCAGAAAAAAGCATTAGTGCGGGCCGGACCTCTCTCCACAGCTTCAGAACCGCGCTGCAGAAGCTCGACCAGGCTATCCGGCAGGACGAGGAGCGGCTCGCATCAAGGCGTGCACGCCTGGAATCGGAGCGCTGGGAAATCCCGAGAAGCCGAAGAAGTTCGGGCCGCAGCAGAACATCAAAGTCGGAAAGCAAGCTGCAGGAAGCAATCGATGAGCTGGAGCTCAAGCTCAAGCAACTGCGTCAGGAGAGATCCGAGACCTACGAGGCTGGGAAAAAAGCGGGCTTCCTTCCGGGCGAGCTCGACGGGAAGGGCATAATTCCGTAGAGAAGCCAAAAGCCAATACATGCAATTCCGTACGGAGTGGTGGGCAGCGACACGCCCCTCTTTGTCCTTTCGTTTCTCCACTAATAGAGGTGGCAAAGGGCCGTAATCCCGACCAAGCTCATCAATTTCAGGTTTCCGCATAACAAAAACGATAACTAAAACGAATTTGACAAGTGACAATTGTCACTTTGCTATGGTATATTTATGATTCGGAGCTTTAAGCACCGAGGCCTGAAACGGCTCTATGAACGAGGCGATCGGAGCGGGATAAGACCTGACCTGTTGGATATAGTTGAAGACATTCTTGCCCGCCTTGATAAGGCGGATATACTGCAGGCTATGAACCTTCCCGGCTATCGGATGCACTCGCTTAAAGGCGACTTAAAGGGATTGTGGGCTGTCACAGTCCGGGCCAATTGGCGCATCATTTTCCGTTTTGAAGGAAACGACGCCTTTGACGTTGAACTGATCGACTACCACTAGAAAAGGGGAGGGAAACAGCCATGCCTATGAAAAACCCGCCGCACCCCGGGGGCAGCATACGGCGGGCGTGCCTTGAGCCGTTGGGCTTGTCTGTAACCGAAGGCGCAAAAATTCTCGGCGTTACCCGGCAGGCGCTCAACAATGTCATCAATGGCAAGTCCGGCATTAGCCCCGAGATGGCTATTCGCTTATCCAAGGCATTCGGCAGCACGCCGGAAACCTGGCTGCGGATGCAGCTTGCCTACGACCTTGCAGTAGCCCGCAGGAACGAACGCAAAATCAGAGTCCGCCGCCAGCTGGTTCCGGGAGAATTACACATGCACTAATGACATTTTACTGCAAACGCATTGCACATTTCTCTAACTAAACTAAGCTAACAAAGGGCATCGTCCAGATTTCTGCAAAAATATCCTTTGTGAAGGTTGTGCCAATAACTGTGAAGAGTAGCCGTTTTAATCAGTCGACAAGCCTAAAGACTTCGTGCTTGCATGTAACTACAAATATAGCTACAGTATGGGATGATGATATACGGATGGGACGGAGCGAAAAATCGTAGCAACTTCGCCAAGCATGGTCTGGATTTTGCGGACGCTGAACAAGCGTTAACCGGGCCTTGCGTCACTTTCGTGGATAGCCGCTTCGATTATGGAGAGGTGCGGCTCATCACCTTGGGTCTACTTGCTGGTCGAGTGGTTGTAATTGCCCACGCGCCACGCGGCGAGGACACCACGCGGATTATCTCCATGAGAAAGGCAAATCGACGTGAGCAAAAAATCTATCAAAAGCGACTTGGTAAAAATTGACCGCATGAAGGATGGCGAGATTGACTATTCGGACATTCCGCCGCTCGACAAATCTTTTTTCACCAAAGCAACCGAAACATGGCCTCCGGTGAAGAAACAACTCACCATCCGCCTTGACACAGATGTGCTGAAGTGGCTGAAGGCCTACGGCAGGGGTTACCAGACGCGCATCAACCGTATTCTGCGGGCGGCCATGGAGAGTCAAAGCCCACGCCCCCGCGCACGGTCACGTTCTGCAGCAGCGCCGAAGAAGAACAGCCGGTCACGCGGCGAATTGAAGCTCGCCTGACGTTTCACAAAGGGTAGGATGAGAGAATGAGCCGAGGCTAATGGGATCATTTAATGACATCGCGGCGCGTGTTACAAATGAACGCATGGACAAAACCATCCGCAAATACACGAACTTCGACGAGATGAAGGCGGACGAGTACCGTTACTGGCAGAGCCGCCCCGTACATGAGCGTGTGGCTGCTGTGTCGGAACTCACCGAGGAGTGCTACAAACTAAAGGGGTTCAAGCCGGATGCTTTCAGATTACACAGAACTCTTGTCCATTTTGAACGCGCACCGCGTTAAGTACCTCGTTATTGCCGCTTACGCTGTAGCGATCCATGCGCAACCCCGCGCAACCAAAGACCTCGACATTCTGGTGAAGGCAGATCCTGAAAACGCGAAGGCGGTTTTTACGGCTTTGTCTGAATTCGGCGCGCCGCTGCAAGGCATGACCCCTGCCTACTTTGAGGAACCCGGCCCGTTCTTCCGCATGGGGCGGGAGCCGGTCGGCGTTGACATTTTCACGGCAATTCCGGGCGTCGAGTTTGACGCCGCATGGCCGCGCCTGGTTGAAGATGTTTTCGACGAAGAAACTGACTTGCGGGTAAACTTAATTTCCCGTGAAGATCTGCTTGCGGGGAAACGCGCGGCCGGCAGACAGCAAGATCTCGCCGACATAGAGGCAATCAAAAAGGCGGCGAAGAGCTAACAGCCGAAGCCCTCAAAAAAAAGCCACTGGAAGCCAAACCGGACGGCCTTAAGCAATAGAGCGGGCTTTTTTTTGTGAAAGCTGTAGCCCAGAGTGACCTTAACTTTGTGGCGCGCTTTCAAAGGCATCCAGCACTTTATCTACTTCGTTTGAGTCCAGAAATTCATTGACCCTCTGAATCAGCGACGGTGCATAATTGGGATCAGTGGCAAATCTGAAAGCAGAAGTTCTTAACTCCAAGGTTCGAACGGCAGGCCCATTTTTAAACTGGAGATAAAACGTTCGGCGATCAGGGGGAGCAGTATCAACAGGTCTAGTCAGATGACAAATCCAAGTGCCAGTACGAGAAGAAAACTGTCGTCTGTCTATCGGCCAGCGGGCGAAAGAATCCATAAAAACCTCCTATTTGTGTATTGCTAATAATTTTAAAGGTGATGATATATCATTTGTATCTTACCTGGCGGGGAGGGGATTTCTCCGCCCGGTGTCCCACAAAGGGTCCTTTGTGCGCCTCCTGTCTTGTGCGTTCAGAACTGCTGCCCGAAACTGAAGGAATAGTCACTAGTCCGTACCACTATGGCATGAGCCATCATCTCAATTGCGACATCGTTCATCTCGGAAACTCGCGTCTCAATCTCTCGGGCACTAACTTCAACCTTGGTCTCCTGATTTCCTGCATCGTATCGCCAATGAATAATGCTGTTCCGAAATTTGTTCAACGCTCTAGCCTTAGAAATTAGGTCCTTCGTCCTGGACACAAAGTGGGAATATGCTGCGTCGTTCTTTGCAGTCGGCACGTAGTACTCGGACAGAGATTTAACCAGCTTTTCTAGGACATCTATTTTGGCCGTGAAGGGAAGATGAGAGATCAAAGGTTTATCAAGCCCAAAGTCTCGGGGCGACACTATTAAGCTAATGAAGCTTTCGACTGCCTGCTCCATTGAGTTAAAATTAATCGTCATGTATCCAATCGCTAGAGCCTGCGCATCTGTGATGCCGCTTGCCTTCCATTTTTTCTTCATCTTTTGATTATGCACCCGCAAAACGTACCTTGCGATGTTTCAAAAAGGGTAAGTTTCAGGACGGGAACCGGCCCCTGTAAAAACAAGGCTTGCGCCGTCCCGTTTTGTTGTCCCATTATGGACGGCATGAAATACGGCTACGCTCGTGTCTCGACCGATGACCAATCCCCTGCCCTGCAACTGGACGCTCTTAAGCGAGCCGGATGCAAAACGATTTTCAAAGGCGAAGGATTATCTGGAGCGACTGCCAAGCGCCCCGCCCTACTCCATTGCCTCAAGACGTTGAAACCCGGCGACACGCTCACGGTCTGGAAGCTCGACCGGCTGGGCCGCAGCTGCGCGACTTAATAACAATACTCGACGACCTCCGCGCCCGTGGCGTGAAATTCCATTCGCTCACCGAGGCAATTGACCCGGCTACGCCAACAGGCCGCGCCATGTGGTAAATGATTGGCGTCCTCGCCGAGCTTGAGCGGAGCCTTATCAGCGAACGAACCCGCGCCGGGGTTAAAGCGGCGAAAGGCCGAGGCGTGAAATTCGGGCTCAAGCCGAAACTTTCCGTCCGGTAGATTGACTACGCCCGCAAGTTGATTGACGCCGGAGAACGTCGCGAGGATGTAGCCGCGCTCCTGAATGTGAACCGCAGCACCCTTTACCGAGCACTTGCCGGTTGTGCTTCATAGAAAGTGGCTTAGTTCCATTGCTTCGGCCCCTTGGCGTTAAGAGTGTCGATGAGCATTGCGGGCACGTACCATTCCTTACTAGTCGAATCTATTGCCCATGCCGAAATGATTGAGGCCGGACGCGAACCGTGGTGCGGATAGGAAACGCAGTGATCCGCTTGGCCTAGCTTCTTGTTCACCCAAGCTTCGGATGTTCGTTCGTTTTCCTTACCATTCTTGTCAGTTCTTAACCATTTGCATTTTGTCTTCAAGATGGTAATGGGCCGCTGTCCAGTATTTGTGATCGACACTGAGAGGGCGTGGACATATGGCGTTCCCTCGAAGGACGTGTTTGGTATCTCATCGTGATCCGCTTCGGCGTAGGTTGCCGAAATGGTGAATTCGAGAATTGTCTTTTCGCGCCGTTGCTTCCAGAGATTCAAACCAAGCGCGATCCAGCCTGATAGTGTGGAGAGCACAGGCCAGACATTGGACCATGTTAACCAAGTTGGAAATGGCATGTTGGGTATTATTCTACCACTGGCGGGAGCGCAATATTCGACCCTTTATGGTGAGTTTGCCGATTGAAGCCTTTTCTTACCCTAAACCAAAGAACCATAATGGAGTTATTATAACCACACAGACTTCAAGAGCAGGAGACCGATGAAATGAAACCATTACTGTTGACAACATGCAGTGCGGTGATCTTGTTTATCGGATATCAAGGAGCGCTAGTTCATTCGCTTACCTTTGGCCAAGAGAAAAAATCCGCCGAACAGAAGACAAACGAATCTATCAACGGGGTACGCAAAGCCGCTGAACAGGGAAACGCGGAAGCTCAATTCAACCTCGGCTTCATGTACGCTCATGGCCAAGGAGTGCCGCAAGACTACGCCGAGGCTGTCCGCTGGTACAGCAAAGCCGCCGAACAGGGAGACGCGGAATCTCAGTGCAACCTCGGCCTCATGTATGCTGAGGGGCATGGAGTGCCGCAGGACTACGCCGAAGCCGCCCGCTGGTACCGCAAAGCCGCCGAACAGGGGCTCGCAGGTGCTCAGTACAACCTCGGCCTCATATACTATGAAGGGCATGGAGTGCCGCAGGACTACGCTGAAGCCGTCCGCTGGTACCGCAAAGCCGCCGAACAGGGAGACGCGGAATCTCAGTACAACCTCGGCGTCATGTACGCCGAGGGCCAAGGAATTCCGCAAGACTACGCCGAGGCCGTCCGCTGGTACCGCAAAGCCGCCGAACAGGGAAACGCCGGCGCTCAGTACAACCTCGGCGTCATGTACGCCGAGGGCCAAGGAGTGTCGCAGGACTACGCCGAAGCCGTCCGCTGGTACCGCAAAGCCGCCGAACTGGGAGACGCGGATGCTCAGCTCAACCTCGGCGTCATGTATCGCCAGGGCCAAGGAGTGCCGCAGGACTACGCCGAGGCCGTTCGCTGGTACCGCAAAGCTGCCGAACAGGGAAACGCGGACTCTCAGTGCGAGCTCGGCCTCATGTACGCTGAGGGGCATGGAGTGCCGCAGGACTACGTGGAAGCGCATATGTGGCTAAACCTTGCAGCTTCGCGGGCCAATGGCGATTTGCAACAAAGATCAGCCACTGGGCGGGATTTAGTTGCCCGGCTGATGACCGCCAAACAGATCGCGGAGGCGCAGAGTCTGGCCCGGGAATGGAAACCAAAAAACAAGGTTAACGTCTTGGCAGGCAAATAGTCAAACATAACGTCCTTTATATGCGGCTATTGGAACCTCTCAATATTGGACGAGATCAATGCGCATATAAGAACCTTCGGCACGCTCATACGACTGCCAACTTTGCATCATCTACGATCTTGGAATTATCCACGATGAAGCGGATTCCCAAGTACAGATGTCTATGGCCTCTCAGCTGAAGTGCTTCAAGATTCAATAGAGGAAGCGAGCCGACTTTTGAATGCCTGCGCAAGGGCTATTCTGGCTTTTGGCTTCCGGCTTCTGGCTTCTCTGCAGTGCGTAATTCTTCAGTGAGTTGATTGTAGGCGTCCCTGCGGCTAATCCCTCGCTTTTTTGCGACTGACTTGAGCGCTTCGTTCCGGGAAAGTCCGGTCCCAGTCATTTCGTCCTCGAGATGCTGTCTTAACGAAGCGGGCCAGACCGATTCAACTGCGGCCGCCTCGCCGCGTTCAATGACGAGAGTAACCTCGCCCCGGATAGCCGGACGTGTCTGCAGGTTATCGAGAAGTTCGGTGAGGGTGCCGTGAAAAATCTCTTCGTGGATTTTGGTCAGTTCCCGTGCCATGGTGACACGCCGATTGCCAAGAACAGCAACCATGTCTTCCAGGGAATTAAGAAGGCGGTGCGGCGCCTCGAAGAAAATCAAGGTCGCAGGAATGGAGGCCAGTGCCTCAAGTCTGCGTCTTCGAAGCGATCCGCGCGCCGGAAGAAACCCGGCAAAGAAAAAACTGTCGGCAGGAAGACCGGATGCGGCCAGCGCGGCAGTCACAGCAGAAGGTCCGGGAACCGGAATAACCTGGATCCCTTCCTTGCGGCAGCATGACACCAATTCATATCCCGGATCCGAGACCAGCGGCATTCCCGAATCGCTCACCAGGGCAATATTCTTCCCCTTGCGCAGCATTTGAATCAGGCGCGGCGTGCGGCTTTCCTCGTTGAATTTGTGATAGCTTTCTCTCGGCGTGCCGATGCTGTAGCGCGTCAGGAGCCTGGCGGTATGGCGTGTATCCTCGCACGCGATCAGGTCGCACTCTTTCAACACACGTAAAGCCCGCAACGTGATGTCTTCCAGGTTCCCGATAGGAGTCGCAACGAGATAAAGTGTACCCATAGATTGATTGACGATTGACGATTTACGATTGACGATTTGAAAACCAGATGCTGGTCAATCGTCAATCGTCAATCGTCAATTCCCTCCTTCATTGCCTGAATCATTTCGCGGACGGCTCGTTCCATCCCCACCAGTGAAGCTCTGCCGATGATGTTGTGGCCGATGTTTAATTCCTCGATTTGCGGAATTTCAGAGATGAGCCGCACATTGCGATAAGTCAGACCGTGCCCCGCCAGTATCTTGAGGCCCTTCTTTTCACCGCGTTCGGCAGCCTGAACAAGCCTGGTCAGCTCCCGCTTAAGAATCGGCCCCGCCATGTCTGGACTTTTCGGCGACGCTTCCGAGTACGCTCGCGTGTTCAATTCAATCATCATGGAGCCGATTTCTGCGGCAGCATCCACCTGTTCCGGATCGGGATCGATAAAGAGACTGGCCTGAATGCCTCCTTTGACCAGAGCCTTAACTGCCTTCGCCACTGCATCCTGGTTCTCCAGAATATTCAGTCCCCCTTCGGTCGTGATCTCTCTTTCCTTCTCCGGGACGAGCGTCGACTGGTCCGGCTTCAGCTCAAGCGCGATCTTCAGCATTTCGGTGGTTGCGGCCATTTCCATATTGAGCCGGGTTGTTACGGTTTCGCGCAGGCGACGCACATCGGAATCCTGAATGTGACGCCGGTCGCCGCGCAGATGTACGGTGATTCCGTCGGCGCCGGCGAGTTCGGCCAGGATCGCCGCGGCTACCGGATCCGGTTCCAAGGCTTTACGGGCTTGACGAATGGTCGCGATGTGATCGATGTTCACTCCTAACTTGGTCATAGCAGCCCTCTTGAATTACGAATGACGAATTACGAATGACGAATTAAATTGTAATACGAAATGATACCTCATGAATGGACTCGACGTATGTTTCAATTCGTCATTCGTCATTCGTAATTCTTAATTCCGTATTCAGGCGCTGCAAGCGGGCCAGCACCTTTTCTCGCCCCAGCACCTGCATAACTTCGAATAAGCCCGGGGCGACCCCTTGCCCAGTAAGCCCGACTCTCAGCGCGTTAATCAAAAGCCCCGCTTTGACACCTTCCTGGTCTGCGAGGTCTCTCAGTATTTTCTCCGTTGACTGCAGAGTGAATGCGGCATCTTCCCGATAAAGCCCGAGCAGCGCAGGAATCAAATTCTTGAGTCTGGGATCGCCCAGAAATTTATCGGCGGATGCCTTGTCATAGGCAAAATCATCTGTAAAGAATGCCCGGAAGACCGTGCTGAAATCGCTCAATTTCTTTGCACGGCTTCTTAAAAGATCCAGAATCGAATCCAGGTTTGACGTGGTTGCGTTCTGGTCGTTCCACAAAATGGAAGACTTCAACTCCCCGACAACCATTTGACGCAAATGTTCGCGAGAAGCGTTCCGAATATACTGGCTATTAAACCATTCCAGCTTCTCGAGTCCAAATACGGCGTTTGTCTTTCCGACACCTTGAAGCGAAAAAAGCTCGATCAACTCCCGCCGGCTAAGCACCTCGCGATCATCGCCCGGAGACCATCCGAGGAGAGACAGAAAGTTGAAGAAGGCATCGGGCAGGTAGCCCATTTCGGCATAAGCCATGACGGAAGTTGCGCCATGACGTTTCGAGAGGCGCTGCTTATCGGGTCCCAGGATGAGCGGCAGATGAGCAAACTCGGGGAGGGGAGCACCGGCCGCATTGTACAGAAGAATCTGCTTTGGCGTATTGGAAATGTGGTCCGCGCCGCGGATCACATGGGTTATGCGCAAATCCAGGTCGTCGACCACAACTCCCAGGTGATAAGTGGGAATTCCGTCGGTTCTCAACAGAACGAAATCTTCCAGGTTTGAATTGTCGACCTCGATCGCTCCGAAAACCAGATCCTGAAACGAAGTCTTATCCTGGGGGATCCGGAAGCGTATAGCGTATGGTTCCCCAGCCGCAACGCGGGTTGCGGACTGCTCCGCGCTCAGGGCGACGCAGGAGTGTTCACCGGATTGCCGCCAGGTTTTTTCCGGCAAAACCTTCGGGCTTGCGCTTTCTTCCATTTTGCAGAAGCATCGATAAGCGCTTCCCTTTTCGATCAGGACGGCGGCGAATTCGCGGTATCGCTGGATTCGCTGCGACTGGAAAAATGGACCTTCGTCCCAATCGAGTCCCAGCCAGCGCAAACCCTGCAATATGCCTCCGACCATTTCTTCCGAGGATCGGGCATAGTCGGTGTCCTCGATCCGCAGGATGAATTTGCCACCGCAATGACGCGCGAACAGCCAGTTGAATAGCGCTGTGCGCGCCCCTCCCACATGAAGATACCCGGTGGGACTGGGAGCGAATCGTACGCGAACCTCTTCATCCTGAGCCATCGCGAGCCTCGAAAAACCTAAAGCTTATCACAAGAAGAAGGCAGAAAGAGCAAGAAGCCCGCAGCTTGAACCTGGATTCAGCAAAAGGAAAGTGGTTGAAGCCCCATTCCAATCTAAACGCGGACCTACGCTGACTTACGCTGACCTACGCGGGCACAAACCTCTCCTCATTATCCGGGTCAGCGTGCGTCCGCGTCTGTCTGCGTTCATCAGCGTGTTCTTCCTTTATCCCTAATTCCATACTTCGCTTCTCATAGATGGCTTGGCTTATTTGGATACAGCCTGGCCGAGGCTCAACATGTTGGCAAAAATCCGGAAGGCCCCGGGGACTCCCGCCGGGAGCTGACGGAACCATGCATAGGCCGTATAGATGTAATGACCTTTGCCGTACTGCGTGTACAGCATCCCGCCATTTTGCGGCTTGTCGCCGGGGTCATTTCCTGAAAGAAGGGCTTCGCAATGCGAATCCCATGTGTTCATGAAATAGAGTCCCCGTTCCTGCACCCACCCGCTGAAATCGGCTTCCGTGATTTTATTCGGCCGGCTGAATACGGGGTTTCCCGGGGCCAGAATTTTGACTGGAGAATCCTCGACCGTGATTCGATCCGACTCGGAAACGCTCATCGGGTAGGGACCGAAAAGAAATGGTGACCCCGTGCTGCCGCGGGCGGGTCTGCCCTCGGGGCGAACATATTGCACGATCAGCGTGCCACCGCGATGGACATAATCCAGAAGACGGCCATTGTTGGCCCGCAAATCGTCATTCACGTTGTAGGCTCGAATGCCGGTCACAATCACCGGGAACCGGCCAAGATCGCCAAAGGCCAGATCGGCGGCCGAAAGCATCTGGACCTTGACTCCAAGTTGTTCGAGAGCGCCCGGAACATCATCGCCGGCTCCAGGGATATATCCAACAGTCAGGTTCGGCGCAGTTTTCACCTCGAATCTTTCGATGGTTGATTCCGCGGGGAAATAGAAATTCCGGGTCCAGTTCTCCGGGTAGGAAATTGCATGATACCCCTGCCGGAATTCCTGCCCGTTGACAATGGCAACTGCTTGAACAGTATAGTTTCCTGCTTTTGCAGCTACCGGGATTTCAATGACAAAATTCGTTGTGAAACTCTCTCCTTTTCGCGAAAGCTTGAATTCCGTCACAGCGGGTTGAACCTTCCACCCCATCCCTGAATCGAGCTTCAGTGTGCCAAGCGTCTCGCCCTTTTGATTGTTCAACACAGTTACCCGAAATTTGGATTGCCCGGTATGCGAGCTGATGGGAATGATCTGAAATTCCGGGTCCATCAGAACCGAAATCGCTGGGACAATTTGGAACTGCACAAAATCGGATCCCCGCAACGGACTGCCCGCCTGCGCCTGAACCGCGGCTTGAATTGGGACCAGAACGTTCTGGTAGAGGTAAGCGGCTTGTGCACTGATTTCAGGTTTTCCGAAAGGCGAAAATTGGTCATCTGTTTGGCGCATTTTGTAGCGCGCATCCGTCCGATTCTCCAAGTACCAGAATGGTTCAGTCGGCTTTTCATCCAGCGGAATGTCAACGGAAAACTTCATTGCTCTTTCCGGTGTCGGTGGAGCATTGCTGCCCCCTCCCAATCCTCCGCCGGATCGTGGGCCACCGAAGGCTATGGAACTCAGATTTACGGCCTCTGATCCACGATTGTAGAAATATGCTGTAATCGACTGCTTCTCCCCGGGTATACCGGTCACATCATCGGTTCTGGCAACGAAATAGATTCCCAAAACAGCGCTCAGTGCATTTTGAAAATCTGTCAGTTTGCTGTGGAGCGCATCCAGAAGAACCTTTTTCGTGAACGCGGAAACCGAGGAGCTTTCCACTTTCCGAATCGTGTCGTTTAGAATCAGAATACCCTCGGAGACTGCCGGCGCGTTCTTTTCCGGGGATGAGACCTGGAATGACTGCAACGCCTTCTCTGCTGTCTGCTCCGCGGCGGAAAGGTCCGCTCGAAGAAACGGAACACTCCCAATTTCGTCGCCTGCGAGCTCGAGGATCGCCATCAGTGAGGTATCAACGGAATCGAAAAAGCTGTCTTCCTTCGCCTTCACTCCGACAGATGATTCCTCCAGTTTGAAATATTCATAGGAACGTCCGGGCAATGCATTGGGTTCGCCGTCTCCCTGCGAGCGATGTTTGCTGTATCCCTCGGATCCGATTTCCCGGTACGAACGCCCGAGGACTGGATCATAATCTCCAACAGGCACCCGAACCGTCCAGCCCGCTGTGCCTCCTTCGGGATTTGCCGCCATCGGACCCATCGGGCTGCTGATATACAGTTTTTTTGCTTTCCAAGGGCCTAGGCCGCTGCTGAGTTGATCCGGGAAACTCTTCGGATCTGCGGCGGCACGAAAGGCCTCCCTCGTTAGTATTCCGGCTGCCTGATGATGGCCATGTCCATCGGCTGGACTGCCCTGGAATCTGGAAATGATTATCGACGGCCGCCACTGGCGGATAAAGCGAACCATTTCGCCCAGGGTTGTATCATGCCCCCATTTGGACAGCGTTTCCTCCGCCGTTTTTGAGAATCCGAAATCCACAACATTTCCGAAATAGAGCTCCGATCCGTAATACTTGCACGCTTCGAGCAGTTCACCCGTGCGGACCAATCCCAACTCCTCGTATTTTTCACTTCCTAGAATGTTCTGCCCTCCTTCCCCGCGAGTCAGGCAAAAGAGGGCGGTTTGCGCATGGAATTTGCGGGACAGCCACGTAAGGGTGCCGGAGCTTTCGTCATCAGGATGTGCAGTCGTATGAAGCACCCTGACGTAAACAGGAAGTTTGGCAAGGGCGGAGAGAGTTCCTGCGGTCCCCCGCTCTTCCGGAAGAGGATAGGTGTCGCGATTGCCCGCCTGCGAGGCCGAAAGAGCAAGCAACAATAACAGAGAGATGACCCATATGCGTGTTTTCATTCAACACCTCTATTCAGGCTGTCTTTTAGGCCCGAAGGGCCGAAAGTGAATAGCCCCGGCCGTAGGCCGGGGTTAGCCGAGTTTAGCAGTGAGCGCCGAAGGCGCGGCACTAAATACCTACGAATTTATTCTATCCAAATAGTGTCGCGCCTTCAGCGCTCATCTTTTCCTCTCTCTTATCCCGGCCTGACGGCCGGGCCTATTTACTGCCGGTCCTTCGGACCTGATCGCGTGTGAATTCCGGCTTAAAGCCGAAGCACACGATGTGCAAAACTTCCGAGGTCCATCGCGGCGCGAATGTCATCCAGTACGGAGGAGCCGTGGCGGGCGAGAAAGTGATGAATGCCCAGTTCCCGTTCCTGCAGGTTCTGATACGGATAGCAGTTGTTGAGCAATAAATCGATAATCCCTAAGGTCGAGGAATTTCGAATTCCTTCGAAACGGATTACCTGCGATTTCAGATGCTGCACATTGTGCAGGATTTTTCGTCTGGCCGTTTCGAGCGCTTGCGCCAGGGGTGGCTCAACCGCCTGCATGTCCGGCTTCACTTCCGTCAATATCTGATCTAAATGCTCCCCCAATTTATCCAGAGTCGCGGCTGCTTTTGAAAAATCCGCGTTCTGCACGGTCTTTTCTGCAAGGATCTGCTTCCCGTGAAAGCAGTCCTGAACTCCGACTCCCAGCCGGTCCATTTCAGCGCCAACTTCGGGTTCGACAAGAGTAAGGCTGTGGCGCGGCCATATCACGGGCATTGGACAATCGAACATCTCATACAGCGCTTCAATTTGCGCAAAATAAGCCACCTCGGATGAGCCGCCCACATACGCAACGGTCGGAAACAGATGATCCTGCACCAGGGGGCGAAGCAGGACATTAGGACTGAATCTCTCGGGCGTACCCGCTGCTGCATCCAATAACTCGTCAAGTCCGCATGTGCGGTCGGTATTCTTCAATCGGAAACGGGAGTCCTTTCGTTCGAGCGCGCGTCTTTCGCCGTCCTTCGTCAAAAAAAGAACGGTCGAATTTTCAAGGACTTTGACCTGAGAATGAAATCCGGACTGCTCAAGTTGCTGATTCCTTTGAAGCAGCGCGTTGCGAACTGCATCTTCCTTTTGAAGTGCTGTCTGAAATACCGCGGACGCCAGACGTTTGGCTTCGGCATCCTGGGGATTAAACAATATCAACCCGGATCCCGGGAGAATCCGGAGCAGAAGCTCGGCGAACGATTGTGCAAGCGTGGCCCCGGACCTGTACGTGGATTCGAGCTGAAGTTTTAATCCCGGTTTTTCATCACTATCGGGAAAATGACTGAGGTAATTCTGCACCGCCTCCCGGATTGCCTCCGGCAGCGGGATGGATCCGACGGAACATGCCGGCGGTTCTTCGGAAAAGATACTTCGGAAGTCAATGTTTTCCAGGGACGAATTCGGATTAAGCACGGTTCGGAGAGTCACTTCTCGCAGATCGTGGTCCTCCGTATCCATCCAGAAGATTGGGATAGCTCTGAATCCTCGTTTCTTGAGTTCTCCGGCAATCTGAATTGCCGTTAAGGCTTTGTAAATCGTATAGAGCGGTCCGGTGAAAAATCCGACCTGTTGGCCGGTGAGGATGGCAACGGAGTCCGGATTTCTCAATGCGCTTATCTGGCCCAGCGTAGTGGCGTCACACCCGTATCCTTTGTTTTGCCGTTCGAGAATGGAGGCAATTTCTTCCCTGGGGAATTGTGCATCCTTGATCCTGCCTCGAGCGGCGTTTTCAAGGCCTTCCATTGTCGGGGCATACTGGTAGAAACGCAATGCGGCGGGTGACGATTCGAGATAGCTCAAGAAGAGTGCTGATTGGCGGGGAATCGCGTGGAAGGGGATATCGGAGATGTGTGCCATATCAGTCGCCAGTCGTCAGTCGCCAGTCGTCAGTCGCCAGTCGCCAATTATCAGCGGGTCGAATGATTGATGCCGGATAACCAATCGCTTAATTTATTCCTCCACAGCTATAAGCCACGGATCCCACTGACGACTGACGACTAACAACTGACGACTATTTTTTGTATTTTCGCTCACGGTAGTTGGTGGAGCGGACGCCCGCCAGATCAAGCAGGGCTTCAACTTTATTCGGCAGTCCAAACAGATTGATAAAGCCCTCCGCCTCCTTCTGGTTGTAGACACTGTCTTCCGCGAACGTTGCCAGATCTTCGCGGTATAGCGAATACGGCGATTTCCTTCCTGCCGTGATCACATTTCCTTTATACAGTTTCAACCGCGCGGTTCCGGTGACGCGATTCTGGATTGTGTCGATAAACGCATCCATTGCGTACCGCAGTGGAGTAAACCATTGGCCGTTGTATACGAGTTCAGCGTATTTTCCCGCAAGGATGTCCTTATAGTGCAGCGTGGCCTTATCCAACGTAAGGCTTTCCAATTCGCGGTGTGCAATCAGGAGCAGTGTTCCGCCCGGAGTTTCATAAACTCCACGTGATTTCATGCCCACAAGCCGGTTTTCAACAAGATCGACACGGCCGACGCCATGAGCTCCTCCGATGCGGTTGAGGGTTTCGACGATCTCCACCGGGCCCAGCTTGCGGCCGTCGACCGCGGTCGGGTTTCCATTTTCGAAATCGATCTCGACGTATTGTGGCTTGTCCGGAGCTTTTTCGGGCGAAACTGTCAGAACGTACATGCTTTCTTCGGGCTCTGCCCATGGATTTTCCAGAATCCCGCCCTCGTGACTCAAATGCCACAGATTCCTGTCTTCGCTGTAAATCTTCTCCTTGGTCGCCGTGATCGGAACCTTCCGGTCCTGCGCGTAGTCGATTTCATCCTCGCGGGATTTGAGGTCCCATTCACGCCAGGGCGCGATGATGCGCAATTTCGGATTGAGCGACTTATAGGTCAGCTCGAATCGCACCTGATCATTCCCCTTGCCGGTGCAGCCATGGGAAACCGCATCCGCGCCTTCCTGCTCGGCGATTTCCACCTGTCTTCTTGCGATCAGCGGCCGGGCAAAGGAAGTCCCCAGCAGGTATTTCCTTTCATAAATCGCTCCCGCTCTCAATGTGGGAAAAACGAACTCGCAGATAAATTCTTCGCGGAGGTCCTCAATGATGCATTTGGAAGCCCCGGTCCTTATTGCCTTCTCTTCCAATCCCTTCAGTTCGCTCCCTTGCCCGATGTCGGCCGCAAAGGCTATCACTTCCGCACCATAATTATCTTTCAACCAGGGAATGATGATGGAAGTATCCAAACCTCCGCTGTAAGCCAGTACAACTTTCTTTGCCTTTGCACTCATTACCAATTCTCCAATTACCCCTCTTGGGGGCCTAATGCTGTAACCAATCGCTTCAGGTCTGCGGCCTTGTCTTTGGAGCAGACAAGCACCTTGCCGTAGGCTTGGACAACAATCAAATTTGATACTCCGAAGGTTGCCACCATATCATCCTGGGAATAGATGATGCAGCCGCTCGAATCAAGCGAGACGTGAGTTCCTTGTGCGATGTTGCCCATGGAATCGGGAGGAAGCGCTCTTTCCAAAGAAGCCCAGTTCCCGATGTCGTCCCAGATGAATTGTGCAGGAACCAGCCGCAACCCGGAGGTTTTTTCCATTATTCCAAAATCAATCGAGATTCGGGGGATGGACGAGAAAATCCTGCCGATCTCAGAATCGGATCCATCCTTTCCCAAAAGAAGCCGTATTTCGCACAGCTTCGCATAGGTCTCGGGCATGTGTTTTTGGAAAAGGTTGAGCAAGGTCCTGATTTTCCAGAGGAACATTCCGCTGTTCCAGAAATAATTCCCGGAAGCAACAAATTGGGACGCGGCGGCAGCATCGGGTTTTTCTACGAAACGAACCACAGGCCATGCGTCCGAGCGAACTGCAGGTTTTTCGGCCAGGACGTATCCATACCCCGTCTCCGGACGGGTGGGTGGTATACCGAAAACGACACCGGCGGTTCCTTCAAGGTTCTCGATCCCGCTTCGCACAGTTTTTTGATAAGCAGAGGGATCGCTTATAAAATGGTCCGCGGGAAGGGCAAGCATAACTGCTTCCGGGTCTCGCCGCTCGATGTGAAGCGCGCAAAATCCGATGCATGCTGATGTGTCTCGCCCGACGGGCTCCACGATGAAGTTTTCAGCAGGAATTTGAGGAAGCTGCCGCCGCGCAGTATCGACATGCGCGGCGCCGATCGAAATCAATACTCTTTCAAGAGGGACGATCGGTTCAATTCGTGAAACAGTGTCCTGGATCAGAGAACTGGATCCTAAGAGCCGGATGAACGGTTTTGGAAGATGGTTCGCGCTTAACGGCCAGAATCTTTCCCCTCTTCCTCCCGCCATCACCACCGCAAAAAGTTCCGCCATTTTTATCGCCCGCCTGTATGCCTCAAGGGGTGGTAATTTTAATGGAGACTGCTTCATTTTCCTATGGAAAAACGCCACGGATTCCACGGCACATTGAACATGTGGGGACGGCTCTCCAGAGCCGTCCCGCCCGAGCGATCATGGGACTGAAAACCCGGACGGGTCTCCAGACCCGTCCGCACATGTTTTATCAATTTTTTGAGACAGCCTCTCGAAAGATACATGCGCAAATAAAAGCTTGCTGAAAAAGCAAGAAGCTGAACTTTTGTTATCACGGATTTCACGAATTAAAATTGGTGGAATCCGTTGTGTTCCTACAGTATTACCCGCGAAAAGTGATAGCAGAATGACAGGGTTTGCACGGCAGCTTTGAATTTCTGCGTGAACGACAGTCGAACAGCGGTCGGATGCGTGTGGGTCAAAAACGGCACAATAAGCAGATGAGAATCTTGAATTTTTTGGTGCAGCTCGACGCTCTCTGCCGCAGGAATCAGATCGTCGTGGGCTCCGTGAATGAGGAATACAGGGCATGAGATTTTGCTCAGCACCGCCTCAGGATCGATCTGAGGGTAAATGTTCGAGATCAAGTGGTCCTCAATTCTCTTTGTAAGTTCCGGGTCCGACTGCGTCTCCGGCATGGTCGCCAGCGCATACCAACGCGCTCCCTCAGCTGTTAAACCGGGATCGGCGGGCGGGACCTTCTTTTCAAGCAAAAGGCTGTCGAGCACGTTGTGCAGAAAAAGGCGATCCTTTGACTCGGCAACCATATTTAAAGCCGAAAGCATCACAATCCATTTGGCATAAAACCTGGTCGGATAGCCCTTGGTTTCTGAGGAATTCGGCGCGGCGGCAAACCAATCCTTCGTGCAGCGAATCAGGCTGCAATACGGTCCGACGGCGACTACGAATCCGACTTTGTTCTGGACCTCCGGCCTCGCGGCAGCGATTAGGGCAAGTGTTCCCGAGAAGGAAATTCCGGCGAGCCCGGTTTTTTGAATTTTTTCTCCTCCCTCCAGGCCAGGTGCTTGCCTGTACCAGAATAAAATCTGATCGATCGGTTCCGCTGTGATTTGAAACTCCCGGAATTCCCGGACGTCGGGAGTGATAACCATCAATCCCTGGTCTGCCAATGAACGTGACAATGCAACAAGGCTTGGATGGTGACACCCGAGCTCACTCAGTCCGGCCACAAGGATGACGGCCCTGGTGGGCGCCGAATTTGCGGGACGATAGACCAGTGCTTCATATTCCCGACCGCCGAACGTGCGGTTAATCCTGGTCTCTCTAATCTCGAGATCTTTCCCGCTTGCGCCGGATGCCAGTTTTTGCAGGGACCATGCAAAGCGGATGGAAAAGATTGAACGGTTTATTGGCTTCCAGCACAGAACGCAGGCCAGAAGAATCGCAGCACTAATCCCTAATTTCCATTTTCTCCGTCCTGGAGGCATCCTGGCAACTCACTTCAAAGGAGTGCATTATAGTCCGACGTTATCGAGTATGCTATCTTTGGGGACGTCTCCCCATTTCGTCTGGTTCACAGACGAAATAGGGAGGCGCCCCCAAACTGACAACGGGAGGAATCATGCTGAGCTTGCGCGAGCTCCGGCGGGCAGCCCGAATTATCCAGGAACGGTTTTCAGGCGCGACGCTCCGGCGGGTGGTGCAGCCTGGCGAGCTGGATCTGGTATTGGTTTTTGAAAAGCCGACGGGCAAATCGCATGTTCTGATTTCGAGCAGACCGGAATATGCACGAATATGCCTGACCAGCGCGGCGGAACCGACAAATTCTCCCGGTTCCTTTTTCGAATATACCCGGGCCCATCTTCCGGGCGCCTCTTTGTCGGGAATCGAAATTTCAAAAGAGAACCGGCAAATCGGTTTGCGCCTGAAGAAGGGTTCGGAGAGCTTCTCCTTAATTCTTTCCATTCTCGGCGCGCGCAGCAATCTCTATTTACTGGATGCTGAAGGTAAAATTCTCCATTCGATGCGCCCGCTGGACGAGACCCGGCATGAGCTAAAAATAGGGGAACCCTGGACCGATCCACGTGGTTTCGCACCCACGGAAGGGATCGATCGTTGGGAAGACCTGTCCGACGAAGAACACCTCGACGCGATCGGAGAGTTCTATAATCGGGAGGAGCGAAGGAATAAGGCGGAGCTGCTGGCGCGTAGAATTGAACAGGCTCTTAAGAAGGAAAGGGCATTTCTGGACCGTAAAGCGATAAACCTGCAGGAAGACCTTGGACAAGCCAGACAGGCGGAGCGGCACAGACACTTAGGGGAATTGCTTAAAAACGTGCTGCACACCATCCGGCCAGGCGATGAGATGACAAGAGTAACGGATTATCAGACAGGAGAAGTTTTTGAGATTCCGCTGGATCCGAGGCTCTCGCCGGTTGACAACCTCGAATCCTATTTTGTCCGTTATCAGAAGGAGTCAAGGGGCGTAAAGATGATAGAGCAGCAGCTGGCGGAGCTTGAATCTTCGCGGGCGGAAATTGATTCAATGATGCGGCAGCTGGAGGGGGCGTTCCATGGCGAGGAGTTCGAAATTCAGAAACTGGAAAACCTGGCATTACAGCCGAAGATTCTGCGACTGATCCAACGGCAGCCTCGCAAACGGAAATCCGGCCCATCGCCGGTCAAGCCGGCTCAGAAGAAGGAAATCCCGGCCCGCCTCCTTCCCAAACGATATAGGACTCAAGATGGGCTGGAAATCTGGGTTGGGCGAAGCGATGAGGGGAACGATTACCTCACGACACGTCTGGCACGCGGCAATGATCTGTTTTTTCATCTGGAGGGATATCCGGGCAGCCACGTCGTCTTGCGCACGGAAGGCCGGCCGGACCCGCCTCCCAGGTCACTTTTGGATGCCTGTGAGTTAGCCGTGCATTTTTCGAAAATGAAAAGCGCCGGCAGCGCGGAAGTTCATATGGCTCACATAAAGGATGTGAAGAAGCCCAAGGGAGCAAAGCCTGGCCTCGTGTATGTCCGGAGCGGCAAAACGGTCCACTTAAGACGCGATCCCAAGCGGTTACAGAATATTTTGGCTTCGCGACTGGATTCGTGATAAGTCGGCAGTAGGCAGTGGCCAGTCGGCAGTCGGTTCGGGAGCAAAGTGCTATGCAAGAATCGGAAAGCGAAAAGAGGCGGATCGCTTGCATCAAATGCCGGTATTACCTGGTGACCTGGGATGTTCATCTGCCCTATGGGTGCCGGGCGCACGGATTTAAAACGCATCGCAACCCGGCGGTAGTCGTTTACGAAAGTTCCGGGATCGAATGCCAGCTGTTCGAACCCAAGAAGACCTAAGATTTGCAAATGTTGACTGTTGGCTGCCGACTGCCGTAACATAAACACTCCGGCTCAATGAGCCGTGACGGGCCTCGGGCCCTGTGCAATATAACCCTCGAACCATGTCAGGTCCGGAAGGAAGCAGCATTAAGAGGTCAACTATATGTGCAACAGGTTCCCCGAGGCTCGACCCATCTTTTTATGCAATATCAAGTTCTTGCTCGCAAATGGCGTCCCCGAAATTTTCATGAACTCGTAGGACAGGAGTACGTCTCCCGCACTCTGCTCAATGCATTGCAAAGCGGCCGCGTTGCGCACGCATTCCTTTTCTCGGGACCCCGCGGAAGCGGAAAGACGACAACGGCACGAATTCTGGCCAAGGCATTAAACTGCTACGGCGGCAACGCGGGCGAACCGTGCAGCAGCTGTGTCGCCTGCACGGAAATCGCGGCCGGTAATTGTATGGATGTTCTCGAAATCGACGCGGCTTCCAACCGCGGTATCGATGAGATTCGGGAATTGAAGGAGAAGGCCAGGTATAATCCGGCTCGCGACAAGCACAAAATTTTTATTATCGATGAAGTGCACATGCTCACGCCTGAAGCCTTCAATGCTTTGTTGAAGACATTGGAGGAGCCGCCGCCGCACGTCGTCTTTATCCTCGCGACGACGGAGTATCACAAAATTCCCGCAACGATCCTGTCGCGCTGCCAGCAATACAGTTTCAAACTGATTCAATACCCGCTGATTCTGGCGCGTCTGCGCGAAATTGCAGAAGCCGAAGGCATTCAGATCAGCAACAGCGCTCTTGAGCAGGTGGTTTTCTCCAGCGGCGGAAGCATGCGGGATGCCATGTCCGCTCTCGACCAGGTCATTGCTTTCAGCGGCAACGAAGTGCGGGATGAAGACGTGACGACGCTGCTCGGATTGGTGGCGCCCAGAGTTCTGAGTCAAACAGTGCACGCAATTGCCGCAAACGATTTGCCGGCTATTCTGAAGATTGTTGGCGATCTCGTGGAGGCCGGACAAGACCTGACCAACTTCTGCAGGCGGCTTTTGGGCCAATTCCGTAATCTTATGGTTTTGAAGGCTGGAATTGCAGATCCCGCGCTTTTGGGTATTCCGGGAAGTCTTCTCCCCGACCTTCGGGAACAGGCGGACCTTTTCTCGCGCGAGGACCTGCTGAGGCTGTTTGACGGGTTCCAGAAAATCGAGACGGGGATGAAATACGCGACCCAGGTCCGGTTTCAGCTGGAAATGGGACTGATTGAGCTTGCGCACCTTGCACGCTTGCGGCCGCTCGAGGATCTTATTGCCGAGTTGTCGGCAAATGCGGGGAAAGGAGACGATCTCCTTCCTGATAAGCAATCCAATATTGCCGCCCGGGAATTTCAGACGCCGAGCCCGATCCCGAAATCTGCAAATTCGCTAACACCCAAAGCTGAGTCGAACCGATCAACCGGACGCAACCACTCGAATTCCCCTCCTCCTCTGGAGAGCAAAACCTCCGTGCCTCAAGAGTCGCGGGAGTTTCTGCTCAAAATTGCAGGCGCTGTTGGGAGGGAGTCGCTCGAATCCTGTCTCCAGAGTCTCGCCGGAGCCCGGCTCCAGGGTGAGGAAGTGATACTCGATCCGGGAAACACCGGTGAGTTTGTCCGCCGACAGATCAAAGAGAATATTTCCATCATCGCGCAAGCTGCGTCGAAAATAGCGGGGACCAAAGTTTCGGTGACCCTCAGTCAACAGGCGCCGAAAACCGCCCCAAACCAAGCGCTGAAGGAAAATCCATTTTCGGAAGATGAACTTCTGGAGAAAGCGAAACGAGAACCGGTCGTAAAATCTTTCCTTGATGTTTTCCCCGGTCCGGTCAAGGCCGAAAAAATAGATTCATGAGCGACTACGCGGAGCCAATCGAGAAACTGATCGACGAATTCCGCAAACTTCCGGGAATAGGTCCGAAGAGCGCTCAGCGATTAGCATACAGCGTCTTGCGCCGCTCCAGGGAAGATGCGGAACGGCTGAGCCGAGCTATTTTAGAGGTCAAGGAAAAGATTCTGTACTGTTCCCGATGCAATAATTTCTCGGATCGGGATCCCTGCTACTACTGCAATAACACTGCCCGATCGGGCGAAACGATCTGTGTGGTTGAAGAGCCCAACGACATTCTCGCAATTGAAAAAACCAGGGAATATCATGGGCAGTACCATGTTTTGCATGGAGTCCTTTCGCCGATCAATGGAGTCGGTCCCGAAGACCTCATGCTCAAGAACCTTCTGGAGCGGTTAAGGGAAGGGAATGTGCGTGAGATTATTGTGGCGACCAACCCGAATGTTGAAGGGGAGGCGACGGCAATCTATCTTGCCAAGCTTCTGAAGCCGATTGGCGTCAAGGTAAGCCGCATCGCGCTGGGCGTGCCGGTGGGCAGTGATCTGGAGTTTGCGGATGAAATGACGATGTCCAAAGCCCTCGAACACCGCCATGAACTGTAATGACGAATTACGAATGACGAATTACGAATTGGGGAATAACCGGGGGTTTGCAGTCAATTCGTCATTCGTCATTCGTAATTCGTAATTCCCCTTCGATCCAGACTTCGCCGTCTTGGTAAAATTCCTTTTTCCAGATCGGAACGATTTTTTTGATCGTGTCGATCGCAAACCGGCATGCGTCGAACGCGGCTTCCTGGAACATCTCCTTGAGAGACTGCCAGGCTGCTTACAGAGCAAGCCGAGGTCTTTGGGGTGGTATTTGAAAATAGGCCGCAGAAGCTTGGGGATGGTGAAAACAAACTGTAAGTGGCCGACTTGTTCGAGAATATGAGTGTCGAGCCATTCGGCGAAAAGAAGGCGTACAGAAGTTCCTCTTTCCGGGGGACCTGGGTATTGGCCGCTTTGCCAAGATAGGCATCCCATCCCCTGAAATCATGGCTCCCTTTGCGGGGGTGGTGGAGATTGCCGGAGGAGTGCTTCTCCTCGCGGGCTTTCTTACCCGACTGGCAGCTATTCCGCTCATCTTAAACATGCTGGTTGCGATAACAACAACCAAAATTCCTATTCTACAGAAAAGTGGTTTTTGGGCCATGGCACACGAGGCCCGGGTCGATTATGCAATGCTCTTGGGCTGCATATTACTCCTCATTGTGGGGCCAGGAACGTGGTCACTCGATACCGGGCTGACAAGGGGCGCAGAGCACTCGGATGGATAGCCCCGGAAGAATCGAGACAAACAATCAAGGTAGAAAAGAAATGAACGGTGTTAACCCCGACTACGTGATTTATCAATTTGCCGATCTAAGAAATGCAATCAGCTTTTTTTAACGCCAATAATAAAGGCGCTGTTCCGGGTGCCATGATAGAAGCCATGCAGGACTACACCTAATTCGTTGTGGAAACTGCCCAAACTGGCGGAGCCACCGCTCTCACAGCACTTCTCCTAAATGCTTATAATTGGACGAAATCATATTAAATACCTCATCCATACGCCCGCTTAACATCATTTTCCCTATGTATAAAGAATAGCCTTTCATCTGGTCAAATTCCAGTTTAGGGGGCATGGCAAGAGCATTCGGGTCTGTCCACACCGTAATTAATACGGGGCCATCCTGTTGAAATGCCTTCTCTATCCCTGGTTTCACCTCATCTGGGCTATTAATGGTAATACCAAACATTCCCATTGCTTCGGCTATTTTTGTGAAGTCCGGGTTCAGCATATCCGTTTCCAGATCAGGAATCCCAGCTACCTCCATTTCCAGTTTTACCATTCCCAGCGAGCGGTTGTTAAAAACAATGACCTTCACGGGTAATTTATATTGGACAATGGTCATGAGGTCGCCCAACATCATCGACAGGCCTCCGTCGCCACAGAATGCAATTACTTGTTGACCAGGACGGGCAAGCGCAGCACCAATAGCTTGGGGCATCGCATTTGCCATAGATCCATGATTGAATGAACCTAGCATTATTCGTCCGCCCGTTCCCTCAATGTAGCGTGCTGCCCAAACACAACACATTCCGGTATCTACTGTGAATATGGCGTCTTTGTCAGCCAATTCATTAATCACCGACGCGACAAATTCAGGATGAATTGCATTTGGCTTCCCTGGATCCTCAACATAAATCAATAATTTCTTTTTGACTTCTTTATAAAACTCCAATTGCTGAGTAAGGAAAGAACTATCGTCCTTCATTGAAATCATAGGTAGGAGCGCCTGCAAAGTGTCTTTCACGTCACCGCAAAGTCCCCTGTCGAGTTTCGCCCTTCGCCCCAGGCTTTCAGGGTTAATGTCAATTTGTACAATTTTATTTTGAACTGGCATGAAGGGCGTATAAGGAAAATCTGTTCCCAATAATACCAGCAAATCACATTCGTGCATGCTATGGTAAGCCGATGGAATTCCAAGCAAACCGGTAAGACCCACTTCATAAGGATTGTCATACTGAATAGCCATTTTCCCTTTGTACGAATAAGCCACCGGGGCCTTTAGCTTTTTGGCCAGCTGAATAATTTCGTCATGCGCCTCCGCAGCGCCCAGTCCGCAAAAAATAGTAACCTTTTTGTGCGAGTTCAATAATTCGGACAGTTGCAAAAGATCATCTTCCGATGGCCTGACGACAGGCCGGTTACGAAAAAGCGTGGTAGTTGTTTCAGATTCTGCGGCGGGAAGGTTGGTAATGTCGCCCGGCAATCCAATTACAGCTACACCTTTTTTATGCACGGCATGCTGAATGGCGGCCTGCAACATGCGCGGTAATTGCGTAGGGGTAGTAGCTACTTGATTATAGCAACTGCAATCGTCAAAAAGTTTGATGGTGTTTGTTTCCTGAAAATAATTGGTTCCAAATTCTTTGGAAGGAAGTGTAGAAGCAATAGCTAATACAGAAGCGGAGGAACGATGCGCATCGTACAAACCGTTTATAAGATGAACATGTCCGGGACCACTGCTGCCTGCACAGCATGCCAAGCCATTCAGCTGGGCTTCTGCCCCGGCTGCGAATGCAGCTGTCTCTTCGTGCCGCACATGTATCCATTTGATTTTGCCGTTTCGGTGAACAGCTTCATTTACATGGTTGAGACTATCACCTGTTACTGCATAGATTCTTTGAATGCCTGCCTCAACTAATATTTCCACTAATTGATCCGATACATTGTTGTTCATAGGTAGTATTTTGTATTTACTCTAAGAGTCAATGTTGGTTAATAAGTGATTGTCATGCCTTCAGGGCTGTCAGGATTTCCCCAATATCGGGAAGCTGCCGGATCGGGTATACTTTTACAAACATGACCTTACCCGCTTCATCCAGAAGGATGTTTGCCCTTTCTGAAAACCCTTCGGCCCGCAGGATCCCCAGTGATTTGGCCAACGTCCCGTGGGGCCAGAAATCGGAGAGGAGCCTCGTCTTTTTGATTTTCAGGCTTCTGGCCCAGGCAGCCTTGCAGGGAACACTGTCGATGCTCAGGCCCACGGCCACGGTATTGAGATTGTCCAAGGCCTTTTCGCTTTTCTCCAGGGACTGCATCTGCTGGGCGCAGACGGGAGTCCACGCCATCGGATGAAAGGAGAGCAGCACCCGTTTCCCTTTGAAATCGTCCAGACGGAAATCCTTGCCATTCTGGTCCTTCAGCCTGAAATCTTTCACTTTCCTGCCGTTTTTTATTGCTTCAGCCATAACAAAACTCCTTTTCTGCATAGGGTCTATTGATTTACAAGCCAGCGTGCTTTTTCACCCATGCGACATAGCGTTCCATCCAGTTTTGTAGAAACTGTTTGCTGTCTGCACCGACATTTCCGGCTTCGTCAAACAATCCATCCTTTACATGGATGAATGCTTCGGGTTGGCCAAGCGTCGGAACGTTCAGATACGCGAGAACGTTCCGTAAATGCTGTTGTGCCATGGCTGTGCCCACGACACCTATCGAAGCGCCCAGAACACCAGCCGGCTTCCCCTCCCAAGCGTTTTGGCCATAAGGACGAGAAGCATGGTCGATTGCGTTTTTGAGCACGCCAGGTATCGAACGGTTGTATTCGGCCGTAACGAACAGAAGCCCCTGAGCGGCCTTGATTTCATTCTTCATCCGTTTGACGGACTCAGCCTGATTCGCGTCGTCGTCCTGGTTATAAAGCGGCAAATCGCCGATTTGCACCTGCTTGAACGAGAACTCCGGCGGCGCCAGCTTTACAATGGCGACTGCCAGCTTGCGGTTGAATGAGTCCTTGCGAAGGCTTCCGACGACAACGGCAATTTTGTATTGGCTCATGACGATCTCCTTTAAGGGGTATGGATGTTAGGTTTCCCGGGATAAAATGGTTATGCCAATGTTCGAACGGACTTTTCCCGGTCCCATTGGCGTGTCTTTGCCGCAGCAATAAATGCACCCTGGTCGCTAGCATCCACGATACCCGCGTCTTGTCCAACGTTCGCTATTTTCAAGAACGTTTGGCCGCCTTTATCGACGGCGATTGCTTTCAGAATTCTGTCGTTTTGCCGTCGAAGTGTTCGTTGTCCTTCTCTGCTTCGGCGCGGGTATGGTGGACAACGCCGTCCCGATGGTTCGGTGGCGCATAGAGCGTATAGAGTTTCAATGGAACACTGCCGGTATTGACAATGTTGTGATTTGTCCCAGCAGGGACGAGCACGGCGAAACCCGCGCCGATCACTGTGTGAATCCCATTGAGAACGGCCTCGCCCGTTCCTTCCTCCACGCGAAAGAACTGATCGAGCTTGTGCACTTCCATCCCAATCTCTTCCTTGGGCTTCAACGCCATGACAACGAGCTGACAGTTCCTGGCCGTGTAAAGCACCCGGCGGAATTCTTCATTCTTGACTGCAACGTCCTCGATGTTTTGTACAAAACCTTTCATAGCAACTCCTCCGGTTGACGATTTTCACCTTTTCGTTAATTGGTTCGCTCAAGAAGAAGCGACCAGTTATGCGACGAGATCCGCTGTCCTTAATGTGCCCGCCCTTAACTGGCGTTCTGCAGGGCAAATTCCCAGTTGATCAGCTTGTCGAGCACGGCATTAACATAGTCGGCTCGACGATTTTGATAATCCAGGTAGTAAGCATGTTCCCAAACGTCAATGGTAAGCAGTGGCTTCATGCCCGTTGTCAAAGGGTCATCGGCATTGGCGGTCTTTACCACCTTGAGCTTACCGCCATCGAGGACAAGCCAACTCCAACCGCTTCCGAACTGCGAAACGGCCGCACTGGCAAGCTCCTTCTTGCAGGCATCGACGCTGCCGAAGGATGCCACGATTTTCTGCTTGAGTGCGGCAGGCGGTTCGCCTCCCCCCTTCGGACTCATGCTTTTCCAATAGAATGTGTGATTCCAAATTTGCGCCGCGTTGTTGAAGATTGCGGCTCCTTCTGGCCGTCCTGCGGCAGTGGCAATAATCTTCTCTAATGACAGGTCGACATATTCTGTTCCCACGATAAACTTGTTTAGATTGTCTACATAGCCCTTGTGATGTTTGCCATAGTGAAAACCTATCGTTTTGGCTGTTATGATCGGTTCCAATGCGTTTTCGGCATACGGAAGAGGGGGTAAGACGTGGGGCGACGCTGCTCCAGGCGCGGTCAAGGAATTGCTTGTGTCTGTCTTGCTCATATTGGTCTCCTCAGAGTTGGTGGACAACGCATAACGGCTCGCGCTTCAGCGCTGGCGAGCCGAACAAGCGGATACGAATCCGTCCTCTGGCAGCTGTTGGGCTGTTTTTCCCACCAGCCGTTTCCAGGAGTTCAGCGGCTTCCCTATGAAGATATCTGGGTGGAATTTACCCGTCAGTTCAGTATTGCTCAAACGTTTGGTCAAAATCGCACATCGGTTGAGGAAGAGGGAAACAATCAGGCAGGGCCGGTGGAAATTAAAGCCTGGGACCCATGAGCCCGGATCTTGAATGGTTCATGCCCCGCAAACTTATTAAGCAGATAGTGCTGGGAGTCGCCAGCTGCGCATCTTTCCCCCATCATCCTCATGAACGCGAATGCGCATCAAAAACTTCTGGTGTGCATAAATTGATAGTAGTCTGGTTTTTTCTCGCTGGGGCAGAATAGCGCAGGTTGGGGCGGAAAACTCCCGAAATATCCCGGAATTTTCCCGCATGGGAAGCGGGGAAGATCGTGGTTCCACATTCAAGAGTCATCATAAGCTAAAAAGGAAGCAAAAAAGGGAGAGGAGAAGAGTCCTCAGAACTCGGGAAACTCCTGAGGACTCTTCTCCTCTCCCTTTTTTGCCGCCGGCGGGGCGCACTATTCCTATGACATCCTTTGACGCGGCGAGCCGTCCCTTCAGTCGATGCCGTCAAACATCCGGCCGGTAGCCTCCCAGGCGAGAAAATCATCCTCAGGTTCCATCCTGGTTGAAGGCGGGCGCGCGGGCCGGCCCTACCGCGCCCAATTTTCCCATTACGGTATTCCCACCAAACCCGTGCCAGCGCGCATCAGGTTCATTTCTATATAACGAATTGCGCGCCAACTCTCTATAAACAACGCATGTCGCAGGGGCTTTGCGTGACCAGCTTTGTCCCGATGCCTCGTCCAGCATTCTCATAAATCGATTGATAATGTATATACATAAGCATACAATTGTAATTGTGCGATATGAATGGGATGAGGATAAAGATCGGAGCAATTATAGGAAACATGGAGTTTGGTTTGAAGAAGCTCAGACAGTCTGGGCAGATCAAAAATCCATGGAATTTTTTGATCCCAACCATAGCGTTGACGAATGCCGGTATATACGGATTGGGGTTTCGAGCAGGTTGAGGATTCTTTTAATTGTCTTTTGTGAACGTCTTGAAGGGGAGATCATCCGTATTATTTCTGCTCGGCGAGCTACATCCAAAGAGATCCAACAGTATGAAAAAAGAATATGATTTAAATAAGCTAAAAAAAAGACCCGGAAAAGTCAAAACTGATCCGGAAGCATCGAAAATAGCCATCAGCATTCGCTTAGACGGTTCCGTCCTGTCGGACTTGCGTTCAGAGGCGGAGCGCCTGGGCATCCCCTATCAGACATTTATCGGCAGCATCCTTCATCGATACGTCTGCGGCGAACTCTTAGATCGCAAGGAGATCAATTTAAAACGGCTGGTCGGCTAATGGAAGCATGAACAGTAACGCGCCTAACAATTCGTGAAACTGGGGACGCTGCCCGGTTTTGGGAACACTCTTCTGCTCATGCACGCCAACGCGGCGCAAAACTGGGCAGCGTCCCTGGTTTTTCTACACGTAAAACGCGCATCCCGCATATTGGACCGGCATTTGTCCATAAAGTCTCAATCGGTTGCCTTGCATATTAGGGGGCAGAGTTCTATTATGCATGGCATGTGGCGGCGGTTGGCTCAAGCGAGATTACGCGCTCTATGGCGGCTGTTTCCTGCCGTGTTGATTTTGGGAGCACGTCAGGTCGGCAAGACAACGCTTGCCCGACAAACCTTTCCGACCCTCCCGTACTGCGACCTGGAGGAACCGCACCTCCGCGCTCTATTCACCGACGATCCGACGTTTCAGATTCAACAACGGGCACTCCCCAGCCTCATTATCGACGAAGCTCAGGCCGTACCCGGCGTTTTTAATTCATTGCGCGGAATCATCGATGAACATCGCAAAAAAAATGGGCGCTTTCTGTTGCTTGGTTCGGCGCAGCCCTCGCTGGTCCGCCAAGTCTCCGAATCGCTGGCTGGCCGGGTTGGAATCCTCGAACTTGATCCGCTCACAGCAACGGAAGCGGCTACGGGTGATCGAGCGCGAGACTGGCAGCAGGTGTGGTTGCATGGAGGCTTCCCCGATGCTTTGCGCCGCTCCTTTCGTGAATGGTGGGAAGCCTATCTGCGGACTTATCTGGAGCGCGATCTGCCTCAATTGGGAGTTCCGGCAGATCCCATTCTGCTGCGCCGCTTGATTACAATGGTGGCTCATATCCAGGGCGGTATGCTCAACGCTTCGCAACTCGGCAATTCGCTGGACGTTTCGTACCATACTGTCCAGCGCTACCTGAGCGTTCTCGAACAGACCTTCATTATCCGGCGCCTCCTGCCATACTATCGAAACATTGGGAAACGCCTGACGAAGTCTCCCAAAATCTACTTGCGCGATACCGGACTGTTGCACCACCTCCTCAACATAAATTCATTGGAGGAACTCGACCGCCATCCTATGCGCGGGGCTAGTTGGGAAACGTTTGTAATGGAAGACGTCATTCGCAGGGAGAAACTGCGCAATCCGCACACGCAATTTTATTATTGGCGAACCGCGACTGGAGCAGAGCTTGATCTTTTGCTGGACCGGGGGTCGCAACGGATCGGAATCGAAATCAAAGCAGGGCGAGGTGATAAAACAGGCACAGCACGCGCAGCAGAGCAAATTGCCGATGATGCAGGGGCCTCCTCGGTCTGGATTCTCGATCAGGCTGCCGGGACAGAGGCTCTCCGGCCTTCTGTCCGGCGGCGCAGCTTTGCCGAAAGCCAGAAATGGCTTCCTGACTAATGCAATCGCTTGAGCCCTGCACTCAGGATAGTTACCTAAAAAGGCCTTCCTACGATTTGATAGTAGTTTGGTTTTTTGGTTCTTCAGCAGAATTTGTGGGTATAAACCCGTGAACTCCAAGCCTATGGGAAAGTGGAAAAGCCCCGCAAAAGGCAGCGGGACTTTTCCACTTTCCCACAGGCTCTGGTGAGTTATCT